>Ga0247769_1000269_pt1 | contig 12418 bp, 18 predicted proteins | sample UWRJL166409R6_FD_179942 | JGI IMG/M metagenome (GOLD analysis project Ga0247769, IMG submission 179942) | Plant litter microbial communities from Arlington Agricultural Research Station in Wisconsin, United States - UWRJ-L166-409R-6 | ecosystem: Environmental > Terrestrial > Plant litter >... | reverse complement strand
GAGGAGGAGGAGGACGAGGAGGAGGAGGAGGGACGAGGGATGGGGGCTTCTATATGTCTTTTTTGTTGAGATGTCCTACCCTAGTTCAAGGTAGGTAGGTAGGTAAGCTAAAGGTGTAGATATGTCAAACGTTCGTGTGATTAATCCCCTTCTCACGCTGAGTCCGCAAGAGTCCAGATGTTTGCACCATGCAGACGTAAGGTAGGTAGGTAGTTATACTTGTAGATAGACGGGTCGTGCATATCTTCCCCTCACAACGCTTGCTGCCGATGGTGTCACTGGACCCCGCAATATATCCACTTCCCGAACCCGCAACGGATCGGGAGAACCGTACACAGTAAGAACCTAAGGTACCTACCGTGCCTTGCCTGTGCTCTCGGGTAATTTTATACTACGGTAGATCGTCCATGGTGTGATAATGTCTGTGTTATGTAAGGTGGGTACGAATAATGGAAGGGGCCGCAAGATGATTCTGGTCGGATATCTCACCTTCGGGCCGTTGAAGGTCGGAAGTTGACTCAGGGCCACTGCCAAGACATGGGAACACACTCACCCCCTCGCATCGACGGAGTAAAGCTCATTTCTGTTCTCGACGGAGCCTCTTCACGAACCGTGAGGTCCTCAGGCTGTAAGCCAAGTCAAGAGCTGGTAACTTGGCGCAGAAGGGCGACTAGAGAGTGGCCGTTGGAGTGTGCACTCATGGGGGCTGAGACGATCCCCAGAGAAACCTCCGAAGCGTACGAAGGATATGATATGCGACAAAGAAGGGTCAACTCCGCCAGCGTGGAAGGGCGCACAAGCGATATTCGCACAACCCAAGGCATCAAGTGCTGCCACATTGGGGAGTCCCTATCGATGTCACACCTGTGAGGATGTATTTTTAGACCTTGCGCAAAGTGTGTTCCATACATTATCAACTGTATTCAGAGGATAGATTCATACCTTTGATGGGCTGTTTACATAGGTATGCCGGACATTGTTATTTCCTATCCCAAAGGCGGAAGAATAACTTCTGATGGGGCACTCTTGAACTGGCCGGTTAGCCCCTTTCCTTTGGCACTCGATTCGTATACCTACCTGACAATGGATGACTGGCAGCTTTTGTTTAGGTGCCTCGTCCTAGCGGGGTAACTAAGCCCGTCTGGTCTCAGTTTTAGTTTTTAGTCGCGGAAAGTGCCCAAGATCCATCCGATGTGGTGGAGGTGATCTCGTGAGGTCTTCATAAGGCGATCGCTGAGGGGTCGGTTCAAGCTCCCGTTGTATGAGACTTGAAGCTCGGTACCTTAGATAGAGCAGGGTGTTGCTGATACTCTAGTGGGGAATGGCAGTTTGGCTTCTGGCTGGCACTTGTCCGCCTGTGGCCGCTTTCAGCTGCCCGTCTCCACTAGATGCATAGCGCCCAATAGGCGGCGGCAATCCACATGGACGGGCGTAGAAGCCTCGCTGACATCACTGGAAGTGACTTTTGCTAGTGCCGCTGCTGGTGGGCCACCGGTTTGGAAGAGCAAAAAACGTCGAGAACGGGTTTCCCATTAACTAGGTCGGGGAATTTTGGCTTCAAAAACAGCGCCACTTATTCTTCGAAAAGACACAAAGTTATATGTCGCGACCGCCTGCCATCTCGAGGGCGGCTTTCGCTGTCCTGGTGTTGGAACTCGGAACCGCTCCTGCTCCCCCACGTTACGTGGCGCCGCTACTACACCCCTGTCCTGCGCTGCCAGGGTCCATCGAGGCACCCAAGCTCCTCAGAAGGACTCACGTCATTCCGCCTCGCCCCCTTCCTTCCACCATCCACAAACAAACCTCGCAGAATTCGCAGCCAATCCACACCAGCGACCGGCCTGCGGACACCGCCTTACTATCCAGCACTTCATGTTACCACGCCGATGCCATGTCCAAGAGGGGGGAATGAAATATCGTGCTTGACTGAACAAGTCAGGCTTTCCCAATCCAATATCTACAACGTTGCGTTCTAGCACTCCGGACTCTCGCAGCCTGTGATACGGCTACGAGCGGCCGCCGTTTTACGAACATACCCTTAACCTCGGTGACTGCGTCCGCCTCGACCTTCGCAATGGACCGATCCCTAGGCTCGCCCCACCCCGACCTCCAGGCGGGTCCCGGAGGCGCCACTCAATCTCAACCCACACTCGGTGCCCACCCTACGCGCAGGCGGAAGAATCATAGAGGCGGAAAGAAGAAGAAGACGAGAAGAACGTCGTTTGCGGTTCCGTCAGACGATATCGCCCAAGACGGCCTGGGCGCCGAAGTCCTCGCCGAGAGGAGGGACGATTTCTACGTGAGGCCGGACCATAACCTCAGCAGTACCAGCCTGGACAGCGAAGCTCTGCTGGATCACAGGTGAGCTCCAATTGGATACTCCATGGTCTCCCCCTTTCGGCCCCAACTAAGATACCGTGCAGGGAGCAGCAGCATTTTCTGAGGCCGAGGCGCCCATCTACGATGATGACAAGCACATCCCTTCAGCCGCAGTTTTCAACACCAATCTCCGGAAGCAGGTTACGAACCGTGGCCCCGGGGGCGGACTCGGACGATGAAGACCAAGGAAATCGCTGGGATGAGCAGGCCCCTCTCCTCTCCAGCTCGATATTCCAGCGTGCCGAAACTTTCGCAGGTTATGGCTCACAGGATGGCCCTAGGGTATCAGGGCCGGCAAGTCGCCGGGGCTCCAGCAGGTCAAGCAGCAAGAGAAAGGGCTACAATGTCAATTACCCACCGTCCGTGCCTGGTACTCCTAAGCTCCGGCCATCCGACCGTCTGGACATGAGTTTTGGGGATATTATGATGCGAGATGATCTCGAAGCTGGGCAACGGTCGCCGAGGGGACTTGACGGCGGTAGCGGCAGTCTGGGTTCAGGGTTTCAGCCGCAACTGGAGCGGCGGCACACAGTTGTGCTCGATGCGGAGACGGACGTTTGCTTTCCCCAATCGGGCATGTCTGACATTGTGGAAGACGAGCACGATGCTGTAAGAGACGCTACAACGGATAGGACGAGGGCGAGGAGACGGCGCGGCAAGTGGCCTGATCTCGCCATCCTGGACGAATGGAGCCGATTCGAGAAGGAAGGTCGAAGTGAAGAGCGCAGGGCGAAGAAGATCACTGAGCCTCAGCTTATAAACGGACGGCTGAGACCTGTGCACCGAGGCTGGTTTCAGGCTGAAGAGGAGGCGCCCTACCGCTTCACATACTTCAACGAAGAGTTCCAGAGCACTATCCACAGCCAGACCATCTCGGAACTTGTCCAGCCTGGAGGGACATTCAAGGAGCTGTTCATCCCAGATCCGCCATTGCTCTCTGACTCTTCCGATGATGACGACGAGCTCGAGGATTACTCTACCAGTCTGCGCCAGGTGCTGGCAAGCCAGAATGGGGACCCGTATATTCCAATCCGACAGCCTTCTCTTGCCACCACTACCCAGAGCTACTTCGATGGTCGAATGGAGACAAGTCAGCCCTCCAGCGGCGAGTTTGCCCCCTCGTCGGCCACTCCCAGGCGGGATGTGAGTGATCGTACACCGAGGGAATCCAGGTCTCTCGATCCGCTCAAGTCCCCACAAACCTTGAAGGTCCCAAAGCCACCGAGGTACGGTGACCGACCGGTGTGGTGGCTAGATATGCTCAGCCCTACCGAGGCGGAGATGAAGGTGATTTCCAAGGCTTTTGGGATTCACCCCCTCACGGCCGAGGATATCATGGTCCAGGAGCAGCGGGAGAAGGTGGAGCTTTTTCGTCACTACTACTTTGTCAATTACCGCACCTTTGACCAGGATCAGTCAAGCGAGAACTTCCTCGAACCGGTGAACATGTACGTCGTGGTATTCCGAGAAGGTGTTTTGAGTTTCCACTTCTCAATGACACCGCACCCAGCCAACGTGCGGAGACGAATCCGCCAGCTCCGCGACTACATGATTCTATCATCGGATTGGATTTCCTATGCGATTATTGACGACATTACGGACGTATTTGGACCTCTCATTCAGAATATAGAAGACGAAGTTGATGATATCGACGACGCCATCTTGCGGCTTCATTCCCCCGACAGCAATGCGGACAAGGACGAAAGGTCCGACTTGGGGGACACCTCCTCGGCCGAGGCCGGGCGCGACATGCTCAGGCGCGTTGGAGACTGTCGCAAAAGAGTAATGTCGTTATACCGGCTGCTCGGCAACAAGGCCGATGTCATCAAAGGCTTTGCGAAACGGTGCAACGAGCATTGGGAGGTGGCACCGCGGTCGGAAATTGGGTTGTACTTGGGCGACATTCAGGATCATATTGTGACCATGACATCCAACCTGAGTCACTATGAGAAGTGGGTGCTACCCCCAGAAATGGGCGATGGTGATCTTTTTTGCTGACGTCGACTGAATATAGGATCCTGGCCCGCTCGCACGCCAATTATCTCGCCCAGATCAACATACGCATGGGCGAGCGCCAGGAACAGACTGCCGACGTACTTGGCAGACTCACCGTCCTCGGAACCATTGTGCTGCCGATGAACATCATCACCGGCTTGTGGGGCATGAATGTTTGGGTCCCCGGGCAGGAATACGAGGGCGACTTGAAGTGGTTTGCCGCCATCACGGCGGGCCTGCTGTTTTTCGGGCTCGCGTGTTACCTAGTCGCGAAGAGAGTGTACCAAATTGTATAGTGGTTGGAACGATTGGTTGGGAAGTAGACATTATTGGTGTATCATATCGGTGGTTGATGCTTTCACTTCTGAGGCCCACGGTTCCAAGGTAGGCATCGTGGTTTTCAGGATAGCGATGACTGCACTATTGGGTTGCAAAAATCGCGTTACTTTTGGGATACGGCGACTGGATTGGTGGCATTGCCCTCCTTTGGAGCATTGGGAAGGGATGTGGCTGGAGTCCTGGTGTTATTGGAAGACGGCATTCGTTTTCCTAGCATTCATCATCATGCAGAGCGTATGGGCCGTACATGGGTATACAATATAAGAGTATCTCCACATGCCGCCACACAAGGGATACGTAACACTTGCGAGAAGCCAGATATTTCACCACGTATTATACAGCAGTCCATAAAGCTATATAGGCAACGGAAGCATTTGTCCTTTGCCTTAATCTCACAGCTGTCTACAATGATGCGAAGGTAGACACAGTAGGTATACTAATCACCCCGTGACGCCGGATCTAACCGCTTGAAAAGAGAACGGACCGAGCTGATATGTTTTCTCCATCCCACGCGAGAAAAGAGCCATCCTCCACTTCCTACTCCTCTTCCTATCCTCTTCCACAAGTCCCAACCTGTAAATATACGCTGATAGACATGGTGCAGGAAGAGTGAGCGCTTATCCTATACCGTCGAATGCATGGCTAGAATGATGCCGGATCCTCGTGCCGCTTTTGCTCTGGCTCGGCTAGGTTGTCTGACTGCGCCTTCCTCTCGACCTAGCGGCGCTGCATACCGAAGCTTGCGCGTAGAGCCATTATCTGCTGGCGCTCGGCCTCGGGAAGCTGGTCGATGGTTTCCTGAGGGAGCTCCATGACGGCACGCATAAGCGCCTCGGGGTCCTGGCCGGCGGGGGCAGGTGCCGGGGCGGGCGCGGGACTGGGGACCATGGGCGGAGGACCATACCCAGCACCCATAGCGACGGGGGGCGTGCCGGTGGCCCCGGGGTAGCCATACGGCGGAGGTGCTCCGCCAGGCATGGGAGCTGCCGCCGGTGCTTGGGGCGGTTGCGTCGGGTTGTCCAGGACGGAGTTGATCGCATCGGGCGTGACGAGGCCCATGAGCAGCAGGCCCTGGAAGACAGCATAGGTGAGCTGCGGCGCCTGGGTGAACAGCTCGGTGAGACGCGCGGGGTCGTGGACGGCGAACTGCTGTACTTGCTGGAGGATGTCGAGCAGCTGAGCCGGGGGGAGAGTATTGAGCGTCTTGGAGATCGCATCTGTGCAAGATACTCCCGGAGGCAGGTCCTTACCCTGAGGCAGCGGGGGCAGGGATGATGAGCTCGAGACTACCATGGTTGGTTGACCGCCGGGCAGATTGCTAGTGCCGTTTGAAGGTTGAGCATAGTTCCCCTGGGGAATGTCCGCCCTTGCACCGCGGTCTCGGTCTCGGTCTCGGTTATCCTCGTCGCCGACAGTATCGTTGCTGAAGTCTACACGAAGTTTCCGGCCCATGACTTCGTAGTCGTTGAGATTCCGGACGGCGGAGGAGGCGGCGTCTATTGCAAGTGTGAGCGGGATTGGAAATCGCCCAAGTGAGTGAGCACCTGTAGGTGCCTCAGTTTGCGGGCCATACCTTGGTCAGGAAATTCGGCAAAGCCGTAGCCTTTTGGTCGGCCCGTCTCTCGATCGTGGACAAGTCGGAAACTGTTGACCGGTCCGGCGGCGGTGAAAATTTCAACGATTTGCTCCTCGGTGAGCCCTGGTAGGGAATGGAGCGTCAGTGATCCGTGACGTGAGCCCGCAAACGAGCCGAGCATGATTGTTTCTTACCGTAGGGGATGTTCCCCACAAACACCACCCGCGATTGCTGTCGGTTTGACATGGCAGCTGTACGGAGTATAAAAGGTAGACACTATATCTTCCCTTCACACACCCTCCTGAGCGACTAAGAGGGAAGCACGAATGGAGGCACCGGAGTGGGGGACAGGGCATCAACCTCCTTCACGACCGGGAACTGCTGAACTGGAGAAGAATAGATGCACGTGCGCCGAAGACGAGAACTGGGCGAGGGTCACCGCACGGGAACGGGCAGTGTGCTTTGAGAGCTGCAAACAGGTTATCCCGAGGGGCGGGATAGCAGAAACAATGGATTTTCAGCAAGGGAAGTACTCCGTAACAGTAGACTACCAAAGCAATGAATGGATTCCAGTTCCAGGGTGACCTGCCCGTTCAATTCCTCAGTTCTAGTGTCAGCTGAGCAGCTACCTGAAAAAGAAGGCACTGTGGTCCAAAGGGGCGGGTGTTTCCTGGGGAATTGCTTGGATGGAGTTGAAGAAACCAGTTTTTTTGAACGACGCGACGACGCGACGACGCGACGACGACGCGTCTCTCGAGGGTTGATGCGGGTAAGGAAAGAATCCGATACCAGTACGTTGATCGACCGCTATAACCTTTCAGCGCTTGTGAAGTACGGAGTACACTTTGTAAAGTTTGTGTTCCAAGATTTCGGTGCAGGTTGCGGAGCATGTTGGATGGCAATTGGCAGAGCAAAGCAGGCATCTGCCTCAGGGCCCCACCCAGCACAGCCACTACCCCCCCTAGAGTAAACTTTTCTGCAGTAAGGCTTAAAGTTTTCCCAAATGGCTAAACGGCGGACCCCTTTGTGCCCTTCACTCCAGGCGCCCAAGGTGACGGAGACGTGCTTGTTTTGCAGCGCATGTGAGTTGTTCACAGCTTACTGAGCCATTTCTGGAGAGCTGGAAATCATGCGTGTCCGTCAAGGATATAGTTACCAAATGAGTACCATAGTCGGCGAACAGACGAATGTTGCCATTCGTGACTGCTGGTTAGGTCAGGACCACGAGCGTTTTAGTGGCGGCCGTGCCTTAGCCACATCGAATCCCTAGGATCTGGACAATGCAGTTTCCATGTCCCGCTTCTGGCCAGGCACCATCCAAAGCGTTACCGTGAGACTTGCAGGTCAGTGGGGGCAAATGCCCCACATGGCCCAAATTCTGCTGCGCTGTTTGCAATGGGGACCCTCCTGGCAGGTTCCCCACTAACGTTACCAGCCACACTCTAGAGTCTTCGATTGCTTTCCATCGGGAGGGGCTGAATGCGCAGGTGGAGGGAAGGCGACGAGTCGATTGGAATCCCGAGAATTTCAGCCTCCCACCCACTGGCCGCCCGCCCGCTCCATTCTGCACCTGCATTTTGTAAGCTTTCTCCCAGCTACGTCGCCCACTCAGGTATTTGAACCCTGAGCCGAATAAATCTCTTTGAGATCCCCATCGCCCAAGCTTTCTTTTTTAGAGATCTGAGCCTGCGACATTTCGGACTCAGTTTGTACATATCATCCCGCTGAGACAAGGAGGTCTTGTACGCAGCTATCAAACCTTCGGTGAGTTTACATTCCTCTCCCTTTTGGATCCCACCACATGCGCCTTGAAGGTCCATCTTCGCAACGTCTCGGATGCTAGCCCGCTGCCATTTACCACTCCGTCCAACGGGCGGCTTTCTTGATCCCAATCAGGCGCCCATTTCAACCGACATCTCAACCATTTCCCGGCGTGCCTGTGTAGCTGACACCTCGTTTTGTTAAGGTCATTCGAGACCTGGCTCTTCCGACCAAGACCTTTTCCGCAACAGCGTTTGTCCCACGCCGACCGGCACCGGTCGCGATCTCCAACATTCGCCTTACTTGATACCCATTTCTTCCAGCGAGGTCTAATAGATAGGCATCATGGTCAAAGAAACCAAGTTCTATGACGTTCTGGGCGTAAGAACCCACTTCCTATCGCTTCCGCCCTGACATCTTCTGACAAATCGGGCAGGTTTCACCGACCGCCACGGACCAAGAGTTGAAGAAGGCCTACAAGCAAAATGCCCTCAAGTACCATCCTGGTATGGACCTCCCCCCCATGTCTACTCTTGGCGCCCGCCCGCTAACCTAGTGGTGTAGACAAGAACGCCCATAACCCCGCTGCAGAGGAGAAGTTCAAGGAGATTTCACACGCGTACGAGATCTTGCAAGATGCGCAAAAGCGCCAGCTTTATGACCAGTACGGCGAGGCTGGTCTAGAGGGCGGTGCTGGCGGTGGCGGTATGGCTGCAGAGGACCTGTTCGCCCAGTTCTTCGGTGGCGGCAGCTTCGGGGGTGGTCTCGGCGGAATGTTCAGCGGCATGAACCACCAACGCGGACCCCAAAAGGCCAAGACAATCTTCCACACCCACAACGTCTCGCTCGAGGACATCTACAGGGGCAAGACTTCCAAATTGGCTCTCCAGCGCTCCATCATTTGCCCCAAGTGCGAGGGCCGTGGCGGCAAAGAAGGCGCCGTGCGAAGATGTACCGGCTGTGATGGCCACGGCATGAAGACCATGATGCGCCAGATGGGCCCCATGATCCAGCGGTTCCAGACGGTATGCCCGGATTGTAATGGCGAAGGCGAACTGTTCAAGGACAAGGATCGGTGCAAGCAGTGTCTGGGCAAGAAGACGGTTGTGGATCGCAAGGTTCTTCACGTTCACGTGGACCGTGGTGTCAAGAGCGGTACCAAGGTCGAGTTTCGCGGGGAGGGTGACCAAGCCCCCGGTATCATCGCCGGCGACGTCGTCTTCCAGATCGAGCAAAAGCCCCATGCCCGCTTCACTCGTCGGGAGGATGATCTCCTCTTTCACGCCGAGATCGAGCTCGTCACAGCCCTCGCCGGCGGAACCATTTTCGTCGAGCATCTTGACGAGAGATGGCTTGCGGTTGAGATTCTTCCTGGAGAGGCGATTGGCCATAGTAAGTATTATGAGTTATGATGGCGGCCAGTGGAAATAGAATCAGTTGCTGACCTTTATCTTCAGATACCGTCAAGATGATCCGCGGGCAAGGCATGCCGTCCTACCGCCATCATGACTTCGGAAACATGTACATCCAATTCACCGTCAAGTTCCCCGAGAAGAACTGGACCCAAGACCCAGCTGCTTTCGATGCCCTACGCACGATTCTTCCGCCCCCGTCTGTGATCAACGTCCCACCCACTGAGGCCGTTACGGACCCCGCCGACTTGGAGGATGTGGAAGGCGACTCGAAGGGATTCGGAGGCGACGCTATGGACGAAGACGAAGAGCCTCAGCCCGATCGCGTCCAGTGCGCGTCTCAGTAGAGAAAGTGTCCTGGCGGAGGCTCGGCTGTTCGGTGGAGCCTCTTCAGCTCAAGACCAACGCTTTATAAACAGCCATAGCGAACAGCTGTAATGACCGCTGATTAGCTGCGCATCTGGCTTGTCCAAGCAGGCCGGTTTGTTGCCGGGGCTTCTGCATTAATCACCGCCGATGCGGAATTGCTGATGAGTAACGAGGCATGGATGATTGGAGAGGAAGGTCAATTTGAGTGAGAGGGTAGTGATAATACCCCGTGGCATGAGAGAAGGGATAGAGGATCATACTTGTGCGTGCATTTGATGGGTCCCTGGGCTCTTTTGCTTATCAGGTTTGATCAAGGCGCACGCATCAAGCTTGGGGAGGCGTTATAAGGATAGAGGCATTCGGATATGCTTTCCTTCCAGAGGTTTTTGCTGTACTGTGCGATTTCTCGCGTCTAGCGAAATGATTACGAGCATTCGGGCATTGATTTTGATGTGTGGTGCGGGTGCAGTGGGCCATGTCTCATTCATCATAGATGTCTCGTCAATATGACGACATTGTAGGGGTAAGTGATGCTTTGAGTATGCCTATGTTTTGGCTGCCAAGGCATGATTCTGGTTCGAGTTTCCAAGCAACTGTGGTGCCTGACCTATTAGAGTCTTGACTTGTTCAGGATCACTCGAAATCGGATGTCTTCCTCAGACTCTCCACGGTATACAGAATCTTGTCCAGATCCTCTGGATTGATCCCGCCACCCTCCACGGCTTGTGCCTCGACCTTTTTACTCCTCAATTCCCAACCCGAAGTCATTTCCCGCTCCAGAACGATCAGGGAGTCTCCTCCGCCTTCGCCACTTGTCGAGACTCTGGGGTCGACGGCGACTAGCAGCCCCTGCGTGGTGGGCGAAGATCCGGGCTGGAAGGGCACGACATCCAACGGATTACCTGGTGTGGGGATCATCGTGATGTGCTGAAGGGAGAATGTGTCGTCGCAGAGCTCGAAACAGAAAATAGCCGGGACGCTAGGGGGGGTAAGGGTTAATAAGGGTTAGTTTTTACCTATTTTAGTATAGAAGTTGGAGACTGGATGGGATAAGGGGAAATAATACCGTTCGCAGGTGACGAGTATCAACGTTCGCCCGTCGTCGCCGCCGCCGTCGCCGTTGTATCCCTCAGAGGCGGAGGAGGGGAGGGCAAGAAGTCGTGTGACGGCGAGTTTGGTAGAGTCGGGAACCACCTTGCGCACCTCGTCTAGGAGGCTGGTTCGAGATAGCAGGCGACCTTGCGCCCAGTCCCAGACGAAGAGGTCGTCGTCGCCGCCGCCGGAGATGAGGATCTTTGGTTGCGATGCGGGGATGCAGAGTCTGCTGACGAAGTCTTCGTGGCCGAGGCAGAAGGCTTCGATGATGTGGGCTTGGGCGGGGAGGCCACGAGAGACGCGGATGTGCTCGTCGCGGTCGCCCGTGAGGATATAGGGGTTGTTGGTCACCGGGTGGATTGCGTACAGCACCATGGTGAGCATGGAGACGTGGCCGAGCAGGAGCGTGTGCTCGAAGACAGCCTCTGCGGGCTTCTCGGGGACTTTGGTCTTGAGGCCGAGCTTTTGATTCTCCAGGGCCTTGAGATTCCGCTTGGTGTGTACGGTGAGCTCGTTGGCCTGTGGTTTGAAGGGTTGAGGAGTGGATGGGGTGGTGCTGCGGGATGTGGGTGTTGGGGTTGTGCCGTCCGAGGGGGTGGGGATGAGCGGGAGGCTGTACACATCCCCAAACTTGTCGGCGGAGAGAATAGTCTTGTTGTCGGTGGTAATTACAAGAGAACAAGGGCGCTTGGGCATGATTCTGAGTTTGGGTTAGTGCTGTGGTACGGACAGTGTATATGATAAGGGGGCAGGAGAAGCCTACCTTTGGCTGAGTTGCTTGAGGTTACCTGCTCCATCGTGCTCCAGCACCCAGATTGTCTTATCGCAGCCTGTGATGGCGACAATGTGACGGCCGTCTGTGGTAGCGGCTAGACTTTGAATGAATGGTCGCTCATGGGGCAATGGTGCTTGGCTTCCGTTCTTCTCCTTCCCCTGTTTCTTGCCCCCGACGCCGGGACTTTGACCGTCGACAGCGTCCCCATTCCCTTTCCCACCCTCACTACCATTATCTCCTGCATCTTGACCGGACACGACCTTCCTGCGTTTGGAGGGCGGTCCTTCTCCTTCCGGAGCAGGAGATGGCTTTGGTGCTGCTGGAGGTTGGGTGGCGGCCGCGAGGGGCTGTTTTGCTGGATACTTCCAGCCTGAGATCGGTTCAAACTCCGAAGTAAAAGAATAAATCTCGCTCCCTCGAGCCGCGAAGATGATGTTTCTGCACACCACCAAAAGGTGGAAGGGGATTGCCATATTGACTCTTTTTTTTTTCTTCCGAGGGGGGGAGGGTATTTGTAGATGGATGCTATAAGTCAACTTCGGCCAATGACACACGAGAATTCGGCAAAGATTTTTGATCTTCACCTCTAACCCCCCAGATCACAACCTGAAGGAAGATATGATTGTCTCTGCCTTCGGCTTGTTTAATATGGGCAACAGTGTGAAGCAATAAGGTGTGGTAGACCCTAATTTGCCAGTCTCAAGCGTCAGAACTCGG
>Ga0247769_1000267_pt1 | contig 12428 bp, 9 predicted proteins | sample UWRJL166409R6_FD_179942 | JGI IMG/M metagenome (GOLD analysis project Ga0247769, IMG submission 179942) | Plant litter microbial communities from Arlington Agricultural Research Station in Wisconsin, United States - UWRJ-L166-409R-6 | ecosystem: Environmental > Terrestrial > Plant litter >... | reverse complement strand
ATGTAGATCAGAGTCCTCGTCATTAAGGGAAGTAAAGAAGATTTCATTTCGCGGTAGTGCCAAAATCGGCTCGTCTCCTGTCTGCCCTCCTCCCCAATCGAAGGACCAGAGGACTCCTCCGAGCTATATATATGCGTGTGCCCCCGCGACAATCTAAAAATAAAAAGATGAGAAAAAAATAACGCGAAAAAATTCTGGCCACAGGCCCCCCTGGAGAGTTCACCCCAAGTCAATGCGTACCTTAAGCTCTTTTTTTCGTTAAAGCCCTGTAATTAGAGGTCCTAATAACTAAATCGTTAGTGCTATGGCTTTTTATAATACTAGCCTTGTCCTTATTATAGCGATTTTCTAGAAGAATAGCTTTAATTTCCAGTACCTTTAATAAATTAAACTAGGGCCGATTTTTTTCTTCTATAGCGTAGTGTAACCGCGCTTTATTTACCGATTTAGCTCTCTAAGTTTTAAGGAAGGGGTGCCGCCTTAAAAACGCAGCTATTTAGCGGATACCTAATAGCCTAGAGTTACCACCGCTTTCTAAGATTATACGGCTTACTAAACCTCTAATCTATACGTATATAGAAGGGCACCTAGTAGCTTGTTAAATTTGAATTTAGTTAGCTAGATAGTTCTCTTGCATTATAGTAAGCCGTTATTAATCTTCGTAGGCGACTAAGCAAGGTAGCGCGCTATATAAGCGGCTATAAAGCATAAAGGGTAGGATGGCTTATTGCCGAGTAATCGATTGAAGTTTAAGGGTTTGGCGTACCTCCGCAGCGGCCTTTCAAAGGTCTTCTTCGGTATACTAGGTAGCCATCTTAAGGATGAACAAGTTGCAAAAAGAAGAAAAGAATCGAATAGAAACTGATCGAGTTATAGTTGTTTTTATAAGGTGGCTTGCGTAGGGAGCACCCCTGTCCGGCTTATTCCGCTTCAGGTGGTGTTCAGCTTCAGGGTTATTAAACTTAGTTTTTAGGGGGGGATGGCAGCTCAAATGCGCCATGTTACGATATAATAATATAAGTATACCCTCAATAGTAAGTGCTTAAAAAAGGGCTAGCGGTTACGGGAGAGATAGAAGGAAGAAGGAGGGAGAAAGAGAGTACCTCGTAGAGGGAGGGAGGGCTGTTTTCCAAACGGACGGAGGTACGTAAGCGCGAACGCAGGGCGGCTAAATTCTTAAAATACTTAAGACGAGTAGAGCATGGCGCTTTAGTGCAAAACCTAGGAAGTAATGAGGATGCTTAGTTATAAAAATATAGTAGCCGGTGCAAAGACTTTACATTCCTTGCATTAAAGCATCTTGCAACTGCTTACGATCTACGTAATCTACTACATATGTGACGACCTATGTGACCCAAACCCTGAGGACAGAGTTCTTAACTATAGCTGACACAAGAGAGGTGCGTACAAACTAGAGAAGCGTGCAAAAGAAGTAACAAGAGGTGGTAAATCACGTAGATTGTAAGCAGTCAAACGATGCTTCAGTGCAGGGAGTGCAAAGCAGTATCATTATCGTTACTGCCGCAACGATAGAAAATTATCTATATATGCTAGGCCAGTCCAGCGTGTTTTATACAAGGATCCATGTGAATCTTATCATCTGTGGTGTCCTACCTGGTATCTTGCAAGGCTCAACCTTCCTTCACCCCGATTTCGCTCGGGAGCCATCCGGGCCCCTTTTGATTGGTTCTACGTTCCTCCTGCCTAGGCCCACTCCTGTTAATTCGGCTGTCCCTGGGATCTAACATATGCTTTAGGTTGGAGGTGGCTTCTCTTCTGGTCCGTGACACACGTAACAGGACCCAGATAACGTTATATCTAGTAACACGGCTCCCAAAAGACGTGAATTAGCTAATAATATCAACTCAATTAGGTACGTAGCATAACACGCAGCGAGGGTCTCCGGAGCCGCATCTCGCTACGCTTGGTACCTATCTATTCGTCTTAAACTCAGCTTCAAAACTCTTCAGCGCCTCCAACCCATAGAGTATATCCGCCGGCTTGATCGCCCGCTTCTCTCGGTTTGCCAGCCCGTACGCCACGCTGATGATGTTCTTAACCTCGCGTCCGTTGATGCCCGAGCTGCTGAGCGTCCTGAGAAGCGCCCCTGCTATCCATCTTGGCCTCCGTCCCCCGCACGCTCTTGTGATGCCGCTGATCCACAGCTCGCTGAGTGCGGTTGGTGGCAGGGAGGGATACGAGATGGAGAGGTGGATCCGAGAGTGGAATGCGCTGTCGAGAGTTTCGGCGCGGTTGGTGGTGAGGAACATGGTTCCTTCGAAGTACTCGAGAATTCGTAGGAACGCTGTGGGTCGGGCGGTCGTGTTAGCAACGAAGGCGGGTCCCCGGCTGTGAGTTTGATAGGACTTTGTGACTTACTTGATACTAGGGCGTTTCTATCTAGATCCTGGATGGCTCGTTCTTGCATGAATACGTCCGCCTCGTCCACCAGGACGATAGCGTTCCACTTCTTCGCCATACTGAGCAGGACGGAAAGCCTGTTTTCCACCACCTGAGCTGGCCCGATGATTTGCCCTGAGCTAATGGCAAGGAGGGGGCGGCGGGTGTAATCTGCAATGCTCTCTGGCAGGGAATGGTTAATATTTTATCTATAGCAAGGGGTCAGCGAAGCGGTTACCGGCTGTGTATGTCTTTCCCACACCCGGAGGGCCATGAAGGAGGAATATCACGCTCCTTCCTTTCCCTTTAATGAGGTCGTCAAAGCTACCGTTCTCAATGTCTCGTTGCTCGACAAGTAAGCGGATCAACTTCTTCTTGTGCTCGGGGAACACCAAATTGCCAAATGCTTGATCGTTGTAGTCAACCGGATGGACGTGACCGACGCGGAAAAGACCCCATCGCTTCCAGGCGAGGGAGTATCCGGGGACTTCATAGTGGCACATCATGAGCTGCACGTCCGATAGCACACCGTCCGATAATTTGACCGGGAAACCGTTACCATAGGCGGCTTGGACGGATGCATTTGGGGGTTGCCTGACGTTTCTCCGAAACTCTCCAGCATCAACGACAATCCGCTGCCTGACCTTTGTTGATCAGAATACTGTCAGCTCTGCGAAATGGAACGCTGCGGCTGCTGGGAGGGCTTCTAGGAAGTTCTGTATCTTACATTTGAGTGCGTGACGACAAATGAAGGGTCGACAGGGTCGAAAAATCTGGCTGGGCCGTGGTAAGTCTGGTGAGACACGCCAGCGAGCTGCTGATACTGCCGACCTCTCGCTATAAGTTCTCGCTTCGCTCTCTCCTGATTGGGATGGAATTTCCAGGGTGCGACTGGTAATGTCCCAACTCTCTGGCAGCCGTCGTAGTGCGGGATGGGGACGGAATAGGGGACCCAGACCATGCGCTCCCCTTGCCACTCGATCCTCTCCACATTGATGATCCAGTGGTCAATCTCGGTCGACCTGAACATCGGCTTCATCACCTTGCTCATACTCGCCATTCTCACCACGCACTCGGCGTCGTCGGGCATGGAGAAGAGCAGCTCACCCGGTTTGTAGCCCATCCACAGATGTTGGTGTTCGAGACTGGCGTTTGTTGTCTGATGATCGAACGTCGCTTCATACTGTCGGATCTCCCGTTCCAGCGTCTTCTCCATGTATCCGAGCAATAGCTTCAGATGCCGCTTCATAGCGGGAAGGTCGGACTCGCCGGCGTACGCCTCCAACTCCCGCCTGTAATGAAACAGACACATTGGGGGCTCCCTGATGGTGATGTTCCCGGCGGTGTGAAGCGTAATGCCAGGATACGCCCCGATGACTTCCTGGAGCGCCTTTTTGATATGGGGAGACTGGATGCGAAGCTCGACGAAGTTCAAGTCGCGGTTCTGGAGATAGTAGCGAAAAAGCACCATGCAGGCTCGGTAGCTCCTGTCGTGCAGCACGCTCATCTCCGACCGGGTTCCCGTGCGCAGCGAAACACGCTCGCCGTTCACATCTTGTCGGACCTCGTACACGTGCAGCTCCGCGTCTTCGCCTTCGTCCTCGCAGCCGCCCTGCCTGACGGCGGCCAGTTGTTCCTCGTGCTGGATCTCGTCGAGAACTTCAGAATCGATGGTGGAGGAGTCGACATCTTCTGTGTTTTCGTCACTTTTGTCGTCATCGCTTTCTTCATTGCTTGTGTCCTTGGTCGCGGAAATAGAATCGTCGTCTTCTCCCATCCCCGTCGTCCGTGACGGGGGATCGGCGGTCAGGTCTTTTGTGTTTTGCCGGTGTAATTGCTTCAGCCTGCGCCTCGACCTGGTCTCGACACCCGATGTCGTCATCGTCCCGGAAGGAGGTATCATGCGTCGGCGAGGTATCATTCTGAAGCTGGAATTGGACAGCTCGGTTTGAGAATTGATGATAGCACTTGTGGTGCAAGTTCAGATTCGAGGCTGACGGCAAAGAGGGTCAGGGTTTGTCCGGCCGGCACACTCTGTGATGTATATGCCGACAATAAGGCGTAGGAATGACTAGTGCAAGATAAGGTAAGGTAAGGATGATCCGCCTTCAGCCTGCTGGCTTGGCGGACGCTGTGGGTCATAACCGAAAGTGATGTGGATGGAACGAGTGGAACGTGGGTGGAAGAAGCATTGATTTTATAGGACGGTGGTGAGGTGGTGAGGTTGGATGTGCCAGTGGTCACAATAGGTACTTCAGTGGGCAGCGAGCGGCTAATAAGCGACGGGCAACGCGACGAGGAGGGCTCGCAAGCAATCCTCTCACTGCAGCATCGGAAGGTACCGACCGGCACCGGACGGGGCGTGGAATTGTCTTGGCTACAGGAACCCGCTCACCCTCGCGACGCAGATCCAGTGGTGGGCGAGTGGGACATTTGCATCAAAAAACTGTGACAAATATGCTACAATGAGGCTTGCGGCCCTGAAGAATTATGACCATGGGAGGGTGGCTCGCAAAGGGCATTCAAATTTATAATTTACCCGTTTGGGTGAAGCAATAGTGTGACCCTCGCTGGTTGGTTAGGGGCAAAGCTGAACGATCCCCTTCACCGCCGTCCGGAATTTGGCTTCCAGGTCAGGTAGAAAAGTGCATACAGAATGCGCATCGCTCAATTGCTTATCTGCCTGGGTCCATGCGGGGACACAATACGGAACCTCCCGCCGTTGTCCGCGCGCTACCCCAAGATCCATCTGAACTGAGCGGACCCGGAATCTGGTCGCTGGTGGGCGACTTTGCCGGCAGAGGGGGCAGTGCAACGCTCAGAATGTTGTGGAACGGCTCTTCAGCAGGCGTTTCGCTCATCCATCGTGCAAGCGCGCTCTTTTTGTTGGGATGTGGCGTTTGCACTGCCTCCAGAATTGACCTGCGTGGGTTTGCCCACAACCTCTTCAGTTCGACGTGTTTGAGCCCATCTGGTGGGCTGTCGGGCGCCCAGTTGCACAATGATGAGTTGGCTGATGCCTGCTTTATGTCAATTTCCTGCACTGCTCCCCGCCCTGGTTTCTGTGGCTGGGCAGGTGGCCGTGGCTTGGCCCCAGGACGCGAGGGGGGGTGTGGACAGTAGTCACCTGGTGAGAGGGGGCGGGCTGAAACGGCCCACGTTTGTGTCACGAGTTTAGTGGGGGGGCAGACATCGCTGGTGGAAGGCGGGGAAAGACGTCGGGTCCGAAGTGTTGGGACGGACTCCTCACAATAACGAACTCGTGATCTGCTGTGTCGGCTCGCATTGATGCTGATGGACCAACATGGAGACTCTGCCTTCTCTTATACGGAGCAAACGCATCTCTTGTCATCTGCTGAGATAATTAACTTTTGCGGACTTGTGTCTTTGCTGCGTTCAAGGCAAAGTATGATGGCTGGTGGGGCATCCATCGAGATGAATCCCAGCTATTGCAACAAGGGCACACAACCTTTTGTGAACTTTGTCCAGAAGCATCGGCGAAAGGGCCAAAGCACCTACCCCAAAGGTCAAATCAGGCGTCTTGATTACGCACGATGCGAGAGGGCATCAAGCGCATGGAGCATGGATCATCGGGCGACTGTATCATTGTCTAAAGTCACAGTGTGAGTGGTTGTGGTGCGGCTCTGTTAGTGGATTGCGTGGCGTCTTGGGGAATGAACTTTTGCGATCTTCTGCGAACTTTGCAGGCTGTGGTCTGGAACAAGCTCTCCCTAGCGCTAACGGCTTGCGGTTCCAGCGATGCGAGAAGAGAAGAGATGCTTACAGAACAGTGATCCTGCATGGGCAGGGGGGCAAGGGTGCTCACGGAAGAGTGATCAAGGACGTTTGCGTGGCGGATGCCTTGCAGGGTGGACACTCTAAAACTTTGCCAGTGCAGGACAAGTTGTGCGAACTTTTGCGAACTTCTGTTCCGCGTGATGTGGTCCGCCTCGCTTTGCCCACATACGTGCACAGCAGCGACGTGTGTGGTCCGCCACCTCACTCCAACCTGAGCTGATAATAACTCCGTCTGGTCTCTTTTGTGTTGTACCTGCAGGCACCTTTCTAGTTGATAACTTGACGGGCGGCACACCTCGATTGGCAGTTGAGCCATTTGTGTGCCCCGGAAACAGCCAGCATCATTATTCAATTCCTGGGCCTTTGCTTCCCGTCTCTCCTGTGCAAAGCGATTCCATGAGCCATGGCTTCCCATGCTTTTGGAAACTCCGCGTCAGGATTTGGCTGGGAGAGTTCGCCAGGCGGCGCATCCAACAGCAGAGGAGAACAGCCCAGTCCCAGCTTTCTTCAATTTGTGCTAGACACCCCACAGGGTGGACCAAGCTCAGCAACCCAACAGAATCTGCATTCAGAGGTTTCTACTGCCCACGGCACACAGGCGCAAGACGTCGAAATGGCTGGTGTCGACCTGCTGGATCAGCAGACCAGAGGAGCCCAACCATCTTCCTTAGATCTCGCGTCCAGCGGCGAGCAAGCAACGCACGCAAAGGCGCACGGCAGATCTAAGTACAGCAACCTCGATTGGGATGCACACAAGGCCACGATCAGATCTCTCTACATCGAAAAAGGCATGAGCCTTGTCGACACCATGACGGAGATGGAGCGAGATTATTCTTTTAGTGCATCGTAAGTCGCCTTTCCTTTCTCCAGTCACCTCGCGGTCCTCGAACAGAAAAACTAACTCTGGCACCTCTGCTCATCAGCCAGAAGGCTTACAAGGATCAGTTTGATCTTTGGAACTGGAAGAAGAAACTGCCGATGGAAATTGCCCATTTCATGACGGAGAAGAGCAGGAAGCGAAAGCACAAGAGGGGGAAAAAAACAGTCTACACCTACGGTGGAAAGGTCTGGACGACTGCGCGAGCCGAAAGAACCATTGCCCGCGGCAGGACGGGGTACAATCCGCCAGAGGATGCAGGTAGGCATCGTGCAGTCACCCCCGCTTCATGCAACAAATGCTGATTTCAATGCAGATGGCACAACACCAGACGGAGTGACTTACAAGACCCCAAGCACGATAAGTTCTCCAATCCAGAAAGGTGGAACACAATGCATTATCTCCGAAGACTCCGGAAGCGACACCGAATCAGTGGTCTCTCGCCCCGGATCTGATACCGACTCCGTTCACGCTAGCGTCCCCCTATCATTCGACGGCATGTCCAGGACAGATCTTCTTGCCATGTGGGAGGTCGTACGGATCCGAAGCAACGAAATCTCCTCGGAGGACAAAGAAGGGATGTTGATCAAAGTCCTCGATGGCTTCCGACACCTTCAAGGGGCCACAAATGAAGAAACGAACAAGGTCGCCTACACCCTGGCCGGTTTCTACGTCGACACCCGCCGAAGCGACGAGGCCGACAAGGTCCTGGAACGCCAGACCCAAGCCCACATCGAAATCCTGGGTCACGAGCATAGGAAGACGCTCCAGCATGTACTCCACGTCGTAGAGCTTCTCAACACTTGGAACCGGCCCGACGATGCCTTGGGCATGCTGTCCAAGGTCCGCGAGATGAGCGCCGCCGCGTCAAACTCGAGCACAGCGGACACACCAAAAGGAGCATCGTCCCGGAAAGGCAAAGGCAGGGGAAAAGCACCCCGTCGAGGCAACCCCCCCGGAATCAGCGACAGCCTCAGCCAAATCGTCAATCTGGTGTTAGGCGATCCAAGCCGAGCCCAGATCGACTACGCTCTGAGCACGACCCGGCCAGCCGTCAAGGCCAGCGATGCCGGCGCCGAAGGTGTTCTCCTCGCCGTCATCCGCCAGTGTACCCCTCGGCCCCTAGAACTTGCGCCGCAGCTGCTTCGCGCGACGGCCGATCTGCTCAGTCTGTACCAGAAGCTGGGCGTGCAAGACGCACACTACGCTGAGTTTCAACGAGCACGCACCGCAGCGTCGACAGCTCTCGACAACCACATGCTCTGGGAGGTGCACGCCTTTTACGGGTTCGAAGTGGTCGAGGCCGCTCTAGAGGTTGCGGCGCGCCTGGTCAAATGTAGCTTCACGAAGGAAGGTAGGGAATTGTTCCAGAAAATTCAGTTTGTGGGCATTGCGGTTTTCGGCGCGGCGGATGAGCGGTTCATTTGGACGCTCATCAGCATCGGCCTAGTGTACCAGACGCATGGCACCTGGGAGGATGCGGTGGACTGGTTCGAGGCGGCTTATGCGGCTGCGTTGTCGGCGCCCTGGGACAGGCACGATGGCATCGTCCAGGCCCTGCAGAGGGCGCTTGGTCAAAGGTACTTCTCGTATGTCACAGATGAGGGCAGACCGTTCAAGACGGTATTTGGTGTTAGTGGCATCTTCATTCGGCCGCTGAGGTTACACATGGACTAGTAAAGGGCCACGAACCGAAGTCGAGCATCGCAGTTGAGCCCTACCAATTTTGTGGATTATTAACAACGTGCGCGGTCTTAAATTGCGGATGCCACCCTGCAAGTACTCGTGAATAAACATTTTTGCTCTTGGGCCTCAGATTCCTTCAAACAGCTTGAGAGTTGAACTTAGCAGTCTATTCTACTATAAGGCCTCTCCTTTCGGCCGGTTTAATAACGGCCTTTGCTAAAGCTGACCGACGTCTTTAGTTCTAGTTCCATGCTGAACTATAGCGGCGTTCGAGATATGTTAATAGATATTTATAGGAGGTGTAAGCGCAAGACTTAGAAGACGGAAACTTCACAATAGTGGTAAATTAGCAAGGTAAAGCTACGTAGTTAAACTACCTTATTATATAAAATCTAAAGGTGAGAAAAAAGAGAAAGGAAGCTAACGGCTTCCGTAGACGTAGACGCGAGGCGTTAGAATACCCCGCGCAAGCTCTATAGAGCGAATAGGCTACTTAAAAGTAAGTCTTACGCTTATACTAATCTTAATTAAGAAAGTAGGGGATAATTCTAAATAATAGTTTAAACTATATATTACGTAACTACCCCCTCCTAAAATGAAAAGCTTGCCCTTAAATCTTTTCTAATTAATTATTTATATAGTTATAACTGTAAAAATTAAAGCGCGCCTTAGAGTTGAAACTAGGCACTTTTTAAGTAGAGAAAGAATTGTCAGAAACACTGGCACTTTGGATCTGTGGAATTCGATGAGGTTGCAACTGCTTGATTATCTTTCTTATTCTGGTTCTGGCTTTTAGCCAGAACCTTCTTCTTCTATAGACTTTTCTGTAGGATTTGGACTTCGTCACTATGGTGGCTTAAGCTTACTAGCGCTCTAGCAGTGCCAGGTAGTGCCAGGCATCTAGTTAGCGGAGCTGACTAGATGCCCAGGATCCCTAAACCCCTTTCTTTCTAATATACCCCCTTAGAGCTAACAGGAGGTTGGTGCTAGACTTCTTCATTTAGATTTATAGTCCTCCTTTTTAACAGAAAGCCTTTATAGTATAGTGGTAACATACTCTATGCTATTGCCTTAATGATAATACTTATACGTTAACCTGTATAGGTCTTTATTATATTAGCGTAATAGAAAGGTCGTAGGTTCGAACCCTGCTGAACATTTTGGATCTAATTAGCAGCTATCTATAACTTGTTGGTATTATGCCGAGTGGGAAGCTAGAGCACTTAGCTCAATTGCATAACACTATGTGCTACGTGGGAACGCAGCTCCGCTAACTCATTACCACAGATGGTACATTTCTTGTCGAACCCTTCTGGCCCAAGCTCCCGTTCCAGCACGATGAACTTGTCATTTCTCTGCTGAACAACACCAGGACCCCAACATGAAGCGCCTCATCCTGGAAAGTCTGCACGCTGCCCTATCACCTCTATCCCATCTTGCCTAGAACAAGCTGGGCTCTCGCTGCGACGGGCGCTGGGTCCATATACGTCCTCAGCTTGACTGCTTTAAGTTCTCCGCCATCGCATTCGGACAGCTCGATGATGCCAAATTCGTTTATGCTGACTTTGGCGCTGTCGGGGTCGTCCTTGAACACCGTGAAGCTAGTGGACTCGTACATGACGGTCCGCGCGCCATTCTCTTCGACAATATCGTATGCTGTGTGGACATCGTGTCCGAACTCGGAGACTTTGGTGCTGCGCATGGCGAGCATGGGAAACATCTGGTTGGGCTTTACGGCCGGGCTGTTGTTGATGGTAACCGTCGCATCGGAGTGCAGACGGTCGGAAAGGACCTTGTGATCATCGGTGCTGAGAGAGTCCGAGGCCGTCAAGAACTGCCGGAGGAAGACAAGCCCGGCCGAGGAGTCGTTCGGGATAGTCAGGTATGGCCCGCGGTGGATGGTTACCGTCACCATCTTGCTAGGTCCTTTAGGTTGAACTTTGCCCGTAAAAGACAAGTGCACGCGGCGTGAAGTGGGAGTCTCACCATTTTGAATGCGGGGGGAGGGGGCTAGGTGTTAAGGCGGGAAAGATGGATGAATGTTTGCCCAGCTTACTAGATACCTTGTTGTAGTTACTGACTGTATTGCGAGACCACCGCCGCCGAGTGCAACACCGACAGCACGCGACGCGGCGTGGCCAAGTGAGCGGCAGGGGGTTATGAAGTCTTTGTCGCGTTTCCAGCTCTCAATCCTCCCCGCACCCTTCCACAATCCCCTTTCCCAAAGCTGACCCGGGTACGGACGTAATCACCTGGATGGCGGCGATAAGCGCCTCCGATAAGTCTACGTTATCTAATCGCCAACGGAGCAGCCAATCGGAAACCAGAACAGCGCCAATGCGGCTGAGTGTAGTCATCTGGGCATTCAAGTGCCTCTCTCTCCCAACTCCTCCAGAATCAGTGATTCTGAAAATATATGCGGTTGGCCATCTATATTGTCTTACGGGGGTATAATTTCTCGCTCTAGCAAGCCTGCTCCCTCGACACTGCCATGTCTCTATACACGCACTCGCCTTTGCCGAATGATAGTGTGCGGCTGCTCCGGCTCCTGCCGCATCCAGATGAGGATTTCCGCTTGGAATGGCAGCTCCTTACCTGCTCTCTATTGGACTCGGGAATAACTCATCCTTACGAGGCCTTATCGTACTGATGGGAATCTAAGGAAACACCAAAATCTGTTCACATAGGCGGAAAAACGCTACCTGTTAGGGAAAACTTTCACAAGGCGCTGATACATCTTCGAGATGCTTTCGTGGAGAGGACCCTGTGGATAGATGCTATATGCATCAACCAAATCCCAGGTGACAACGATGACGAAAAGGAACAGCAGGTTCGAGCCATAGCCAAGATTTACGCCAAAGCAAGTCGAGTAATCGTCTGGCTCGGAGAGGCAGCCGACCAGAGCGATGAAGCACTCGAAGAAATCCGTGCGGCAGCCGAAAAGGAGCATTTGGATACCCCTATAGGAGCGACGAGCCAGCGAGCAATCTTGACTCTGCTTGGACGGGACTGGTTTCGGCGCATCTGGGTAAGTGCAAGACAAAACCAAGAACATGAACGATGATTAACAGTCGTCATCATCCCTCACGGCGACATCGATTTCAAGCGGGGACTCATCGGCCATACGCAGACGAGCACCTACACCAGCGGCAGAGACCAGGTCCGGCACCGGGGAGGCGCTGCGCATCCTCATGTCTGCGGCCGTCAGATCGTTTAACGGGCTGGACCGCGACGCCGTCTCGCTGCTGCACCACATCGCGTCCCTTAGCCCGCGGCGAGAACGCTTCGGCGGAGACCAGGTCGTCGAGCTTGACTCGGTCCCGGAGGTGTCGTACAAAAACCTGTCCGGATTCGTCGGCCGCACTGCGAAAACGCCTGTATACTCTCGGTCGGGGCCCCATTATTCCTCTGATATCATCGCCTATGAGAGTGCGGTGGCGCAGCGCCTGAAGCCCGAGTTTGACATTGCGTGGCTCCAGCCCTTTTCATCCACGCTCAGCCACAACTGGTTCGAGGTGCAGCAGCGTTCCAGAAGGCTGACTTGACCGACGACAGGTATAGGCTCCCCCTCTTCTTTGCCGCTCTCGCCAGCTGCAAGGAGGCCGACCTCGGTATCGTCCTCATTCTCCTAGCACTCCGCACAGCACCCGCCCTGGGCGCGATCCAG
>Ga0247769_1000266_pt1 | contig 12435 bp, 9 predicted proteins | sample UWRJL166409R6_FD_179942 | JGI IMG/M metagenome (GOLD analysis project Ga0247769, IMG submission 179942) | Plant litter microbial communities from Arlington Agricultural Research Station in Wisconsin, United States - UWRJ-L166-409R-6 | ecosystem: Environmental > Terrestrial > Plant litter >... | reverse complement strand
ATGTCAGAACATATAAAGATAAGCCAGAGGAGGACATAAAGATCATCAGCATAGATGTATCATAGCGGCTATACGCTTCTTGGGTGGAAATGGGCTGGGGCAACGCCTGGCTGGTCCTAGCATGTTGTGGACCCTGACCGTGAATTCGCATCTGTTTCCACAACACCGTCATCCGCGATCTTGCTCATCATGTCTCGTTTCTGAAATTTCAGTACCTGAGCCAGTATAACACCTTACACGCCAAAATCCATGACTATATACATGAAGGGGGCTAGTGAAGCCTCCCAAATAACCCCAGGAGCATTTATAAAAGGATGAGGTGACTGACCATCTAGCTTCCAGCCCGTATCATGATGGCCTCTCGCCCAATCCCTCCTGCATGTTGATCATCGTCAAGGCTTTATAGACCAGAGCTCTCGCGACCACCCAAGCTCCCTCATCTTCTTCGAATTAGGCTGAGAGGCCTTCTTGTTATCGCTGTTCCATATGGCTAAGGCTTTACTGCATGAAGCAAACGCCTGGAGAAGCTCCTTCATCCTCCCGCACTTCATGAATTCGTAAGCCACGTCCGAGTTCTTCTCGGCAATCAACGCAGCCAACTCCATGCACTCAAGCAAGTGATCACGGGATAGTGAAGTACCGGCGAAGTGCAGTGAGCTGATGTAGGCCAGAACGGTCTCTGGGATGTACGTCTCACGAAGGGCGCGGAAATCTTCGTCAACTAAGATGGTGTTGTCAGCAAATCGGTCGTGGTCTGGTTTCTTTAACACCTACCTTCGTTTGACCTCAGTAACCAGTCCTTCAGAACCGGCTGCATGTAGGCTTTGGCTTTTCGCACTTCCTGGTTCGTGTGTTGCCACATCTCGCGAGAACTGCTAGTTTCCCTAGTTCATGTTAGCCGATGCGCATAAAGCCCGCGGGCGCATAATGCGAGATGAACATACTCCCTAGTAAGGCCGGCGAGGGAGGAGAGAGTCTCCATGGCGTCCAAGGCTCGGACAAGGCACTCCAATTCCCACATATTCCGCACGGTGGCAGAGAGTTGCTCTTTACTCGTGCCGCACTCCTCAACGAACTCTTCCGGGTAATCGCCTTCCCTAAACTCCTCTAGCCAGCCAGGGCCAGACTCTTCGTCGGCTGGTCTTACCGGTATCGGAGTCTTCCGGCGAATTATCTCCCGACCAGAGACACGAGTGCTCAAGACCCGAGCAGCTCGAAGCTTGATATGCCCTAGAAGCAGTCAGTGCATGTCTTGGTTGAAAACGACAGACGGTAGGACGCACTCAGAAAGTACTTATAAGCCCGTATGACAAAGGTGCAGGTCTCTATAAACAGCCCATCGATAAGCAAAAGCCACTCCAGTGACCGTATGATCCTCTCGTCGTCCTCGTCATCAACATGGTCAACATCTTCGCCGAAAAAGTCAGGCTTGACAATACGGCCGTACTTGAGCGTTGCCGGCCCGTCGTCAAGTATCTTGAAAAGGCCCTTAACCTCGCCGCGAGATGCTATATCGCCAACATCAGACAAATATACCTGCGGTTGCTGCTTCGCAAATTCGTTGAGGCTCAGTCCCAGCTTCTTCATGATGGCTATCTGATGCATTCGCGCCTCTTCACCAACGACATGGATGAGATTTCTGCTCAAGGTTTCGTAGAGGCGAGGAGCGGAAAGCTTAGAGCAGTAGAGTGGTATCATTTCCTCCAGGTTGGCCAGGCGAAGATAGCTGATGTAGCCTGCAATGATGTTCTCTTGCATCGTGTGAAAGCCGGAAAGAGCGCCAGTCTCCTTAGAAGAGCCCCCTAGCCGATCGAGCGTGGTCACGATGATCAGAATGTGCGCCAAAACCCTCATACTGTCCTCGTCTGATAAGTCAAAGTACTTGTGCTGGTTGGACGGGTCTGCAAATCCCTGGAGCTGCGGTTCCGGCATCATCTTGGATTTCTGGTTGCGATTCGCATGCTTAGCGAGCACAAAGCCTTGGGCGAACAAGTGCTGATCCAAATCTTTTGCGATGATGGCACCTTGCAGTACCTTAAAGGTCCGCAGAGCCTCGTCTTTCGTTGTGCCGTTGACCTCAAGGGAAGCAACCAGTCGTTTCCCAACAGTTGCCGGGTCCGTTTGATGCAGACTCGTGTTGAAAACGGGGAATTGCTGGGCAATTTTTGCGGCCTCGGGTCCGGCATGCTTGATGAGAAAAGCATCGAACTGGGACCTCAGAATTGCGTTGTAATTTGCAAAGAGCATGTCGTCCCATGACTTGCACACCTTCTGGACGCTATCCAGATCGCCGGCTAAGAGCCCATAAACAGCTCGGTCATAGTCGCTAGTCCCTCCGTCTCGTGCTGCAGCAAAACAGGTCCGTCTCCAGAGTACCAACGACGTAGGGTTGAAAACAGGCTGGTCTTCGTCTCCTTGATTGGATAGCGGTAGGGGAGCTAAGGTGGCTGCCCTCCAGAGTTCCGTTCTTGCGGAGCACCAGTCGCGAACTTCGGCCATTGCGTAACCTCGCCGAAGCATTTCAAAGCAACCCAACCAGATCGCATGCTCGAAAAACTCGTCTTCGGGTTCAAGCTTACGAACCTGGCGGGTGATCGCATCGGGATCCAATTGGGTGATGAGTGTCGAAGAGCCAAGATGGGACTGTGCTGCAGCATCATCGTTGGCATCATAAACGCCCTGATACCCGTTTACGCTTTTCCGCAGCTTGATCTTGTGACGAGTGTGTAGCCAACCGTGGGCGACGATATCTCCTCTCTCAGCACTCTGCTGCAGGTCGCTCACCACCTCTTCGATGGGCGGCCCATGGCTGGCACTTGTCTGCAGCCATTCCAGAACCACTTTCCTTTCCTTGGCGAGCGAGTCCGTAACTAGGAAATCACTCCACCACCGTTCGCGAGAATTTGGAGAACCCTCAGTCTCTCTTGGTTGCAGAGTGTTGGTATCTTGATATTGTAAGGGCAGCATACGCCGGAGCAAATCCCATGTCTGCGCCTCCTCTTCCAGTCGCCGAAGTTCCTCAGGGTTGGCGGGTGCGCGGTCGTCGCCGTCATCGATGTCCATGTCTGCGGAAGCACCCCTCTGCCACCTCCGGGCCTTCACAGAGCGCTCACTGAACAAGCGCTCCTGGAGTCTGTCCGCTCGATTGCGTGTGAACGCATAATAGGAATCGAGGAGCTTGAAGATCTGGGCCCGCTGCTCGGAGCGCGACCCTCCAAAGTCGACTTGGTAGCGGTCAAGTTCGCTAGCGAAGTAGTCTACCTCTTCGCCCACCCGGATGGTGCTCTCCTGATAAGTGGCTTCGATATCAGCCATCTCGTCTTGCGCCGACGCTAAGGGTAGAAGTCAGTAACTGAGGCGCTTGTTTGCGGTGGAAGGGGCGAAGTCTAACCTCGAGTCGGGGCGTAGGAGTCGGAAGGGGAACTGTGATCAGGGAGATCCTTCCGTCGATTCACGTTAGCACAGATTCACTGCAACCTCCGGATAGTAGAAAGGGGGCTCACAAAGGATGGAGCCATGTCAGGTTCGCTGGCCGTGAAGGCTGGTTGGTTGCGCAGGTGAGCTCCAGTTGAAGCGACGTCACGGTGTTTTTGGTTGTTGAGGCGACGGCCCTCACCTTTGCATCCTGTGGAGAGGTTGTAGTCTGAATAGGAGCACCCAATTGGGCAAGAATGGGGATGCTGCAACTGTCTGCCAGTAAACCAAAGCACCGCACCCAACGCTTCCTGGGCGGATGCAGATGTCGTCTCCAGCTCCAGAACGCGGTCAGGTCGCGTAACTGCGGCTCCGAAAATTGGGCAGGGGAGTATGGGCAGATGGAGCATGGAGCCCAGCCAGCCGCAGTGGCGTGTGGGGAAATTTCAATTCAAAACTCACTCAACTCGTAATTTCAAGATTTCACACCAAATATTGTTTTTCTCCTCAGCAAAACACTGGTTATGTGCACAGGCTTCGTGAATACAGTCTGGACTACAATGGGGCTTTAACGCATTCTACGCACAGAGGCTGATATATAAGATAAATATTTAATTCAAGAAGTTGAAGGCTCACTCTCAATCCATAGTTTCACACAGTGTGCAGACCGCGAAATCCGCTTCAGCAAGAATGTTGAAATTCTGAAATTTCCCTGTCGCCTCTCCTACTATGTGGGGCCCAAGCCCGTCGCTGGCCTATCTGAGGACAATGTACCTCCGTACCCTGCCCTTAAAAGCCCTCCAGAATTTTTGGGGGTTTTCTCTTTTCCTTCTCTTCTTCAGTCACAGGCATTCATCTTAGAGTCTCGGATCAAGCAAATCAATGCTTGTTCAGGTCCAAAGCGGCCTCCTGCGCGCTCAATGATCGCCTAGAAGAAACCTGCACTTTCCCTCTAAGCATCCCAATGCCTTTCGGCACCTGTTTGGGTGGGCGTATGTTTGGACAAGTGTGACATTCCGAAAACCACCACGCCTTTGCTGTCACCGTACACCCTTCTTCCGCTGCTCTATCTTGAGTCTGAGCAGATTGGCTTTTGGACAGCTAGCCGAGGTTGCATCATCGCCATTTTTCTGGTAGAACGCCTGGCAACACTCGTAAAGCATGTCCACATATTTTGCACATTTGCCCTCATCGTAGCTGTTCCTCGTCAGGCAGTCTGCCAAATATCAGCCAGGATCATTTGCCATCTGTAGAATATTCTGACCTTGTATTGCACACTGAAGTGCATACAACGCGGTTAGTGGTGCCCAGCCTTATTGCCGTAGGTATTGACGGCCAACTTCTGGGGAGGGAACACAAACTGCACGAGGTTGACATGGGGGATCGCTCTTGAGATCTTGTTCTAATGTCTTCAAAGGGTCAACACCTGGTTTTAAAACAACAGGAGAATAGGACGCGGTTTACCATTGTTAAAGCATCCTAAAGCAGCGAACGTGGACTTGTATGGAGAGCTGTTTGTCGGTCTGAGAAGAGAAGGTTGATCCCGAAGACGAGTTGAAAGGTTGGTTCTGCCCCTATCGTCGTTTGGATGTGGAAATGAAAGCGATGATGTCAGGAAGGAGGATGGAGCCGCCTTTTCGAGGACTGGTCCAGATTCTTGGCCTTGTGACAAAGCTCCTATGTATGTGGAAGCATCAGCGATCCTCGGATCACTCCTCACTCACGATACCCGGGTTCTGGTCGTCTGTTTCATGGTACCACGGTTGCTATCCCTATCCAATCCATCGGCATGTAAAAGGCAAACTTTCTTCTTCAACTCTATGCGACTCGGGCAGCCCTGACGGAGAGAATAAGCAGCAGGATTGCATGCTAAACATAAAACATAGCTCGGAGGTATACAAAAAAACTCGGTCATATCTTATTCCTGTTAAGCAAGAAAATTCTACTAGTACTAGCCTAGGTAGTGAGTTGTATATCATAGATTGCCCGAAAATTATGTTCTGCGTGCCTGCCTGACAATGGATTGCTTGCGTGCTCTGGTAACTGCCTAAGGTGAAGGCGCTCAAGACACACACCGAGCAAAGCCCGCTTGGATTCCGTCGTCGCCCCGCCATTCACCGTGCCAGGCGTGCCTGCCTACTTCGCTCTCGCGGCTGCCTCCCCCCCACCATCTCGGCGCTCCGTCTCCTAAACCTCGAACAAATATTTCTTTCGAGACAACCACCAGACCAAGTGCAGGCTTTTCCCCCCTCCTATCTGTCGAAAATTGCTTAGCATCTCTGCGGGAAAGAAAGCCTCTCAAAAAAAAAGCATCATATAAACTTCAAGGTAAAATTCCGAACATATCTTACCCCGTAATTCGATCCTCACTTGACCCCGCCGCCTTCGCCTTCGATTCCCCGCCAGGACCCGCGCTGCGATCTTCCCAGCCCTCGCATCGCTACCACCTCCGCGGTATCACGATCTAACCACTGCACAGACCCGGTCTCTCTTCCGTAACTTACGAGCGGAACCCAAAGCTTACAATGGCGGACAACCCGGAGAATGGCAGCCCCGCGCAGCCCGAGGCCCCCGCTGCGGGCGCCGCCGAGCACCTTAACATCAAGGTGACCGACAACAACAACGAAGTCTTCTTCAAGATCAAGAGAAGCACGAAGCTTGAAAAGCTCATGAGTGCTTTCTGCGATCGCCAGGGCAAGAGCATGGCGTCTGTGCGATTCCTCTTCGAGGGCCAACGTGTTCAGCCAGGAGACACTCCCGATACCGTACGTCAACCCAAACGTTCTGCACTACGCGATACCTGTCTTCCTTCTCGTGCTAACATACATTCTCATCTATAGCTCGAGATGCAGGATGGCGATACGCTCGAGGTTCATCAGGAGCAGGTGGGCGGGTTCTAAAAAAGGAAGAAAAAAAATCGCGGCAGTAATGGGTTGGTTGGTCATCATGGGCTGGTTTTGAGGTGTTCCGGACCATCTGAGAAGGCAGGATGTGCAAACTTTTAGCGATGACGGGATATTCGATACTAAGGGGTCCAACATCACGTTCACCGCAGGTTTATCCTCTTGAGGTATCTTGGCTTGGGAAATGGCTTTTGGCGCATTTTCGAGGGTGTATTTTGCAACTCGGCACCATTTTCATCAAATAGCGTGCCCTGGGCGGCCTTCCTGCCTGCGTGCTTGGTGATACGGAGCCTAAGGTGTTTACCAACTACAGACCTACAGACTGCAATTCATGTGTACAGTGTTGACGGTCCGAGGTGCATATCGCAATCATGTCGTGTGACTCACTTGGATTCGCTTGTTTAGTCCCAGTCTCATTTTTGCGAAGTCAACAAATGTCCCAAGTACGATTCTGAACTCCCCCAGTCCCTCCACAAACGCCATGTCAACGCCAACGTTGGAAACACTAGGCTGGCCTCATTCAAGAGACACAACAAACCGAGGCACGGCCTGACCAGGTACGACCAGGTAATGCTATGCCTTTAACTCCCTCTGCATGCATCCAGTGCAAAGAACCACATTCTCGCCAGGGGCCCCGCGACCCTCCATAGGGAAAATCTGACCATCATCAAAGCCGCCATTGCAAGTTGCGCAGCGGAAGCACTCGTCGTGCCACTCGCCACCAAGGGCCTGGACATACTGGCCAATCACGGCTTTCTTACACTTACGACACTTTGGGGCTCGTCTTTCTGTCCGCTTGGTCTGGCAAGACACGCACCACGCGTACCCGTCCTTCTCAATATGGGTCATACCACGTTCAAACGGATCGCCACACTCGGCGCAAAAGAAGTGACCGAAGTGCCAGTGGGCACCAAGGGCAACCACGTGCTCGCCCATGATGGGTGTTTTGCAGTGTTTGCAGCGTGGTGCGAAGAGTTCGTGCCAGTCAAGATGACAATAGAAGCGAAGACGGGCGTCCCCATCCTCAGCCATCGTCTGGCCAGGCTCCTCGGACAGGACCTCGCCCGCTGCACGTCGAGCAATCCGGTCGAGACGTGCCTGTCGGTGAGCGTCGGGCTCTGGTGAGATCTCCAGGGCCTCCAGCGATGTGCCGCAGGAATAGCAAGAGAAGCACTGAGGGTGGAAGCGCTCGGAGCTCCCGGCAAGCGACACGAACCGTCCTTCGATGTAGTGCCCACACTCATGGCAGCAGGCTGTAGCTCTGCTCCCAGCAGGCCGTGGTGCCGGTGACCAGTGACCTTGAGGCTTGACAGCTGGTCGGACTCGAGGAGCTCCTGCTTGGGGTGTGGGAAGAGGACGAGGCGCCTGGGCTCCCGCACTCTCATCAGGCGTCATGATGACAGGTATGCTGGGATTCGCTTCGGTTTCATCTGGAAGACTGATTGTCGGAATCGGCGGAGGAGCTTCTGACACAGCAATGGTCGGGACTGGAGGTCTGGCTACTTGACTAGGGGCTGCGGCGGGCCATGGGCGGCGTGACGACGACGGCGGGGGCGCTGGCGTAGAATCCTCCGTAACAGAGATAAGAGGGATATCCTTCGCTTGCTGCTGCTGCGGCTGCTGGCTGTGAAGTCGACTGGGGATAGTGGGCGACGGGTGCTGGCCGGACTTGCCGGCTCTCGGCTCTTCTGGCGCGTTATCAGTAGCCTCCTCTGGGGGCTTCCAGTCTTTATTAAAGCTTACGATTGGTCGACCGGGATTGTCGCTCACGGCAGACGGAGTTGGAAGCTTGGAGCTGCGGTCTTTTAGCTTCATGCTTGTCGCTTGTCTGATGTCATCGCTCCGGATTTCCATGCCGTGCTTGCGAGCAACATTGTCACCCACCAGCGGCACTTCGCCGCTGCGGTTTGTCGTGTACTGGGGGTTCCGTGTCTGAGTCGGCGGGTTTCGGTGTATCTCAAATCTGTTCATCGGCTTCGACGGAAGTGAGGGAGTATTGACTGGGCTCGACAGCTCAGGAGCGAATTGCACTCGGTTCATGGGGTTCTTTGGTTTAGCCAGCAGCAGTTGAACTGGGGCATCCTGACTAGAGGCATCGGATGGCCTTGGTGGCTGTTCCGGTTCCTCCCAGATCTGGTCACCGGAGAACGGCTTCTCTACTTCGCCGCTGATGTTGCGCTTTAGGCTACTTCGGCGACGGCCCCCCGAGGCAACCACCGGGCCACCAGAGATGGAGCCGTATGACTTGAGGTTTCGAGGATCGGGGAGAGGCCTCCGTTGGCTCTCTGAGCTTCTGCGGCCAGTGTCGCGCAACCCGGACGTTTGGCGGGTTGAGCCCAAAGAGGAACGGCTGCGTGTCGAGTTCAAACCATCACTATCCGTAGAGCTTCCAGATACCGAGCGCATGCTGGGGTCCCGCGCTAGACCGGTTGGCGCAATATCCTCTCCATAGATGCCTGCGTTTGCCGTACGCGCATGGGCATAGCTGTTCTTGCGCAGATGCGACTTGTACCGATACGGCGCCCCGGGCTGAGGAAGTTTACCCGGATTCTGATGTTGCCAGACCAACTCTGCGGCTTCGTTAAGCGCGGCCTCGTAGATACGTCTCTCCTCGGGGTTCTCTTCCTCGGAGTCCGCGCCCTTCTCTTTGGTGTCTTTCAAGTCCATGTCCTCCATCGCCTGGCGCAAGGAGACGGCCTCCTCCTTTTCCATCCATCTTTGGCCGCGCTCAATATATGTGGAGGTCGGAACAACCTCGGAGGGCTTGAGTGGCTTGACTGGGCGATCGGGATAGTAGTCCCTGCCTTGCGTCATGGTGGAATGTCTTGAGGAGACGCTTGCCGACACCAGCGGGCGGCCAGCAGGAGGGGACGGCCGACCAGCGGAGACGGAAGAATTGCTCGCATCCGAATGCGTCCGTTGGTGTTGGGCCGAGGATGAATCTGAAAGCGGCGGGGTTCCGAGGGAGGATCGACCGCTAACTGGCACAGCGGATGCCTCCCGTCTCGACGGAGAGGGCTGCGGCCGGGCGCCTCCAGGCCGATTGACGCGGTTATTCCGCAGGTCTGCGAGATACGCAGCTAGGAGCCGTTAGTAAGTGTTGTCGGTGTCGGAGCAGCGCAGTCAGCCATACCAAATTGCTCGTTCGACATATAGGACGGTGATGGCGGAGTGACCTTCCTCGTGGAGGTTCGCTCCCCGGACTTGCTTCGCGGAAACATGGCTACAAAACCAGTGACAGAATAACCCGAATAGCTACCGAGTGGATGCCAGATTGGCTGCCTTTGGAGTTGTTGGGTTCTCAGGAGGTCGCGATACCAGAATGAGCGGTCGAGCCGGAGGACGATCAGACTGGGCGATGTACGGATGAATTTATGTTGTCATATAAAACCTAATTGTTTACCAAGGGCGGGATGCATGAATGTACACGCCGCTTAGGGAGATTCCAGGTTGCCAGGCAAGGGGAGAGGTGAAGTGGTAGCAACCGGGAAAGGTGAGTCAAAAAAACACTCGAATAGCCTGGAAAGTTGCTTTTCAACGCCATCGACAACACAAGGGGAGCATAGACCGCATCGATTCTCGGTGCATGATTGGATGGCGGAATGAGACAAACACGGGGTTCCCCCAGCGACGGGGCCTTGACGACCTGCACACCCGGACTTGGTGCCCCAATGAGAGTGAGCTGGGGTCCAGCTGGAGACGCCCGGTTCACCGCCAACCGGCGCTCTCGGCGCCGAGACCCGGGGACAGGGGGTTGGTATCTTGGGAACATCCCAAGCTCGAATGATTCAGACATGCACAAAAGTTCACCTTTCAGCCTCACCACCACGTGAGTTCATCGCCTACCGAAGTGCGCACGATCTCGACTGTTGGTGCCACTGTGTCTGGACTCAAATGGGCGCACCCAATTGTCGCTTGCCCCAGCTTACCTTACCTACCTTAGTTTCTCCTGGCCATTACCTAAGGGAGGTGGGTGGGTAGGGGAGGTTGACGGGATGTTGGGAGCTTGGAGACCCTGGGACCAACTGCCTCGCAGTAGGTAACAGAGCCAGCCATGCCGCAGGTCACTGGCAAGTCTCCAACCCCGCGTACCACATGCGGGTAAACCTACCGGTACCCCTCCGAACGAGAAAGCACAGTGAGTCCCACCTTATTCCCGAGAGAAACTACCTCCTCCTCCCGCCCTCAGAATTTAGGTGGTGTCAACAGCCGTCATTACCTTGCTGCAGTAGGTAATCGCCGGCTGAAAGTTGTTCCCCGTCACAGCGCCGTTGGAGCCGCATGTGCCGGGGTCGCGAGGATGAGGCGGTCCGCAAAGGGGACAGTCTCAAGATTTGCAGGGAGTTGCTTTGTAAGGATGTATCTCAGTCCCGTTCATGACCCGGATATCCACCGCTTCTTATATCAGCATCGGCGACTTTGGATACCTACACGGACCGGGCGAGGCGAGCCGATGCCGCTGTCGGTTCCGCTTTTGGCAGCAGATGCAGGCGAAGCTCCGAGGAGCGGGGGGGATTATCTATCACCTGCTACGTAAAAGATCTGTCTAGCCACATGGACGCCTCCATACCGTCACCGCCTGAGGAACCGTAGGATTGGAAATCTGCATTCGTACGGGTTCGACGTCTTGATATCGATTTTGAGACTCGCCGTTTTGTCATCTCGGCCTCTCTCTTCTCTCCTCTTCGCCCGATCACGGGGTCTTGATACTCAGCCGAATAAGTACAATACCTAGGGGAGCGCTTCCACCATCGTTGGAACCCGCCTTATTCCGCTGTGCTCGACCATTTCCCTCCTTTGAGTGCCTGTTCAACCCTGCCGGGAATTTGATCGCAATGTCTCTGCCTCATAACTCCTATTCCTCACAAGCCCCAGATCCCCTCGTTACCGCGCCGGCTCCCGTCGTTGGAGTGGCTGGTATATATCCGAGTGAAAAGGCCGACAGTCCCAGTCTTGGTCCAATGGACAGCGACGCAACCGAGGAGAAGGAGTTCAAGGAAGGCGGCTACGGGTGGTAGGCGCTCTCCAGAGGTGCCGTGACTGGTTGACCCATCCAGGAGATTGACACCTCCCAAGCATCGGGGCCATATTTGCTCTAACACTAGCTTTGTCAGGATTGTCGTCTTCGCCGTGCTGCTGGTCAATGCACATACTTGGGGGATGAACTCGTCCTACTCGGTCTTCCTCGCATACTATCTGAGATCTGGATCGATCGCCGGCTCATCACCCCTTGCCTTTGCATTTGTCGGTGGGCTGTCAATATCGATGGGTGAGCATGTTACTGGCTGCACTGGTGGCGAGTTGCCGGGTCCCGATACTAACCCCATGGTAGCTCTGCTCGTGTCCCCCTTGGCCACGGTATGCATCGGGAAGTTCGGCACGAATACCACGTTGAGGATTGGTGTCGTATTGGAGGCGTAAGTTGACTTTTGAGGGCCCCGGGAATTTCATACTCGTGCGAGGCTGACACAGCCCAACGCTACAGGGCGTCGTTCGTTGGTGCCTCGTTCTCCACCAAGATGTGGCAGCTGCTCCTGAGCCAAGGGATATGCTTCGGAGTTGGCCTGGGTTTCTGTTTCACGGCAACGGTGGCTGTTGTGCCGCAGTGGTTCACAAAGCGTCGCTCGTTTGCGAACGCCGTCTCAACGAGCGGCTCGGGTTTTGGCGGGCTCGTGTATGCCCTCGCCACGAACGCCATGATATCCAACCTGGGGCTCGACTGGGCCTTCCGTATTCTCGCCATCCTGGCGTTCGTAGTGAATGGCGCGTGCAGTCTTGTCATGCGTGATAGGAACAAGGAAGTTGGGGCTGTCCACGTAGCTTTCCGTTTGGAGTTCTTCAAGCAGTTCGAATACTGGCTCTTCCTCGGCTGGGGATTCTTTTGCATCGTCAGTCACCAGCCCTGTCTCTTTACCTGCCTACAGGTACCAGGTATACAGAGAGGTGATGCTGACTCTTATTGGCCGCAGATCGGATACATCATCGTTGTCTTCTCGGTCCCCGACTACGCTCAAACCGTTGGCTTCACCGCAAGCCAGGGATCGGTCGTGGCGGCCGTATTCAACCGTAGGTACTTTCTCCAGTCGCTATTTCCATACTAGTGCTGACTTTGCTCGAC
>Ga0247769_1000263_pt1 | contig 12494 bp, 16 predicted proteins | sample UWRJL166409R6_FD_179942 | JGI IMG/M metagenome (GOLD analysis project Ga0247769, IMG submission 179942) | Plant litter microbial communities from Arlington Agricultural Research Station in Wisconsin, United States - UWRJ-L166-409R-6 | ecosystem: Environmental > Terrestrial > Plant litter >... | reverse complement strand
TGACCGGGTGGTTTGCAAATACTAATACCGTAATTACAATACAGGGACCTAGACCCTCATGGACCTTGCGGACCAACCGCCTTCTGGAAGGTGTCGGACCGAGAACCCAAGAGCGATGACGAGCAGTTTGGGCTGCAGGACTTTGACTTTCTACCCATGGGTCGGTTCAGGTTTTTCTTTTAGGACTTACCTTATCTACCGGTGTTTATCTCTTTTCTCTCTCTCTCTCTCTCTCTCTCTCTCTGCGTGTGTTTGTGTGCGCTCGCTGACGAGTTTTGTGGGTATGGATTATTTAGACGGCGTAGTGTTCGATGAGCACGACCTCGAAGCTTTAGGGGCGGATATTTTCTTATCTGATGGTATGATTGACATCGAGTTTCCTTTGGGTCTGTTCGTAGCGGATGATGATGATGATGCTGATGAAGAGGGGGGTGGTGGTCAAGGTGATGGTGGTAGCGAGGATGACGAGATTGATGAATGAACACTACCGGTAGTTGATGATGACGGGGGAATGTTGAATGAACTGCGTGGCGGTTTCTATTTCTAGTTCCTATGTCTTCGCTGTTCACTTTGTTGTCTTGATGCATTGTTTTTGAAACGGGAGGCTGCCTCGGTATACTTCGCCCTGTTTCTGATTCGGTACGAGCCTGTTCTATCTACTAAGTGGTTCGATAGGTTGAGATGGGGTATTCTTGACTTCAACGTCGGTACTGCATGCAAAATGCATGAACAAAATTTCCAAGATGAGATTATCGACGCTGCGAACATTGACACCGCAGAGCTGGTCGCCAAGAGTAAGGGCCTGTCTATACGTCTTATAGACCCCTTTTGGAAAGTGATGTATAATTTGCTTCATGGAGATGACCCCTCCTCCTCCTCCTCCTCTCCGGTCTCCCCTCACCCCCTCATAAGTTCGAAGGAGGACTGCTAGGATCAATGTTAAACTTGCCGTGTTCACACGTAGCATACACCTCCCTCTCCCCATCGGGACGACGCATCACACCCCGCAGCTGCACCAGCCTCCTCCCCACCGCCACCACCTCGCACTCGATCAGCACTTCGGCGCCCAGGGGGGCCGGGCGCAGGTAGGTGCAGTTGAGAGTCCGGGAGACGCCGAGCATCTGCCAGAAGCCGGGGCGCGAGATGAGGGACGTGGCGACGGAGGTGCAGAAGTCGAAGAGGGTGGCGATGCAGCCGCCGTGGAGGTTTCCCAGGCGGTTGGTGTGCTCCTTTTGTACCTTGTAGAGGAAGGTCGCTGTCGGGTGGTTGTTGTTGTTTTTAGGACAGGTGGATAGGAGGGTTAGGTGCGGGATTAGGGAGTTGCAATATTCCTATAAAAGAGTTTTCCTCCCCCCCAAAAAGGGGGGATTGGGGGTTGTGTTAGGTGACTGTTTTGGTTGTTTTGTGTATTGTGCTTGACTTGCGGTTGTTGTTGGTGAGTGAGTGAGTGAGGGGAGGGGGAGGAGAAAGAAAACCCAAAATAGGAAATATGTGTATGCGGTGAGGCAGGCTGGTGAGAGGAAAGAGGGAGGGAGATATCAAGTATGGTTGGTTGGTTGGTAAAACAAGAGGCAAGAGATGTGATGAATGGAGGTGGTATGAATGTGCGGGTATGTTACACGTATGCATACCTAGATGTAAACCGTTCCCAACGTATGGATGTCATGTGTTATGCATCGTACAGGGATACATATGATACATATGGGGGGACGGACGGTACGACAAGAAAGAAAGGATGATGGGGGCAAAACTCACCGGATCGTTGGGATCCTGTGCGGCCTTAACGGAGAGGCGGAACAGCTCCTGTGCTCGCTCTCCGCCGATCAGAGACCTAAAGTCTCTTTGTTCTTCCCTGTGCTCTGCCATGACGGTGGCTGTACTTCTAGCCGCCGCAAGTTGTCACTGTGTGTTTTGGGTCGAGGCTGCTGCAGGTTGGCGGGGAAGGGAAACCGCGGGTACGCAACACGAACGTCCGAAAACCTCAGGTAGGTAGGTAGGTAGGTATGTTCGGGAACCGGAACACAGAACACGCAACAGGAGATACAAAATGCGGGGTGTTGGCTGGCCTGCTATACAGGGGATTAACACAGACAGGTACAAGTATTGCGAAATGTTGCTGTGCAGCGATGGATGGATGGGGGAGTGGGTTGATGGGGGCAAAGGTATCGGGATTCGATGGCACAATCGCGGGGACGTGTAGTAAGTAAGGTATCATGAACAGCCGAGGTAACTTGAATGGATTGTGTTACCCAACAATCAGCCTTCCAGCCTCACCAACCCTCCGATGCAGCGAGGGTCCAGCATCGATTCCATCCATTCATTCGATGGAACATGGACGCCCCGCTCCCTGTCTTCGCTTTCCAGACTCTTTCCATTTGTTGATGCTCCAAGCCTCCAAAACTTCCAAGCATTGCATTGTGCATTGTGCATCCATCCCTTTCTCCTGCTCGACCCCACGAAAACCCCGTCTTCGGGACTACCCGCAGCCTCGCTCCTTTTGCTTTACCCCGTCCCCCTCCCCTCCATTTCGGAGTTTACGCAGCCCGCTTTTCACCGCTGCGCAAATCGGCGGGGAACGCGGAGTGGCAGGGGGTTTTGCAGGGGACCTTGTTGCGAAGCTACGGATGTGATCCCTGGATTTCGGATCGGGACCGCAGCAAAAAGGATGCCCACTGACCCCATGACCTCTTCCAGATTGTGTCGCAGGCCACAAAAAAAAAAGTGGGTGCTGGTGATAGCGGTATGAGTTCATCCACCGCGGGTGGGCAGGATCGGATGGCGACATCGTACCTGCCCCTTAGCGAGAATAAAAACTCCAGCGGGAACCGCTGGGCTTGGGCTTTGAGAAGCTTCTCTCCCGTCTCTCCGTTTCTCCCCCAGGACCGAAAATCAAAGGGCACGAGGGAACCAAAGAGGAAGACCAGGTCCAATGGCTTCTCCGTCTGCCAAGGCCCCCCTCTCGATCCCTGGTGGCGGTGGTAGGCGCCGGTTTCGACATCGAGAAACGAACGGTGAAGATGTTGGCGCTAAGGGAAATGGCGACGATGATGGTGATGACGGCAGCGAGGACATGGACCCCAACGAGTTCGACCTGATGGTGTCTCGCTCGCTGCAGACGGGCGGCCCGCTGCTGGAGCCCGAGTCGTTGGAGCACAGCATGCTCCGCAACACGAGACGACATCGTTCGCGGACACGAGAGAGCGAGCAGCGTCGCCTGATCAAGCCTCACGACGCTTTGGGGGTCGCATCGATTTCACCGCAGCGACAGCAGCAACCGAGCGATGAGACCACCCCCCTCCTCTTGCCGGACCCGTTGTCGTCCAAAGTGGACGTTGTTGACACTCCCTACCTCAGCGGCGTCTCCCCGGCCCGCTTCTGGACGCTCTTCTTGGGCACCCTGCTGTCCTATTTCGTAGCTTGCTTCGACTCGACCATCATGGCGTGCTCTCATCCCGTCATCACGTCGTATTTCGGGAGCAGCAACAGCGCCTCGTGGCTGTCGACGTCGTTTCTCCTGACCTCGACGGCCTTTCAACCCATGGTCGGCAGCCTCTCCGACGCCGTCGGTCGTAAGGTGCCCTACCTGGTCACCATGGTGCTATTTATAATCGCCACTCTTTGGTGTACGCTGGCCGGCAGCATGGCGAGTTTCATCGTGGCTCGGGCTGTATGTGGTCTGGGGGCCGGTGGTATGATGGCTATGTCCAGCATCATCGTCAGTGATCTGGTGCCGATAGAGTGCGTTTCTTGCTCTCTCCAAGCCTAAAGCAGTGTCTGACACGCAGAATCAGGATTCGTGGTGCCTACCAGTCGTATATCAACATCGCCTTCGGCGCCGGTGCGATGCTGGGCGCCGCCATGGGTGGTGTCATGGCAGATTATCTCGGCTGGCGGTGGGAGTTTGGCGTGCAAATTCCCATCCTCGTGTTTGCTCTGCTTGTCGCCCTCATCACCATCCCCGACGACCTTGGCATGCATGGAAAGTCTAAACGGAGCGTCCGGGAGGCCATGAAGGATTTTGATTTCATGGGGTCTTTCCTGATGGCTACCTCTGTGACATTTCTGATCCTCGGATTGGTAGGTATCTTTTTTCCATCGTTATATCCCCTTGTTTTACCCGCCCTCAGTCTCTGTCGTTGTTGCCGCTGACTGTTGACTTACCTCACCTCAGAGCCTGGGGGGGAACGTGATGCCGTGTAGGTGTCTCCTGTTGCTTCGCAGTGAGATGGAAACTGACGCTAACATTGGCAGGGTCGCACCCCTTCGTCATCTTCTCTCTAACCACCTTTGCCGTCTTCTTTCCCCTCTTCCTTTACGTGGAGACACACGCTGTCCAGCCCATCATGCCGATGCATCTGGTCAGGCAATCACCGCACAGGAACCTTCTCTTCTCCAACCACATTGCCGCCTTTATCTCCAACGCCATCATGTTCAACGTTCCACTCTTCTTCCAGGCCGTCCTACTCACGTCGGCCACCACCTCAGGGCTGCGCCTCGTCATCTGCTCTGCTGTTACCGCCGTTGCAGGTATCGTCACAGGGTTCCTCATCACCTACACCCGCCATCTCAAATGGCCTCTGGTGCTGGGATCCATCCTCTCCTTCCTCGGAACGTTCTGTCTCGCCTCTATGCAGCGCGGCTGGCCCACCGTTCTGTATCTCCTCTGCCTCGTCGTGCCCTCTGCCGGTCAAGGGTTTCAGTTCCCTGTTAGTCGCATTTTAGTGTTTACATCCTTTGTCCTCTACATGCTCCCCAAGCAACCAGGGGTATCAAGGGGGCAACCACCGCTGCAGAGATACTCTACTGTTCCTTTCCACAACCGTACGAAAGAACCATGAACTGACATTCCGAGCAGGGAACGTTCATGGCCATCTTAGCTGTCGCAGACCAGAAAAATCAGGCCGTAGTGACCACTACACTTATTCTATGGCGCAGCCTCGGCAATGTTCTAGGCGTGGCTTGCAGCTCGCTAGTGGTGCAGAATGCGCTGTGGTATTACCTCGAGCTCTTCGTCACGGGACCCGACAAGGAGGCTGTCGTGGCGCGTGTGCGCCAGTCGGTCGAGGCAATCCGGGATCTGGATCCCGCGTATCGCGAGCAGGTCGTGCAGAGCTACGAAGCTACGCTGCGGGTAACTTTTCTATGCTGCGCCGTGCTGGCGTTTGTGAGTGTATTGTTTGTACTGCCGATTAGACTGCCGAGGCTGGGGACTCGCAAGTGATGACGTATGTGTAAACATTGCATTAATAAGACAATACGCAACACAAAGGAGTATATTTATGTGCGCGTGAAGGGAATAAGGGAGCAAAGGATCGAAGGACAAATAAGCTAGATTCATGAAACATCAGCTTCAAGCCTATTCAATCTCAAGGCCATGGAGTATTCAATGCAGTATGTATCAATCTTCTTTCTAACGGGAGGTTTCAACACGACTCCCTTCTCTTGTAGCAATACAACGACACAAACCACCACCCCGCCGTATTTACTACTCGAGACACAAACAAACATACAGTTTCATCTTTCAGTGGTGATACCCGTTAGCCACCATCCCGGCCCCCGCCCCGTTCATAATCAAGCCATCTAGCTCCTCTTTTGTCCTTTTGTACAAGTCCTGTGCCTCTCGCTCCCGCATGCTCATGAAGCCGACCTCGGCCCGAAGGGAGGCCAGCCGTCGCTGGATGGCGGCCGACTCGGACGTCTGTAGGATCTTGAACCCGCCGAGGGCGTTGCGCGCCTTCTCGAGCGCCTCGTGGGCCTCGCGCATCTTCTTCCTCAGCATCTCGGCGCGCTGGTTGTACCCGCCCAGATGCAGTTTGAGTTTCTTCTCGAGCTTGTTGCCCTTCTCTGCTGATTCCATAAGGGAGTCTATTGTTTCCTATTTTTTTTTGTGTAAGAGCATGTGTTAGCTTCGGACGGGGTCGGTAGAATACGGAGGAGGCAAGGCATACCTCTAGTGCTGCTTGCACAGCCGAAACTTGTTCTTCCTCGTCGTCATCGTCGCAGCAGCCGAGACCCAGGAGCAACGAGTTGCTGTTGCTCTTCTCCCATGCGGCCTGGATCTCTTCCGGCTTGGGCTTGTCCTTGACTTCCATCAGAATCTGCAGTCGGGCTTCCAAGAGTTTGTCGTCCTCAACGCGCGGCAACTCGACGGGCTTCGCTTTCTGGGTGGCGCCTGGGAGCGGATACTTGGCCGCGTCGTGGGCCATAAGCAGGGCGGTTTCACGGGCAATGAGAGATTCAGCTGCGTCCTGGATTTGTGACGAGGCTTGTAAGAGGGCACCGTAGTCGACTGTGATCGGCCTGGGCAGGTCACGCTGCATGACCTGCGTCCGCCGTTTGCGCTCGAGGGCCTCGTGGGCCTCGCGAATCTCGCGCTCTCGTCGATCACGTTCGGCTGCGTCCTCCTCCAACTGTTCGGCCGTCCTAGGCTCCTGCTGGTCCTCCGGGAGCTCGAGCTCCCATTCGGTATCCTTCGGCCTCGGTAATGCGGAGAGACCTTGCTTGAGCTGGTGCCGGATGGAAAGCTCGCGCATCCTGGCATCATTAGAGGTCCCCCCAACAGCTGACATCTCATCATCGTTGGCATTCAGCGCGAAGCTATCTCGCGGTGTTCGTAGGGGGGTTTGTCCGACCCGCAGAGGTGTCGCCGCGACGCCGTTGGCACCAGATCGTAATGGGGTGGCCATGGGATTTGGGGTAGCAACGACCTGCTTCCGGGGTGCAATGGAGTCGAAACCCGTGGACCCTGCCCCCTCATGAAGCGGCGTGTTGTCTCCGCCCAGCAGCGACGACTGTGTTTCTGTCAAAGCCCGGATGTTTCGGATCTCATTGGCGATGTGGTCTTCCTGCGCCGGAGCCATAGGAGTCCGTATTGGCGCATTTGTGTTGAGTGAAGAGTAGTCGCTGATAAGACCACGGGTGGCATCATTCTCGCTCTCGCGGGCCATCATGTTCGCCCGCTCGCCAATCATACCCATCTTCACAATCTCCTCCAACTCTCCCTCGCTGACCTGCGGAGACGGCAGCACCAAGGCTCTCCGTTTGCTGCCCTGCTCTGCCTCTCGAATCTTTTGCATCTGGCCAGCCTTCAAGGCAGCCTGCGTCGATGCTGACGGCGCGTCCTTGTCGCCCTTTCGCCTCTTCCGGTCGGTGTCTTCGTCTCCCTCCCCTTTGCGCTTCCCCCCGACCTGTGCCTTTTTGGGGTCGAAATGAGAGCGCTGGTACTCGTTCCGCTGGATTTCCTCGCTGGTATCATAGAATCCTGGGACAGCCTTCTTCTCAAATGGGATGTCGGCATTGTAATCCATCTGCCCCTTCTTCCGGGTGGTTACTTTGATATTGATGCCGGCGGTCTTGAGCTCCCGACGCTTCTGCAGCGCTGCTAGACGTCGCGACTCCTCCTGTTGCCGCTCTCGAGCTTTCCGCTTGGCCTTCTTTCCTTGCGTGTTGGCGAGACGTGCGCGGGCCTCGCTCAGCATCTCCTTTTCGTCCTCGTCGAGATCGATGGTGTCGGGACGGGCGGGCTTGGTCTCGGGATCGGGATCGACCTCGCCGGGTCGCAAACGGCGAACATCATCGGCGGTGGGTGCGCGGGTCTCGCCGCCATCGGGCCCGGTGAGTCCCAGTCCGGATTCTTCGCGATGCTCGGCCTCGTCAAGGAGCTTCTGGTAGCGTTCGAGACATTGATTTGCCGTGCGGCCGACGATCGGGGCGATGGTGCGCCATTGCGTGGGCATGAGCTTTGCCAGATGCAGCAGCTTCTCGTCCTCCTCCTTGCTCCATTCGATCTTCTTGATGCTGGGATCCAGCCACTCGTTCCACCGGGCCTTGCATTGCTTGGGTGTCTTGCGCGCGAGCAGCGACGACACGCGCGCCCACTGATTCAGCCCATATTTGCTGACCGACGCCTTGAGGATTTCATCCTCAATGTTGGTCCACACCCCTCCCTTGACGACGGGCATCTTGTCGTTCGTCGTTCGTTGTGGTCGTACCGGGGAGGTGCGGGTTGCGGGTTTACGGGTGAGATGGAAAGTTGGGTGTTTTGAGCATCAAAAAAACAGCACCGAAGTCACGAACAAGAATCGGCTGTAGGTCGAACCCTGGGCTCGTGGCGGAACTGGGTTGGCAGGTTTCCCGAGGTGTGATTGGTCATAGCTTTGATGGAGCCCAGCTACGGTACCCCTGCCAAAGTGCGTCGGATCCCTGTCAACTTTCAATCGCGTCGACGCGGCTGCCAGAACTTTTCGCCTCTACAGCTGAACAGTTTCAACCCCGCGCAATTGCGTTGCTAAAATAGCTTCCAGAGCAGAAAGCAAAGATTCACCTACACACCAAGCTCAAGTTTTCTATACTCTCCAATCTTCTTCACTCATTGCTCCATTGATACCCGCCAGCTGGTCGTGCTTCGTCATCAGGCGCAGTGTCTCCAGGTTTGGTTTCTCTTCTTATACTCCCCTGGCTTTCTCGTCCCAGAGCTGAGGCTCTTCACAATATGGCAACTGATGGGGGCTCACCACAGAGGGAACCTACACCCTCTGGGACAGCCTTGCCATCGGTGCTCCCGCAAAAGCGCGTCCTGGACGATGACCACAGCCCAGCCGTGTCCTCGCCGCTCAATCCTGATGTCAAACCCATGCAGCGAGTCCAGGTCCAGGCGCCGAATGAGGAAGGCCAAGTGGCCATCTCGCGTGAGAAACGGGCCAAAAAGGATTCTTTGAAGAAAAGGGAATCTAAAGGCGCCGCTGCTATCGTGCCCGATATCAACTCACGGTCTACACCTGACCGGAAAGTGCAAAGAGACGCAGGGCCTGGAGAAATTGCACCTCTGAGGTACAAACTTGCGCCGCCCAAGCCGTCCGACTTTGAACAGTCACGCGGTCCGGTTTTCACCAACCCCCATCAGGTCCAAAGCCCCGACGGGAGGACCGTCGAGTTCTTAGAGACGTCAGAGCAGTAAGGCACTCCCAGGAAGGAGTCACGCTCGGCCGTGCTAACACATCCTTCCAGCGTTTACAACAAGAAGAACTTCCACTACACACACTGCATCGCTGACCCGGCTTTTCCGTCTATGTTTTACTATCGGCAGACAGAACCGGAACCCTTCGCCGCCCACATGAGCTTCGAAGACACTGCTTCGCATGTGCTTTTCGACCGAACTGGCACCCACGTCACTTCCAAAAAGGGCTTTCGAATGGCGCGCGCCAACGTTGCTGTCCGTGACGGTCGCTGGTACTGGGAATGCAAAGTGACGCAAGGCATTCTCAAGGAGAGAGGCACGGGCGACCCGGAGTCTCACGGCCACGTGCGGGTGGGCTGGGCACGGCGCGAAGCATCCCTCGATGCTCCTGTCGGCTTCGATGCCTATAGTTACGGCATCCGCGATGTCGCAGGGCAAAAGGTGCACTTGTCGCGACCCAAGGACTTCTTCCCGCCAGGCGAGGACTTGCGTGAAGGGGATGTCATCGGCCTGGAGATCCAGCTTCCCTCGGAGCGTCTCCATCGCAAGGTTGCCCAAGGACAGTACAACCCGGCCGTTGATCTTGCCGACGAGGACGGCGACCCCCGCCCGGAAGCGCCTAACATCGTCCGCGACCGTATCCCGATCCGCTTCAAAGCGCATATATACTTTGAAAGAATCGACTACCATACAACCAAGGAGCTAGACGACTTGATGAACCCTTCACCAGTTGGGTCGTCGGGTTCCGCGGGCTCTTCTGCGGCGCCAAATCCAAACCATCCGCTCCCTCCATTACGCACCCTCCCTAACTCGCACATCAAAATCTACAAGAACGGCGTGTTAATGGGCACCCCCTGGACAGACCTACTTGCTTTCTTACCACCGGCCTCAAGGATGGTCCAACAACCTCCGGAGCGGGATAGTCTTGACGACGGGTCTCTAGGATACTACCCTGCCGTCAGCGTCTTTCGTGGAGGCGCTGTTGAGCTGAATTTCGGTCCCAACTTTTGGTACCCGCCCCCCGAACTGCAGGGCCTGGCCCAAAACCCGAGCGGGGCAGCCGGGGTGGATGTAGAGATGGTTGATGCCAATGGTTCTGGAGAGGGCCGGTCGGTATCGCAGCTCAGAGGGGCTCTGCATACATTACGGCCTGTGAGCGAACGTTACAACGAGCAAATCGCAGAGGATATCGTGTATGATGTCATTGACGAGGTTAGCTTTTGGGTGGCGGATGGGAACAAGGTCAGAGACCGCTCTGGTAAGGACGACAAGACGGGTGAGACACCGGGTATGGCGCCCGGCGGGAGGGAGGAGATCAAAGAGCTCGTTCAGGACGATTAGAAAAAGTCAGGACACTTTGTTGTAGATCCTTGCCATGCATAACCTGAGTTGCACAGCAGCGAAATTATGATACCCAGTTGTATATTATCCGACAACCAGCCCGACACGACTCAATGCCTGAGGGGAGCGAGAAAATGAGTTACAATACTTAGGTGCTAGGTAGGAAGCATCACTGCTATACGGCTCGCAAGTTAAACCTTGTTGTGCCGTACCAGCACATTATGCAGTTGGCAGTCCTAACAATAAACAATGAAAAACAAGGGGGTATCGAAGCAGCGCTCCTCTCCATCTGAAAACATTCATTGACCGGTGTGAAATCCCGCCCACCCCATGCCAGGCTTCATCCAAAGCTGCCAGTTCTACTTGGAGTTGGTGGGCTCGACGATGGTTGGATTCGGCGCCGACGATGTCGCGGCGGGTGGAGCAGGGAGGGTCGGATCGTCCGGAAGTTCTTCGATTCTTCCACTGCCATCCACCACCCCAGTGGCCTCGGCCTTCTCTCTCTCCAGACGTTCCTCCCTTCCGCGCTTGTGGCAATACCAGAGAACAAACAACAGCAAGAACAGCGCAAGACTCCAGATGACGTTGGTCCCCATAAAAGCCGGCCAGCGGACCTTGAGGGCATTCATGATACCCTTGAGCATGCTCACCACAGCGCCGGGCTTGGTGACGAGATCCTTCAGGTTCTTCGGCACTAGCAGACGCTTGGCCGATGCTTTGATGCCACCCGCAGCGCCCCCGGCGGCAGCAGCGGTGGCATCCTCCTTGGAGAGGCCCTGGGCCTCGGCGGCGGCGGCAAGCAGTTCCGGGGCAAGCGTAGACGACAGCTTCTCCGGCAGCTGGGTGACAAGCTTCTTGAGCGACTTGGGCAGCTTCTCGTAGTTCTTGGCCAGCGCGCCATCAGGGTCGTCGAGTAGCGACGTCAGGTCATTAACGGCCGTCGGCACGCCGTTGACGAGATCCTTCAGGATGAGGGTGAACTTTTGGACCAGCTCGGCGGACTCGTCAGACAGTGAAAAGGCCTTGTTGTTGCGCGCCGAGAGGTTAAGGTCGTCCAGCACGCGGGTGAGGTCGTCCTTCTCGTGGTCTGCCTCAGACGAGGGCACGGCGAGGCTTGCGTTCTTGGCCGGCACGAGGCTCGTATCGGCCGCGGGCTTCTTATTGCGACGCAGGAGAAGAGAAAGCCGGTTAGTCTTTTTGGTCTTGGCCGCCTCTTTGTCCTTCGTCGCTGTCGCCGTTGCCGTTGCCGTCGCTCCTTCGGCCTCGGGCTCCGCGCGACGGAAAGACTCGGTGTCGCTGTCCCAGGTCAGATCGGGCGTCTTCACTCTCGGTGGGAGAGCTGGCTTGGCGCCTTCATCCTCGTCGTCATCATCCCATGAGAAGTTCTCTGTCAGACGCTCGAGGAAATTCTTGTCCTCGTCAGCCAGAAGCGGTGTGGCTCCCGGGGTTGGTGGAGTTGTGGTCCCTGCGGGAGCATCGCGGGACGGGGATCCCACTGGTGCTGTTGGTGTTGGTTCTTCGGGCGCTTTGCCCTTATCCTTAGCCTTTTCCTCCTTGTCGCCCTTGTTCTTCTTGTATTTCTTGTACGCGAAATACTCGAGCATGGCTGCGGTGAGGGAGTCCTTGTCTAACTGGTTTCCCGGAAGCTAGGAAGAGCTATATAGATGCGGACGCGAAAGGGACGCAGAAAATCGAGCCCTACAAAGCCGAATTTATGCTGGGCGCTTCGTCACGCGCGAGGAACTTGTTAGGTTTAGTCAATGTCTCAGTTCATTTCCGCGGTACTGGTGAGAGGAAGTGAAGAGGTTGGAAGCTCTAACCGAAGCGGCCAAAGGAGGACTCCCAAGCCCGTGCCCCGCACCGCCACAACCACAACGGTGCACAACCTGACATAGCGGCTGGGAGGACCAGGTGATGTCATTGCCCCTCGTGAGCATCGAAAACTCAACCTCCTTGACCACCAGCAGTTTCACATGCTGAGTCTATCAAATCACTGCGCCAACAAAAAAAAAACAAAAAAAAGCCAGAGTCCGCACAACCCTCGTCAGTGTAGACTCAACACAACGCCTCAAGCCATATGTCCTTTTGATGGGTATCATTGCCATGTATCCCATTTTCCCGATCGAAATAGCAGTGGTAGACATTCCCAAACCGCGTTTGCTTCCAACTCGGGAAATCCGATCCAAAATCATCCCTC
>Ga0247769_1000262_pt1 | contig 12502 bp, 7 predicted proteins | sample UWRJL166409R6_FD_179942 | JGI IMG/M metagenome (GOLD analysis project Ga0247769, IMG submission 179942) | Plant litter microbial communities from Arlington Agricultural Research Station in Wisconsin, United States - UWRJ-L166-409R-6 | ecosystem: Environmental > Terrestrial > Plant litter >... | reverse complement strand
TCGAACGGTCTTCCCCAGATACTCTCCCCTCCGGTGCCGTCACCTAGGGGGTCGCCACACTGTATCATGAACTTCCGTATCACGCGATGGAAGATGGTATTGTTGTAGTACCCGCGCTTGGAGTGCGTCACGAAGTTCTCTACAGCTTTGGGGGCGGCATCCGGGTAGAGCCGTATCTGGATGTCGCCGTAGGTGGTGTGGATGATGGCTGATGTTCCCGTCTCGGCCTGCTTCTTGTTCTCGACCTTCTTCTGGCCCAGTATTGTCGGCTTCTCGTTCTGGACATCCCTCGTCGATTTCGACACCTCTTCTTCGTTGGTAAACATGTAGAAGCGAACTTTGCCTACCCCTGTCGCCACCAAAATGGGGTCCCGCGACTCTGATTCTTGAAGCAAGGGGTTGTTGGACGCTGCCATCGCCACGGTGGTCACACCCTTTTTCTGAGGCTGCCCCTGGTATATCGCGATGCTCAGGGCCCGAAAGCCCTCTTCCTTGCCATAAACCTTCACAACTTTGTTTGTGAATGTGTTGAGGACCTTGATTCCAAGGTAGGATCCGTAGATGAGGAAATGACCAGACTCGTCAAAGACGACATTGAATTTGTCCCGCAGGGCCGGTGACTCTATCTCACGCTCCTGGGCAAGCCGTCGGCCAAACTCCACGGCGTCGAGCTTTTGCAGGGCGGTGCCGGCCTGTTGCATCTCTTCGATGACACTCAGCGATTCGTCATACGTCCGTTGCAGTTTAGCAGAGGCGAAGTCGAAAAGTCGGATCTTACGGTCCGGATACGAGATGACCACGAAGCGGCTCCCGTCTGGAGACAGTGTGAGAGACGTGGGAACCACCTTTGCCTTTTTGAAGTCAAACAGGTTGGTCGCGCTTTTGAACTGGAAGACATTGTCGGGCTTCTCATACGTTCCGCTCGGTCGCCAATACTCAATCATACACCCGTCGTCCGTCGATAATACACAATCATAAGCATCGTTGTAAGCCATTATACAAACCGGGCTCCGGTGAAGAGTCGTGATGGTGTGGACCGGAGACTGGTTCTCCCCTCTCCCATCGTAGAGGTGGATGCTAGGCTTGGCCTCCTCGGATACGGCAAGCATGGGAAGGGATGATCCTTTTTTGTGAACCCAGCACACGCATTTAGGGGAGTATTCGAGCTGGAGGACGGCGAGAAGGTCGAAAGTCATGACGTCGAAAAGCTTGACCGTTTTGTCGACGCCAGCCGTGGCGAAGCTCCGCCCATCCGGGCTTGTTGACACCGATCGAATCGCGCCCTGGTGCGCCTTGAACTCCTTGACAAACTCGATCCCCGCTGCCGCTTTCTTCCAGAACTTGACGACACCGTCGACAGAACATGTGATCAAGAATTCGGTCACCGGGGTCATGGTGAGGAAGGACAGCTGCTCCTTGTGCATCAAGGACTTGGAGTAGCGTGTCGATTTCGGGAGGGCTGAAATGTACAGTTTTTCGTATGGCAGAACCCTCCGCTTCTTCTTTGGGGCCGCGGAGGGTAGCTGAGGGCCCATGTCATCGTCCGAGGAGCTGTCTGGGTAGAAAACTGTGTAAGACTCCGGACTCGGAATGCGCAACGGGGCCATGGCAACAGGGCAAAAGAATAGTCGATCATGCTTACCGGAGCCATCTTCTTCGGTGAAATCAGCGTGGCTGCGCTTTTTTGTTTTGGAATCGTCATCACTGTTGGGTTCTCCCATTTTCGCTGTTTGGGATAGCCTCGATCGCATTTCAGTTCGCGACAAGTCGCGATGCGAAACTGGTCGGGTTGCTGGTAGCGGCGGAGCCCCTACATTTACGGATACCGATAAGCGATAAGAAACCACCACTATGTCTCGAGCTTTGGCCAAACCCGCTATTCTGCCGTAATAATTATTATACCGTCTAATTTTGAAACCCTATAATAATACGCGCTAATACTATACGATTACGAGACGTATACTCCTAAAAATACAAAAACTAACTATAAAATAAATGCCGCTGAGAAGGCGAGGCGTACTCTACGTAATACGTAAAATACTGTTGAAATATAGCTATGACTACCCTGCAACGGCTACAGGGTACCCTGCGTTGTAGGGTACGCTGGCTTTGCCAGCGGTGCTGTGGCTGGTGGTGGCTGGGGCTACCTAAGCCTAGAAAGGCAACTGTGATTCAGGACTCTACAGAATGTTCTACAAACTGCCTGAGCACAGTAGCCTGTGGGCTCAAAGGGCCTACTAAAGATTTTAGAAATACAGAGGGTGACGTAATAGATTAGAAGCTTTACCCTCTGTAGTATAGTTGTTTCTAGGCATAGAAGGCTCTAGAATTCTTCTAGAGCCTATAAGTAAACCTTTCTTCTCTTTTGTAAATAGTTCATTCTTTAAGCAAGAAAGCAATAATTAAGCCTCTGGCACCTTACTAAGCTCTGCCCTTATAAGTCTTATTACAGCGCCTTTTGGGCCCTGAAACCACTGTATTACAGTGGTGCTTCTGCTTCCCTCAGCATGTTATTAACCTCTGCTGTTGTAAGGAAGCCTTCCGTGCTTCCTGCAAGTCTTCCGCTGCCACCTACAGCTTTGCTGTAGGTACTCCCTGAGAGTGCTGTATTACAGGCTCTCAGAACCCCAAGCTCAACAAAAATTTATGAAGTTAGCCATTATAACTACCTTAGGTTAGAAGTTTTGTTAAAGAGCCACCGTGTACACAGAGGATGGAATTTAAAGAGGTGAAGAAAAGACTACAAAGTGCTTGATTCTTTCTATCTAAGAAAGTGAAAGTCTTTAATTATTATAGCTGTTGTATGGTGGAGACCACTCTTCAGCTGAATACAAGGTTCTTATGAATACAAGGTTTATAGTAGGTATAGTGGACTCTGTGGCTTGCTATCAGCACTGTTAGTGCTTCAGCTGCCTAGCTAGTGCCTTAGCCTTCGTCTCCGGCACCTTTAATGCCCTGGAGACTCTAGTTCGTCGGCTTTCCAGCGTTCCGGTGCCTGAGTGTTAGGGTTTACAGTAGTAAACCCAACAAGTTTAAATAGCTAATTAAAGCCTTAGAAAGCCTATAAATAATGTTAATATTGCTAAGAATCGTCTTCTTTATTTTTATAATAATTACAACTATTGTAGTTATTACTATGTTGGAAAAAACTCGTGGTGTTAAGTATGCGTTGGGCGCCAATTTCGTGGCTGAATACGTCCACTTTTTTCGGTCAGGAGGCCCCTGAAGGTGGCCAAGAAGCTACGGTAATACGGTAAGTGCATCAGCGCGGCGCCCCTTGGCGATTAAAGTGCTCAATCCCAGCCGCCACGTGAGCACGCGGCCACTGTCGTCATCTTCAACCCCGCGACACGGCGCGTCTCCTGCCTGTTTGGCTTTGGCTTCCACAACGTGACAACGACAATTGCGGTTCTGCGGTCGGACAACGCCATGTAAAAATGGTGCACCAACACGGCCACCACGGCCACCACGGCGAACTGCCGCCCTCGACGCTTGCGGCCCAGCTCGTCGAGAACATATCGCACTCGTCCCGATCGTCGTCTCGCCCCGACGAAATCAGCGAATTGAAGCATTTCTCGACCATCATCGATCAGGTCAAGGAGAACCCCGAAATTCTCGAGACGGCCGAACAGAGACTCAGCCATAACCACATGCTCATCTACGTATGCGGCTGTGTCATTTTCGAGCCCTCTAAATGGGGCGACCCATTTGCCAACTACAACGAGCTTCGAGAACAGGCCCTCAAAGCCATCCAGCTGATGCATGGGGCAATCCGGGAGACGCCCACGGTTCTCGCGTTCGTCACGGACGGCAAGGCTTTTGTTTGTCGGGGCAAGGAACCGTTGTGGCTGTGGATACTACCCAAGGTCCTCCAGCTTCTGGGCCGCTCCAAATGTCTAGCTCTCTCGGATGCCATCGAGTCGCTGTTCCAATACATTATCCTGGTGGCTGCCAATAAAAGCTCCCTGTGGGAGCTGGGCGCATCTCTCGGGCAATACCTCCGGGCGAGTCTTGCCGGTATGTTTGCAGGCCTCAGTGACTGGCTTGACAGAGTGCTGACCACCGAGTAGCCATTCTTGCCCGTGTCAAAGGGACGGATCTAGGTGACCCCGGCGCGCCGGTACACATCGAGCTGCCTCCGAAGCCAATCCTTGACGCATTCCCCGACATTACCCCGAAAAGGTGCACATATATCGTCAAGGAATTCGAACATGCTGTTCGTCAGGCCGCCAGCCTCGTCACCATCCTCAAAAATGCGATCCTGGCGACCCCCGATGTGGAACCCCAGCCTTCGCTGTTCTTCGGCCACTATTCGGTATGGCTTTGCGACTTTATCCGGCCTCTCGTCTTGGTTCAGGCTTCATGGCCGCCACACGAGGACATGGGGCTCGTATCGACATTGCAGGCCGCCCTCGATCTTTCGAGAACGGAGGCCGACTCTAGCGTTGTGCGCTCTGTCACGGCGCAGAAGGCCAGCACCGCGCTTGCCATGGCTTGCAGCGAGGTATTCGACCACCCAGATCGACTTATCGACAACGAAGACGTCGCCCCCGCTCTGAGGTCCGTCATGTGCCTTGCCCTCGTTCACCTTGCCAAGCAGGCGACCGCCGATAGGCCGCTCTCGACACTTATAACCTCAAAACTAATTCCTCGTGCGAACAAAGCAGAGGCTGAACTTACCGAGGACCAAGTTGACCTTTCGGTCGGTTGTATCTGACCCGCCCCTGGGATAACATGCTGACTTGTGGTAGAGGTCTATACATCTAATCTCTCGCTTCGCGGTCAGTCCGCCCCCGTGGGAACCAGAAGACTACTGTGATCCGGAGAAGTTTGCAGACAGTGCGCTCCGCCAGCAGGTGAAGGCACTAAGTATCATCAGTGTTGCAAAGCAGTCGAGTCAACCGGCCGCGAAACGAATCAAGGTGACAAAAGACTCGCAGGCCTTGTCCTGGGTGACGAGGGAGCTGTGTAGGCTCATTGACGCCGCGCCATCCGAAGATGCGCGTGATATTGCAGAGCTCGAACCTCATTTCCTGTTAGTGCTCTTATCGTGTGCTTCCATCTATCCAATTTTCTGCGCTAACAGACGATAGGACTGCATTTCCCGAGATGAACGAAACACGGCAATGCCGAACACTGGAACTTCTTTCCCGCACATGCTGCGCGGCCGCCGACACGCTGAAGCTCAAGCGGAAACAGCCTGGCGCGCCCATCTACTTGGAGTGCTCTTTCTGCTCCAAAACGGAGGTAACATCGCCCCCGAGATGCGCCGAGCGAGCTGCCAGGGACAGGGCCACCGCCATCTTCGTGGCTATTGTCAGGCTTCCCATGTTTCAAGAGTTACGACGCCCTCGCGTCTTTGCAATGGTGGCCCTCAGACGCCTGGTCAAACACTCGCCAAGTCCCGCATTCTTCGACTTTGAGACGTCCTTTCCGGGCCAGTGGTGTTTGGATTGCCTAAAAAGCTCTATCCGAGAGCTCCGCATCGCGGCCGGCCGTACCTTCGGCATATACTTCGCGAATCGCGCAAATGACAGCCTCGACAAGAGCGTCGTGAAGCGGAAACGCAGGAATGCTTTGGAGTTTTTGAAAACACTCTCCGAGAAGGATGTCTCGTACCTCCACGAGGCCTGTATCTTGGCATGGGGCCAGGCGGGTAGGGCGATTGATGGTGATGAGCTCGGCCTGGTGCTCTTGGGTCTAGTCGAGTACTTGGGCCATCGCCACACCTTGGTCTCTGCCTGGGCCTTCAGCGAGATGCTGAACATCGCAGATGCCCGCGGGGTTACACCAAGGCGTCTGTTTCAGCCTTTCTGGCCGAGTCTTGCATTTTCAGTGGTCAAAGATCTCGTCTCGAAGCCGCAGACGGCCAGTAAAATCGCCGAGCTCCTCCAGCTCCAAGGTGGCGTACAAGAGCTTCTTCGCCTCTTGCAGCAGCAAGCCCTCCCCTGGCTTGTGCTCAACCGAAAGCGGGACGTGATTCAGAAGATAGCTGAAGCTCGAGGAGAGACCGAGAGCTGTGAGCCCTGCCTGGACACGATCAACCTCTCATCCATTCTTGCGCTTCTTCTCGTGCAGGATGTGCCAAATGTTGCCGAATTTTCCATGTCGCTCCTGAGAGCGGCGTCTTCGCAATTCGACAATTCTGAACTGGTGGATTTGCTGCGGACAGATCCCCTGTTGATGACTCTAGAGCTGTTCAAGCTTGCTGCTGACGGGGACGAGGCTCGTAAGGCTCGAGTAAGCTTGAAAGCCTGGAAGAGGATGTTGTGGATCATGACTGACAGAACCCAGGTAGAAGTCGCCCTCCACACGGTCTCGACCCTGTTGACAGATGGCAAAGACAAAAAGTCCAAGAAATTTCACATTACAGGACGCTTTATCGAGCAACATGCACTTGGTTTAGCGTCAAAGCTGAGCGAGGTCATTACGGATTCGCTTGATTTACATCCTCCTGCCCAAGAACGGAGGCGGTGCCTTCGAGCCATGGAGGAAATGATCCGAGTCTGCTGCTCTTATGTATGCGTAGCTCGGCCACAGGTATGCAAAGCCCTCCAACGTACCCGCCAAGCGCTGACATCAAAGCCTTCTAGATATCCGCTTGTCTAATGTCTGCTCTGGCCATCGGCGAACTTCGAGCTGCAGCCTTTTCGTGCTGGGGGGCAATGATTACGAACATGGACGAAGTCGATGTAGAGGCACTGATCGAACTGACCTTCTTGATTATAGGCGATCACTGGGATGACTTCGACCAGGAGACCGCGGAAAAAGCGGTATCGCTCCTCAAATATTTATTCAAGCGCCACGAGCCCATTCTGGCCAAATATTCTGCCAGACTCCCTAGCTTGGGCAATCACGGTGACACGCTTGCTGCTATCGACAAAAAGGTCCGCGACCTCCAGGAGCGTCCACTTGACAGCAGAGAGACGTTTGCCCTCTTCAGTCAGCGACTGAGCCACGAGAATCCCGGTGTCATCCAGCAGGCTCTAGTCGAGCTGGCGGACTTTTTAAAGACAGACCAAGACTATATTCAACTATCAGCCATCAGCGAGCAGCCCGACCCTGTCGTTCTCAACTTGACGCGCTCGCTGCTCGATTGCGCATCCAAGTACAACGGATGGCAGCCTGAGATTGGCCGCTACTGTGCCGAGTGCGTCGGGTTGATCGGCTGCCTGGATTCCAACCGCCTGGAGACCTCGCGAGAGCAGCAGGACTTCGTTGTCGTTCACAATTTTGACGATGCCAACGAGACTACTGATTTTGTGATCTACCTGCTTGACAATGTGATTGCTAAGGCTTTCTTGTCTACCACCGACGTCAAGTTCCAGGGTTTTCTTGCCTGGGCCATGCAGGAGCTCCTGGATAGGACGGACTTGAGCCACGCCGTCAAGCAGAAAGGCCAGGGAAACTACGAGCGACTTTACAGGAAATGGACTTCCATCGACCAGAGCACCAGAGATACCCTCGTGCCGTTCTTGACCTCGAGGTTTGTGGTTGGCCCCTTGGTTATTCGCGAGGCAGAATACCCGATATTCCGTGGCGGGACGGGAAGATCATACGCCGGATGGCTGCGAGCTCTCGTTCTCGATCTCTTGAACAATGGCCAGAATCTCTTTGGCCAAGCGCTCTTCGAGCCCCTCCGCCGGTTGGTCAGAGTTCAGGACCTCTCCGTGACGGAGGCGCTGCTGCCGTTTGTGGTCATGCACGTCGTCATTGGACAGGAGAGGCCCGATTTCAGAGACAAGATCAAGGCCGAGTTGGCGGGTATCCTCGAGTATCAACCCCCCGAAACCGCCTCGTACGTTGAAAGGGAGGAGCTGAAGCTGTATTATGAGGTACGCGCCCCCCTCCCCCCGTGCTACCTTGCAGAATACCCTGACAGTTGGGCAGGCCGTTTTCCGGATTTTGGATTACTTCATGAGATGGCTGCAGGCGAGGAAGTCCCAACCCAAGCAAACAGAAGCCCACGGAAAATGGATCCAGTGGGTAGAGGAAATGATCCAGTCGCTGGATGCCGAACTGATTGCCAAGCGAGCCGTTGACTGCAAGCAGTACGCCCGAGCCCTCTACTTTTTGGAACCCCATATCGAGGGCATGCCGTCCAAGGTAGAGTCAGGCCAGGCGAGTCGTCTTTTAGACGCAGTCCAGGATATCTACACACAAATCGATGATCCCGACGGGTTGGAGGGTGTGTCTGCGCGCCTCGTGGCAGTGTCACCAGAACAGCAGGCGCTCACCCACCGCAAGGCTGGACGGTGGACGGCAGCACAGAGTTGGTATGAGATGCAGCTTGCACAGTCTCCTGAAGACACCAACACCCAAATGGATCTTCTGACGTGTCTCAAAGAGTCCGGTCAGCATGGTAAGTCGTTTGGTTTGGATCCTGCCCGCTGGAGGGCTTCGTGTTGACACTTGAGCCTAGATGTCCTGTTGCACTACATCGAGGGAGGCAAGAGTACCCTAAGCCTCAAAAACAACAGATTAGCGCCTCTTGCGGTGGAAGTTTCGTGGGCGACCAACAGATGGACGATTATGGAGAAGTATCTCCGTCTCTACGACGCTGGGGATGTGTCGGAGGTCTTCAACCTCGGAATCGCGCAAGCCCTGCTCGCGCTGAAGAATGGAGACGCTTCAAAATTCCACAACCATGTGAGCATGCTCCGTGACAAGGTTGCCGGCTCCATGTCATACGCCGCAACATCGTCGCTGCGAGCGTGCCATGACTTGATGCTCAGGTGCCACGTCCTCAGCGATCTAGAAATGATTGTGGATGCACCGATAACAGGAGAGGGAGATTCGCAGCCCATCCTTGCCGCACTGGACCGGCGTCTAGAAGTTCTGGGGGCGTACACCAGCGACAAGCAGTACTTATTAGGTGTCAGGAGAGCGGCGATGGAGCTGATGCGGTACGTTTGGGCCTAGTCGCGCACGGGAAGCTTGCTAATCCTCTCGCAGGCCAAAGTTCGGGAATCCCGACATATCTGCCCAATGGCTCGCCTCGGCCCGTATTGCGAGGAAGTCCGGTGCCATGCACCAGTCGTTCAACGCGGTGCACCACGCACAACAACTGGGTGACGGTTCGGCGGTCATCGAGAATGCCCGGCTGTTGTACAAAGATGGACACCACCGCAAGGCCATTCAAATCCTGGAGCTGGCCATCTCGACCGAATCCTTTATCAATAGTGATATAGCTGCTGCGCTCCCGACATCTAGCAAGTCGGCGGAGACCCAGCGCAATCTGCTCACGGCAAGGGCTCATCTCCTCCTCGCAAAGTGGCTCGATTCGACCGGCCAGACACATGCCGGTGCGCTGCGGTCGAAATACCAGCAAGCGGCCAAGACGCACTCCCAGTGGGAGAAGGGGCACTATTACCTCGGCCGACATTACAAGAAGGTTCTTGAGTCCGAGAAAGCACTCCGTCCCGACGACCAGACGGATGAGTATCTGAGTGGCGAGACCGCGAAGCTGGTCATTGAAAACTATCTTCGCTCGCTCAATTTCGGGACCAAGTACCTTTATCAAACGCTACCGCGAATTTTGACCCTGTGGCTCGAGCTTGGTGCGCAGATCGACAAGCCTGCGGAAGGCAAGATAACCCCCTCGGAGAAAATGAAAGCCCGCCGGAAGGAAATTCTTGATGAACTGCATAAGTACATCCGGAGGCACCTACCCAAGATGCCGGCATTCATCTTCTACACGGCTCTGCCGCAAATTGTGGCGAGAATTGCCCACCCCAACTCCGACGTGTTCAAAGTGCTCGAGCAGATGATCGTCAAGGTGGTAGAAGCCCATCCTCAACAAGCTCTCTGGAGCCTGTTCTCCTTCATGACGACGAGGACGAGCTCCGGGAGACGGGCCAGGAGCATCAAAATCCTAGCGACGGTGCGGAGCATCAGCAAGAGGGTCGAGGGCCTAAAATACGATCTGGGGCAGCTGCTGAAGATGGGAGAGAAGCTCGCAGAGCAACTGCTCCTGGCTTGCAACAATGGCGACTTCCAAAGCAACAGAACGACAACGGCCAGTATCACTAGGGATCTGAACTTTAACCATAACTGCACGCCTTGCTTGCTGGTGGTGCCCATCGAGGCGTGTCTCACCGCCACTTTGCCGGCCTTGACTGACAACGTTCGGAAACACAAGGCGTTCTCGCGGGACGTCATCACCGTGCATTCGTTCCTCGACCAAGTGTTGGTGCTTGGGTCGCTGGCGAAACCTCGTAAACTCACAGCGCGAGGAAGCGATGGGAAGCTGTACGGACTTTTGATCAAGCCCAAGGACGACCTAAGGACGGACCAGCGTCTTATGGAGTTCAACGGGCTGATCAACCGGTCGCTGAAACGGGACGCCGAGTCCAGCCGTCGTCAGCTCTACATCAGAACATATGCCGTGACGCCGCTCAACGAGGAGTGCGGTATCATTGAGTGGGTGGACGGACTCAAGACGCTCCGCGATATCCTGCTGGGCCTCTACAAGGCTCGAGGCGTCTCGCCCAACTACAGTCAGATTGCGCAGCTGATGAAGGACGCCGCCGCCTCGGAAGCCAACATCAGCTTGTTCACGAAGAATGTGCTGGGGCAGTTCCCGCCGGTGCTTCAGGATTGGTTCATATCGCGGTTCCCCAACCCGTCAGCTTGGTTCGCCGCGCGCCTCCGATACACGCGTTCGTGTGCGGCCATGTCGATGGTCGGCACGATCCTCGGGCTGGGCGATCGGCACGGAGAGAACGTGCTGCTGGAGGAGGGCAACGGCGGTATCTTCCACGTCGATTTCAACTGCCTATTCGACAAGGGCCTGACGTTCGCGCAGCCGGAATGCGTCCCGTTCCGGCTGACGCACAACATGACACACGCCATGGGCATCTACCGACATGAAGGGCCGTTCCGCCACTGCAGCGAGCTCACGCTGCGGGTGTTGCGGCAGCAGGAGGAAACGCTCATGACGATCCTCGAGGCATTCATCTACGACCCAACATTGGACCTCCAGCGGACCAAGAAGCGCGCGGAGGCTGTGAAGCTCAATCCGACGAGCGTCGTGGACAGCATCCGGCGCAAGGTAAGGGGCCTGCTGCCGGACGAGAGCATCCCGCTCGGTGTGGAGGGTCAGGTGGAGGAGCTGATCAAGCAGGCGGTCGACCCGAGGAACCTGGCGGCTATGTACATTGGATGGTGTCCATTTTTGTAAGTGGATGTGTGGGTGACTGAGGTTATCGCAGGTTGCTTTGGAAAGCGAATTGGGGAGAGAAGTAGAACATGACCAGCATCGGGACTCTTGTTTTCTGTGTTATTGTCATAAGCAGGGTGGCGAAGGATTACAGCTGGATATTTACACCCAAAATTACCCCTGAGTTGATCCCCTTTTCAGCAGCTCTGATGCAAATAATGGACGCGTTGGTTGCTCAATTGAAGATTCCGTAGGACCTCTAAATGCGAAGCTATGGAGCGACGGGAGTCGGGTTTCCAGGGGTGTGAGATGGGTAGCAAACAGCTATCTATCAGCAATCTCCACTGCACCTTCCCTCCAGCAGTAGAAGTGGTTGGTTGGTCGGTTGATCACAGCAGCAGCAGCAGCAGCAGCGACGCGTTCCAGGGAGCGGGGGTAGCCCCTTTTAGCGAGGCGCGTCTTCCCCTCGCACTGGAAATCCCCAACGTCATCTCCAAATTCCCCATTTCGTTTGAAATCCTTGATCATAAAACCATTCTCTCTTTGTTTACTTTTACCCTGCTCAACCAAGGTACCTTACCTAGCTGCCTACCTTGCGGATTGTATCTTGTTCGACTTTTTCTTCGTCATTTTCTCTCTCTCGCGCGGATCTGTCACTGTCTGAAGGAAAGTGAAAGAGTGGAAGGGGTGATTTGTGTGGTGGTCTACCATACTACTCCGGACCTACGATTTTTAGTGCCCTGTCCACGTCCCCCCGCCTACCTACTTGGTCCGGTCCATCTCTCTACCTACCTTACCTTTCTCCCCTACCTTTTTCTTCTCTCTCTCTCTCTCCCTCTCTCTCTCCCTTTTTTTAAGGAGAGAGAGAAACGGACAAGGACCGGAAAACGAACGGCTAGGATTTTTTTTTTCCTGTCGTCGTCTTGTTTTGTGTTATTCTCTCCTCGCCCCGCCCGCCAGCCGGTTCTCTTTTCGGCGAACGAAAGGGAAAAAAACGAACGTCAACAACAGAACTCCGCGTTTTCCGCGGTTTTGCGTTTTCGTCCGACGACAACGACGAGACGAGACGATTTTCCGTTCAAGATGTCTTATCGCATTGGTAAGTTTTTCTTTCTCTTTCTCCTTTTTCCTTTTCCTTTTCATAGTTCTATTTCTCTCTCTTTTTGTTATTTGGTTTTGGGGAAGGGGAGGGGGAGGGAGGTGTGTTCTTGTTCTTGCGTTTCTCGCGTTTTCCGTTTTCCGTTTGGTCTCCCGCTTCGCTTCAGTCCGGTCTGGTGGTTCCCCGCATGTGTTTGCTACAGTTGCTACGGGTTCTACGTCTTGTGTGTGTTTTGCGGTTTG
>Ga0247769_1000261_pt1 | contig 12508 bp, 6 predicted proteins | sample UWRJL166409R6_FD_179942 | JGI IMG/M metagenome (GOLD analysis project Ga0247769, IMG submission 179942) | Plant litter microbial communities from Arlington Agricultural Research Station in Wisconsin, United States - UWRJ-L166-409R-6 | ecosystem: Environmental > Terrestrial > Plant litter >... | reverse complement strand
CTCGTCACCTTCCGGCGAGAAGCGTTTGAACCCGCGAAACCACTGGTGATGAGACCGGCTCAGGCGGAGAATGCAGGGCTCACTACCGCCCTCCCCGCCGCGACGAAATGGCTCAAAACTAGGGATGGTTCGGCCATTTTCACAACGCACTTGGAAAAGTACTCTGCCCTGGTCCTGCCCTACGAACTTGTTGTGTCGTCGACGAACCCTCTGGACGGCCCTATACGCCAATTTACGGACTACCTTTTGGCATCTAGCGACCCAGTACAGAATTATTTGGCCGGTTTCCTTCAGGCCCAGTGTCGACAGCTCTCTTCAGCTCCCACATCTGGGACCCGCTTCTTACGGTTTGACGCTCCCTTGGCACTCCTGATGGCGGGCTTCAAGTTCAATGCCGCGGCCCCAAGTAGCGCACGTCTCAAACAGCTATATATTGCACAGGCACCACTTAACACCCTTCCCAGGGAGTTGCAAGACGATGTTCCCACGCCATCTCTCGTCAAGGATGCCGGAAAAGGTGACATCTACGACTCTAGCGTCTGGATCGGCCTGGAGCCCACATACACGCCGTGGCATCGTGACCCAAACCCCAACCTCTTCCATCAACTCTGGAGCACCAAGGAGGTCCGATTGCTTCCGCCGAGGCGAGGCGAGCACATCTTTCTCCAGGCCTGGACGAAACTGGGCAACGGCGGCACCTCCAGAATCCGTGGCGCGGAGATGATGGAAGGCGCAGAACGTCAGGTGCTTCTCGACGCAATATGGGGCCCCGATGCCCCCGGCGATATTCTAAGCGTTGACCTAAGCCCAGGCGACGCGCTGTTCATCCCTAAGGGTTGGTGGCACAGCATACGCAGCATTCACGGTGACGGGGGTCCCAATGCTTCAGTTAATTGGTGGTTCCGCTGAGCCAGGGCCTCGTTCAACATCTGAATTTCTCCCCAGCTAAACTCAAACAACAGTGCTCCTTCTCAATGCAAGACCAACGCCCCGTCTATGCTACGAGCTACAGTCCGTGCGGTTCGCCCCTGTCTTCAAACTGGCCGCCAAATATGTCAGCTCCACCTCTGGAACCCAGTGTGACACATTCGCATCCGCAACCACTGCGTCAACCACTGGGTCAAAGAGCGCCCATGCGGAAAGCGGCGCGAGGGTGGCGTGCTGCGTCTCGTCGTATGTTACGTTCAGCCTCTTTGGCCCCAGCGCGCTTACATACTCTTCAGGAGCACCTGGGTCGATTCGCTTGCCCAGCACGCCGGCGATGGCGTAAGCCTTGTGCCTGTCCACACCATTCATATTCCTCCAGATGAAAGGCGCCTTGGCATACCCCGAAGGCAGCGTCCTAATGTTGACGGCAGGATAGGCAATGCCGTCAAGGGCAAACGGGCCTTCCGTCCTCCCATACGGCTGGCCGTCGACGTCCCAGAACAGAAACGCTGTGATCCACCCAGAGATAGTCAGCGGTGCGCCACCGCACTCTTCCGACTTCTGGGCGATGACCATCTGGTTCCAGAATGACTTTGATGCCTCGCTGTCAGGCTCCCTGAACGAGGATGCCATGCGTGACAACACTGGCCTCAATCTTGCCGCGTACGCAGCTGCCTCCGGACCAAAGGCTTGGAAGCGGTCCAGCCTTTCCAGCATGTCTTGCCAGTCCCGGAGTTCGCCCTCGAGAGTGACGGATGGGAGGCCACACAATATCGGCTGGTCGTAGATGAAGTCGGTCTTCTCGAACCCCAGCATGATGATGTGTGACACCATGATGTGGTTGTCCGACGTTGTGGAGAAATATGGGCGGAGGAATTCATACACCCATTCCTCCTTGGTACGGTCGACGACAGCGGCGTAGAAGGTCACCATGATGAGATACCAGTCTGGGTACTCGTAAATCTCGGTGCCTGGCCGGCTGGCAAAATCATAGAGATGCCGCACCTTTTCCTGGTTGGCGCGCATATAGAAGCTCAGCTGGGTGACGATGGTCAACCAGATGAGATCCGGCTCGAGCTTGAAGTGCAGATGCTCACTCCAGGCCTGGATGGCGCCTCGGATGAAGCTGTCGGTGGAGGGCATCACGGCCCGGCCCGGAAACTCGGCGAGATCGAAAAACCCCTCAGAGCGGTCGCCCATGAGCAGCTTAGCTGACGAGGAGCCATTGTCCGACCTGAGGAACTCGGGCTCGTTGGCCATGCAGCTTCGGAAGAAGCCGTACGAGCTGTCGGAACCAGGCGGACCGGTGTAGGGCTTCGGCGAACCCCCTGTGAAGATGACCGCACCGGCTGCAGGGAGGACGTGCAGCGCGCAGGCGGCAGTGAGGGAGGCGATGGAGGGCCGCATTGCGAGATGACCGGCCGGGGGGCGTTGGCCACTGGCTAGTTGGCTGTCTTGGGCGGCCTGCTCAGCAAAGTGATCGCCTCACTTTTCGAGAAGAATCAATGCTTGCTTCTCTTCCCGCCTCTTTTCGGCTGTGAAATGTTTAGGAGTAGAAGGGACGCCATTCCTCTCGTCTCGATTATCTCGCGCACTCTCTCGCGCGGGAGAGGCGTCATGTGTATAGAAGAGTGGTAATATGCGGCTGCTTGGGGACGATTCACCCGCCAGCTTTACCCAGCCAATATGGCGGCTCGGACATACTGATTTGGCCGCGATCGTCCACTGTCTCGTCGCTGTTGATTGGGAGCTTGCATCTCACTTGGCATTGCGGGGAAAGAGAACGCATTCGGTAGTAGTTCATGTGAGGAATTCGAAAGGTTCCATAAAATATCTCCGGCACGGGCAGAGTGCCCGAGGTACGGTAAGTGGGTTGTTGGTCACCTACCTAGGTACATACCTTATCATGTTGTATTGGGACCGCAATGCGTGGAATGGCTGAAGGAGCGAAGTTGTCTTGGCCTGGGGAGGAAAGCTTGTTACTACCTCCTTCATAGGGTATCTATCTACCTCGATACTAGCCTGTCGGTAGGTAAGATACGTTTTTGACAACCTCAAGATATCCAGGGGTTAGAACCTATTCATCTAAATGCGCAGATATTTTGGGCAACGTACATGTACCTTACCTTGAGGTCTGCCCGAACTCACCGCTTTTAAGATGATTAATGTTACATGCCTGAGTACTTTAGTGTTCCTTGTCAGATGTTTCAAGGGCATGATTACAATCAACGAGGTACGCATCAAAAATGAGTAAGACATTTTTAGTTCCAATTTAAACGACCGACGACTAAGGTACCTACGGTACAAATACAGAAACTACGTACGTACATATACCTTATGTATCAAAGCTGGTGGTTATTATCAACCAACAACTACCTACCCAGGTACCTACCTAAGGTAAAATACCGACTGACCAACCTCGAGTGTTCCAAGTTCATTTACCACCACCGTAAGGCGCTCTCTCCCTCAAACGCAAACACATCCACATCCACATCCCTATCCCAGGAAATTCTACGTGATTTCAGTTATGTATTATGATCAGTTGGTTCTTATAGATATAAGATAACCTAGGTAGATAGATAACCTACCTTACCTACCTTACTCCCAGATACATGTAGGGACGTGGGAAATTTCATGCTCTGTTATTCAATACTAATACAATGGCGGATGGCATCATGTTAGGTATCTTAGTTGCTACCCTACCTAAGGTAAGGGAATGTACTTAGGTAGCTAGGACCCCTTTCCAAATCCCCAACAGATAGATGACACAAACCAACCACATAGGAACGGGAGAGCCCTCGCCCGAACCTCCGATAATAAGGATCGGGAGGGAGGGAAATGGAATAGAAAGAAGATACTACCTGACTAAGGTACCCAAGGTAACCATCAAAGAGAATAAAACCACCGCGGGCAACAAAATCACACACAAAGATTGAAATTGGAAACAAAAATCGGCACGATATTACAATCAGATCAGATAACTTGCTCACATCTATCGACATGTCTCGGTACATGTATTTCTGTCATCTCAATCATACTCCCGTCCAGTGTCTGAGGCTTAACAGCGATGGCTGGCTTTCTGCTCTCTTTTGAATTTCATATTCCCATATTACGTTATCCCTTCCGAGTTCAGAGGAAATTTCCATTCAAATCTCCAACGACTTGGGGACACAGAGACATGCCATCTGGGATCACGCGAAAGGAGTGATGGTCTCATCACCCTGGTACCCTGCACTGCCTGCTGTCCCCGTACCCGGCCTAGCGGAGGGCACTACCCGTTACACAAGGCATTCCCACAGGTACCCGGGCATCACACGCCCACGAGCACCCGAGACATACCAAGTCGCACACGACCAGCTACGTGGGCTGACATAGACCATCGTTGTGCGGGAGAGGGGGGCCGTGTATCTCATTACCTGCCCATCTGTCGAGTACGGTCTCGTTGCTGCTCCACCCGGCTTTTGGGCCTACACCGATCCCGGAACTCAGGCCTAGGTTGACAGGCTCCTGTCGGTCTGCCACGTAACACAGCGTTTTTCGCATGCATAAGCCCACTTATACACACGCCACCACGAGAATGCGTTGCTGCCATAGGATGTGCTTAGCCAGTCTTGCGGGATCGATGTTCCTCAAAATGTCACCCAATCAAGATGAACTCAGATGACAACTACCCGAGACAGAACCGAGGCAGCAAAGGGACAGTTTCGTGGGTTAGATAGTATCGGCGACTTTGATTTGCGTGAGCAAGAAAGAGAGATAGAGAGAAATGCTTGAATATAGTAGCAATTGTGGGCGGCGTCTCGGTAGTTGTACCAGGATTGGCACACGTGGAGCGGCATGCGGCACGTCCGGCAAAGTATAGGTAGCGCGTGGCCTGGAAGGGGACATATCTCCCTTGTCCTCCTCAAGGGGTTTAGATCGTCGGCGTGGACAGTGGGTTCAATGGTTGTTCGGGATGGCGGGATCGCCCGTCTGGGCGCAAGATCTCAGATTGACACGACCCCAGGCTGACGTGGGAGTGCAATATCCACCTGACGACGGCAGTGAATGACTCCTGTCTTCCAGAGTGAGCTCGAAGGGGTACATATCACGGGGCCGGGTGTTTTCGGATGGCACGGTTGGGGCTCTGGGCTGGCAAATCTGGCATATTGAGCGGCCGGCGGCATACCTACTCCCCGACCGTTGACCGGGAGCCAGAATTGAAAGGCACAACAACCCATTGCCGTGCTGAGTGATAACCAGCCGGAGGCCTCGTATATCTGAGATCTGATAGCTACCTCAGATAGGAGGTATCCACGGTATCGTAGATATGGAAACCGTATTCGGAAGGAAGGAAGATGCCCCGAGTCGGCGGATGTCGGGGGGATCGGCAGAATGTGGGGAAGAATAGGGGCCGCCGGGGCCGAGCAGGATTGCCGGCTCAACGGAGGGAAGGGACCCAAGGGACCCAAGCGGTGGTGTCTGATGTAAGATGATGGGAGAAACCGGAACCAGACGCCCAGAAAGTGTTCTAGACTGCAGATGCCATGCAGGGGCGATCCCGCTGCTGGGTGGATGCAACCCCGGCTTCCGCTCTTGGCGTTCCGCAAACCAAGAACTCCAGAGCCAAATCTACAAGAGTAGAGTACATTTTTTGGCATGCGGTTGAGTGGCAGATCTTGGCGGCGAGAGAGAGCTGGGGGACGGGAGCGCCAATCCAGGCGGCACACGATAAGTGACTTCGGCGGCAGAAGGCTTTGACGCGTCCAAAGCGTTCTCGTGGCTTGCAGCGTCCATGGGTTTCCGACGACGACCTCGCACAGGCCCCAGGATTGCACCCTCTGCGCTCTGTTCTGTCGTTGTGGAAAGAGAAAGTAAGTTCCATTATTAGCTTGCCGCGCGGGCACGAACAACAACCAAACAAAATATTTTGGGACCTCTTACCGCTCTTTACTCCCGGCCGGGCGTTCCCGTGACAATTCAGCCCTTCGTCAAGTCTTCCGCAGTTGGAAGGCAGCGCAGGGGGTCCCAAGAGTGAGGTGACTGGCATGGAATGGAAAGGGTCGAAATCTGTGCGCAGTCACATGCCTGAGGTGCCACCATTCCAGCGCTCATAGGTCACGATGGATGGTGGGTTACGTAAAGATCCATGCGTGCCATGCGCTGGGCTCCAGGTCACGCTCTAACAGCATCCGCCCTGTGCAAAATCCTGCTCTGTTCCAAGTTCTTCGCGGGCTCCCTTCCGGATCCAGCAGTTGGACAAATACATGTAACTGCAGCTTCCATGGCTGCAACGCAGAACTCGGGCAATGTCGGAACTCGGAAACGCTGCTAGCACAACCGTGATGACGGAATTGGGTCGTCGGCAAACCAAGTGATAATTTTCGGCGCCATCTGGTGGGGCAACGGCTCTTGAAAGTGGAGGGTTTCAGGCTGTGCTTGGAGGGGCCATGGAGGGGGCGCCTCATGGAAGGGTCGTGTAGGCGAATGGAGGCGTCCCAGGAAATCAGTTCGCCAACGGGGCTACACTAGGCTGACGAGAGGAGAGGATCCTATTTTGCTTGGGAGAGGCCGGATGAACGCCATTTCCAGCGAGTCCATGTTTGGTCGCGTGACCTTTGTTCATCCATTCGCCGTTTCGCCATGGCGGGGCAGCACTGGATTCGTGTAAAACTCAGCTCTCGGCTACGGCAGCCTTGTCAGCAGCCCGCCGCTGGGGCGAGTTCCTCCCACCAAGTCCGATCCATGGATGCGGGGTAGGGCATTTCCTCTTCAGAGAGAAAGCCAGAAGCAAAAAGGAAACCGGGAGATTCAGGCTGCCAAGGTCTCGGCAATCCAAGCCCCAGGTTTCCCGTATCCAGCATTTCAGCAAATCAAGTCACCTCGAAAGGGAGATGGATGTCCTGGACATGTTTTTGGAGGGAAGGCGTGGAAGTGGGGGAGCGTTGGTGAGGAGGGAGGAGGAGCGGTTTGTTGCTGCACGAGATGCCCCGTCGCTGAGGCCTCGTCCAATCGAGCCCCTGACCTCCGCCCCTCAATCTCGTCCCGAAAATGCACACCCTCAGGGCTTGTCCTCGTCATCTTTCAGCTTACACTCCAGGGTCCGAGTCAAGGGGGACGGACGCCAGCGCTAGAACCCGACGGTGACGGCGTGCCATGCTGGATTTTGCGGAGGGCGTCATGTGCCATGTCTTGGGACAAATTCAGCCTCCTCCAGTGACCTCTCGGGCCCCGCTGGCGTCAAGTTCATCCCAGCAATTGCCTATGCCGAGCCTCGCGAATGTGCGGATGCTTTAGGGGACGGCAAACACGAACGGGCTCAAGCGAGCGAGAGCCTGTGTTGTACGGGCGGCCGTCTTGGCTCGCAGCCCAGTTTCCTCGCAATACTGGAGTGTACCTCGTACCTACCAATGTAAAGTACGGTATCTGTTGCAGCCGACATTCGGCGCCAATTTGCCCCAATCTGTGCCGTGGGCGGCTTCTGATGACAGGGCGAGGCGACAAGGGACGGATGGGAATCTGGAAAGGAACACCGGACCAAGGGACATTCGTAGCAAAATCACCGATCAGATGGCAGTGAGAGCCGGCCGGCCCGCACACTGCGAATTGAGGGTGTCCTGGCCGGAAGGTGCCAGAGATAAGGGCATGGGACAATTGCAACTCTCCCAAGACATCCAAGTATCATAAGCCTGCCGAAGGAAGAAGTCCAGATGCCAGGCTGGCTAGCAGGTGCTTGCGAATAGCAACCCGACAGTATCGTGTCCCGGTGCAGCCTATGGGACGGTGCGTCGCCGTGTCCCAGTCCCGAGGTGCGACAGGGGTGTTCGCGAATGTGCTCCGGAAACAATTCGTGCCCCAGCGGCCCAATCGCAGACAGCCCGATTCAGTGCTGATCGAACCCGGCCCTGTTCCGGGCTGGGGCCGCCAACTTGTAAGAGTGGAATGCTGTCGTCACGCCCCATTGGGTCCATAGCCCTCCACCCCGGACCCCATGGACTCTCTCGGGCCCCACGTCTTTATATCTAGTGCGGCTTGCGTCTCCTCTTTGCCCCGGGTGTTGCAAGGACAAGTCCCTCTTATCTTCGCTCGTCAACCCTGCATCAAGTGGATTCGAAGAGATCCATACTCTCCCACATCGTGTCTACCGCTGCCGACACGCCCCCTGCCCACAGCCGACCGTCCGCATCGCATCAACGCATCGCAGAACCATAAGAACCATGAAGGACCCCGTTGCCAGAACCGCTTCTCCCTACACTGATCCAACAGTAAAGGGTCCTCGCTCACAACAACTCCACTCCGGTCACCATTCCGAACCACGCAAGAGCAAGTCTCCCTCCTCCCTCTATCGTCATCTCCTGCAGCAACACGCACCGTCCTGCTCCTCTTTCGTCTGAACCTTCTTCCGACAAAACAGTCATCGTTGCTAACATGGCTGCTGCAGTGATCTCCAATACCGTCAACAAAACCGGCCTCCACCCCGGTGGTGTACAGTGAGTCTTCCCTCTCCCTCATCCTGCTCGGGAAACATTCAGCTCTAACGGAAATACTACTAGGCCCGTGATGGAGCACACCGAACTAGGTATGAAGGGCCAATGGCTGTCTCGACATCATCTCGACGCCTTCTAACAGAGGATTGCAGAGGAGGAGCTCCACGAGAAGGCTCACATCGACTACGACCGTGTTGCTATCGTGAGTGAGGCGCAATATCGGCATACGGGACCACCAGCTGACCGGCGGCCAACAGATTCCTAACCCTTCCGTCGCGGCTCTATATGAAGACGCCTTGGTAAGAAACCGCCCAGCCCTGTCTAATTTAGACGCACCATGCCCCGCCGCGACTTTGCTAACGGCTGCGAAAAGGTGTACGAGACCGGCACGGCCATTACATCCACTGGTGCTCTGACCGCATATTCGGGCAAGAAGACCGGGCGGTCGCCGCTCGACAAGCGCGTCGTCAAGGAGGAGACGTCCGAGAACGACATTTGGTATGTTGCACCGCATAACTACCGCATGGCACATACCGCGCGCATTGCACACGACACACACTTGCCTACGGCTCCCCGGCCGACTAGCGTTTCGTGGAACACGACTGCCAATATTCAATTGACCGAAAGCTGACTCTTTCTGTTCCTAGGTGGGGTCCTGTCAACAAGCCCATGACACCCGAGGTAAGAAACTGAATTTGCATCCTACTCTCTTGTCTTTCCCGTCATCTTCCTCGGTGCCCCACGTTCTCCCTAAGCCGAGGTGGCGTTCTCTCGGCGCCAATGGTCACGAGCCCTTCCAAACCATCAGCTATTTTGCGATTTTGGGAGAGTGCTGGGCCAATGGCTCGGGATCGTCATCTCACTTGGCGCGCGCACTCCGCAGGCCCATTTTCGGGCGCCCGGAAGCGTTACAAGAAGTCTGGGCTGATGCCGGCGACTCGTCATTGGGTATCACTTCTCGAATGGGCTGCCCCTCCTCACCCCTGTCGCTTTCGTCATTTGCTGCAAGCCCCCTCGTCCCAAGGCATGCACCCCACAGACGATAGCCGAGCAAACCCGCCGGTTGAGCCCCACACTTCTTCTTTCATCGCAACGCCCATCACGTGGCTCCGTTGTCGACTGCACTCACTGATCTGATCGTTTGCGATTTGACGAGGAATGGCTTGACTGACAAATTGCCCCCTTTCAGGTCTGGAAAATCAACCGTGAGCGTGCCATCGACTACCTGAACACGAGGAATCGTATCTACGTCGTCGATGGATATGCTGGCTGGGATGAGAAGTACCGCATCCGGGTGCGCGTTGTGTGCGCGCGCGCCTACCACGCCCTCTTCATGCGCAACATGTTGATCCGTCCGCCGCGCGAGGAGCTGGAGCACTTCCATCCCGACTACACCATCTACAATGCCGGCTCCTTCCCCGCCAACCGCTACACCGAGGGCATGACCTCAGGCACCTCGGTCGCCATCAACTTCGCCGAGAAGGAGATGGTCATCCTCGGCACCGAGTACGCCGGCGAGATGAAGAAGGGCATCTTCACCGTTATGTTCTACGAGGGTCCCGTCAAGCACAACATTCTTACCCTGCACTCGTCGGCGAACGAGGGGAAGAACGGCGACGTCACTCTCTTCTTCGGTCTCTCCGGCACCGGCAAGACGACGCTCTCGGCAGACCCTAACCGTGCACTCATCGGTGATGACGAGCACTGCTGGAGCGACCGCGGAGTCTTCAACATCGAGGGCGGCTGCTACGCCAAGACCATTGGACTGTCGGCGGAGAAGGAGCCCGATATCTATGGTGCCATCCGGTTCGGTTCGGTTCTTGAGAACGTCGTCTTCGACCCCGAGACACGCGTAGTCGATTACGACGACTCGACCCTCACTGAGAACACGCGGTGCGCGTACCCGATCGAGTACATTCCCAACGCCAAGATTCCCTGCCTTTCCAACAACCATCCATCCAACATTATCCTGCTGACCTGCGACGCTCGGGGTGTCCTCCCGCCCATCTCCAAGCTGGACAGCGCCCAGACCATGTTCCACTTCATCAGCGGCTATACCTCCAAGATGGCTGGTACTGAAGACGGCATTCTCGAGCCCCAGGCCACCTTCTCGTCCTGCTTCGCCCAGCCCTTCCTCGCGCTGCACCCCATGCGCTACGCCAAGATGCTGGCTGACAAGATCGAGTCGCATAACGCCAATGCCTGGCTGCTCAACACCGGCTGGGTCGGCGCTGGCTTCTCGCAGGGCGGCAAGCGCTGCCCGCTCAAGTACACGCGCGCCATTCTGGACGCGATCCACAGCGGGGAGCTGGCCAAGGTCGAGTACGAGAACTATGACGTCTTCAACCTCCAGGTGCCTACATCGTGCCCCGGCGTTCCAGCGGAGCTGCTCAACCCCAAGAAGGCTTGGACCGCCGGCAACGACAGCTTCGACCGTGAGGTCACGAAGCTCGGCCAGCTCTTCCTGGAGAACTTCAAGAAGTACGAGAGCGAGGCGACCGAGGACGTCATCAAGGCCGGCCCGGTGGTATAAAAAGCCCGACGAGATGGTCCCCGCGCGGAGACTGCGGAGGGACGATGGAACACGACAACTGCATTGGATATCGGAGTCATGCTTTCAATTTCCTTTTTCCTTTTTTTATTGATTCCCGCTCCGCTGGAATAGCGGGCTGCCTCTGTTCCTTGTAACCTGTTTCACACCCCGCAGGCTTCGTCCCTGCGCATGTTTTACGACATTTTTTATCCTAGAGTTTTGAAGAGTGCGCTGCAACCAAATGGCAGCACGATACAGCACCTGTGGTTGTAAAGTCGTTAGACTTTGGGCTAAAATGGATTTGATAATCTCAGCTAGGGGAGAGGATAATGGTGGATAGTGTCGGTTATGACATAAAAGTCGAGAGAACGGCGAAGGTTGCGGATTGATCAGTTTGAAAAGAACCTGTGATCCCCCCTGGCTTGAACATGACGATACTGTCGACATCGGAACACAGCCATTCTGAAATGCAATTTTAGCACCATGATCTATGAGCTCCTACCCTTCTATTTCGACGGCCAGCCATCGAAATAACCTTTTATCATGGCATGCATAGCAAATAGTAAAATTGCATCTCGCTCCTCCATGTCCCATCATATCAGCTCGTGGCCCTACCATTCTGCTCTTCCCCGTTTCGCACACAAATAATCCAGTTGAGGTTTCCAAAAGGCCACATGAATGGCGCCTTACCGCTCCGCACCTCCCAGCGCGCGACTTCCTCTTCTCCGCCCGACACCCCGCACGTTCGTAGCAGCGCTTCTACTTCGTCCGGTGTGCGTGTTCGTAGCGCTGACATCCAACCATCGAAGACAAGCACAAAGGGCAAGATGGGGATGATGTAAGTGAAGAAGAGAGTCGCGGGGGACCGCCATTTCAGGGCATAGTAAGGGGCCATAAGGAAGATGCCTAGGCCAAAGAGGCAAAGGGTCACAAAGCCACCAAGGAAGGTGCGCTCTTGCAGTTCGAAGATGCTGTTTAAAGGCGTGTTAGTGCTTCTCTCCATTGTCCCATCTAGGGAGGGGCCATTGAGCTAGTCATACCCAAACCCGTCGCTAGTTTCGATGGTGTTCTTGAGGATGGCTTTAGCCAGAGGGTCATCAAAGTGGTGGAATGCGAGGTTAAACAGGCGGAAGACCTTGGTACCCTCATCTTTGTAACGGCCTACCAAGTCGGCTGGGGCCTGCGCGGCGTCGACCGAGTCGGATACATAAGAGAGGTTGGGGCTCGCGGAGGCGGCCTTCTTCCAATCGTCAACGTGCGGGTGAAGGTCAGTTAGGACGAAACGGACCGGCCGGTTGGGCGGGGCCGCGGCAACAGCGGCGTAGCTTGTGCTGTTGGTGACACCATTGATAACGGGACCGTTGCAAATGGCCGAGGTGGATGAGGAAGGTGTGGACTCGATGGCTCGGTTGAGGTGCTTCTCAATCCAGGGAGTAGGCCCGCCACCACCTGCGCAGAAGTCGATGAAGACGTAGTCGCGGACAGTGGAGCCGAGGTTGGTGGAAAGGAGACGCGCTGCGAGCTGGGCTGGAGAGCAGCCCTGGAGGATGGGGACCTGAAGCAAGGTCAGCTGGCCCTCGAG
>Ga0247769_1000260_pt1 | contig 12516 bp, 15 predicted proteins | sample UWRJL166409R6_FD_179942 | JGI IMG/M metagenome (GOLD analysis project Ga0247769, IMG submission 179942) | Plant litter microbial communities from Arlington Agricultural Research Station in Wisconsin, United States - UWRJ-L166-409R-6 | ecosystem: Environmental > Terrestrial > Plant litter >... | reverse complement strand
TGACGAATGTCATTTCACGAGACGCTCTGTGCTTGCAAGCACAGAGCAAGACGATGACGACACTGCTTCCTGATGATCTTTCCTGCATGCATTTTCGAGTTGCCCGTTTCGGTCGTGCTGCGCGGAGCTATGAATCAACAGCGCACATCCAGCGCTGTCTGGCCGCGCGCTTGGCGTCGCGCTGCGACGTGAGCACACCGCGGGCGATCCTGGAACTCGGTTGCGGCACAGGACTTCTGACCCGACGACTGCGCGAGCGCTTTCCCGATTCGTTGCTGGTTGCATCGGACGCGGCGCCAGAGATGTTGGAACGGGCGTGCCTTGCCGTGACCGACGAGAAAGCAAGATTTGTCGTTCAAGACGCCAGCGGCACCGGCTCCGTCCACCCCACGATCGCCTTCCATGCGCCCTACGATCTCGTGGTCTCAGGGGCGCTGGTACAGTGGTTGCCCGACCTCACTTTGCACCTACGCTTCGTTGAAGCGCTGATGGCTTCCCGGGGCACCTATGTGCTTTCCACGTTCACTCAAGAGAATTTTCCTGAGCTCCGCGCGTTGTTGACGGCGCGATCGCCTTCTCACCCGGCACTGCCGGGAGTCGACCCGATTGTCCTCGATGCGCTCGCTCGCAAGGACGGGTGGAGCTTGAAAATGCTCGCCGAATCCGAGGACCAAGAGGAGCTCCCTTCGCCTCGCGCTGTGTTGGAACACCTGAGAGCGATGGGCGTATCGCAAGATCCACGTCACGCCGGCCGTCTCACGCGCGCAACGCTCAATTGGCTACTCCGCTCCTATTCCAATCGTTTCTCGACGCCCGGCGGCGTCTCGCTGACCTGGCGCTCGTGCATCGCGGCGCTCGAGAAAATCAGGAGCGTGGGAGCCGAGGCGACCTCGTGCGGATGACTGCGCGAACCGTGGAGTGCCGAGTAGCACCAAGGCGCCACCGTTTCTTGCGAAGCCCGGGTCCGACGGATCCTGTCGCTTACGGCTCACCGGCCGCGCCGACCGAGTCGCGCTTTGCACCTTCAGTTTGGCTTGGCGTCAAACCGCCGACGGCCTTGGACGCTGGCATTCGCGGGCATGGTTCTGCGAATGGCGGGGACGATGCGACGGCGGCAACCACGCTGATGAAGGTGTGGCGCCAGGATCGTGTGACGCGCTCACGCGCAAACCGCGCGTGGTCTGACGCAAAAGCTGCGCGCTGCGCGCCGCTCGCACTAACGATCGCGCCCCAAGCCGAAGCGTTCGGATGGTTCGAGCGGCTACTCCTCGGGGGCACAAGGATTGCATCGTGCTCATCGTGCTTTTCAGTTGATGACGCGCATCCTGGCTAAAAGTCCGACACAGAGCTCGTTCCCGCGCTGGCTGCCCAGCGAGCACGGGTTCTGGGTCATGTTAGGTGCCGCGCTCGCCAGTGCTCTCGTTCGCGCTCACGGACACCGTCTCGGTTTGCTCGTCGCCATCTTCGTTGCCCTCGCGGCCATTTGCGGCGCGGGCCTGAGTCATCGACTGATTCGCAAGAGTAGCGCCGGCCAGCTGATTGCGGCGGGCCTTCTGGCGCTGACGAGTGTGCCTGTCGAATTCGCGGCAGGGCTGTCCTTGCCGAGCATTGCCTCGGCGACGCTTTCGCGCACGGTGGTGTTCGTAGCGAGTGCGCTCGTCGTACGAGCGGCGTTTGCCCGCTCTGCGCGGGGCGGACAGCGTCGAACCCTGGTGCTCTCCGGCGCGTCGTTGGTCATCCCCGCGCTGAGTGCCACGTTGCTCTTCGCATTGGGCCGGGTCGTGGAAGCCGGAACGTGCGTGATCGCCGGCGGGACCTGTGCGGTCTTCGCCTGGAGTCGCCCAAGTGTGAAGCAACTCAAGCCACTGGGACTCGCGCTTGGCGGTCTTTCGCTCGTGACGGCCATTACCCTCGCGCTCTGAGCACTCCCTGAAAAGAACATGACCGCCCATTCCTTGCTCTCTACGAAAGCAACTCGAGCCGACCCGGCGCTGCCTCTACTGGAGAAGGGATTCCGTCCATTCTTCTTGCTGGGCGCCGGATTCGCCACCCTTGCGGTGCCGCTCTGGCTACTGGCCTTGCGCGGAGGCCTGCAGCCGGGCGGTCCCTTCGGCGCGATGCAGTGGCACGCTCACGAAATGCTGTTCGGCTTTTCGAGCGCGATTATCGCCGGATTTTTGCTCACGGCAGTCAGCAACTGGACGGGGCGGGAAACCGCGACGGGGTGGCGATTGGCCGCACTGGCAGTGCTCTGGGTTTCAGGACGGGCAGCGATGTTCTTTGCGGAACAGCTGCCGCGATATGCGCCAGCGCTCCTGGATCTGGCGTTCCTACCTGCGCTGGCCGTGGTCTGCGCGTTGCCACTGCTGAGTGCGCGCAGCCAGCGTAATTATGGCTTCGTCGGCCTACTCTTGGGGCTCGCGATCGCAAACGGGGTCGCCCACATCGCCGCCTTGTTCGGCGAGCTCGCTGTCGTACGGACTGCGCACCATCTCGCGCTCGATCTGATCGTGCTCATGATGGTGCTCGTGACCGGACGCATCGTGCCGATGTTCACCCGCAACGCGACCCGGCTGGACTGGGTTCGTGGCATCCGCGTGCTGGAGCTGAGCTCGATCGCCGCATTGCTGGTGCTGCTCCTGGGGGATGTTTGGCCAGCCGCGAACCACTTCAGTGCGACGATTGCCGCGATAGCTGGAGTCTTGCTGCTCGCCCGCATGCGCTTCTGGGGCAGCCTACGCACCACCCAGGACCCACTGCTTTGGATTTTGCACCTGGGAACACTCTGGCTTCCGATCGGATTGCTGCTCAGGGCGGGGTCTGCCTTGACGCCATTCGTGCCCGAAAGCAGCTCGCTGCATGCCTTGACGGCAGGCGCTATCGGCTCGCTCACGCTGGGTATGATGGCTCGGGTGAGCCTGGGACACACCGGGCGCATGCTCAAGGCGCCACGCGGGATGACCGCTTCATTTCTATGCTTGCTCACGGCAAGTCTCGTGCGCGTCGGAGCACCGCTTCTGCCAAGCTCACAGTATCTGCCCGCGCTCGAGCTTGCGACCCTCGCCTGGTCGACGGCCTTTGCGCTGTTCGTCGTGAGGTACTGGACCATCCTTTGCTCGCCTCGCGCAGACGCCCACTGATTCCTCATCAGTTCGAATCGGACGATTGGGCTCGGCTCGCGAACGAGGTCATTGCTGCGAGGCCCCTCCGGCGTGACCAAAGGACAGCAATCGGGAACATCACCAGCGAAAGCGCGTTGAGCAGCCCTCCCGCCTGCCTCAGCAGCGCTAGGCCCAACAGATCCCCGCTCCAGCGGGCCACGAGTCCTGCGTGCAATCCCAGCAACGGAACGTACAACAGCGCGTGGAACGCCAGTGACGTACGGGCCACGGCCGGCAAGATGATGAGCGCATGGCCGAACACCAAAGACAACACGAAGCCGACGAAAACACCATGCAACGCCGCATCGTAGACCGGACCCGCAGCGGGTAAACCGAGGCTCAATACCAGTACGCCCGAGCATGCAAGCCAGCCCGCGCCGAGCAATACGGCGACCGCTGCATAGCGCGGCAGCCCCGGTTGGCGGATGGTGCGACGCGCGAGGTCGTAGCGCAGCAGCCAGGCGCCCAGGAGGGCGAGCAGCCCGCCAAACGGGCGGATCGACCAGGCACCGCCGAGGAGAGCGAACAGGGCTAGCCCGGCGAGCGCAAATCCCAAGGCAAGAACGGCTTGGACTGCGCGACGGGGGGGAGCCATGAAGCGCGCTAGCTCGATTCGCTCGGCGGTGATCGTCAACACGAAGAAGCACAACCAAACGGGAACGACGTCCGATATCGCGAAATTGAGGACGAAGGCGACACTCCCTGCGAGCAGGCTGACGGAGCCAACCAGCATCAGCAGCAAGTACGCGGCAGGCTGCTTTCGCCAGAGCGCTACGTTCATCACCACCAGCGAGGACGCGGCCAGCACCGAAGCGAATCGCAATGAAGGGACATCGACCACGAGCCCTAGGCCGCCGAGCAAAGCCAGAAACGGTGCCAGGTAACCCATTCGCGAGCCGAGCGCGACCGCTCGTTCGAGAGCAATGAGTGGGAAGAACGCGCCCAAGACGAACAGCGGACCGTGGCTCCCGGCCCGCGTTCCCGCAACGGAAAGCGGAATCCCCAGGCGCGCAACGCCCGCCAACAGCGCGACGGCAGCGATTGCCGCGACCGCAAACAGCGAGGCACGTCGAAGTTGGAGAGTTGTCAACAGTCAGCACCTAACGCGATGAGCCGAGAGCCGCGCGCGCCGCGGGCGACATCCGCTCCGGGGTCCACGGCGGGTCCCAAAGTCGAACTACTTGCACGTCGGTCACTCCTTTGAGGGCGCGAACACGGCGGGTAGCCTCCAGTTGGATCTGCTCACCTAAGGGACATGATGGCGAGGTCAGCGTGAGCGAGACCCGGATGCTCGACCCGCTGACCTGAACGTCATACAGAACGCCCAGGTCGACGATGTTGATGCCCACTTCGGGGTCGACCACACATCGAAGCGCTTCCACCACGCGCGCGTGCGTGGTCTCGTTCACGGGGTCGGCCTCACTTTGGGTCTCTCTGTTCCAATCATCGCCGAACAGTTCGACCGGGTGCGGTGTGCGCACCGTGTCCTTGCCGCAGGAGGGATCGTCCGCCGGACAATATTCGTCACAACCCCAGCAAACGCGCTCGGGATGAGCAGGATGGGTGGGATAGCCAGGCACGACTCTAGCGTTGCAAGCCGTGTGCCCGATGCGATGAACTGAGGCGCGGCCGCCAGGCGCCCGACTTTCGCGTCCGCGTTGGACGCGCCGGACTTTCACGCGCAGAAATTTCGCTAGGCGATACTGCACAGCGACGCGAGTAGTCGGGCACCGAAGCGCTGAGCCGCCGGTCCGCGAGCAGGTCATCCACGAGCAAGCCTCCTTCATCTCGATCGGACCGCAGACATGTCTTCTTCGCAAGCCTGGAGGTGGGAGCGGCCGGCGAAGCCCTACGCCGTTCGTTGGTGAGCCAACCATTTTCGCACCGCAACGTAGCCACGACACGCGGTCCGCCACGCATAGTGCGGAACGTGTGAACCGTAGAACTCGACGAGCGGTGCAAAGCCGCGAGCACGCGCCCGCCCTTTGCGATAAGCGATGATCGTCTCCATGCGTGCCCACCAGCGCGCCATGTCGAGATCGGTCGTGCTAAGCCCGTAGGTTCGTGCGGTGGACGAGTAGCTGTTCCAGCTCGAGAATTGCATTCGCTTGGGGAGCAGCCCTTCGCGCAGAGCGCGCCAGTACATGGGCGTCCCTGGAAAAGGCGTCATGACGGTGAAGCCGCTCTCCACGTCGAGTTCGTTGGCAAAGCGCCAGGTCTTTTCAACCGTGGCCCAGGTCTCTTCGGGAGTGCCGAGGCAGTAGGTGCCGTACACGTGGAAGCCGAGCGCATGGCACAGCTCGACGCGAGCTCGCAGCTTGTCGTTGACCTGGATCTTTTGCCCGATGCTCGCCATGCAGGCTTCGTCATTGGTCTCGACCCCTGTCGTGATCGTCTCGATACCGGCTTCGCGCAACGTGCGTAGGGTCAATTCGTCGAAGACCTCGATGCTCGACTCGACCGCCGCGGCGAGCTTCACCTCGCTCGCAATCAATGCCTTGGCGAGTTCCAGCGCATACTTGCGGCTGAAGCCAAAGTTGGGATCGCGGAAGCGTACGCGGTAGATGCCGAATGCGTCATTGAGGTACTTGATCTCGTTGACGACACGTTGGATGTCGTTGTTGCGCCAGGGCGCGCCCTCGAGCAGCGTATACGGGCACATGGTGCAGGCGATCGGGCAGCCGCGGCTCGCCTGAATATTGACGCCGAGCTTCGTCGTGTCGCCGTCAGGCGCGTAGCGCGCGAGGTCGAGCAAATGCCAGGCCGGGCGCGGCAAGGTGTCCAACTCTCCTACGCGGACCCATTCCCGCTGCCTGGCCATCACCATCGCTTCGTCGTAAAGGTCCTCCGCGCGAAGTGGCACATACCTGCGCGGATCAATCACGCCCGGGACCGCGCGCGGGTCACTCGCTCGCATTACGCTTTCGAACAGAGCTTCGGGCTCGCCAAACAGCACGTAGTCGATCTCTGCACGACGCGCGCTTTCCACCCAATGATCGAGCGTCGACATGATCACCGCGCCGAAGAGGAAGACGACCGAGTCCGGCACGTACGCTTTCAGGCGCATCGCGAAGCTCAGGTCTTGCTGCAAGGACGGCATCGACAAGCGCACACCGAACCAGCTACCCGGGCCCCCCTTTCGGATGGTCTGGACGCACTGCCGCTCGGCCAGTGAGCCTTGCAGACCGGTGAGCAATAGGTCGACGAGCCGCACGTGCGCGCCCGCTCGCTCCGCGACGGCAGCGAGGTACAGCATGTCGATCGGTGGCAGCTCCGTTTGTTCGTCTTCCCACGGCTTGAGCCGGCGTGAGACGCCAATGCCGCCCGAGAAGGTGCGCTCGTTCGTGCGCCCGATGAGCCCTGGCGGGTTGACGAGAACTAGCTCAGCAATCCGGGTCTCGAATTGCGGCCCGATCGACTCTGCCCCCGATATCGGCTCTATTCGCTGTTCGACAGTCATTGAACTCGGTCTCGCGGTCAGGATATGAGGGGCAGACTCCGGTGACTCCGATCATCACGGAAGAAGTTCTTGCCGAACTGATCGCAGGAGCGGCACGCGCTGGTTGGTGGGATCCCCTCCCGCGCAAGTACCCTGTTCTTCTGGAAGACAGAGTCGTTCCAGATTTGCTCGAACGGAACCTCGAGCAGATTGCCGTACGAGAACTGCTCCTTGAAAGGCGTGCAGCAGCCAAGTGTGATTTCACCCTGGAAGGTGACGCGTACATCTCCCCAGAAATGAGCGCACGTGAAGCGGCGGTCTGAGTGGCTCCATGAAAGATCGGCGCTCGGGAACGACTTGCAGCGCAGCCCGAGCTGCTCGAGACGCTTGCTCGCGGCGTCGAGCTCTCGCCGGTAGTCGTCCACGGATCGTTCGTTCCGAAACCCCCAATCGTAGCTCGCGTAGCTGATGCAGTTCACGAAGTCGACGCCGATGTCGGCCGCCTGCTCGATGAACGGCACGAGCTCGCCTCGGTTGTCATTCAAGAGCACAAAGTTCACGCCGACCATCGGCAGGCGCGCGTGAGCGAGCTCTCTAGCGCGGAGCAATCGGCGCAGCCCGGCCTGCACATTGCTGAACTGCCCCCCGCGCCGAACGCGCCTGTAGGTGCCGGCCGTCGCAGCGTCGATGCTCACGTTGATCTCGGTGAGGCCACACTCAACGAGGCGTGCCGCCTTATCGTTGTCGATCAGCGTACCATTGCTGTAGACGACTATCTTCAGCCACGGAAGGCGCTGCTTCGTGTAGCCTACGATCTCGAACAACTGCTTGTGCATGAGCGCCTCGCCGAAGCCGTTCAGGGCGAGGGTGAGCAGACAGGGGAATTCGGCGAGCACCTTCTTGTAAGTATCGAAGGCCATATCGCCGATCTCGTAGGGTTTGAGCCCCTGAGAACGCAAACACTGCACACAGGCCAGATTGCAGCGATTCGTCAGCTCAATCTCCGCGCTGATCGGCTGGCTCTTCATGACTACGGACTGCGTGTCGGTCTCGCGTCGCGAGCGCAGGTAGTTGGCCAGGACCCGCGGATGGCGAAGGACGTCGAAGGCTTCGTTGTCTCGCAACTTCGTGTAAATGTCGGTCAGAGAGAGCACGGAGACCTGCGTTCGATTGGGCGGTTCGCATCAACACGCAAAGGCGATACCAGGGGCTGTGCGGCGCCGAGCCCACGTTTCTCGCGCCGAATCGCGCTCGCGGTCGATCGCGAACGCAAGCGTTGCGTCCTGAGTATGCCACACGCAGAACGTGCGTGGAGCACATCTCGCTGACTTGCGAATGGGCGCATGACAGGCGTCATGGGGCGCCACGACAGCGTTGCTATCGAAAATCTCCTGCGACCCAGAGCCAGGCTCAGCGGCGGATGAAAGCCCACCGCCGAGCGAGGGGCCTGGCTCAAGTCGTGGGAGCATGCCGAGACCACGGGACCACCGGCGCATGCCAGATCCCGGCATGTAGGGCTACCGGCTACGCCCGCCAGCCGAGCGTGAGCAGGAACGCGCTGTCGGCGACCGCCTCGACGTCATGCTTCAGTCCTCGTTCGAGCACAAGCAGCTGACCGCCGGCCAAATCGGCGATTTTGTCCGGAAGGCGCAGCCGCAGGTGCCCGCTCAGTGCGTGGATTGAGGCGGTCTCATCGGCGCGGTGCTCCGCGATGCGGGCGCCGGCCTTCATGACCACGAGCACGATCCGAAGATCGGGCTTGCGCACCAGGGTATGCGCGGTGTGACCCTCGCGCTGATAAGCATCATTTTTTCGCAATTCGAAATCAACCGCGGCCAGATCGAAGATGGTTTCTTGTGTCGGGCTCTCTGATTGAGTCATTTTTCTCTTCCTTCCTTCCTTCCTTCGAATCCGTTGCCGATCTCCAAAGAGCTCCTGGTCCTCGTTGTCCCCACCATGGCTGTCGCCGATCTCGGAGTAGCGGGCCAGCCTGGGATGGAAAACTCTGCCTTTCTCGTCGCATCAGATGCGCGACCCGGTTCCGATCGCGACTTCAGCTTGTTTTCGTCCTCAACGGCGCAACCGTGCCCGAGCGCACCGCGAGGTGCCGACTGAACTTGGATTAGCAGGGACATGGTCTGGAGCCAACGGCCGGTTCGCCGAATGTGTCACGTTTCAGCAGCGCCAGTCGATCGACCGCGATGGCGGCGCCTGCAAACCAGAGTCAGGCGGCCGCCGTCCCATCTGGCCAGGTGAGATCAACAAGGCAAGACCGCATCGTCCCGTCCGCGAGCTCGCCCGGGCGCACGATCCAACGCCGCTGCCAAGAGCCCGCTCTTTCAACCGCGGCGATCAACGGCCCGTCAGACGTGCAGACGACTGCCGGAAAAGAGAGGTACTTCAATAGATCCAGGTCGAACAAGTCATTGGCACGCTTCACCGGATCGTACGTTTCCTTGAGGCGCAAACGACGCAAGAAGAACATTGCGCAAACCCTGAGGAAAGCATCCATTCGTACCGACGGAGGCGTACCAGGCTCTTCGAAGTCGGCATCAAGCTCTGGCTTTGCCGCGGCAATACAAATATTGATGGCTTCGATCGAATCACCACGAGGGGGGAGTACTTCGCGGACGTGCGGCACGGTCTCGAGCAGGTTGTTTCGAAATCCGTCGACGCTAGTGCTCCAGTCGCGATGCTCTTTAGCCACGACCTTGGCGACAAGGTCACTATCGAACGCGATCGCCCCTTCAGGTGGCACTGACCGTTGAACGCTCAACAGCTCGTCCAGGCTCGAAACATCACAAAGATGATGCCACGCAGCCATCAGCCTGCGCTTGTCTGAGTCCAATTCCTCGGGCGAGCGTTTCCGCGCCACCGGGACACCGACAAGCTGCAGGCCCTGCTGGTTGCCCAATAGTATTGGTTCTGCGGAACAAAGCGTCGACTGAAGTGTGGAACGAGCACTGACCCACTGGTCCCAAGGGAAGCGCTCTGAGCAAAGCGCCGCGATCAATTCGGTCGCCGCAGCGTCCGAGAGGTGTACCGAGAAGCCCGGCCGCTCCAGAGAAGCAAAAACCGTTGCGTCGAGCTCGCCGGCACCCAGATGACGAATGACGTTCGTATCGAGCACTATCTTCGTCATCTGTCTGCGTAGCGTACTGGTGTTCAGTGCCGACTGCCAGTGCCAGTGCCAGCGCGAGCGGCGGTATCGTCCGCCGCAACATAAAGTTAGCCAGCGAGCCTGCTAAGTCTTCCGAGTTTGGCGACCTTCTCATGAATCAAGTTGCCAGAAGCTCCGGGCGTGGCGCGTAGGTTCCAATGCTCGCTTCCGCCGCGCGCGCGTGAGCGCGCCGAGCGTGATGGGCTACCGCGTTCGCTTCACTCCGATCATCGCAGCGGGGCGCCGCTGAAGCCCGAAGGTAACCGATGGCGCGCGAGCGCTTGAGCGCTCGTCCTTCTGGGTTGGCAGGGTCACTTGCCCGTGAGCACAACCTCTAGCCAGCCGGGCGCAGTCCCGTGACGAACGACGCGCCCCGCACGTGCCACCGCGACAAGCCGTGGAGGCGACCACCTTGCAGTCGAGTCGTAGATGCGAACACGGTCGAACGAGTCAATTGCCGCGGCAAGGTTCGCGATGCTCGCGTGATGGATCGCGCGTATTTCTCGTTCTGATGCGCCGTGACCGCCGGCCTGCGCGCGCTGGAGTACGCGAGCAACGTTTTCCGCAATCGATTCTGTCGCAACGAAATGCATGTCCGCAACAAACCCTCTCCGTTGTGCCAGCACCGCTTGGTCGACTGCAGCGGTCGTGCGAAGAGTGGTTTCGACCGCAAAAGATCGCGCTTGCTCAATATGGTCCAGGACGAATCGCTCGCACTCTTTCGCTACCGCCCGGCGCACATCGCGCGGGATCGCGCGGTAGCTGCCGAGAATCTGAGCACAGCGGTCATCGATGTTGAATGCATCGACGCCGAAGGCACTAACCGGAAAGTTCCTCGTCTTACCGCTGCCCGGAGGCCCGGCGACCACGATCATGCGCGGGCGCGCCATGGTGCGTCAGCCGGTCTCGAGCGTTGTGTCCGACTCAGGGAGCATATCCGGGGGCAGAGCGCTCGAGATTAGCTCGCCGTCTGTCCCGATGATGCCGAGCCGTTCGAGGCGTACGCGCTCCGTAGCAATGCGCGCTGCAGCGAGCGCCATCACTCGGCGATCCCACTCCGATTCGTCCTCGGGCTTCTCGAGGTCGAGATCGTCGAACGGAGCGCACGGGATCGGCGGGCCAGGCTCGGGTGTGCGCGCATTCATCCCGTAAGGATGCACCACCCGCGGCGAAACGGCCAGAGCGAGCGGCAGCGGCAACACCGGTGGCTCAAATGTTGGGGCTACGGCCCCCGCGCGCGGTGGCGCCAAGCTCGCCCAAGACGAGAAAGAGCCCACGCCCGACGACTCCGATTGAAGACGCCGGGCGCACGGCTTCCGTCGGGCGTTTCCTCGCTCGCAGCCTTGAGGCAGCCGGCGGAGGGCCGGACTTAGCCTTGCCAGCTAGGCGACGACGGCCCGACCCTTGGCGCTCACGCAACCGGATGATCCTGAGCTGCGCGAAAGTCATCCGCGAGCTTGCTGCCGATAGTAAGGATCACGCTGATGCTTGCGAGCGCTAACGCCGTCTCGTCATTGGAGAGTACAAGGTCGGGCGAGAGCCGACTCTCGCCTTGAACATCGTGATCGAGCGCAAGCGCGATGGCGCGAATTTGAATTGCTGCGACGCGAATGATCGCATGGTCGAACGAACCGGACATGCAGTTACTGTTCTCAGGGTCTGGAGCGTCGGGGTCGATCCGACGTCCCTGGCCGAGCAACTGACGCAGCCGCGAAGCGAGGGAGCCCGGCACGGTGTTCGCCAACATCTCACGCTCCGCGCGTATTCGTGCCATGCGTCCGGCGACCGTTTCGGCATCCTCATTCGGAGGATCCTGGGCGCTGATCTGCCGAACACCACCCGCGCTTTCACCGGGGGACGATGCCTCCTTGATTCGGCCCTCAGAGGCTGGCTTCTCGGCGCGCCTTGTCTTTCTGCGTGCTCTCCGTGCTACTTTCGTCATGGCCATGGTGAACTCCGTTTTCACTGTGGTTGGTCACCGTGGTGTTCCTGCACCGCGGTGACCGTTGCTGGTTTCGTTAGGTTTCAGCGGGTGTTTGAGCTCCAGTTTCTTCCAGATTCCGCAACTACCCTTTGCGTGAATCGGAAGACTTCGCTCCCTGTATCGGACGCATCGTCGCAAGCGCGTCCAGTCGTGCGCCCTGAACGATCACAGCAATGAGCGCGGCCATTGCTTCGTTCGCCGCGTGGCTGAGTCGCAGCGCAGCAGAACGCAGTTCGGCCGTGTTCTGCGGCGGCCCTGCGCTCGTGACGGTTTGCATGCGATGAGCGAGCAGCGCTAGGGTCCCCGCGTACGAACCAGCGAGCGCAAGCGTCTGTGCGCCTTCACGGTCTAGGCGGACCAGCTCCGTTGGATTGTCGTCAGCCATGGTCGCGCTCACGTTTCCGCATGAGCGCAAGCAATGCTTTCTGCGCTCCCGCTTGTTCGGGCCGACCGCGAGAGCATTTACTTGACGACCTCGCGTACGTCGTCGGCGCTTTCCTCAGCGCCGACCTCGATCCATTCACCGTGCAACGCGCTCTGCTGTGCAACGCGAGGCACGCAAGATAGATCCGCGGAATGTCCGCCATTAAGTCGTTCCTTTTCCAGTGTTCTCGGTTACCCGCCGAATCGGGCGCCGCTGGAAACCCCAACGACTAACGGCAGGCTAGCAGCGACTCGCGCACAGTCAACCAAAAATTATTTGGTTGAAAATACCGACAAATAGCATTTTTTGCCTATTTCTGCACCGTCTCCCGTGAGGCGCGCCCCTTCT
>Ga0247769_1000257_pt1 | contig 12543 bp, 6 predicted proteins | sample UWRJL166409R6_FD_179942 | JGI IMG/M metagenome (GOLD analysis project Ga0247769, IMG submission 179942) | Plant litter microbial communities from Arlington Agricultural Research Station in Wisconsin, United States - UWRJ-L166-409R-6 | ecosystem: Environmental > Terrestrial > Plant litter >... | reverse complement strand
GGTTAACACCGAGGCATACGAGATCGTCTCGAGCATCACCCGCCACCAACCTGTCCGGGGCTTCATACCGCATAGGGATATTATATATAGCTCTACCTTGACGGCTCTCGTAAGTCGCTTACCCGCGTCGACTATCTGGCTGTTCACCTCGGGTCAACTGATAGAAGAAAGCAGGTGGAACAATACAATCACCAGTATCTCTGGTACGGCTTCTACGAGCGTATCTACCGTATTGCCATGCCCTTTGATGCCGTTACTTCCTACACGGCGTGTTGGATCGCCAGCTTTTACTTCCTTGAGACCTTGTTCCTTGTGTTCCCAAGTGCGACTGCTACGCGTAGCCGTCCCGTCGGGGTTCCAGTTCCGCAAGATAAGAGCACCTCGTTCCGCCTGCTGTCCCCCACCGAGCAGGGAAACATGAGATTTCATCAGTCTTGCACTGAACCGCTCCTGACCGTTGCTGAGCATGTCAAGCAAACCCAACGGCTATTTGTCAAGGCACGCCCGAAAAAGGGACCCAAGTGCGCGCTGTGGTATGGCAGCCGTTGGTCGAGAGGAAGTTTGGCGGGACGGAGGAAGCACCGCCCTGTCACGGAGTAGGAGAGATTCCGCGCTGCGATTCCGATACGCCTAGAAGGCCCCGTTACAGGGTGTGGCGTGAGATGGTGTCGCGTCCCGAAGAAGCGGACGAGAGTAAGAAGGTGTTGGAGGTGCTGGGTGGGAGGAAGAGGGTCCTGAGAGGACTCACTTTGAGGAGCCGGGCTCACCCTTGTTAGGAACGAGAGTCGAGGCCGGCTCCTCTGCTGCCTGCACGGCTACCTACCTACCCGTTGGAGCATTGCTTATGCCATGTCCCGTCAGCGGAGGGAAGTCCTGTACCTCAAGAGCCTAGCCTCTACATGGTGGATGATAGCAGGAGAGGTAAGGAAGGTACCCAGTTATAAAGTTAGCTCAAGATAAGCCCTTCCAGCAAGGTATCTTTCCATCCTATTCTCAACTATAACGAGCGCGGCCGGAACCGACGCGCTGCGAAGGTAGTCGCCGAACTTATTGTGTGATATCCCGGCATGGTCGCAGAGAGCCTTTTGGCGAGGCTGATAATAGTCACACCCCGTGGGGGCAATCGGAGGTACTTGGCGATGTCGCGACCATCCGCATCCATACCTATCGGCCAAGCTGCGGCGAATGTGTGATGCCAAACGGCATGGAGGTTAACTAGCCTGATGTTGCGGCGCAGATAGTGGAAGGTGTGGGGGAGGTGCTCGGTCGCCAGGATCGATCGATATATTGGTGTCTGGGCGCCAACGGTTGCTGCAGTGGCGGACATTGCGACATTGTATGCGTTCGCATACTCAACAATATCACAGAGTCGGTTCATCGTCGTTCCGACCATCTCCTGGAAGAAAGTTGTGACAACCTTTTGCGCCTGCTGCTCTGTGGGAGAGAACCTCCTCCCGTGTTGATCATGACGAGCTTGGGACACTCGTAGACTTCATTGCTAACCCCGAGGAGGGCCGCCGCGGCAATGAGCTGGGCTGATCGAGCTTTGATACCCGCGCCGAGGCTCGAGGCTCCAGAGAATGACCAGCCCGAGGAAACTGCCCTGCAGTTTTCCGTACCACTCGACATTGACACAGGCTGCAGATGCAGGTTTAGGGGAGAGGGTGAACGTATACTAGAAAGGGGAGAAGAGTTTCCTTACCTTCCGATGTCGAAACAGTTTTGTTATACCGGCCGGTGTGGGAAATTCCGGGGATGATTGCGGGTGCGCCACGGTCGCCTGCGATGTGAAAAAGGCAAGTGCCAAAAGTGCGCCTGAGCTCCGCGTCGAAATGTAGCCTCCCAAGGCCAAGTTCGGAACCCCCTCGCCCAACTTTGACCTTCTCCCATCAACCACTTCTCTCCCATAGTCAACATACCGACAGCTCTTGTCCGCGACTCCATCGCAGATCTCAGTAAACTTTTTTCACCCAATAGGTACTCGTTTTTCCACTTGGCTAAAATACCTCCCAAGTCTGCTGATAAGAAGTCTCTAAAGTCTTGTCGCCGTGATAAGGCTTGTAGCGGCAACTATGAAAACAAGCCTTGTCACCACTAGCATTTTCCCGCTATGGACTATACGGCGAACCGGGCCGGCATCGCAGGTTCTCTTTGGAGTCGGCTGTTGGTATCGCTTCTTCGCAAGCGTTAATTGCTGCCAAGTTATTGGAGGACAAGTGGAATGATGAATGTTTTGCTTGGGGGGAAGAGAGTGCCAAAGAAGAAATATTGGGCCAGACAGACGGTGGGAAACATGGGTTGGAGTCTGGTACGCGTGTATTAACTCAGAGAAGCAACCGGTTACCTACCTACCTATCGATGGCCGACTCGATGAGAGTCAGACAATAATTTCAAGCTCTGAAGTATGTGGCTTGGGCGAGTCGGACGCGAGTGAATGATGGTCGGCTTGTGGTGGTTGGTGTTAGGCTGGGTTGCGTCAACCCGAGAGCAACCTTCTGGGGCGAAGGGTCGGCATTTCTGAGGGGGTGGGGTTATTATTTTGTACAGGAGAGGCAAGTTGGACGTGGAGGCTTCTAGGTGCCTAGATTTAGGGAGGGGGGAAATGGGCCGTGGTAGTTTGGTGGTGGAGGCACGCTGTGCATAGCGCTGTGAAGGGGTTGATGGCGCCTAGCGGGGATGTGTCGGGTTTACTTGTGGTTAAGAGGGCCGGAGTATGGCGGATACGGCCCTACTCGGGCTTGTAACCTGCCCCCCTGGGACGTAGGCGTTCTGCCTCGCCGCCCCCGCAGTGGAAAATCAAGAGTGAGAGGTCGGAGTCATGGTTTAAAACAGATGGGGTCTTCTGGATGCTTTCCCAGGGGAAATAGCCTTTAAATTACCGCTTCCCCAATGTCCACTCACTGGACAGGGGTGGCACATGATGAGATCTGACTTCGGGGACTGGGGATACTCCCGAACCTTAATCTTGTCGCCGACTTCCTTTCCACGGTTCGACTACGTACGTCCGTACCTTATTTTTCCTGCGGCCGAGACGGTATACGTAAAAATCTATGAGAAATGTCATTTCCCTAGCTTTATCCCTTTTCTTCTCGCATCCATTTGGCTCGTCCTACGTTCGAACCAACCGTGCAAGTTACAGATGGGACGAATATTCTCCCGAATCCGCCGAGGACTGAAGCGTTCTTCATCAGATGAGATGGTCATGGCCAAGCTGCCTCCAAGTACACCGTCCAGGTCACCATCACCGTTCAGGTTGCCACCTCCGTCCGTGCTGCCACCCCCGCTTGGACCGACATCACCACCTAGGTCGCCATCACCGTTCAAGTTGCCACCTCCGTCCGTCCAGCAAGCCCCGATTAGGTCGCCATCTCCGCCTCGAGCGCCATCTCCACCGCAGTACTGTAAGTCTCGATTTCCCTGTGGCGTTGTTCAACAGCGGAGCTTATCTCTGACGCCTCTCTAGTAGCTCCGGAACCCAAGACAACGCCAGACATTGCTCCCGGTGCATGGGCTGTCACGGAGACTGGCGAGGTGTGGGTTTGGACTGGGACCGACATCTGTGTTGCATCTGGTCTCCGCGTCCCGACCGGCAACGGAAGTGCCGATGCCGCCACGCAGACAGAGACGACAGATATCGCGCTGCGTAGCGGCGGGAGCGCTGACGCTGGCACACAAACCAGTGTCGAGCCTGTAGCCCAGCCGCTTGACCAAGCCCAGGCGGATATACGCAACAATATTCGGCGTGGCGAGCGGTACCCCAGCAGTATCGCGAGGCCCAGCGCTCAGCCTAGTAAGCAGAGCACCGCCGCTACAAGTCCCAGGACTGGCGTGAAGAATGGCAACACTTCGTCCAAGTCGTCCAGGAAACCGCCGAGAAAGGAAGCTGTGAAGCGGTGCAGCGTGTGTTTTGGCCAAGAGGCCCGCAGGACTCGGCCGGTTGGATTGCTATAGCGAGCAGAAGAACTATACCGGCATAGACGAGAAACGCCGACTTGCAGGAAGACGTCATGGGCCATCATTTCGACGAAAGGCGGTCGTGGCCCTCATTGGTCGGTGTCCCTGATGGACAGTTGAAGGCCTCCGAACTAGGCATCCAAGATATCAAGGGTTTCTGCTTGGCTCGGGTCCGCTCGATGGGTTGCGATGCTGCGCAAAGGAGATGTGCATTCGTTCCATCGCTCTAGATTGTTGGTCCACTTGAGCAAAGCAGCTTCCAGGATAGATAGGTGCCTACCTAGGTAAGGTAGTGTGCTGTAGATGGAGATCAATCACAACGGACACAATTGAATGGAAGGAATGGACTCCCTGTTGGACCTCGAGGTTGGTAATCTTGAGCTAATCGTGGAATGCTCAATGCTGCTCCTCGACAAAACCTGGAAGCTCTTGCGGTGTGGAGCAGAGGCGAGTGAAGCGGGTTTGCGAGTCCGCGGATGTTGACGAGGCAGGAGCCATCCCCCTCCATCCTCCACCCTCTCCTCTTCCGAGGTACGACTTCCCCAAATCCAGGTTCGAGGGGTCATTCCATCACTCCGCCCTGTATTATCGACCTTTCCGATGACAAAAGCTTCGGAAGCAGCACAACCGTCGTCCACCATCGTCGATTACCCAAGGTAGGTGAGTACGAGCTGCAAGATGAGGCGCTCACCCCCCGAAGCTTTTTCATCTTTTTCCGGCATGTTTACGTTAGCTGACGGCGAGGCAACGCTTTTTCGGGCCTCTAAAAGCGGAGGACAGGTCGGATGCTTCATTGCTTCATGCGAACCCCGGGCCGAGTCCAGCACTCGACTGTCTGCCTAAATCCGACTCTTCATGCAAATTTGGTCGACGGTCGAATGTCGGAGGCAGCCCGTCCCTCTTTTATATCCACCAGACGGCCAAGGATGATGACATGACGAGTGCCCCATAATACTTTCGTCCGAAGTTCGACGTCTCAAGCGCGGGGATTTATGTTTTTGTTGCGTGATTATTAATTCTTCTGTGCAACCACAAGCTGTCCACAAGCATGCATCTGGCCTTGCTTTTGGGACGCGGGTTGGCAGATACGGCCTCCCCTGTGCGGACTAGAGCGCCACCGAAGACGGCAGGGGTTTTGACGTTTACGCCGTGTGGTTGGCCGTCAGCGCCATCGTCGAGAGCCTACTTGCCCGGCACTTCACAAGAAGCAGCTTAGCAACAACACCCCCCGCCGGGATTGGAGCTTATGTCAGAGTTGCCTCAACAGCCTGCCTTGCTCACACCTGTCGCGATTGGCCAATCGACGGGCACCTAGGGAGGGTAATCCGTACGCGGCGATGGGTGTTCGGTGTTTGGCTGCCGGCGGTCGGTGGCCGCCTCCGGCTAGACGGCACATGTCAGATCCGTAGGCGTCACACATTCTCGGCTATGCTTGCCCAGTCTCCCAGTTTTGAGCAACCATGCCAGCCACAAAACATCATCTTTACTTACGAGGCCACTGCCTGGCAATTTCGTTGTAAGCAGTCGCCTGGCAATTGCAACTGTTGCGATCCGTGGTGCCAGATGCTGAGCGCGGGCCTGGCTGCTGAGCCCTGGAAGTCGCCTAGGGAAAGCATAAGCGACATTTGTAGGCCGCCTACCGATCCTCGGTGTGCTGTTTACCTGAGGTGCTGGTGGCGTGGAGTTGCGGATAGGTTTGAGCCATATTTATACTCGCTGTCCATGATGCAGAGATGGTAGCACGTCTCCGTCTCACCGTGGCGACATTTCACTAACTGCTAATATCTCTCCAGATTATCTTCTGCCTTCGGGAGCGCCTACGCAAAGCAAGAACACGATGAGCTGGGAGGCTTGGCCCTGCCCGCCCGGCCAGGAGCGCCGTCCTCCTCCGCCTACCAAGGACGGCACCGTCCTCTTCAAGATCCCCTCCACCGGCGACCTCTGCGAAACATACTACGTGCTCTGGGGCACCCTCACGTCGCCCCGTCCGCCGCTGATTTGTCTGCATGGAGGGCCGGGAATCGTCCACGACTATCTCCTCCCGCTGTCTCTGCTGAGCACCGGCACCCACCCTCCCATCCCCGTGCTCATGTACGACCAGATCGGCTGCGGCAAGTCCACACGCTTCCCCACCCGCAAAGGTGACTCTTCCTTCTTTACCCCCGCTCTCTTCATGGCCGAGCTGGACAATCTCATCCGCGCGCTCGCTATTCCCACCTTCGATCTGTTCGGCCATTCTTGGGGCGGCATGTTGGCCGTCCAGTTCGCCGCCACGCGGCAACCGGCGGGGCTGCGCAAGCTCATCCTCTGTAGCTCCCCAGCCGACATGCCGACGTTGTGTCGCGTCACAGAGTCGCTCCGCGAGCGTCTTCCACCAGACATCCTGGCCGTGCTGGATACGTGCGAGCGCGACGGCACCACAGAATCGCCAGATTACCAGGCCGCAACCATCGAGTTCTACCGTCGCCACTTGTGCCGCGCACCGGGACCGTTTCCGGCCGAACTGCTCGCCGCCTTTGCCGCTATGGCCGAGGACAGCACCGTGTACAGCACCATGAACGGGCCCTCCGAGTTCAATATAACGGGCAGCTTGCGGGCGTGGAGTATCGTGGGGGAGCTCCCGGCGATCACGGAGCGGACAGCGCCCGGGGGCGTGCTGTTGATGAATGGCCTGTGGGACCAGGCTCAGGACCCGTGTGTGCAGCCGTACTTTGATAAGATCAAGGCCAGAGTCAAGTGGGCCCAGTTTGCCCTGAGCAGTCACATGCCGTGGTTGGAGGAGACGGAGAGGTTTCTGGGGGTGCTAGGAGGGTTCCTGCTGACGGAGTGATGATTGTGTTTTCTTTTCATGCTGTTATGAATTGGCGACGCCTCGGCATAGGATGCAATGACTTCAGTGTTTCTTCTCTTGTTCAGAATCAAACCACTCGCCATTGGGTTTTACGGGGTTATTTTCGCGGCCTTGGGGAACATACCCTCATTTTCCTGTCTAGTCGGAATCACTGCAAGCTCCAATGTACCAAATACGACGTATCAATGTCAAGAGCCGATGCCCACCATCTGACTTGTTTGAAGAAAGCCGGTCTGGCCTCCGCCTTTTCTGGATGCAGTCATTTTAACCTTTATGGTGCAGTTTTCTCCGTCGTCACCAACGGATATTACAACACCCCCATGCGGAGAGCCTGCCCTGCGGAGCCGGAAATTTGACCACCAGACGTCATATCACCAACACACGATATGGACAGTCGCGGCGTCGAGGTCGTCGAGGTCCCACAAGACACCTCTCTAGGGTAGATAATTAACTTATGGTTCATGAATGGAATCAAACAAAAAAGCAAAGAAGCGGCAGAGGCGAAGAAGGGAAAGGAACAGCACTATAATACCCGGAACCGCGCCCTCCACTGACTTTGCGTTCCCGGAACGGCCAGCCCACCCACCCACTCGGGTATAGTGCTATAGTGATCTAGAACTAGGGCATTGACAGAAATGTCGGTAGGGGTGACTCTTAATTGGGTGCAACGCAGTGAGGTCATTGATAAATCTTCCGCAGATTAAATTCGCTTCCCTCCCTCCCTGAGGACCCTCCTCCCATATGTCATCTCAGGACAGGACAGCACAGAACAGCACCGCGAAAGCGATGCCGACGCGACGACTTCAACATGGCATTCTATTGTAGAGTGCAATACATGTACCCTAGTTAGGGAAAGCGACTTCATCTAGGAATCGAAACCTACCAGGGTATGGTACTTGGCATCGGGATTCTGGTATCATCCTTGTTGAGTTTGGACAGGTACTACAATACCTCTCTTTCTGCACCAGGTAGGGTACTAACGCGCTCTCTCACTTAATCAGCAATAATAAATAGTACCTACCTTATCCAACGGAGTGACGGGACGCACTTCTCAAAAAAGAAAAGAAAAAAAAACCCAGTTCCCGGTTTCCCGGCCAGAGCTGGGAGCGGGTAGGTATACCGGGTATATAATATCCAGCCCGTCCCGTTTCCCACATGCCATGGGTTCCCCATCTCAGCTCTTCTCTTTCTCATCCCATCCCTCGTCATTGCTGTGCTTGTCTCGACGTCAAAATCCTTACCTAAAAACCCGGGAAAAGTCCCATATTCCTGCCATTTCATCGATCCGTTTTCTACCTACCTACCAAATCTCATTATCGACGTCGTCATTACCTTTTCCGGTCGATCACCGCGATAAGAAATCACCATACCTGCGACCAAAACAAACAATACCCTATACCGTATCCAAAGACCAAAACAAAACAAAATGAAGATCACCACCCTCCTCGCCACGCTCTTCGCGTCTTGTCCTGCTGTGCTGGCGGCGCCTTGGGATCCTTATCCTGCTCCTTGCGGTCGTATGTTTAATCTCTTCTCCCTCCCTCCGTCCATTACTTCCTTCCTTTCCCATTCCATCTTTACGGCGGGAGAAGCCATCGACATCATCACCCCCCCCCCCACCCTTTCCTTCCTTCTTTCCTTCCCTTGGCGTCTTCCTCCCTTGGTATCCCCCTTACCTTACCTTACCCTTAAGAAGAAAAACCCCCATAGCATCCCGCGTTCCATCTCACCTCCCCACCTCCCCAGAGAACTCCCAGAACTTCCAGAACTCTCAGAACCCAAAGCTAACATATAAATAATCTTTAAAAATAAAAAAGGCTCAATACCCTCAGGCCGCTGCGCAACCCAAAAGATGTGCGCAAACTGGGGCGGCGCCTACGTAGGGAGGGACTGCCCCTTCTACAACGTCGGCGATGTCGGGTGCTGCTATAACTTGCCTAATAATGAGCTCTGAATTTGTTTTTCATTCTCATTTCGCTTTCCTTTTCTTGGTCCCCTTTCCATTTCTTTCTTTACCTTATCTCTCGCCTTACCTTTCCTTTCTTCGCCTTACCTTTCCTTTCTTTACCCTTCCATGTGAGTGGTGGTGGTGGTGGTGGTGGTATCAAATGGATGGACGAGACGTATGGAGGAGTGGATGATCATCATCTCTCTCTCTCTCTTTGGGCTTCGGTTCGGCTATGAGAGTCTCGAATAGTATCTACCTTATATACCTATATTCCCGAATGAAGATGAGAGGGGGATGAAAATTCTTTTGGAAATGGGGTGCCTTGTATAGCAAACCTATGTATTGTATTTCAAGAGAATACCACCTACCTACCGATCCACCTACCAACGCACCTACCTAGGGAACGAACTGAGCGCTGGTATCGAATGGGTTGATAACGCCATGGAAGGAATGGAGCGGTGGAGGGAATCGGATCCCGTCAGGAACGAAGAATGTTGTATGTTCTTTACATTACCATCCTGAACCTTGCCTTGCCTTGGGGTAGCTTCCTAGGTAACCAGCCAAGTTCCTGAGCGGAATGGTGCCTGACGCCCGTTAGTTAGTTCTTTACACATCTTTTAGGTCGGTGGATTGTCTCTCTACTCCCATCTCATGGCCCCAGAGACTCATTGGACACGTGCCATCATTCAGGCAGGTCAGAGACTGTCTCATGGCATAGCACGTAGTCGACATCAAAGAGACCTCGGATTGTACGAATATCAAAGTTCCATGACACCACAGCCAGGCACAAGCACAAGCACACAATACAACTTCCTCTCATTTTGAATAGAAATTATGAATGTAAAATCGTAATGAAGTAGGTAGAGAGACAGCAAACGACCCGGTTCCTAAAACTACCGTCTACCCATTTTGGTTCCTCCATGGCAGCGAATGTACAAAGATATGCAAAATAGATATGCTAGACATAGGAAAATTCGGTGCACGACCGAGTGATATGTGCCCTGTTGGGCACCGCCTGCCCTTCGAGTGGCGGCTATGGTGTGTATATATTCCTGCGTGCCTGAAAAGATGCTGCGGCTCGAACAAAAGCAAGTCGTGCGCTGTGTAGAAAAAAACAGAAACCTCTACCACGAAAACGTCATGAGCGCCGGGTTGAGGGCCAGCGGCAGTAGAAGATGCGATCCGGCAACCGTGGCCATCGGCAAGATAGCGACAAAGTCGGTGATGTGCCAGCTGTAGGGAATGAACGGCGCCACCGCAAGGATGATCATCAGGATGATGAAAACCGTGGCGAAAATCATCGAGTATTTGAACTGATCCAGGTTAGAAACCAACACATCATGCGAGAAACAGCGCGGGTACTCACGTTCCGCAGCACCTTGGGCACCTCGGTGAAGAAGTTGGAAAACTCGGCCTCCTTGCTCGTCGCCCCCCACGTCATGTCGATCTCGAACATGTGCGCCAGCAGAGCTTGCGACACGTGGAGCGACATGCCACCCAGGAAAATGGCAAGCATGAACGTCCACTTGAAGTTCTCGTAGAGGGCGTAGAGGAGACTGCGCTCCCCCAGCCGGTATCGCATCACGGCCAGGGCAACGTTTCCGAGGCAGTTGAAGACCAAGAGGATGGAGAACCACACCTGCCACGAGTCGATGTAGTACTTGTCCAGATAGCCATTGAACCAGCCAATGACGAAGTAGTTCACGCCCGTCATAATCCAAGCGGCGCCAATGGCGTAGTAAGTGCCGATGTACGAGATGATGGTGATCTTGGAGGTGAACCGGACCCGGGAGAACAGGAACTGCCGGAACAAGGGAGTGAACGGCCCCCTCCATATCCATTTCCGCATGGGATGGAAGAGAAGTTCATTGCAGCCGTAGGCATACTTCTCCCATCGCGCCAGCTCGTCGTAGACGGTGAGCGATACGCCCTCCTTGAATCCATCGCTGGCCCAGGCGGCGAGGCGGATGATGTACCCGTTGCATTGCAGGCGGAGGGACATGTCGAAATCTTCCGACACATGACTCTCGGACCAGAACTTCTCGTACCCGTCCTCGTCCGTGTACGAGACCTGCTGGATAGCAGCCCAGCGAAGAACAGCATTGTGGCCGACAAACGGCGCCACGTCGCCGTTGGATACCGTGTACCGAATGGCGCTGTAGATCAGGTTCGTGAAGAACGTGATGCCGTTTTCAAAGTACGTGTGGACCACCTGCATGACGCCCGACGAGAACTGCAAGATGCCGACCTCGGGCGACAGCTCCATTTCCGACACGGCATCGAGGAGGCAGTCCGCGGGCACGCGCGTGTCCGAGTCGATGAGGAGGATGTAGTCGCCGACCCGGATGTTGCCGTCGGCCCACGCACGGCCGTCTTCCTCGAGAACCTCCTTGAGAGCTTCTTCGTACGCTCGGGCTTCGTCGTTTTGATCCCAAGCGGGATGCCTATTCAGGGTATTAAGCTTCTCCTCCACCCTGCAGGAGATCATGAGGCCGTAGTTCATGTTGGAAGCCTTCTTGAACTTGCCGCGGCGTACAAACCCATCCTCGCCGTGCTTGGGGCGCGCGACCCAACCGATGCTGTGGTCGGCATAAAAGTCAATCCTGGCCATGCGGTCCTCCTCTGGAATCAGCTGCATGCCGTCGTCGTTAATAAACATGTTGGAGGAGCCCCCCTGAAGCTCGTACGTGGACATGGCCGCCTTGACGGACTTGACGGTGGGCGAGATGACGGTAGCTAGGCCCTCTTTGTAGACCGGACACTGGATGGTGACGTGCGGTAGGGCAGCGTTTCGCAGCCGTGGCATTCGTTTTGCTGAATAAAACACGGAATTTTCGGTGAGCTGGCGGATGGGGCCCAATATTTGCGCTATGCCGCCGACAATGACCTGGGCGAAGAATAGAGTAAAGAATACCTGGATCGGAGCGAGAACAATGAGGGCCAGCCGGGCAAAGTTACCGTCGACTGAGGACTCGATGGCCAGCTGTCTGAAAGCAGCGCCGAGCGAGCAGGTGACGATCACGAGTGTCATGCTGACCAGGTGGGTGTTGAGCAGATGAACGGGCCGATTCTCAGGCTTCGGCTCACCGCTTTCCTCGTCAATCTCGGCGTCGGTAAATTGCACCGAAGCCGACGGTTTTTCGTCGTCCCCCAATTCTTTGCCGGCCTTCCAAACGAGCTCCATGAGCTCCGTCTCGATAGCCTTCGCTCTGGTGACCAGGGAGAGTGCATCATCTTCCCAAACTACAAGGAGGCCCTCGGATGCGACAAAGGCAGCGAATTGGTGCTTCCGGGCGCGAGGGAGGTCCTCCATACTGGGGAGAATCTGAATGCGAAGGCCATTCATCAGCGGCACGTCGATTGCTTCGGGCGACCACTGGAGGAAGGTCTTGATCACTCTGGAGTTGACTGTCATGGCACACTGTTCGGCGTTAGCGGAGCTCGTCACCACATCGCACATGTCGGCTACTATGGCATCGTACCTGGACGTTGAGGGCTGCGCAGGCGATGGCGAAGTAGGAGGAGCCCACTTCGGGCGGGCAAGCCATGTATTGTCCTCTTGCTTTGCGGAGGAGGACGCCTTCGCTATCGCTGCTCTCGGGCGACACCCACAAGTTCGAGCACTGTTGCTGGTACAAGTGGTTCACCATCACCTCATGCTTGATGCCGCCGAGAAGTGCAGAGCCTCCCCCTCCCACTGACGTTGCCGATCGGCCGGAGCTTGATCCCGGCCTGGAGCCGTTGGGGGTTTGAAAAGGGCCCCCGGTGGGCCTTTCACCCGACGGCCCCG
>Ga0247769_1000256_pt1 | contig 12585 bp, 12 predicted proteins | sample UWRJL166409R6_FD_179942 | JGI IMG/M metagenome (GOLD analysis project Ga0247769, IMG submission 179942) | Plant litter microbial communities from Arlington Agricultural Research Station in Wisconsin, United States - UWRJ-L166-409R-6 | ecosystem: Environmental > Terrestrial > Plant litter >... | reverse complement strand
CACCAGTGACCGCGGCCTTTGCGGCGCGTTCAACACCAACATCTTGCGCGCCGCAACGCGCATCTGGCACGAGCGCGAAGCGGCGGGTCAGACCGTCAAGATCGTGACCATCGGCCGCAAGGGGCGCGACTATTTCCGTCGCCGGAACGCGCCCGTGCTGGAGGTGTTGAGCGGCATCTGGGAAAAGCTCGACATCGAGCAAGCGCGCGTCGTCGCTCGTAAAGTGCTGACCCCGTTCGTGCAAGGCGAGGTCGACTCGATCTACATCGTGTACAACGAGTTCAAGAGTGCGATGAGCCAGAAGGTCGTCGCTGAGCCGCTCTTGCCCTTGCAAAAGGCGGAGCCCAAGGCCGCGACCGAGCATGCGGAGAAGACGGACTTTGCTGCGAATGCCGAGTTCTTGTTCGAGCCGAGCCGGGAGGCCCTGCTCGATCGCCTCGTGCCGATCTACATCGAGATTTCGATCTTGCGCGCCTTGTACGAGTCGCAAGCCTCCGAGCTCGGATCGCGCATGACCGCGATGGAGTCGGCGACCAAGAAAGCAGCGGAGATGATCGGCAAGTACACGCTGATCTACAACCGTGCTCGCCAAGCCGCGATCACGACGGAGCTGATGGAAATCATCGGCGGCGCAGAGGCTCTCCGCTCGTAGCGGGGAGACTTCTCATGGCGCGCGGATCTCGTTCGCGAGCGACGCGCGCCGAACGCCGGATGCAAAAAGAGCGCGCGGCGAGCGCGCTGCAGCGCGGCTTGCCCGTGCCGACACCGCTACCTCGGCGCGTCGTTGCGGGCGCGGCGTCTCGCACGGGCACGACCTCCAGCCCACCGGGTGGCCGCTCGCTCTCGCCACGCGCCGGGAGTTCTGGCCAGAGCATGCCGTTGGCCGTGAAGTTACTCGGGCTTGGACTCGGGCTGCTCGGTTTGGTCTACGGGCTGACGCTGTTCCGAGATCACAAGTCGCGGCCTGATCCGGCCGCGCTGCCTGCAAACATGACGGGCGCCCTCAAATAACCCTTCAGGTTGGTAACCTCGCGGGTACCGAACAACGTTGGCGTCATCGTCGCGACATTGCATTGACACGTTCGTTCCAGCCCGACTAGAGTTTGGGGGAACTCAAACCACCGGCGCTCCGTAGCGAGCCCTGGTGGTTTGGTCTTTTGTGGGTCCAACACTTTACGGTCGGCTCTCAGGCGAAGTTGCTGAGTGATGCGGAGAGCGTTCGGCGTGCGAACCACCAGTGCGCTTCGGGCTGGGTAGAGTCGGAGGCGTCGCGTTGGGGCCGCCACCGTTGGCCAACTCTTGAACCTGGTTGCTCAACTTGGCTCGGACTCGAATCAAGGCGTCGAGCAACTCGGCGCCGGCTCGTTTTGCAGCGGGTGTGCTGAAGATGGCCTTCGCGTGTTCGAAGCCGGTGTGTCCGCCCAGCGGTACGTAGCAAAAACCGAGCACCGCGAACAAGCTGATGCCTGCTTCCACGCCGCGTCGACCGAGTACTCCGAGCACCGCCGCATCGTAGGCACGGTCCGCCGATTGCGGCCAAATTGTCGGAAACTCAACCCGCTTTGGGCGCCGGGGGAGGGCACCGAAACAATACGAATCCAGCATTTCGCCACAGCTCGTCGCAGCGCGGGGCCAGGATCGGCGCGTGCGCGCTGGTCAGTACGGCGAAGCGCGCGTTTTGCGCGCGCAGCGCCTGTTCCAGGGCTTCGGTCGAACTGAATGGGCTCGCGCCTGATGGCTTGGGGCGACGCGGATCGTGATCATCCAGCACGCTGGTTCCGAGTGGCGATCCGAAACCGGCCTGCACGGCGAAGTAGCCGTAGTCCGGGGTGTCGATGGCTAGGCCGAGCTTCGTTTCTTGGCGAGCCGCCTTGCCCGCCTCGACTTCCTGCCCGCGCTCGGCGAAGCCTTCGTTGTCGGGCAGGTGCAGGCCTTGGACCAGTGGAATGCTGGTGAGCGCCGCGATCACGACGACCACCCGTCTGCGGCCGGCCGTGTCGGTCGCACGTCGAGCGAACTCGCGCCCGGCGACGACACACCCAAAAAACCAGAGCGGCAATAGGACGCGCGCAGCGTGGTGTGTCGGCACACCATCGCGGACGCTGCCCAACATCAAGAACGCCAGCATGGCGAGCAGGGCCACTGCGCAGCGCGCGTAGCGAGGACCATCCGAGTCTGGCGTCTTGCGCGCCATGAAGAAAAAGATTGGGAAAAGAACGAACAGCCCGAGCGCATTCCACAACAGCCCCACGGGGTACTCGAGCAAGCGACGCCACAGTGGAGCGTCATATCCGCCCAGTGCGCGGCGGTAGGCGGTGACACGGCCGATGAAGAACCACGCCTCGCCATGGTTGAGATGGCTCGACAAAAGCCATAGCAGCGGACCTGCGAGCGCCAGCGCCGCGCCGCCGAGGTAGGCCACACGCCGCTGCCTCAGCGCATCCCACAGGCAAAAGCACGCGCAGACCGCGGCTATCGGCCAAGCCTCGTAACGCGACAAACAAGCCAGGATCAGCGCGCCCCCGCCCAAAGCCCGCATTTGCGGATCGCTGACGGCGAGCGTCGCCGCGGAAAACAGCAAGAGGGCAGCACAGGGCACCTCGGGCAGGGCGGCGACGCCTAGAAACGCCGAATACGGGACGAGCATGCAGCTCAACACCGCGGCCACGACCGCCGCCATGCGAGTCGTTCCGAGCACGCGCGCAGCGACGTAGACCAAAACCGTGGCGGCCAAGGCCAGCACAATTGCGAGCGCGCGGGCGACTCCGAGCTCGGTTCCGAACAAACGAAACGCTCCGCCGTAGGCCCAAAATGGCGCAGGCAACCAGCTCGTGCCGCTGGCATCGAGACGCGCGTGCTGCGCGAACTGCTGCGCGATCGAGATGCGCGCGTAGTCGTCGTCACTCAGCGCGCGAAAGCCAGCGCGCCAGGCCGCGACGCAAGCAAGCCCGCGGGCTCCGAAGAGCACCGCGAGCTCGCGCATGTCAGGCAGAAATTCACGGAGCCGAGTCTCGGGCATCGCCGCGCGACTCCGTGACGGGCCGATTACTTCGAGCTGCCGGCGGGCGGCGCAGACTTGCCGGGGCCAGGCGAAGTCGGCCCGAGCGGCGAGTTCTGCTCGTGCTGCTTCTGCAGTGCTTGCGAGTGCTTACGCATCGACTCGTCCGTGGACGACGACAGGTAGGCCAGCGAAATGCTGGTGAAGAAGAAGATGCCGGCCGTGGCCCAAGTGGTCTTGGTTAGAAAGTTACCAGCGCCGCTGCCCCCGAACACTTGCTGAGCTCCGCCGCCGCCGAGCGCGCCGAGCCCGCCGCTCTTCCCCGGTTGGATCAAGATCACCAAGATCAGGAAGGCGCAGGCCATGATGTGCAGGACGGTAAACGGGGTGTGCAGAAAATCAGCCATGCTGTGCTCCGGAGTCTAGCCAGTGTAATCGGGGTATCGGCGCTGGGCCAGTCTCAGTTCTTGATTGGCGCGGCCTTGGCGATTTTCGCGAAGCCTTCGGCATCTAGGGCGGCGCCACCGACCAGGGCGCCGTCGATATCTGCGCACGCCAAGAGGCCCGCCGCGTTGTCGGCTTTCACGCTGCCGCCGTAGAGGATGCGAGTGACCTCTGCCAACTCGGGGCTGGTCTTCTTGAGCTGGGCCCGGATTGCCGCGTGCACTTCTTGCGCTTGCTCGTTGGTTGCGACCTTGCCGGTGCCAATCGCCCAGACGGGCTCGTAGGCGATCACGCCGAAGCCCGGCTTCTTGTTCAGCTCGGGCACGATCGTCTCGAGCTGACGGAAACAAACTTCGAGGGTCTTGCCAGCTTCGCGCTCGGCCAGCGTCTCACCGATGCAAGCGATGGGCTTGATGCCTGCAGCCGTCGCGGCGGCGACTTTCTCACCCACCTGCGCGTCGGTCTCGCCGAAGTATTGGCGGCGTTCGCTGTGACCGATGATCACCCAAGTGGCACCAGACTCTTTGAGCATTGGCGCGCTGATTTCGCCAGTGAAAGCGCCGCTGTCTTTGGGATAGAAATTCTGAGCCGCCACTTCCACGTGGCTGCCTTCGAGTTCGCTCGACACGGCGGCCAGCGCCGTGAAGGGTGGAGAAACCACGACCTCGACCAAGCCTGCGACTTCTTTCGAAGCTTTGGCGACGCCCGCGGCGAGCTCGACGCCCTTCAGGCCTCCGTTGTTCAACTTCCAGTTGCCAGCGATTAGGTATTTTCGTGCCATGTTATTGGTTTCCTCGCAGGGCTTCGACGCCCGGCAACTTGAGGCCTTGGATCAATTCGAGCGAAGCACTGCCGCCCGTGGAAATGAAGCCGATTTTCTCGGCGACGCCGGAGCCTGCCGCGGCAACCGCAGCAACGCTGTCCCCACCGCCCACGACCGTGAACGCCGCGCTGTCGGCCAACGCCTGCGCAACGCCGATGCTGCCCGCCGCAAAGGCGGGGTTCTCGAAAACGCCCATGGGACCATTCCAGAACACGGTTTTGGCTCTGGCGACCTGGTCCGCGATCGCCTTGACCGAGGCGGGCCCGATATCGAGCGCACTGTGCTGCTCAGGGATCGCGCGCACGCTGACGACTTCACCGTCGCTCGCGTTCCGGTCCTTTGCCACCACCACGTCAGTCGGGAGTATGAAGCGGACGCCGCGATCGCGTGCTTGCTCGAGCAGCGTGCGGGCGAGCGGCAATTGGTCCTGTTCCAACTTGGAATCTTTGAGGCTACTGCCCGCCGCCGCCAAGAACGTGTTGGCCATCGCGCCGCCGATGCAGATGGCATCGCATTTCTTGAGCAGCGCGCCGATCAGCTCGAGCTTGTTCGAGACTTTGGCACCGCCCAAGATGGCCACGAAGGGTTTCGCCGGAAGCTCGGCAATGCGTGAAAGGGAGGTAACCTCGTCACGGAACAGGTAGCCCATGCCCTTGTCGCGCATGATGCGCGGCAGGCCGGCAACCGAAGCGTGCGCACGGTCAGAAGTGCTGAAAGCGTCGTTCACGTAAACGTCGCACAACGCCGCGATTTCGCGCACGAAGCCTTCTTCGCTGCTGTCTTCTTCTGCGTGAAAACGCAGGTTCTCCAGCATCACCAGCTGGCCGGGGCGCAGCTCGGTGATGAGCTTCTTGGCCGCATCGCCGATGCAATCATCGGGCAGGTATACGTCTTGCCCGAGCAGCTCGCTCAAACGGAGTGCAACGGGCTCGAGGCTGAAAGCAGGGTCGGGCTTGCCGTCCGGTTCTCCCAGGTGAGAGCCGAGGATCACGCGAGCGCCGGAGCTGATCGCTTTTTTTATCGTCGGTAGCGACGCGCGGATGCGGTCGTCATTGGCGATCTGGCCGGACTTGTCCAACGGTACGTCGAAATCGACGCGTATGAACACGCGTTGATTGTCCAAGCGAAGATCGTCAATCGTGCGGATGCCGTCGAGGGTGCCCATGCTGAATCAAAGCAAGCGAGACGGGAAAACGGCCGCGCGAGCCGGGGGAACCTAGCTATCCGCTTCGGGTGGGTCAAGCCGATCGCGTCAGCGTTTTCCTGGTCCGCACGGCACGCCGTGCGTCACCCGCCAGAAACACGAATTCTCCGGAAAAATTGCTGATCCGTGCGACGCGCAGCGCGCTACGCGCCGCACGTTCAGCGCCTCGCGTTGGGCCTTCCTCAGTCACTGCCAGCTCCCAGCGCAGCGTCCGCGCCGTCCCGGCCCGATACGGGCACCGCGCAGGCGAGCCGGGCACGGTCGATCGCTTCCCGCAGGGGGAGTGCTCGACGCTCCTGGTTTTGCCCGCGTTCGGTCACGCTGCGCTCGGCCATTTCACGTGCACCGACTACCCACAGCAGCGGAACGCGCGCAGAGTGCGCCTCGGCGACCCTGCGTGCCAGGCTTTCGTTGCTGCCGTCGAGCGCCGCCCGCAAGCCGTGTTCACGCAACCGAAGCACGACTCGTTCGGCGTACGGGCGCTGCTCGGGATGGACCGGCAGCACTCGCACCTGTTCCGGAGAGAGCCATGCGGGCACGCGCCCATCGTGATGTTCGAGCAGAATGCCCAGGAAGCGCTCCAAGCTGCCGACCATTGCCCGGTGCAACATGGCCGGTCTCACTCGCGCACCCGAGCTGTCGTCGTAGCTGAGCTCGAAGCGTTCGGGTAGCACGAAGTCGAGCTGGATGGTTCCGCACTGCCAACGGCGCCCGTGCCGATCGCCCAGTTCGAATTCGAGCTTCGGACCGTAAAAGGCGCCTTCGCCGGGTTTGACCTGGCAGGTGAGCCCCGCGTGCCGGGCAGCGTTCTCGAGCGCGCGTTCGGCGCGATCCCAAACGGCATCCGAGCCCGCTCGCTGCGCGGGGCGAGTGGCGAAGTTCACGGCGATCTCCGCGAAGCCGAGCGCACGATAAAAGTCGTGAAGCGAGCTGCAGAAGCGCGCGACCTCCTGTTCGACGTCTGCTTCGGCCAGAAAAACGTGCCCGTCGTCCTGGGTGAATTGCCGGAGACGCATCAAGCCATGCAGCACGCCGCTCGGCTCATCGCGGTGCACGATGCCGAACTCCGAGAGCCGCAGCGGCAAGTCGCGGTGTGACAGCGAGCGCTTTTTGACGATCTGAGCGTGCCCGGGACAGTTCACGGGTTTCATCGCCGCGCTTTTGCCTTCGTCCGAGAACGCGAACATGTGCTGGCGAAAGTTCTCCCAGTGCCCGCTTTGCTCCCAGATCGCGCTCCGCAGCAGCTCCGGAGTGCGTACTTCCTCGAAGCCGGAGGCCACGGTCCACGAACGCACCGCGCTTTCGAGCGCGCGGTACATCGCGTAGCCACGGGGGTGCCAGAACACCATGCCGGGCGCTTCCTCTTGCAGGTGAAAGAGATCGAGCTGCTGGCCTAAAATCCGATGATCCGATGGTTCGAGCATGACTTTTCCATTTCGTTGGCCGGCGAAACGGGGGCTCGTCCAGATTCCGAAAAGCCCGCGTTCTCCAGCGGGTTTCGGTCGATTTCAGCGTTCGCTACTGAAGCGTGCGCGAACGAGACGAAGCCCGGGAAATTCCCGTCGTAGTCGTCGTCGTGCGCGTGCTCGAAGCGAACATTGCAGAGGGAGGATGCCACGCTCGCAAAGGGACGGCAACTGGCTTCTGGTTCTGGCAGTGTGCTGGTCAAGAAATGACCACTCCCACGCCCTTCAGTTATCGCGACGTCGCCAAGATGATTGACCATTCGCTGCTCGCGCCGACGATGACGACTGCTGATTTCGAAGCCGGCATCCGTTTGGCGCTGGAGTACGACGTGGCCAGCGTGTGTCTCGTGCCCTCGTACCTGCAGCGCTGCGTCGAGCTCCTTTCGGGCTCGGATGTGAAGGCCAGCACCACGATCGGTTTCCCACATGGCGGGCAGGCGACGTCGGCGAAAGTAGCCGAGAGCAAGATCGCGCTCCAGCACGGCGCAGCCGAACTCGACATGGTGATCAACCTGCACCACACGTTGAGCGGCGATTGGGCCTATGTACGCGCCGAAATCGCCGCCGTGCTCGACGAGACACATGGCCGCGGACAGAAGCTGAAAGTGATCTTCGAGAACTGCTATCTCGACGATTCGCAAAAGATCCGGCTCTGCGAGATCTGCGGCGAACTCGGGGTCGATTGGGTAAAAACGTCGACCGGGTTCGGTTCTTCCGGTGCAACGCTCGAAGACCTGCGGTTGATGCGCGCGCACTCCCCGGCAACCGTGCAGGTGAAGGCCTCGGGCGGGGTTCGGGAGTTGGATTTCGTGCTCGCGGCGCGTGAGATTGGCGTCACTCGGTGCGGCTCGAGCCGCACTCGCGAAATCCTGGATGCGTGTCGGTCGAGAACCGACTCCTGACCTGAAGGCGCCAGAATGCCTTTTTCAGCCTTGGGCTTGTCCCCTCCACTAGTAAACGCCATCGAGCGTCTCGGTCACGACGCGCCCACTCGGGTCCAGCGCGAAGCCATTCCGGTCATCCTAAAGGGCGGAGACGCCTGGGTGTCTGCCGCGACGGGCTCGGGCAAGACGGCCGCGTTCGTGCTGCCGTTGCTCGAACGCCTATCGCGCGCCGAGCGCCAAACGCCGCGCCCAGTGCGAGTTTTGGTGCTGGCCCCGACCCGAGAGCTCGCCACGCAGATCGAGGGCGCGTTCGCCAGCTACGGAAGCGGGTTGCCGGTCAGGCTAAAAACCTGTGCCCTGTTCGGTGGCGTCTCGGAGAACCCGCAAATGATGGCGTTGCGAGGCGGTGCGGACATCGTGGTGGCAACCCCGGGGCGTTTGCTGGATCTCGTGGCCAAAAATGCGCTGCGGCTTTCGCAGCTCGAAACACTCGTGCTCGACGAAGCGGACCGCCTGCTCTCGCTTGGTTTCGGCGACGAGCTGACACGCATCCTCGAGCTATTGCCACGGACTCGACAGACCCTGTTGCTCTCCGCCACCTTCCCACCCGCGGTCGATGCCCTGGCGCAAGGCCTGCTCGAAAATCCCATACGCATTCGGGTCGAAGCGGAGGAACGCGAAGTGCCGTCGATTGCCCAACGCGCGATCGAGGTGGATGAAAGCAAACGTACGCTCTTGCTGAGGCACTTGCTCCAAGTTCATGCGTGGCCAACGGTCCTGGTGTTCGTGGCGAGTCGCCACACGGCGGGCCACGTTGCCAGTAAGTTGAGCCGGGTCGGCATCGCTGCCGCGGAATTGCACGCCGATCTGAGCCAAGGCGCCCGCAGTCAAGCCTTGGCCGCGTTGCACGCGGGCACCGTTCAAGTGCTCGTCGCGACGGATGTTGCTGCACGCGGCTTGGACGTCAAGCACTTGTCCGCGGTGGTGAACTACGACCTGCCCCGCTCACCGACCGACTACCTGCATCGCATCGGTCGCACCGGGCGCGCTGGCGAAAGCGGCGTCGCCATCAGTTTCGTGACCGCCAACGACGACGCTCATTTCGCACTGATCGAGCGCCGTCATCGCCTCATACTCGAGCGCGAGCAGGTCCCGGGTTTCGAGCGCACCGAGCTCGCTGCCCCACCGCTCGATCCGCACGGCGGCATCAAAGGCAAGCGCATGAGCAAGAAGGACAAGCTGCGCGCAGCCGCCGCTCGAGCGGGAGCCAGTGGCCCCGACCGCGATCGCGACCGCGAACGCAAAGGCTGAGCCACTCGCGGTGCGCGGTGTTGCACGCCCAGCTCATTGAGGGAAGTCGGTCGACACGGAGACCGCGCGCCAGGCTTCCAGCTCTTGAGCCACGAAGGCGTTTTTCGCTTCGATGGCAGCGACGCAATCACTGCCGAGTGGCAGGCGCAGCGGCGGGTTTTTGGCATTCGCCAAATCGACGACCACTTTGGCCAAGCGCACCGGGTCACCTGGCTGTTGCATACTCACGCTCTTGGCAAATGCGCGGACTTTTCCTGCGGTTTCCGCATAGTCAGAGATAATCGTCTGAGACTCCAAGACCGATTTTGCCTCCAGGAACTCGGTGCGAAAATAGCCTGGCTCGACCACGGTGACTGCCACACCGAGTGGGGCGAGCTCGGCGTGCAAGGCCTCGGAGATGCCCTCGACCGCGAACTTGGTCGAGCAGTAGATGCCGAACGCGGGCCCCGAGTGGTAACCACCAACCGACGAAAGGTTCATGATGTGACCGGAGCGCTGCTTGCGTAGTAGCGGCAAGAGCGCGCGCGTCACGTTGAGTAGGCCGAACACATTCGTCTCGTAGACTTGGCGCACCTGTTCGGCGTTCGTCTCCTCGATCGCGCCGACCACGCCGAAGCCCGCGTTGTTCACCAGAACGTCGACCCGCCCGAAGCGTGCGATGGCTTGCTCGACTGCCAACGCCACCGAAGCCTCGCTGGTCACGTCGAGGGCGACCGGAAAGAGCGATTCCGAGTCGCCCAGCAGTGCCACGATACCTTTCGGATCGCGTGCCGTGGCGACCACCGCGTCGCCGGCAGCGAGGGCCGCCTTGGCGATCTCGGCGCCGATGCCGCGTGACGCACCCGTGATGAACCAGACCCGCTTCGAATTGCTATTTGCCATGACCATTCGCTCCTTTTTGTCGAAAGGCCATTCCCTTCCGACACCGACACCATGCGCTCCGGCGATTAAGAAGAGAACAGTGAGAATTGTTGATTCGCTTTGAATGTAGGCTTCATAATGCGCTGATGAACGACGCTTTTGACGGCCTTTCCACGTTCGTGGCGGTGGCTCAGCAGAAGAGCTTCACGGCCGCGGCGGCCGCGTTGAGCGTCACGCCAACGGCCGTGAGCCAGAAGATCAAGCTGCTCGAGCGTCGGCTTGGCGTCGTGCTGTTCCAGCGCACTACGCGGCGTGTCGCGCTCACCGAGCCAGGGCAAACTCTATTCGAGCGGCTGCGCCCCGCGCTGGGTGAGGTGGAAGACGCGCTCGCTGCGTTGGGTGACTTCCGAGGGCGCCCCTCCGGCAAGTTGCGCCTCACGGCACCTCGCGTGAGCGGCGCTGCGCTGCTCGCGCCGCTCTTGATGCGGATGCGCGAGGCGTACCCGGAGCTGTCCGTCGAGGTTTCGCTGGACGACGCTTTCGTCGATCTGATGGAAGGTGGCTACGACGCGGGCATTCGCCTGGGTAACTCGGTGGAAAAGGACATGGTGCGCGTGCCAATCACCAAGCACTCCTCGTGGTCCATCGTTGGCTCGCCCAGTTATTTCGCCCGCGCGGGCCGTCCACGCGCACCCGAAGACCTCACCCAGCACCAAACCATTCGCCAACGCATGATCACGACCGGTGTGGTCTACCGCTGGGAGCTAGTGCGCCGCGGCAAAGAGATCACGGTCGACGTGCCCGGCGGCATCGTCGTCGACGATATTGCGCTGATGGTCGCCCTTGCTCGCGAAGGCGCGGGCCTCGCCTACCTTCCCGACGAACCGCTGGTCGAAGACCTCGCCGCTGGCCGACTGGAGCGCGTCCTACAGAACTTTATCAGTAAAGGGCCCGGATTATACCTGTATTTCCCAGCGCGAAGCCAAGAACAGCCCAAGCTGCGCGCGTTGATCGAGATGATTGCGAGCATGCGTGGCGAAGCCCGGAGACGCTGACCGCCGAAGCGCGACAGGCGACTTCGAACTCGCGGTTCTTATTTGTTGATGGTCACTTTCGCCGTCTCAACCGTCTCAGCCTTCGGCGTCAAATTCCGGGAACCCAGCCGCAGCACGAGGTGCGATGCTGGCGTGCGAGCGCCCCAGCAGAGGGCATGAGGCGCGCGATTTTTCGACGAAGTTCAGAGGTTATTCGTGATCCGCAAGTAGACCTGTTGAAACGCGGGCGACGCTTCGCACCGTTCGGACTGCGCGGTCAACGCTGGGAATCGGCCGAGGTCGATCAGGCTTGGATGCGCGTCTTGCGTGAAGCGATAGGCGCACGCAAAGCCGATGTCCGCATGGCTCAATCTGTCGCCAAACCAATACGGAGAAGTGCGAGCCGCACGCTCTACCTCCAGCATGCTGAGGGTCTCCAACACTTGACTCCGGCAGCGCTCGCCCCAACGCACTGACGGCTGCATCAAATCGAGTGACGCGTAGAGGAGCGCTACGGATTTGTCGGCGACGCCAGCCGCGAGCGCGGCGATGCGCAGGCCATCACGGCGTAGCTTTCCGGACGCGGGGAGTAGCAAGCGCTCCGGGGGAGCCAGCTCGTCGACATAGTCGAGGATGGCGAACGTTTCGACCAGCGCGCAGCCATCCTCCAGGATCAGCGTCGGCACTCGCCGCAGCGGGTTGTACCGAACGATCTCGTCCGCGTCGCCCCACACCGACCAAGGGCGGTGCTCGAAGGCCAGGTCGTAATAGTGAAGGGTAACTGCGACGCGCCGCACGAACGGCGAGTCATATTGGCCGAGTAGAATCATTCCGATCGCCCTCTCCTCTCACTGGTCGCAGTCATTGCTCGATATGCTGCAATTTGCCTCGGTAGTAATTTCGTCAGCGCCGGTTCAGGAAATTCGAGTTTGTAGTATCACCGAATTGAGCTACTCGACTGCACGTCGCTTTGGGGTCGTCGCAAGAAGGGTTTGAGCATGCTGCGTGAGAAGCGTGACGTTAGACGCGTGAGCGGGCACCGTGTCAATCGCCTCAGGGGCCGCTTCACTTGCCTGGCCGCGACACTACTCGCCTGCGCGAGCTGTTCTAGTGATCAGTCGCCGCCGGATGGCGACAGTGGCGCTCCGAGCTACGCGGGCACGGAAGCCAACGCTGGCGCGTCCCATCGAGCAGGCGCCGCTGGGCGCGCCGGTGCGACGCACGGCGGAGCCCCAGGCATCAGCGGCAACGCGGGGATCGGCGGATCCACGGGTGACGCTGGCAATGGCGAGGCTGGCGGCTCTTCGGGAGCGGGTGGGTCCAGCGGTACTGGTGGAGGAACGTCGGGTACTGGTGGAGCAACGTCGGGCGCTGGCGGAGCAACGTCGGGCGCTGGCGGAGCAACGTCGGGCGCTCGCGGAGCAACGTCGGGCGCTGGTGGAGCAACGTCGGGCGCTGGTGGAGGAACGTCGGGCACTGGTGGAGGAACGTCGGGCGCTGGTGGTGTCGCGGGCACTGGAGGCGCGTCTTCAGGTTCTGGAGGCGCGTCTTCAGGTTCTG
>Ga0247769_1000255_pt1 | contig 12611 bp, 11 predicted proteins | sample UWRJL166409R6_FD_179942 | JGI IMG/M metagenome (GOLD analysis project Ga0247769, IMG submission 179942) | Plant litter microbial communities from Arlington Agricultural Research Station in Wisconsin, United States - UWRJ-L166-409R-6 | ecosystem: Environmental > Terrestrial > Plant litter >... | reverse complement strand
GCCCCGAGAGTCCTGGCCATTCGCCCGCCACTGCGGGCAGCCCATCTTCCTCCTCCTCCAGCATCCCTGCCACCTCGCTATTGGCTCTCCCGCTCTCCAGACACGGTAGAACACTCGAATACTCACCCCTCCGCTCTCCGCTGCGGTCCCCGGTGGCCCAAACACTGGCGCCGCTGGAGCTGGACCTCCTGAAGCACTACCTTGAGCATACCAGCAAGGACCCCACCGTTGACGATGACGATCGGTATACGCTGCAGATCGGCATCCCCAACCTAGCCTGCCAGAGCAAGCCCCTCATGCGCTCCGTCCTGGCGATAGCAGCCGTGTGTAAATGCTGTGATATCATCAGCCAGCCCTCCGTGTCCCGCGAGGAGCGCGGACACGTCAAGGAGCTTCTTTCGCTCGCGCAGTCTTATCACGTCGAGTCCCTCCACGACATCCAGGCAACCCTTCACGGGTCTACCAAGCACTGGGACCAGGTTCTCGCCAATGCAGCCATGATGGGCATGTACGGGTCGGGCAGCCACCGCGCCCGCATCTGGCTCGCCACCACTGCCACCTTCTCGGACCAAGCAACAGGCGATCTCATGCCGAAGCACTCGCAATGGATCAGCCTCTTCCGCGCCGCCCACCTAGCGTATGCCGGCCTTCTGACAAACAACGGCACGCCAAGGTCCGACAATGCAAGGCAGCCAAGCCCAGCCCATTCCCCGACTGACCCGCTCGCAGCTCGCAGCCCCCAAACGCAGTACGAATACAAGATATCTCCCCGGGTGGAGCAGTCGCGCGGCCCGACAGCCCACGCCTTGGCTCCCATTCTCGCCGCCACCATCGGCTCCGCCCTGAATCGTCTCCGAGAAAAAGCCCGTGAGGCTGCCATGGTGTCCGCTACCGACATTACCAACAGCTTTGATCCAACCTCCGTGTGTACAAACGAGGACCTACAAGTCTGCTTTGCTGCCCTTTCCCTCTTCAGCGGCATCGTGACAGAGACCTTCCGTGTGGACGACTCGCGGCCCAGCACGCCCGGCCACGCCAACTTCGCGTTTGAGCTCGAGATCGACCCCTCCGTTGGCCGACTGGCCGAGGTGTCCCCTTGGCTACGCAGATACGCTGCCAGCATCTCATCGTCCATCCCATCGCGGCTGCCACGGCGAATCATCATGGCATTCATCCACAAGGCTCCAGCGCGATTTCTCAGCATGATTGAGGAGGCCATGGCTCTCGTCCGGCCCGAATCACCCATAGACCCGGAGGTACTCGGCTGGGGAGCCGCACCCGAGCCCAGCCTCGCGCATCAGCTGGCGTTGGAAATATTCGCGCATTGGCTGGTCTTGGTTATTTTGTTGGACAATGTATGGTGGATTGGCGGCATTGGAGCATGGGAGCTTGGGAGACTGGTGATGGTGAGGAAAGACATGCGATGGGGCGCGTGCATGTGGAATCAGGACGAAGACTGGTGGCCCGAGAGCATGTTCGAAGTCAGTCGACAGTTCGATAAACACCGGACAATTGTGTGAGCAGAGCACACACTGTCTATCTTCCGGCACGAAAGTACACGATATCCGGCAGCTTCTAAACCGCGAAAATCTCACTTCGGCAAGTCAGAAACACGACCACCGCCTCGACAAACTTGTCCAACTCCTCGTCAGGCGTTCCTAGCATTAGGGCCATGAAGCCTCTCCTCGCGAACCAGAAACCCCGTTCCAGCATCTCGAACCAGAACAAGTCCAGCAAGTCTCTCCTCTCCTTCAGGCTGCTCCCGTTCTTGGCCGACTCGAGCCCTTCATCGGCGCAATGCACACCAATCATCGATCCCTTACCGGTGAAGAAGAGCTTGGTCCCCTTTGCCGCAGCAACCAGCCTTTCCCTCAACGCGTCCCCTTTCTGGTTGAACTCGACGTTCACCGTGGGCGTAAACACTTCCGACAGCCCTGCATATCCCGCATGCATTGTCATGGTGTTGTTGTTGAATGTCCCTGAGTGGGCCAGAACATCCTCCCGACGCGGGTCATACACAGACATGACGTCCTCGCGTCCGCCAAAAGCCCCAAACGAGAAGCCGCCTCCAAGATACTTACCCAGCGTAACCAGATCTGGCTCCAACCCCAGCTCCGATGCCAACCCTCCAGGAGCCAAGCGAGAGGTCATCACTTCATCCAACACAAACACAGCCCCGGCCTCTCTCGTCGTCTTCCGCAGCGCGAGCAAGAACTCCTTGTCACCGGGGATCACCCCACCAGCACCCTGCAACGCCTCGACCAACACCGCTGCCAGAGTCCCCTCTTCTGCCACACGTCTTATAACCTCGGCTGCCACAACGGGATCATTGTACTCGGGTACAACAACGAAATCCTCCCTATCCACCACCATATCCCCCGTCACGGATGGCGAAGGGAAGGAGAACGCGCCGCCGTGATAACCCCCTGCAAACACCACTACCTTCCGCTTGCGAGTGAACCTCCTCGCGGCTGCAAGAGCATACAAGTTGGCTTCGGTACCGGAGTTGGTCATGCGCACGCGAGCGAGGGAGAAGCGCTCGCAGAGTAAGGCGGCGAGTTTCTGCTCGCCCAGGGATGTAGCGCCGAGACTCAAACCTGTGTCGTCAATGGCAGACAAGATTGCGGCGCGGATGGCGGACGGGGGAGAGTGGCTGTATAAACCGGCCGACATGTCACCTGCAAGATCTAGATATCTGTTTTCATGTTAGGGTGCGCTGATCGTGGGCATCTCGGGTAGAAGGCTCGGATGGTTTGAGGTTTGAAGATGGTGAATGAGAACAGGAAAGCACCGACTTATGACCGTCCTTGTCCCAAAGGAAGGTGTTCTCGCCGCGGGTCATGGAGAGAGGGAACGGCTGTGTGTGTAGGAGAGACCGGGTGTTGCCGCCCGGTAGAGACGCCGTCGCAAGCTCATGCTGGTCCTTGGAGAGGGGGTTGTTGGCAACGAACCGGGCTTCTGCATCTGCGAGGGCTTGTTTCGCTGCTGCTTCCGCCGGCGTGGAAGATGCAGACATGCCGCTGGCAACGGGATCGGGGATCTCTTCCGGGGCCATGTTGGAAGTTGAGTAAAGTGCTCTGCTGTAATCAAAGGTAAATATAGACGAGTAGAATATTTAGTCAAGACGGGAGTTTGATCTAAGAATAGCATAGACGATGGTTACCCGGACACCTGGTTTTTAGAGAAGCAAGGAGAAGAGGAAGAAGCATGTCAATGAATGGTTAAGGTACCCCGCAGGTGCTCTTGAGTTACACTTGGCTGTGATTGCCCGTATGACAAATGACAAGAGATAGGTAGAGAAGCCCCACACTCCCGTCCCTCCTCAGCAACCAGGCCCGATCGAGTCTGGCTAGATGCACTATCGGGACTCGAACTCGGGAGATCATACCTAGGGGGTAAGACCCACTTGCCGGCGGAGTAGTAAGGTATTGTACCTGAGGTAAGATAGGCAACTTCCACTCCGAAGTCGTATCTGTATTCTCTTTCTTTCCCAAATGTATTTTACCTTACAAGCAAGCAAGCACCGGTTCTTCCTGGGGATATATATGTGACTACTATGATGGCGAAGACGCAGAATCAATGTCTTACCTGCATATCGATCTATAAGAGCTATGCATAGAACGGCTAAATGCATGTTTCCCATACCTTATAAACCCACCGTACGGCCGTTTTTTTTTCGGGATTACAGACCATATGCAGTCATTTCAGGAATAATACAGCTATATTGGGTAATCTGATCTAGTCTTGAAAAAAGAAAAGAAAAAGGAACGGGAAGCTGCTCTTCGGATGTTTTAAGAGCTGAAATAAAAGAACACCTGTCGTATGGTCTTCTGGCTGGTACCAATCGTGAACACTACTTGTGGTGAAAAAGTCTATGATCTAGGATGTTGTATCCGCTCTACCTCGGTTTGGTATATTCGGTGATATTATATTACTATATAAACAGGAGAGTCTCATAAACAAAGGCTGTGAGAATGAGAGAAAAAAACAGAAGCAAGACACCTCTCTGCCCGACAGAAACGGACAGGCACGTTGCACCTTGATACTTATAACCCGATCCACTTAGGTAGTCACCTCTCGCTCAGCGCAACAGACGAAGTCATGATATCCCAGCTCGCCACCAACGAGACCTCCTCGCCCGTATCCAGCCTCACCACACATGACGCGGGAAAGCTCTCGGGCTGGTAGAGATGCATAGCCCGCAGGCGGATGCCCACGCTCGACAGGTTGAAGGGATTCCGCAGCTCGCTGTCGCTGAGCGACGAGAGCGCTGCGATCGAGCCCTCCCCGCCGTCCGGGACGATATAGGCCCAGATGTATCCGCATACCAGCCAGAAGGCGGCGTCCGTCTCCTCGAACTGTATCTTCATGAGGCCTATAAAAGCGAGCGAGTTGCCCGTGATGAAGGCCACCTGCTGGGGGTTGAACAGATGCTGTGGATAGCAGAGCACCTTGGTCGGGTGCAGCTTCTTCAGCCCCGAGAACCGGACGCCTAGCTCCGAGACCTGGCGAAGACGGCCGTCTTGGAAGCCGCCCACCTTGGCGACGCATATCTGGGCCGGATCTTGAAATCGCAGGCTGCACTGGTCGACCTCGGTCACGTCCAGGCGGTGGCTTCTCGCGTAGCCGATCGACGTCGGCTCCAGAGGCAGGACGAGCACCCTGTGTTCCATGGGCTGGCTGTAAGCTGACCCCTTCTTGCACCCCAGATGCCACAGAGGCGTGCCTGCCAGCTTGGACAGCTGCGGCTCATCGTCCGGGCCGGCGTCAAGATATGCCAGCGAGGTGGTCAGCTGGAGCCCTACGTTTCCCATAATCACAAACGGCCGAGGGATGACGGGGTCCTCGACGAGCTCCACCGTCGTGCACGTCGAGAAGAAGGCCGGGGAGGAGGCAAATATCGAGTCGACTGCGTCCATGGTCCGGTACTGATACTGCCAGGCAAACAGAGACAGGTCGTTACTCTGCTGCGCAATCGTCTCTTGCAGCCGGATGAAGGCCTTGCCGCGCTCGCCATACAAGAGCGGCATGCTCACGTCGAAGATGCCCATCAGACAATACGCCTGGTCCTCCTGTCGGGTCGTCTCACGCAAGGCAGCCCATGACATCCTCCGAGCGACTGACACGTCTCGCAGAAATGACGGATCCCTCAGCACAAAGACGTCGATCCCGGTCACCTGATGGAGCACCCCTACAAGTTTCCTCTTGTTCCCTCGAAGCTTCCACTCTTTATCGTAAAACAGCACCGACTCCGGGGCAATGAGCTCCTGTAGCGTCCAGCCACGCGAGAACCACCGGCATGGCCTAAGCTGGCTCTCGGTCAGCTCGCCCTGCCCCGGTTCAAGATCTTCCAGGAAAGCAATACACTCCTGGGAGGCACGATACCACCGGAACATGGAATTAATAGCCTCGGTCAGCTCCGCACTGCTGCTCTTGTCGATGCAGCAGGTGTCGACCCAAGCAAAATCGTAGCCGTGCGATAGGGCGATCTCGCAGGCGCGCCGGATCTTGTCGAAGCCCTTCATCTTCTTGGCCGTGTTGATATCCTGCATGTCTTGAAATGTAACTTCCTCGTCCCCCCAAGTGTGACTGAGGACGGCATAGTCTAACCGATGGTGGTCATGTTTGAACTCGAGGTTGTAGTCGCCTGTCCGGCAGTTGATGAGCCACATGGTGTGCACAGTGGCAGGCAGCAACGGTGTGTACAAAACTATATGGGCGTGCAGTAATCGGAACAATCGTAGTAAATAGATAGTGCTCGAGAGCATCTATCGGTATGCATTCCGGTAGTTCGGATTATTGATGGGTCTCGGATCCGAGCCGGCGCCACATAAGTCGGCGCTCGCGATCAGGGCAAGGGAGTGTAGGTTTGTTGTGTGGTGAGGGGAAACAGCGGATCGAGTTCCCTTGCCTATTCGGCGTTAGCAACCCCAACCCCACGTCAGAATCGGGGACGCGGCGAAGCTCACGGCGGCCTCTGTTGGGGCGGAAGCCAAGCCGAACCACCTACCTGCCTAGAAATAAGTCGCCTATTTCTCTGCTGAGGAGAGGGAGGGCTCCTTGCCTTTACACAAAGCAAAGGGGAGAAAGGGAAAGAAACCTAGACGCTCACGATCGTATGGATTGCAAGGACGGGTGAGGGTATTCCTATTGTACAATGATATATACATGGAGCTCGATTTCAGCCCCAGCAGTGAGCAGGCCGGCATGGGCAACTCATGGTCCCTCCTCGTGAAGTTTTGCAGTGATCCTCCGGGACCACTGCGCAATCTCGGGGCGGACGGAGAGCTGGTACTCCGGGAGACTGGCAAGCTCTCTCAAAAAGGGGCCAGCTTCGTCGCTCGTCGCCGCGGCGAGGGAAGTTCTGATGGAGTCAACGACCGCAAGAGTCTGTCCGTCGGATTGCAAACCAGCATGCCGCATCTCCTTGAGTAAACTGAGGACAGCCTCCACGTTCCCATAGCGACGCCAGTAGACCTCGGCCAGGGCGTTGTAGAATGGCGTGCTGGCGCCGAGGACGTAACTCGTGAGGCCAAGCTCCTTGACTCGTGGTAGGATATTGAGCGCGAGTGGAGACGAACGGGCAAAAGACTGGTCCATCAGCTGGACCGCGGTGATGAGATATGAAGAGTAAAGACGGCCGTGGGTGTCCATCGCGAGCTGGCTCTGTTGCGCCACGTCCTCCGTGGCGTCAGCGTTTGTTTTGGCGAGCGCTTTCTTGCCCCGGCGCTTTTTCTTCTTCGATTGCTTCTCTTGCCCGTCGATATCTAGCTTCTTCACAATAGGGAAGACCTCTTCTTCCAACACGTCCCATAGCTCGAAGTCTGTCTGGGCAGTGCGCATCTTGCCCTCCACTCGACTCCTCTCCGGTGCTAGTTTCGCCTCCGCCGCCGCAACAGCATCGTGGAGCTGTGAAGTCACCTTGCCTCCCTCATTACTTCCGGTCGACTCTCTCCCTGAGGTGGAGGCACCGTGTGTGTGGACGTCGCCCAGGATGGCAATGTCGGCCGAATCTGCCTCGAGGATGCTCTGAGCTGACCTCGCGGCTCGGCGGAGGCTCGGCGGAAATCGCATAATAGCTTCATCTGGTAGGGTGGCCTGTGTATCTTGTCCAAGAATTTGGGGTGGGTGAAACGACTGCCGCTGAGATCCTTGGGGCGAACAAGAGTTCTGCACAATATTGACCCCATTGTCGCCCGGTACTCGGTGATCCGGAGCAAGCAACGCGGATGGTCGAGTTGCATCCCCAGAGACGACCGACGGCTTCGATGAGACCCGAGGCTGGATACCCTTGGCAGCGATCTCCCGGAAGATATTATGAAAGACGCGCTGCTCGGATGGGGTTATCGTGGCGTTGTGCTCAATTTCAGCGTCGTCGAAGTCCAGATCGGGATGTTCCATGCCTTCGGGGAACTCGAACGGGATAGCATTTTCGCGCAGACGTCGGGCTTGATGCTGGTCGGCAGGGGATGTCGTCGCATGGAAGAAAGCGCGGAGGGCGGGAGACGGGACTCGAGACCTCGCGAGGCGTTGGATCGTTCGAGTTTGGTACAGGAATGGGAGAAGGGTGGTAGACATTGCCGTAGACAGTCACGCGCTGAACCGCGCAGTAATTAGGAATGGCTGTGGGAGCTCGCGAATTGCACGATATTGATGGAGTTGTCCAAGCCGAGTTGGACGGGCTTCACAAATCTTTTCTCTTCGCTGGGATTTCAGAGTTGCCTGCCGGGAATTGGCGGGACGCGCTAACAGCGACCCATCCAGTGGGTCGTTGGGCCGTTGCAAAGAACCGGCGCACTTGGAGCGTACAGGGTACTACGGAGTAGGAGCCCGTGTATTAGGACAGTGCGCCCTGCAACGGAAAGTATCCAACGTCCCCAAACGGGAGTGGAGAGAGCAGGACGTTGGAATCAGAAACAACCTGATCTTACAGATTCAAGATGCAGTGATACTCAGTACGTACTTATTCGTAATGATAATGCCGTAGCCGTCGGTTTGCTTCTCCTAATTAATTTCCAGATGACAGCATTTAGTTCGGGACGCGCGAGTTATCTGACCGCCCACCCGCGGGCCACCATATCCGAAAGGCGTTAGAGCTGGTTGGAATAGTAAGCTACATACCTAGCTCTCTGGAGACTGGTTTGGATGGAAAGATTGCCCCGTGATTACGCGACCACACGCGACTCTACTCCCTTCAAGTCGCGACGCCAAGAGTTGCAACTGGCGCAAACTCCCCGTCTCCCAGAACTCACCTTGCTCGTACTATCATCTTGTTCTTGTCCCTTGAGGTTTCCAAGCCGCACGACCTGAAGTGCGCACCGTTTACTGCATCGCCTCCTAGGAAAACAAATCCCTTCCCTCTTCAATCTTCCAATTAGCGCGCAGTTTACAGGAGCGAGAGATCCTCCCTCCCGCCGCCACGATGCCTCCGAAAAAGAAGAAGGAAACCACCACGTCGCCTCGAAAGAAGAAGGAGGCCGTGGCGACACCCTCAAAGAAGGAGGAGGACGAGCCCGCCCCGATGCCTCCGGCGAAAAAGGAGGACGAGCCCGCGACGACATCTCCAAAGAAGAAGGAGGGGCCTGCCATGAGCGCCTTTGAGCGCAAACGCCTCGAGAACATTGCGAACAACAACGCAATCTTGAGCACCATCAGCACGACGGCTGATAAAATTATACCAAAGCCGAAAGCGCCGGCCTCAACGATCAAGCGGCCGAGCACGTCACGCCCCAAGCGCGACGCACCCAAACGCGAGTCCGCCCGACCCGCCACCCGACAGAGCAGCCGGCTCGCTGGTCTGGATGCTGACTCGCCGGCCTCGAAGCGCAAGGCCGAGGTGGAGGCCGAGGCCGAGACGGAAAAGGCCAAGGCCAAGAAGACGCGCGTCGGCGGCGACCTGAGCCTGGCGGACATCCAGGTCGAGGGTCGGAAGTGGGAAGGGGGTGTCGGGGGCCTCGCGGGTCTCAAGGGTCTTCGCGGTGCCCAGCCTAGCGAAAGAACCTTCACTGCGGAGGACACGGCCGATGAGGGCCTGAAGGACTTGAGGCTGCGAATGGGTGGCTTGAAGCTTTACGAGAAGTGGCCCGTCAACGGTAGGAACCGGTGCATCTCCAGAATATACATTACCCCTTGCTGACCAAACGAATACAGACATTAAGATTGTCCCCCAGCGTATTTACGCGATGGGCTTCCACCCCACAGAAGACAAGCCCATCATCTTCGCGGGCGACAAGGAGGGCGCGCTCGGCCTGTTCGACGCCTCGCAGGAGGCACCCGAGGTGGATGACGATGACGAGTCCGAGTATCCTGACCCCGTTATATCCGCCTTCAAGGCCCATTCCCGTACCATCTCATCGTTCCTTTTCTCTCCTGGCGACGAGAACGCCGTCTACTCTGCCTCCTACGACTCGTCCATCCGCAAGCTGGACTTGGACAAGGGTGTGTCTGTCCAGGTTTTTGCTCCGACTGATCTTGACGAGGATCTACCCATCAGCGCCATTGACATGCCCTCGACGGACCAGAACATGATCCTCTTTTCTACGCTGCAGGGCTCGCTTGGTCGTCACGATATACGCACTCAACCGGCGAAGGCAGAGATCTGGTCCCTAACCGACTCGAAGATTGGAGGCTTTTCCCTCCACCCCAAACATCCGCACCTAGTAGCTACAGCGTCCCTTGATCGCACGCTGAAGATCTGGGACCTACGTAACATCACTGGAAATGGTGTAACCCGGCATCCAGCTCTCCTCGGAGAGCACGGGTCCAGATTGTCCGTCTCGCACGCGAGCTGGAGCAGCGCCGGCCACATCGCAACGTCAAGCTACGACGATACCATCAAGGTGTATTCCTTCCCCGGCGCCGGGGACTGGAAGGTGGGGCACGATATCTCGGAACAGGACATGGAGCCTGCCCGCAAGATTCCTCACAACAACCAGACCGGCCGTTGGGTGACCATTCTCAAGCCGCAGTGGCAAAGAAGTCCGCGGGATGGGATCCAGAAGTTTGTCATCGGAAACATGAACCGGTTTGTGGATGTGTTCGCGGCCGATGGAAAGCAGCTTGCCCAGCTGGGCGGCGAGGGCATTACAGCGGTACCAGCCGTCGCGCATTTCCATCCTACGTTAGATTGGGTCGCCGGCGGTACTGCAAGTGGGAAGTTGTGTCTGTGGACGTAGGGGGTAACCAAATGGACTGGCCTGGATCGGAGTACGGGTTTAGAGTATACGAATGAATGCGGCGAGCGACGAATGATACCATTGGGATATGATGGGACCGCGTTGGATGCGGCGCTTTGGTAGCTTCAGCTAAGCACCTCCAATGAGCAAGGGCACTTGTCCGTGTCGACAAGCTTGCTGATTCCTTTTTTTTTCCAAATCAGATGTCTACAGGAATTTATTGCACAGCTGGGTGGACATGTCCTAGATCAAGACCAGCATCACCGCACCCAGTCCCTTAGAGCGTAGGACAGTAGCCCTTGGTGAGATTAGGAGGATGCCTGGGATGTGTCTTGGAATCCCATGGCGGACAGCTCTCGGTCCATCAAATCAACATGATCAGACGCTGAACGCATTGCGAGTGGCCTCTATGTGTCAACCACATATTGGGTCCCCGCCGTAGAGACTAATTCCTTCAGCGTTTGTCCTCCGATATGCTATCAACTTATGACATTTATGGCAAGATAGTTTTTGTAACGGCCGGGTATATACCATGAGTGGGATCTAGCCTCATAGATAGATCCTTCTACTAAAAGAAAGGATAAAGTACTCAGCTCCAACAGATAAATTTAATGAAAGGAACAGGGGTATGATATCTAGATTCTACCGCTGGGAAGATGGAGCCAATACACTTTCCGTGCTGGGTGTCGATGTTCACCGCGAGGTGAGTTTTCTGGTTCCAAAAGCAATGAGAACCTTTGTACGTACCTTGGGTACCTAAGTGAGTTCTAGATAGCGTAACTTGTAGGACCTAGGTAGGTATCTAGGTACCTTGAGCAATTATACGCCCTCTCCCTCTTATTTTCATGTGCTGAATATCAAGGGGCTAGAAATTCAAGCTCGTAACCTGTCTGTCTGTCGAAAATGTTCCGAGGGTGTTATCTACCTTACCTTGTCAATGTTACCATGGTAGCCCCGGGATTGATCTTATTATATTGGGATTTCTCTCTACGGGTGTAAAGTCTACAGTTGCTACCAGTCCCGTTTCATACCGGCTTTTCTGTACAGGCAAGGTAGGTATATGAAGTATCTGTGCACTCTACATAAGATACATTCAAAAATGGCACCTAACATTGAGGATGGAAGCTTCAAGACGAAGACGGCTAGGCAGGGCGGTATTACATCACTTCTGGGGAGCTATCCAGTGTTTTGAAATTGTAGTCAGACAGGGAAGATAGATAATCACTTCTTAGGCAACCCAAACCCGAGTTTAGTTTTGGGTTTGTTGTATCAGGGGGGGGGTATTATACCTTACCTATTTAGGCACCCGTGACCTTGATGGTGTTCCATTCCCTTGTTGATGTGAGAAGTGTGCAACTGATTGGTAGGTAGGTACCGTACCTTAGCTTAGGTACCTATGGGAGTCACCTCTGGTTCAGGTCCTCGAGACAAAGGGAGAAAAAAAGCCAAGACGAATCTGCCTTTATTAGGACGCAAGAGGGGGGGCAAAGCGGGAAATCCACTCAAGCTCTACCAGTTTCTCATGGGGTACCTTATCTGTACGGAAGCAAGGTACCTGCTGAGGGTCCGATCAAGGGGGATTTGGATGGGCTCAGGATCTTGATGGGGTGAAAAGTGAATGAAAATGAAAGTCCACTTGATCAGGTTAATTCTAGGACCCAAAAGCATTCAACTGGTCTTATAAAGCACATTGTTCCGTCTTCTCGCCCGAGGGGCCCAGAACACTCTTCCTTTTGGAGGCGTGTCTTGCATGTGATGCATCAAATTCGGAGGCAAATGGGGTCATCAGCGAGCTGCATGGCGTGGGGTCACCGGCTGAAGGGTCACCAGCTCCACTACCTTATCCTTTATCGATAAGGACCCACCAGAACACGTCAATCATGACAGGGCAATGGGGTCAAGCAACATCGGCACCGGGTCAACCCGATTGCTCGAATCCACATTGCATCCGTGGAAACTCTGGGGGTGAAAATGCCATTTCTCATCAATTTCTGTACGCTGTTGGGGCGGACAGGGCTTAAGAAGGTCCTACCGGGTCGTGCAGTGCACCAAAAATGCAACATGCAAGCGTGTGCTGTCGCGCTTTGTTCCTCGTTTCCTGTCGTGTCCGTCTGCCTGTCGTCAGATAGCGCATTTTTATTCGGATTGCGGATGCGCGGATTCGAGAATGGCTGCGAAATCCCGGTTGCGCAGCTGCTGATCACTCAACCCTTGTCACTTGTGGTTGGTCACTTGTGGTTGGTCACTTGTGGTTGGTCACTTGTGGTTGGTCACTTGGCGCCTGATGAGTCCCCTGCGGAAATCGCCAATCCTCCGGCGACATCCTCTCTGCCATCCATCCCGTCAGTTATCGTCTACGGATACCGGTAACCATTCTCAAGAAGCACACCATCCCTCTCTCCATTCTTGTTCCGTTCCGTACGACATTTGAAGCCT
>Ga0247769_1000254_pt1 | contig 12611 bp, 9 predicted proteins | sample UWRJL166409R6_FD_179942 | JGI IMG/M metagenome (GOLD analysis project Ga0247769, IMG submission 179942) | Plant litter microbial communities from Arlington Agricultural Research Station in Wisconsin, United States - UWRJ-L166-409R-6 | ecosystem: Environmental > Terrestrial > Plant litter >... | reverse complement strand
CCAGGACAGCGAGGAGGAGGTTAAGAAGTTTGTTATCGAGACTTGCGGGTGGAAGGTTGCCGAAGGTGGCGTCGTTCAAATCCCTAAGAACGCTGAGAACGAAGCCAAGAAAACAGAGATCAGGGAGGACGTAAACATTGACATGTTCTCGAGGGTGATCAAGAGGAGCTGGGAGGAGGCGGTATAGACGCGGTGCGCCAGGAGCGCCAGCGGTAGGCTGGAGAAGGCAGGACTTGCTGATGGGGAGCGGGCCATCATCCTCGATGGCTATTTCTGCATCTGGTGGCTAAAAGCTCTGGCGTTCGGGGTTTATTTGTGTCGGTCTGGTCAAAAGGCTGTAACGGGTGCACGAGGTGTCTATCTTAGAGAAACAAGCGGCTTTTTGTATTAGACCACAGCCCTTGGCTCATGGACATGGACACCAATGATACGATGGATGATTTGGCATCGCACTTGCCCCTCATTCCCGCGCGCGAGTACAAGGTAAATCTATCGCTTCGCCGTCAACTCCTCCCACTGAACGCCAGCCCATTCTTCTACGTATCCCGCATCGCCAATCGCTACGCCCTTCTCCTGGCAGTCCTTCTCGCAGACACCGACGATGATAGTACCCCAATCCATACCATCAAGCCCATCCTCGTCGATTTCCAGCTCTTCGATGGCATGCGGGGTCAGCTGCACCTCGAACACTCTCCCGGCACCACAGCTCGCACACCTCGGAAAGCCTTTACTCCCAGTAGTCGTAACCTTGGCATTTCCCTCCTGCGCCGCATGAAGCAGCGCCCCAACAATGTCGGTCTTCGAGTACAGCAACGGCTGCCCAGCGAATTCATAACGAATGCACTGATCCGGATTCTCGCCGATGCGGTCCGCGAACTTTTGGAATGTCGCGTCCATGCTGCTCTCAAATACTTCCTTGTCCTCCTTGCCACCCCCGCTGCCGCTCGCGTCACCAGAGTCAACTTCCTTTTTTGCAGCCGGAAGAGGGGGCATCTCTGTGGGCTCTAGCGTCTCGTATTCCGCGTCGGAGAGCCATCGGACCGGATACGGCTCTGGCTGCTGTGACTCCTCCGGCCAGGGCTCCGGCGGCGGAGGAGGGCCGTGAGTTTGTTGCGGGTTGTTGAGAGCTAATGTTTCGGCAAACGTCTTTGAGAGCTCCTCCTGAGTCGGCTTAGGTGCTTCGGGTGGTGGCGTTGTCAGATCGGGAGCAGCCGGTTGCTGCGGTGAGCTAAATGGATTTGATGGAGCAGATTGCCCTGCTTTGGGAGCAAAAGGATTCGCTACTGCTCCTGGATTTGATGACGTCGCAAAGGGATTTGCGCGGGCTGGTGCCCCAGTACTGGTAGCAGGCTTCACGCCGAAGAGCGCCTCTCCAAGACCCCGTGATGCAGCTTTGGGCGCCTCCGGCGGCGTCTCCTTGGCCGGCTTGCTCGCCTTCGCTTCCTTTCCCGCAGCCACCGCATCTGGCGAGACTCTGACACCCCTTATCACCCGTGTGGTCCCTTCTTTTCTCCGACAGCTTTTCCGCCTGCAAGAGAAGACATACAATCTCCGATCGTGGCCGGGGAATCGGTCGGGGAGTTCGGCGTTGAGCTGGAGAAGAAGGACGAGCAAGTCTTTGCAGACCTTACACCTCGCTAGCGCCGACGAGGCCGGTTTTGTGGGATCAAGCCAATCCTGAGGTCAAATATCAGCAAAACGTCAAGGCGAATATCGCACCAGAAGACATACCGGGCGACCACCGAGACGACTGATCTCTTCGCCATTCGCGTCGCCGGAAGCATACCCAAGAAGAACGTTGGTTTCAGTAAACTCGTTATCCTCGCCATCAGACGAGTCACTGTCATATGGAGCCATCATGCCAGTCACGCTGATATCTACCACCTTCGTAGCAAAGTGGGGAGCCACAGTGCAGATTGTTGTGCGGGTTGTGAATTTTTGGGCAGCAGCTCAAAAGTTTTGGCGGGGTAGAATAAAATCCCCATGCCCCGCCATCACAACGTGGTGGGGGAAAGGCTGCCCCTTTTGCTATGAAATGCTGCTTCGCCCAATTTGGTCGAGCTGGAGTGAGTGGGCAAAGCTTTGTTCAACATTTAGCACACAAAATACTGCTCGTCCTGGAGCCCAGCCGTCATCGCAAGTCCCGTCATGCATTTTGTCTATGTAGGGAGGTATCATACAAACGCAGACGGAATACCTTTCTTTTACTCCTCCGGCCCATCCATGCCAGGCCCTGGCCCTCCTTGGCGGCCCATCTGTCTCGCCTTCAATAGCTCATCGCAGAGGAGGAGATTGGACGCAATACCTGTGCTGGACGCAACGCAGTTCCTCAAGACTCGGAAGGAGTCATATACACCCTCCAAAGTGGGATCCATAGGCTCGCCTGTCGACAGGTCCAGACCCACGATATTGCCTTCTCTGTGCTCGTCTTGAAGCGAAGTTACTGCAGAGTGTTTCGTCAGTAAGCTCCTCGTTTTGTGTTCACTTTGGACGCGAAACCTACCGGCATCCTGGATATCTAAACCAGCGTTGGCAGCGAGAGTCTTGGGAATGATAAGAAGGGCATCCGCAAAGGCATCAACGCCGCACTTGGCCTTGCCCTTGACCGTCTTGGCAAATGCATCACTCTTCAGATGTGCAGCGCAGGCCACTTGGAAAGCGCCGGCGCCAGGAACCACGCTCTTGTCAACGATCATGTTGTACACACTGCGCAGGCCGTCGCGTACCGCATCCGAGACCTGGGTGATCGTGTGCTGGTTGGGACCCTTGATGAGAAGGGTAACCGACTTCGCCTCCTTCACATCCTCGATAAAGGTGTATTTCTCCTCGCCCAATTGTTGCTCGTAGACTAGGCCAGCCCAGCCCAGAACATCCGGGGTGAGGTCGTCAACACTGTTCTGCGCAACACCGCCGCAGATGAGCTGTAGTCTCTCCATGTTCCTTCTCTTTGCCCTCCGAAGCGCCAGGATACCGTTCTTCGCCAGAACATCCAACGACAGCGGGTCAATGCCCTTCTGGTTGATGATCACGAAATTCTTCTTTCCGTCGTTGCCACAGAGTTGCTTCTTCAGCTCGACAATCTTCTTCAACTTGTGATCCACAAATCGGCGCTCGCTCTCCACAAGCTTATCTCGCTGCTCGGCGCTGGAGTAGAAGAAGCCCGAGTTGATCTCTGACTTTTCATACTCCAAGCTGACGTTGAGCGTGAGAATATAGGCATTCTCCACTCGCTTTGGCATATCAGGGTGTCTTGAACCATGATCAAGGGCCAGGCCGCGGATCAGCTGTGTGTCGGACGCCGTGCGGTGCTGCATCTTCATGATTTCGATCATGTGCAAGTCGGGCTTCGCTGGCGCCTGGTAGATCGCGAGAACAGCGTCGACGATGTCGGCGGTTAAGCTCTGGGCCAGCCCAGCGCTGAGCTTTGTGGCGAGAGATGTTCGCGCGACAGAAAGCAGGAGCTCGCGGTCGACATCTCTCTGCAACTTGAACTTGTCAAGGAACTACCCGGCCGTTAGCGCTGCGCCTGATCAATACAACCGAGAGAAACAACCTTGAGCGCCTCGTTTTTCGCGATCTCGAACCCATCTGTGATGATACGAGGGTGAAGTCCCTCCGAGATATACCGGTCCGCCTGCTTGAGGAGCTCGCCCACCAGCAAGACCACGGATGTGGTTCCGTCTCCGCAGATGTCGTCCTGCGCCGTCGCGGCGCGCGCAATCATGACGGCGGTCGGGTTTTGTATTTGCATTTCACGCAGCAATACATTTCCATCCTTTGTTAATTTGATCTATGAGGCCGGGTCGTCAGCGACCGCGCGCGGAAACGAGGGGGTGTTGCTGCCTGCATAGCAGCAGGTAATCGTACCTGACCGGAACCGTCAACGAGCCTATAAACCGTATTAGCAAGAACACTGCGGAACACTTCAGAGGCGGTAGCATACATCTTGATCGTGCCCAGAGGGCCGAGGTTGGACTTGAGAACATCTTGGAGACCCTCGCCAGCGCTGATGTTGACCTTAAGAGCTTCGCCCCGCCGCTGCAAAACAGGTTAGCTCCAAGCAAGTTGCAGCCGCAACAAGCCACTCTCAACATACCCTGGATTCGGCCTTGGGATTAAGAAGCTGCGCGGCAGACATGGCAGGTCGTAAGGGGGTTGGCGACGTCGGTTTGGTGGTCAGTAGAGGGGAATTCGTCACGGTGGTGGGGATGGAGGGGAGCTGCTGTTGGCCTGGAACTTTTTTTCGTGCATTTCCAGTCACGTTGAGATTTGGCGGAGACGGCGGCAGGCAGCGACAGGGGTGTGGCAGCTGCTGGGGAGCTTGGACCACAACGTAAGGGGCCCAAACGAGACTGTTACCACGCTACCTGTATCTACGTCGTTTCTCGCAGGACAGGAAGGTTGCTCTTTAACAAGACTTCAGTCAACACTCCGGTGCCCCAAGTTGGCAGGAGAGGAATGTCGTAAGCCATCCATATATTATTCATTCCAACTCATTCCACCGTTCCGTTCTTTCGATAGCATGGAGGAGTGGTGGGCTCTGCCTCAACCGACCTTATTACAATAGGTATCAGTCGCGGTGAACATCCAACTTTGCCCTCAAGATAGCTACGCGCGCCGTCCCGCAGGCTGCATTTCGCCATGGTAGCTTTTAGTCTCCAATCAATCGCCGCCGCATCTCTGGTTCTTGGCGCTGCTGTGGGCTCACCCGAGTCCATCGCTCAGGACCCCAATGATGTGCGGCAGATTGCGATCATAGGTGGGGGACACTCCTTCATTTTTTCCATCTGTAGGAGAAGAAGCGCTAAAGATATTTGTAGGCGCTGGCGCGGCGGGTTCCTCCGCTGCGTATCACCTCAGAAGATATGCCGATGACTATGGTCTGGCTGTCAACATTACCGTCTTGGAGAAGACTGACCGGATTGGCGGTCGAACCCTTACCATCAACCCGTTCGGTAACTCCTCGCAGCCCGTGGAGCTTGGCGCCAGCATCTTCATCAAGAAGAACCAGATTCTCTTCGACACGATGGAGAAGTTCGGTCTGGAGCCCAGAGATCCTGATGTAGGCTCAGACCCAGAGATGGGAATCTGGGATGGCGATCACTTCGTCTTCCAAATCAACCAGGATCATTGGTTCTGGTGGAATGCGTACAAGGTCTTTATGAAATACGGCTTCCTGGCGCCAAGGCGAACCCAGAAGCTTATGGAGACTACCATCGACAAGTTCCTCCAGCTTTACAACTACCCATTTTTCCCTTTCAGATCGCTGTCACAACGCGTATATGAACTGGGCTTGGTTCAGGCCACGGCAGTGACAGGTGAGCAGCTGCTGAAGGACAACAATGTGAGTTCCCCGCAACGACATCTTCTCCACAACGATATGTTGACTGTACGGTCAGATTGGAGAGCTCTACGCCCACGATATAATACAAGCTAGTACGCGAGTTAACTATGCCTCTAACCTGGCAAGAATTCATGGGCTTGATACAATGGTAGGTGGTGTTACGTATCGGTAGTGTTCGAGCCAACTGTCAACTAACTGGACAGGTCTCAATGGCCCCTGAGGGTGCCATGGCTGTTAGCGGTGGCAACTGGCGGATATTCCATGGGATGGTCAAGAATTCGAGGGCGTACGTTTCCCTGAACACGTCTGTGACAGCGATTGGCTCTGCTACCGCCGCTGCCGATGGCCGCCCTCGATATACCATCCGCACAGAGCACTCAGGGGATGAAGTTCTCCCAACGGTTTTTGACGATGTCGTGCTCGCAAATCCCTACCAGTTCAGCAAAATATCAGCTGCAGATGGTGTGATACAAAACCCCATCGACGAGATCCCATACGTGCAGCTGCACGTCACGATATTCGCTTCACCTTTCCGGTATAGTCCAGGCTTCTTCGATCTGGTTGACGCCAAAGATGTCCCGGGGACTGTTCTCACGACACTGGGAAAGGACGACGACCCGACATCAGGCGCTCAAGGCGCAGGCAAGGCGGGCTTCTTCAGTATTAGTACGCTGCGGATGGTTTTTAACCCAGAAACCCAAAAGCACGAGTATCTCTACAAGATCTTCTCTCCTGAGAAGGTCACCCCGGAGTTTTTGAGGTTAGCGCGTCTCTTCCTTTGCCACCATTTTACATTGATCAAATGACAGACTGACAATGCATTACGCGCAGCCGCCTGTTTGGGGTGAAAGTCCCAGAAACCTTCGTTGCTACTGAAGGAAGCAATGATGCTAATGTCGATCCAATCTCATGGTACTACCCGCACGTTTTCTACTCGTACCCCCAGGCACTCCCTCGTGTCACATTCCAGGACCCAATTCTAGGGCCCGGGCTGTACTACACCAGCGGCATGGAAAGCTTCATTTCCACAATGGAGACCAGCGCTCTGATGGGGAAGAACGTGGCTCGGTTGATCATCGACGATATGCGAGGTGTGGACCACGACAAGGGCGAAGGGGGTTCACAGAAGATTGTATGTGATCGCGGGAGAGGAGACCAGATCCCTGAAGTCGAGCCAGATGACTTCAGGGACCTATAGCGTCTTAGTTGTGGTTTGTGGAATTATGGGGACATTTTAGCAAGCGTCAGATAAACAATAGGGGTAACCGGATGTGAACAAAGCATATCGAATCTTCTCGGCGTCTCTCCTGTAACGTGCTGAACATGGCCTACTTGCAAAGGATCAGGCCAATAGAAAGGGGCCTCTCCACCAAATACTCGTCCGGCTAGAACTTAAAGTCAGTCTCTCCCCCACTAGTCGGCACCGGGATAGATGAAGCTTTGGCTTGACTGTTCTTGAAAGACCTATCTATTTCTAAGGAGAGACCGCAGATTAGTTGGGCTGCATCGGCATTGGGCTCAGTCGAACGTTGCACATCTTGGCGCTGAAGCAGAGCGCCGCCCATCGCGTGACTCAAGGTGGCGTGGAGGCCTGATTGCGCCTATCTGTGGCGATTGGTTGACGCACCGCCACACCACCCCTCTCTACCCCACCATTGGTCGACATTTTGTGAGTTTCTTTTGTTATGACGCAGTTTCCTCCCGGCTGTTCTTTGACCAAGATCTGCCTGCAAGAACACGCCCGGCAGAACAGCGCGTCGTCCCCCACGACCTTCTGTATATTGCTTGTCAACACAGACTTTGATAACTTCATTTCTTCCATTTTTGCTCCGCCGTCTTTCTGGCGCAACCATCATTGTGAACACAGCGCTTTACATTCGCCTACAAAACAGACGGCCGCAGCATAATCGTTGCCCAGCATGTTTGTGCTAAGGAATGGTGAGTGATACCCCACCTTGAACAGTTGCTTTGCAAACGACCCCATCCCCACCGTCACCGTCGCCGCTGCTCGGGTACAATCCTATGGCCCACTGCATTTTTTGATCTGGAAATCGTGTGTGAGAAGCTCAACTAACTTTCTTCAGTGGGCAAATTGCTCTTCGGCTCCAGTAACCAGGAGTCCATGATCGAGCTGCCACAAGGCCAACTTTATCTCGTCCGACCGCTGTCCCCGAAAGGCTACTCGGAGCTTATCTTCAAGGACTCGTCCGCTCGTATCCGCCGAACTGCCCAAGACTTCCAGTACCAGCTAGTTGTTCAACGAGTATACGAAGAGGGGGAAGCCGAGCTGTTAGCCGAGGAGGAGGGCGAAGACGCAGACGGAGACGCTGAGTCCCTCGCCGTCGAACGCGACGAGAAGACATTTCTTCTCGACGAAGCACTTCATTTCCGAGTCGAGAACCGAGAGGGCAGCGAGAAGGTACTAGCTTGGCGAGATCTGAGTGGTGACGCCGGCGACGTCTACGAATTTGTATGCGATTCCAGCGTCCTGCCGGAACAGGTCGAACAATTTGATCTTGTCGCGAAACAGTGTCAGTACGAACGGAAGTACCGGAAGCCTCACACAACGGCCTCGGACGAAGATTTTCTTCAGTTCGAGTTTGTCGGCCAGCCGATTCCGCAAGCCAGCCCGCTCCACAGCCCTACACTCACACGTTCAATTGGCTCTCCCGACTCGCTGTCAGCCAGCAAGCAAATGGCCAGTCCGGAGATCAAGAAGGATACCGCATTTGCGTTAGACGCGACACCAGTCAGACGGTCTCAGCGCGATGCAAGGCCACCCACGCCCGGGGCCCATCCCGAAGCCCGAGAGATCCTGACGGCTGAGGTTGCCGAACTTCACTTCTTTGACTTCCCCTCTGGCGCCTTCGTCTTACAGGACGCTTCTGTCACCGCAACCGTGACAGAAACGGGCAACTGGCAATACTGGCTGCAGATTGGGAGCTCAGATCGTGATTGGCTTGGCGTCGCCGTCACGTCAGACATCAATCCTGTCTTCAATTTTGAGTTCCTATCCTTCATCTTTAACCAGTTCGCTGAAGATGGGTCCGCATATTCTTGGCTGCTCCGGTTCAAGGATCAGCCTGCGCTCGAGCGCTTCCAGGCCGGTCTCCTTCAGGCTCTTTGGGAGCAGCTCAATGAAATGAAATGGTCCAAGATCAAGGATAAGGAGCGCGACTACGTTGCGGACGCATTCAACGATCTGACTATGGAAGACGTTCCAGAGGAATACGAGGAGGAAATAGTGGAGGAAGAGGAGGAGGATGACGATCGGCCGGTTAGCGAGCACTACGACACCGATGAGGAGGAAGACGACTCCGCGTTCAAGCCGAAAGATGGGGAAGTCAATAAGCAGTTGGCGGTTGGATACAAGCACGACCGGTCGTTTGTGGTTCGCGGCTCTAAGATTGGAGTCTTCAAGCACACACCGAACAACCACCTCGAGTTCAGCACCAACATCTCGAAGGTTCAGACACCCAAGGGAGAGCTTTTCTCACCCAAGAAGGTCATGCTGCACAATGAGGACCGGAACCTCATTTTGCAGAAGGACAACGATCCAAACAGTCTCTACCGCATGGATCTCGAGTACGGCAAAGTTGTCGACGAGTGGAAAGTTCACGAGGACATCCCGGTCGTGACGTTCGCCCCGGAGAACAAGTTCGCCCAGATGACCCACGAGCCAACGTTCCTTGGTGTCAGCCACAACGCTCTGTACCGTGTCGACCCCCGCCTGTCTGGCAGCAAGCTGGTCGATACACAGCTGAAGCAGTATGCCAGCAAGAACGACTTTTCCGCGATTGCAACGACTGAGAAGGGCTACATTGCAGTCGCATCAAATAAGGGTGACGTCCGCCTCTTTGACCGGCTGGGTATCAACGCCAAGACACACATCCCCGCTCTCGGCGAAGCCATCATCGGCCTTGATGTGTCGGCTGATGGACGCTGGGTGCTGGCGACGTGCAAGACATATCTGCTCCTCGTCGATGCCCTGCAGAAGTCAGGAAAGAACGAGGGCAAGCTCGGCTTCGAAAAGTCGTTTGCAGCGGACTCCAAGCCTCAGCCCCGCCGTCTCGCGCTGACGCCAGAGCACGTTGCCCAGTTCGCATATGAAACAGGCAAAGGTGTTAACTTCACCCCTGCCAAGTTCAATACTGGTTCTGGCAGCGAGGAAACCAGCATCATCACGGCCACAGGTCCTTACATTATCGAGTGGAGCCTAAAGAAGCTCCTCTCTGGCAAGAAGGCTCCATACTTGATCAAGCGGTACACAGATGACGTCAAGGCTGACGACTTCAAATTCGGGTCTGACAAGAACGTCATTGTGGCGCTCCCTCACGAGGTGAACATGGTTGACAAGGCGCGTCTGAAGAAGCCGACGCGGGAGAGCATTGCAGGTGACTTTGGAATCGGAGCCCGCCGCAGCTCAGGACGCATTGGTACGCGCGACAGTGGCAGGTACAAGTTGGGCAAGGAGGATGTGGTCAAGGAATATTGACGATGATCCGGGTGCAGTTGGGCCGGATATGGTTCGTGGGTTTTTATATCCTCTGTTCGGATCTCATGAGGTGTTTTGCCATTTGGTATCGATGGACTTTTTTGGGGTGCGCGGAGTTTATAGCGTGGCATTGATTTCTGTTCATGGCTTGGTTGGAGAGGCAAGGGCCGCGGGTTTTTACTTACCTAGGTAGCTAGTAGGAAATACCTTCTGAATCAGCGAAATTGCAATCACCATGGCTTTATTCTGTTTTTTTCTCTTTGTTCTCCAGCAGATATGAAGGATGGGTTGGAGAGAATGGCTTTTGGCTTTTGGCTGGTGTTTACAGAGGCCCCTTAACACCGACGACAATGTGGTACGCCGCAAGACCGAGGTGATGTTGACCCCAGACCGAACTACTGAGATAATGTCAGGAACTCTGCTGTACTTTCTAGCAACTAGCTGAAAACGGATTACAAGGAGAGGCAGCAGGATTTCCCCTGGTCGAACGTCTCCAAAGATTCAGAATTAAGTCAAGGAAATAGATAAGGTATGTAAATTACCAAGCATGATCGCTCAGACACCTTGCGTAGCTGCATAGATGATGACAGACATGGCATAACCAAACAACTTAGATAGGTAGGTAGGCACAAAGCAAAGAGAGAAATGGACTTGGAACAACTTTCAATTTGGTATCTCTTGTATCTTTGCAGAAATGACGAAAAGCAGACTCCCCTGGTACCTAGTTGCATAATGTGTACCCCGTCCGTCCTTGTCAAGCCATTTTCTGATATTGTGCTATTCATACAAAGGTCCCAACGACCACCATCGACCGCTCAGGCGTATCGTCACCCTCCAGTCGTCTACTGATAATGCGGCTCCTTCCGGGCACCTGTCTTGCTGTCAAATCTCGGGTCGAGCTTGTTGAGAAGATCCGACCGATGGGGACCGGCTGTGTTGGGGGCAGGTCCGGGTCCAGACATGGCAGCATTCGCTGCTCCGCCGTGCGTGTTGTGCCCAACTCCGGACGCGCCGTAGACTGGATCCTGTTGGTGGAGACCGTGTTGACGCTGGTGACCAACGCCGTGGCCTTGGTTGATGGGTTGGCCGTATCCGGTCGCGGGCTGCTGCTGATGCTGTCCGTAGCCTCCTGTGGCTGCTGCTCTTCCATCACGATCCGAGTCCACGCGGGGATCAAGCGCGTTGGCGATCCGCGAGTTGTGTGGACCGTATGTTCCCTCTGGGGCGCCGCTCATGTTGTTCATGCCTGTGCGTCCACCGTGCATGGCTGCACCGCCACCGGTCATGCCGCCTTGCTGATGGTGAGGCATCATCATCCCCTGGCCCTGGGGTTGACGACCGCTGCCGTCCATGTCGGAGTCCACGCGGGGGTCCAGGGCATTGGCGATCCGCGAGCTGTGAGGGCCATAGGTGCCCTCTGGGATGTTGTTGTTGGCATTCATGGGCGCCATGGGGTGGCGGTCCTTGGTGCTGTCGACTCTAGGGTCGAGCTTGTTGAGGATGTCGTGCTTATGGTGGCCTGCCGTGGTGGGGGCTGGGCCTGAGGCCTGGGACTCGCCGTAGGTCGGGTTCATGTGCATGGCGTTGTTTGCGTTTGCGCCTTGTCGAAGGCCTCGCTCAGTGGGGTATTGAGACATGGTGTTTTTGCTTTTGTTGTTATTGCGAATGTCGATGTTGATGTAGCTGTGGTTGGTTGGTTGTTGTTGTCTTGGTTCAGATGAGTGTGATTGAGATGTCCAAACCCAAGTCTTGGCATCGGGAGTGGAAAGGCGTTTATATACATCGCAGCTCCGGTATAAGAAGACCCTACTTGCATTGATTACATTACAGGTTTTTGTCGCATCGGCTTCCATTCCCGGGCACCTCACGGGTTCAGTTGTGGGTGTTTGTTTCCGGGACTTGGTATGACCTCATGCGACGTCATTTTCCCGCATGGAGCGTGCCGATCCGAGAAAGAACGATTCACGTGCGACATTCCGGCTGCGAAGGTACCTGACCTGCTGACTAAGTCCGACAACATCATTCCAATGCCTTGATACCATTTTTATTATCAAAGTATTGCCAGACGGGCTTTTCATCCTTCTTGGTTTTCTCACGTGAGTGAGCTGGGATTTCGTCGTCGGAAGGTTGAGGTCACTCTCGTGCCTTGCAAGCACCAGACACGACCATTTCGTCAGATGCGAAGTTCGTCAGTCGATAACATCTCCACCATCGTCTGCAGTGTGCACTTGCCCCAGCCCGTATGCTGTTTTTGAGCATCCTGTATCCTGCCAAGGGTTAGACATTTTTCACGGGCTCGATCTGCGTAGGGTTAGCTTGTATTGCGTCGTGTATTGTAATGTACACCTAAATTGTGTTTTCTCTCAGGGCTTATATTCCTCGGCCTCGGTGTCACCTCCTTCACCTCAGATCTCCGCTCTCTGGAGGGGAGGGTGCCGGCATGGCAGCTACGTGACTTCAACGAGAAGTTGCCGTACGCATATGCACCCCACGGCCTGCCCCTATGTGGGGGACTTTGCCCTGCGCTACATTGCTGGCTGTTCTCGGCGCCTCGCACGTAGCCTATTTCTGCTACTAGAAGATTAGTATAAGAGAGCTCCAAGTCCCAACGACGACTAGGTGGAGGAGAAGAGTAGCAGTTAAGATACCTCACCTTAGTGAAGCCGCCGGCCTCAAGGAGGCATCAATCTTCACGACGCTGGGGGCGCCGTAGCTGCGCCACTCCTGCTATTTCTGTCGTCGCCGACGGCTAGAGATGGGACACTTTTTTTT
>Ga0247769_1000253_pt1 | contig 12616 bp, 9 predicted proteins | sample UWRJL166409R6_FD_179942 | JGI IMG/M metagenome (GOLD analysis project Ga0247769, IMG submission 179942) | Plant litter microbial communities from Arlington Agricultural Research Station in Wisconsin, United States - UWRJ-L166-409R-6 | ecosystem: Environmental > Terrestrial > Plant litter >... | reverse complement strand
AGTGGTCTCCACCATCCAACAGCTATAATAACCAAAGACTTTCGCTCTTTCAGATAGAAAATAATCAAGCACTTTGAAGTCTTTTCTTCACCTCTTTGAATCCATCCTCTGTGTGCACGGTGACCCATCAACAATTTCTGTATTAAATACTAGAGAGGTCGAGTTTCTAAGCCTCTCCCTATTTTCTCGGAGAGGGAGCCGGGTATATAAGTCCGCGGAAATACTCCCTTTTGGCTAAAAGCATTTTGCCTACAGCTTATAGACGCGCGCGCTAAGTCGCTAGATATCTAACCTTCCGAGAGAGAGAGAGGGACTAAAGCTACTACGTGTTTATATTACCCCCGCATATACACAAAAGGACTTTTACCCTACTACAAGATTAAAAAACTAGGGTAAAGGCGGTAGGGTTATCCCGTACGTCCTCCTAGCAGGGCTGGCGATTTAAGATTAGCTTCCCCCGTTCATAAGAATAGAGATAGCTATAGAAACAATGCTATCTTTAACTACACTAATGAACTACCTAAGCGCGTTAAGGAACGTAGCGCTAGATATCGCGCCGTGGAATGCTACAAGACGGGTACGGCAACATAGTACACAGCAATATGCCATTCTATAGCGTGACATCTAGCGCCAAGTTCCTCAACGCGCTTAAGCAGTTTATTAGTGTAGTTAAAAGATGTCTCTATTCTTTACAAACGGGGGAAGCTAATCTTAAATCGTTAGCCCCGCCAGGAGGACGTACAGGACAGCCTCACTACCTTTACAGAGATCTCTCCAGTCAGTAGGCTAGTATCTAATATATAACTCGCGTCCCTTAGTGCTAGGTCGTGACGTTATATTACCCCGCACCCAAGTGCAGGGGATATATTCTCCCCATTTCGAAAGCTAATCTAGAGTAGCTATAAAGAGAGAGTAGGACGTTTATCCCACCGTAAGAAGAATGCTACACCTAAGCTTGAGACAGAATTGACGTTTAATGCTTTCATTCCTCGAATGTATGCATCCTCCCCGCTCGCGAATTCGTAAGTGCGGGAAAGAAAGGGGGGGGTTGAAACGAACCCCGGGATAAGCTCGTTTAGGGTTTGCCCGCCCGCTTGACCGCCTTTCGTTTCCCGCTTCGGGAATCTAGCGATCAGCCACATGGATGCGGGCAGGGAAGGACATGTTAGTACGACGTAGATCCCCCGCACTTATTGTGCAGGTAATACATTCTCCCATTTCGAAGGTATCTAGAGTAGCCGCAAAGAGACCAGGACGTTCATCCCACCGTTAGAAAGAATACCAGACCTAAACTCAAGACAGAGTCGACGATTAATCTCCTAATTCTTCGAATATATATATATATATATATATCCCCTACTCGCGAATTCGTAAATGCAAAAAAAAAAGAGCGTTGAAACGAATCCCGGGAGAAGCTGGTTTAGGGTTTGCCCGCCCGCTCGCGCCCGACAGCCCGACCGACCGCCCCCGTTTTGCATGTAACCCCGCCATGCCATGCATGAGCCCCAACTTGGGAAAACTTGATAAAGAGCCTTTGGGATGGCACGCCGTATCAAGTTGTTGGAAACCTAACAGGTCCCAATAGATCTCTCCTGTCGGTAGGCTAGTACGAGACGCATGACTCGCGTCCCTTGGCCCGTCGCACCCGTCGCAAGTGTCGCACGTGTCGCACAGCTAGCAGCTCCACCCATGCAGTCCATGTTAATGTATTCGGGCAGGGAAGCAAAGTTTTAATGAGTCGTGCAGTAGAGACCGAAATCAGTGTCTAGAAATTTCAATGTTCAGTCTGTCTCCGCACGGGCCAGTCCCCACTTGATGTGGATCACTTTTGTTTCGGCGCTGACATAATAGCTTTCATCTTCTCGCGCGGGGCTAAAATTACAGTGATTTGCCAGCGTGCATGAGAGCTAATGTGGGGCTCTATGAGACTTGCAGTGGAGAACTTGAAGAGGTGTCCCACGCAGCTACACGCAGTCGCGCAGCTACAAAAGCTGGTGGGAGACGATAAAGAGCTACAACCGGTATCATAATGCTCGCTGGACTATCTCGCTAGCTCCGCGCGGATCGAAATCGTGGCGCAACCGGGCGCACAAGATCAAGACGACAAAACCGGCTACACGCGAATACCTGAGTCAAAGGGAGGCATTGAAGCTAAGACATTTGCTCCGCCTGTGCTGCAAAATCAGAGCCGGGAGGCTCCAATCCAACCGAGAAACCGCCACATCATCTGACTCGGCAACATTTTTCCGCATAGCGGCAAGCTCATATTCCTACGCATGTACTCTAGAAATAGCAAAAGACGGGCACCGGCGGATAAGGTCGCAAAGATTCCTAAAGAACAGCTAACGCAGCTCACCCTCAACTTCAGCAAACAGATTCCTACCGACGTCTTCACCCCCACGCAACTGCAGGGATACCTCTTAAACCACAGGGAGGCACCAGTCAAGGCAGCGACAAGTTGCACATTGGCAAATCACTGCAATTTTAGCCCCGCGCGAGAAGATGAAAGCTATTATGTCAGCGCCGAAACAAAAGTGATCTACATCAAGTGGGGACTGGCCATCCTCGGCCACGTCAGACCTTTCGCGCGTGCGAAGGTTTCGGTCCATGGCATCAAGGTTTCCATGGCGCCGGCCGGTCGGCGACGGTGGTGGAGGCGGAAGACTCTAGGTCGTGCAAGTGCCGTGCGCGCGCACGGAGTGCGGCGTGGTGGACGATTGAACTTGCTCACAGGACCTTTTTGACGCAGGGTAGAGCGTTATCTGCGATACCAAAAAAGTCTCGGAGACACAATCCACATCGCCATTCTAACTCCATTCCATGCCAGACCTTATGCTGGCTCGTCGCCCCTGTGACTCCTCGCCTCAGTATTAGTGTGTACGGTTCGTGGAGCAAGTCTTCGGGTTGCTGCTTCGTAGCGTCGTTGCCTTGTTCGGCATGGGGCTGCTGTAAAATTGGATCGTCACTTTCCCGCACGAGTGGAGGCAACCTCATGTTTCTAGCTTTTCTAGCTCGGAAAAGGGCAAGTCGGAAGGTGCAGGAAATGGACCCCCTGGTGGAAAGGGCAGTGTTGCCCCGCTTCCGAAATAAGTTCAGCAGAGCTCCCCGCACATGCAATTCTCGCTGACAACCTTGAGTCGGTCCTGAGAGCGCGACTCGGTTCGGTAAGTCGGAGTTATCTCGGCTTATTACTGACCAGTTCCGAATTTCTACCGGTGGCCCGGCTGGGGTCTGGTGGCTGGACGCGAATTTGCCACGAAACAATGCGCCTTTCGCCTCTTTCTCTCGAGAAGCCCATCCCGTCCGCCATGACAGACCAAGCGTGGTCAAAGATCATCAAGGATAATCCCATTAGGAAAGGTCTTGATGCCTTCCGCGCTTCGTTCCACCTGATCTGCTAAGACAGGAGAATCTCGCGCACTTCGGATGCGCTGGAGCAGCTTGCCCCTGAAGGTGATATTTGCCGGCCTTACCCAAAGCGCCCTCTTCTAGCCAGCTTATAGACCTCCAAAACCTTGCTCTCGATCTTCTATCAGCGCTACAAACGCTTCCTGCCGCCCGTCTGCTTCGTTCTAAGATAAGCGGAAAGCTTATCTTCAGCGACCTTCTTAGCCTTAATTCTGCCATCATTTCTAACGACTTCGATCTCGACCGTATTAAGCCTCTCTTGAACACAGCCCTTAACGATCCAGATGATACGCGTATCTAGGCTCAAGTCTCCGACGCCATTGCCAAATCCACCCCACCTCTCCGACCGGTAGCGCCCTCTCACTAACAAACGCCTTGGGTGCATACCACGGCTAGCTTCGTGAACACTACCGAATACCGCGACAATATGGACCCGATTCTCAAGTTGGAGCTTGGTCCTCTATGGCAACTGTTACGAAGCTGTTCCTGCTACGCGGAGGTGTAGTTCGTAATAATTGCCATAAGCTTAAGCTAGAGTGAAATTCCATGGCAATTGTTACGAGAAGGAGAGGGGGCTGACTTTTCGTTCCTTTCTAGAACAACACCTTTCCGTAGAAATCGCTCGGCATCTCTACTCACGGCTGACATCCTACCGTATAATCTGATTCAAATTGAAATTTAATCTAAACCTAAAGGGTCTGCCGCAAATTAGGTGGTGGCTGACCGAGGCGCGGGCTTCTTACTCGCATATCCTGACCGTTGTGTTCATAAACGGTGTACACGCACGCAATTTTGTTCGAAAAAAAAGGGGGGTTGTCATGACGTTTGCAAAGCACAGTGGCGTGGGGTAGGGTTTGCGCGGGGCATAGGGCAAAGGCCCTCGGGCAACTTTCTCTCATCCTCCTTTCTTCTCCAACTTCATTCTTCTCCAACTTCTTCTTCAACTTACACCACGTGGGACCAAGCGGCTCATACCCCATCCAGGTCACATTTCAGCCACGTGACGCCAAGGCCCATTCAACTTTGCCGCCCACGTCACCAGCGCACAGGGGCTCTCTCCGAAATCAACACCCAAGCATTCTAACTTCACCTCTCTCATTGCAACCATGCCTCCCGACCCTGTTGGCGCCACCAGTTTGCGACAGCAGTTTGACAAATTTCTAGCCGGCAGTCCAAGCAAAGACGATCTGCAAATCTTAGCGGGCACGCTCAATTTCATTGGGAGTAAGCAGCCACAGCAGGTCCGCCAGACCCTCCACGACTTTGTACACGATGATCCGCCAAGAGAAAGCGCTGGGAATATCGTGCCGCTGGATGAGCTCACGGAACGGCTCGAGCTGATTACGAAAATCAAAGATGAAATCCGGATCATCCAGAATGATTTCGAACTCGACAACTATGGTCGTGCCGCTTTGCTTCTTGCTCCGTTGGAAACCTTGCGATTGGCACAAAGTACGACTGGGGTTACGCATCGTTCAATACGGCTCGGCATAGAATCAGGCCTCCGAGCTATTCCCACCCTTATTCGTCTATGTATGTTTTTCCAACCTTCTCCTAAGGCTTATCTAACTTCTTATAGTTCTTACAGACACCAACGGGTGCGCCGACACAGAGGCCAATACCGAGCTGGAATCGACTACCACAACGTCTTCGAAAAAACGCAGGAATACGGCCAAGTCTACGATACCGTCCCAAAAACGGCAAAAGGCAGATGATGGCGATGCTAAGTATATCCCGAGAGCGACCGACCCAACCGGCAAATTGCACCCAGAAGACAAAGAAAAATATATTCGGCGGGAGCTTGATGGTGGACGATGTCTAATTACGGGTACTGCCAATCCGGACGTCTGCCATATCATCCCGCGCGCTACATGCGCACGGCAAAAACTTCAAGCGCAGTTCGCGTTACATTTCGACAAAGCGTCGACGTTGGTTTGGGATGGTGAAACTGACAACCTGAACGCATGGTTCACAGCAGGGCTTGGAGTTTCAGACAAAGCTTGGAACATGATCAGTCTGAACACCCAGCTCCATAGGTGGTGGGGAAAGGCATACTTTGGGTTCAGGTGTCAAGGCATTCTTCCCGGGCCTAATGACATACAACAACTCATTCGCCTGCAATTTCACTGGTTACCAGGAGCGCTATCTAACGAATGCGATGAGGAAGACCTCCGAACACACCTCAGCTCTGTTTGGGGTCCGCGGGAAGGAGTTGCAGCCTTCCGAGTTACTGGACAACCGATCACCACAGGTGACGTTTTCGATGTTGTTGTGGCGGCCGAGGACGCATTGAAGATGAAGGCGGCATTCGACCTCCAATGGGCTTTGATCCGGGTTGCCGCTTTAGTCGGTGCAGCTAATGTTTATGCCGATGCTGTCGACAGCGATGATTCTGGCTCCGCCGAGGAGAAGCTGACCGAGGTGGTCGCTGTTAGCATTTCTAGCTGGTTCGACAACGTCGAGGCTGGCTTGCCTGATGACCACGACGATGACAACGATGACAACGATTGTGGCGCCGACAATACAAGCAAGCTCCCAATTGCGTTAACCGTCCAGACCGGAAGTTCGTCAGGGCAGCTAGAACATATACATACACCAGCGTCAACCTCCGCATTTTCGGCAAATCCTACTTCTAACATGAAGGAGAACCAGAAGCCCATAGCGGTACCGAACCCAGTACCTCCGGGAGGCTTTACGAATGAGAGCGAGGAACGTGTGCTGGACCCGATGAGGATTCTTTTTACGGGTCACCCACAATAGTTTTGATCCGGTATGGAAATGCTGAACTGGATGCGATATTTTTACAACAGCCGCATTGTCATTAGACGCCTTTCTTTTCTTGCTATTCACGTAGGCAGCGTAGGCAGCGTACTATTGTAGTTAGCTACTGAATAGAAGTAATCCTTCCGTGTCCGGATAATAATATTGTATTTGTTTTGTATTACTGGTTCGTTCCTCTCTAGAACAATATCTTTCCAAATATAGAAATCGCTCGGCACCTCTACTGACGGCCAATGAAATTTAATCTCAACCTAAAGGGTCTGCCGCAAATCGAGTGGTGGCTGACCAGGCGCGGGCTTCTTACTCGCATATTGGGAAGCAGTTGGTAACAATTGCCGTGAAAAAATTAGTTTGCTTTTTTCACGGCAATTGTTACCAGCTATAGAAGCAGGCCTCCGAGCTATTCCCACCCTTATTCGTCTATATATATTTTTCCGACCTTCTCCTTACAGAAAACGCAGGAATACGGCTAAGTCCACGATGCCGTCCTAAAAACGGCCAAAGGCAGATGGTAATACGAAGTATATCCCGAGAGCGACCGATCTAACTGCTAAATTGCACCCAGAAGATGGAGAAAAATCGATGACTGGCTTTTAGGATCAGCATATCCTCAACAATGGTGAAATTGACGGGCTATTACAACTGGTAGAATCCTACTTTGCGTGTTACATCCGAGACTCCCTCTTCCGTGTACGGGGCAACCGCTTATGAAGTGCATCACGCAGCCTGGGAAGACAGTATGGAAATGATGGCGCCATTGTAACCTAACTCCTGGCTATGTTTTGATCTTGTACAGCTTTCAAACTGGGCACGCCCTACTCTTCCGGATTAAGGCGGCCTCTGTCCTCTCCTGTTTCTTTCTTCGGTCTCTTAAACAATGACGCAACTGTACCCTTGGCTTTCTTGCTGGCGGTGCGGATGCTTCTCCTCAGGCCTAGCTTGGAGAGATCGGTGACGAGCTTGGTCGACGACTCCTCCTTGCCCTCATCAAGCTTCTTATCCTTGCTAGTCTTTGCACTTATCTTCTGCTTTTCCTTCTCTTTCTCATGGCTATTGTAATGCTTTAACCTGCTTGCTTAACTGCTCTTCATCTCCTAGGCGATCCATCCTGTCGCTTGCCGCACTAGGTTTGCTAGCTAGAGCCTCCTCCACTGGGGGGATAGCTTGAGAGGAGGACTTCTAGTTATCCTCCTCTACTTCCTCCTCTATCTCGGCTTTAAGCTGCCTATACTTCTGGACTTCCTATAGATGTTGCTTATACGACTATTCCAAGATATATCTTCTCTAGATCGCTTTTGTACTATTGCTTAAGATACCGAGATCGAGAGCGTCTTGGAGCATGTTGTCCTAGTCGCTAGGTATGAATACCTTATCTAGAGCCGGACTTAGTGTGTTATTATCGGGAGGGTCGCCGCTAAAGATAGCTCGAAGGGCTCTAGCAGCTTATTAACCCGCAAAGAGCTGCTGCACCGCGTAGCGTATACGGAAAAAGTTAAGGTTCGGAAGTAGCCGGCCCTCTGGGTTAGACGTACTCAACTTATAAATATCGCTATATACGACGTATTTAGCTCTAGCCCTAATTAAGTCCTCTATCTTCCGTCTACGGTTTAATAAGTTAGTCTCCTTACTATAACCGTGGCTATTATTAGCTAGACTAATCTCGGTATATCGATCCTTAAACTATACGACCTAGAGATATATCCTATGGTCCGGATTCGTTAGGTGTAGAATAGGGCGGAGTGTAAGTTTATGCTAATTTTAAAGCTGGTAAGCGGTAGGCTGTAATGGGAGAATATTTCGTTTCTTACAGCCGGCGATTTTAAGCTCCTTAATCCGTTCTAAAGGCTAGAATAGCCGAAGTATCCCCTAAAAAATAGCCGGGTCGCCTATAGATTTAGTAGCTTTAACATCGATAATATACGCTGCGTCGACCGTCTTAATACTAGTTAAGATATAGCATTTCCCGTACTAAGGCGGTACTTTTCGCTAGGCTGACTTATCCCTTTTGCTACGGTCCGACGCTTTACTACCCTTCGTCTCTCTACTACGCTCTACCGCTTCTTCCTCTATATTTTCGGTAGGTGTCTCTGTTGATGGGTCACCGTACACACAGAGTGGAATCAAAGAGGTGAAGAAAAGACTTCAAAGTGCTTAATTATTTTCTATTTAAGAGAGCGAAAGTCTTTGATTATTATAGCTGTTGAGTGGTGGAGACCACTCTTCAGCCGAATACGAGGTCTTTGTGAATACGAGGTTTATAGTGGGTACGGTGGACTCTGTGGCTTGCGATCAGCACTGCTAGTGCTTCGGCTGCCTGGCTGGCGCCTTGGCCTTCGTCTCCGGCACCTTCGGTGCCCTAGAGACTCCGGACCTTCGGCGTTTCAGCGCCCCGGTGCCCGAGGGTTAGGGTTTACAATGGTAAACCCAACAGTCTCTCTAATAGGTGTCTCCTGGCCTCCTCTCCCTTCTACTTCTATATCACCCGAGGCCTTATTAGAATCTTTTGCCTAGATGTTAATAATTAATCGTACTTAAGCTATATAGCCTGACAGCTAAAGCTCGAAGAAATTATTAACTAACGCTAATTCCTTTATATTCGCTATATTCAAGCCATATAGTTTCGAAGACGGATCGAGGGCCAGTACCCGTATTGCAGACTTGATCTTGACGAGCTCGGCACGTGGCACGGTTTTGCCACCCTTTTTAGTCAGAGCTGTAATGTCGTTTTGAATAAAGACGGCAAACTGCTGCTGGAGCTCTCTAGTTGTCGTTAGGAGGTCTGGCATGGAATTGAGTGGAATGGCGATGGAGATCCTTACCCCCGCCCCAGCTACGTTAATATAATAGTGCAGTTTTAATCCTGAGCCTGTAAAGTCCCTGGTCCGTGAGTTCCGGAGTCCGAGTTCCTAGAGTCCGGGAGTTCCGGGAGTTCCTAGAGTCCGCTGCTTCTTTCCTTTTACTATCGTAGGTAGGTAGTAAATCTAAGATGACGCAGGTAGCCTGCTAGAGATGTAGCGTTAAAAGGATTAGCTGTAACAAGAAAAACCCTTGTGGACAATGCAATTTAGTAAAAGAATAATGCGAACTACGGTTTAAGCGAAAGGTATGCAGTACTCCCCCCTCCGGTCTACTGTATAATATTAGCTAACGTTCTCCGGTGTATACTAGCGCTAGCCTAGCTCTTCGATCTTTTTAGATTAGCTAGAGGTACGGCCGAATAAAAGGCACTAGAGCATGCCGCGAGCCTCCCTAATCCCTCCCCGTCCGCTACGAGCCTCGTATTAGTTATCTCGGACGTACGGCGAGTTCTTAAGTAACTCGAAGCGTTAGGAAGCCGGCTAACCTCTAACCCCGAAAGTTTAGTAATAATGAACTCTATTTTTACGCCGGCTATCGAAAATAGTATAATATAATCTATCCCCTACTTAGTATTAAACGAATCGCTAATAACTATATATCTAGGTACTAATTCGTAGCACGAAATAGCTACTGCTAGGTTAACAACTAGCTATAAACAGGGAGCTGTATCGCTATTGTTACCGGGCGTAACCGGCATTTTATACCTAAATATAGCTTAGTAGGTATAGAGATAGCATATAACTATAGTATCCCTATATCTCTCTCGTCCGGATCCTTTAATAACTTTAACCCTAGTAACTAACGGGTTAGGGGGCCGTTCCTTAATAATCCTTACATCACCCGCCTACGACGGCTATAGCGCTTTAGCAAAGTAAAGCTTTTAATTCGCCATTCTAACATAAGCTAACAGGGGTTCTAGATAATTTAACAACCTATACTACGAGCGCTAAAGAGCTTAACTTACTTATTTTAAACGTATAATAAACTCTCGAAACTCTCGAAGCGCTAAAAAGGAATAGGTATTCTAATATAGCCCTTTATCCCTAATTAATATTAAGCCCTAGCGGTTTATTAGCTTTAGCGAACTCTACGTCTGTAATAGCTATAGCGCTTAATAATAATAAAACGAAATCTTGCCTACGACAACTTAGTATATAGCAAGTATCGTTAATAATTCGCTTAACTATTAAGTACTAGTCTCTTATAGCACGCGACGGCTACTACTACTGTAGCCCTAGCAGTCTCGCCGGATATATTTTATCCAGCTACCCTCGCGGCGTTTAGCGATAGATAGGGAGTTATTAGGGTCAGATTAATAGCAGACTTAAGTTTATACCTAAATGCGGCTTAAAAAGCGTTCCTACTCCCTAGTATTTAATTTATTCTCTAAACTAGGTTATCCTTTTATAATGGTAAATACCTAGTAGCATTTTTACAATTATATATTCTAGAGTACCTTAAAATTAAGTAGCTAGGTTCAGATTACGTAGCTAGCCCGTTTAGTCTAGAAATTCATATTTATATCCGCAAGTAAAGGAAACTACTCTACCCGGCCGAATACTATAAGTCCACCCTAAATACGCTATATTACTATTAACTAATACTAATATAGTAGAAAGTTTTACTTAAAATCCTATAGTAATAATTAAAAGCGCTAATATAATATTAGTAGAAATACGCTCGAAAGACGTAATATACTAAGCTACGTTTATAAAAGGAGCTTACGAAGTTTATTATAACGGCGTAGCTGTTAAAGATAGGAGACCGACAATATTATATAAACTAATTTTAGGACTACCGGAAAGCAAAAGAGCCTAAGAAAAATTAAAGGATATCAAGCTACTTATAAATACTATTTACTACTATCCATAATAAAAAGGGTTTTTAATGAAGTAAGAGAGCTAAATAAGTAATATAATTAAGTAGCTTCCTCCTATTAATTAATCCGGTATACAGCTAGTAGCTATATTATCTTAATAACTTTAATTACAACTCTACCCGTCCGAAACTACTCTCCGCTTAGAATTTTATAAAGCTTATATAGATAATCTCTAAAAAACTCCTCTTAATAGCTACTAGCTATATTACTAAAGATAATACTTTTACTAATTAGGATAGAGATATAAATCCTAGCAGTATTTTTTATATCCGTAATAGTCTTAATACTCTATAAGACGTCCTTAAACTTTAGCTTAGCCTTTATCGTACCGATCTACTTAGACGTAAATAACGATATAGAATAAGTAACTCGAATATATACTAGCTTTACAGTAGTTTCTAAAACTTAATCCGGGGTCTAGTTATTAACGTTTTGCGGCATATTAATAAATCGCTCCTCTAGTTACGCGATTTTACGCCCGATGTAATCCCTGCGGCGGGGTATTTAAAGGAATTCGACATTTCGGTCGCGAGTTAACCCGGTTGCGGGGAATGTGGGAATGACGGGTAAAGCCGCATTGTCAGATGACGTCGGGTCTGCCCGGAGGTCCAAATTCGCAGGGCGGCGGCCATTGCAGGTTGTTCGTGATGGATTGAGGGGTCGCAATACTTATCTCTGTAATGAGGGGCAGCCTTATCGAGAGGGGCACGATTGCCGGGAAGTACCCGACGTCACTGAAGGCGGCTGGGTTTCCGCTCACTGTTTTGCACCTCCTCTCTCTCTCCTCTCCCCCGCCTCTGCTGCAGAGCTGGAGAGACAGCCTTTTTGTCTCTTCAGGGGGGGCTGGACTGGTGGGTCATTCGCTACGACTGCTTCCGAGAACCCCGTGAGGATGGAGGGGGTGTAGCATATCTAGCGAGAGGGGGTGGGCTCTTATCAGCAGGTAGATGAACCGACTCGCGCTTGCTGATAGCGGGGAGTCAACAACGTGGGCGGGAGGATCAGTATCCTCACTACCAGATCCCAATATATCACCATTCATTCCGGCCAACTTCGGTACCTGGGCAGAGTGATCCCATGAGGTAGCTAACACGAGCAGCGCCTCGAGTGGATCTGGGAGCGTTAGCAACCTCATCAGGTGAACCACCAGCATTAGCGAACATCAGATGTACGATAAGAGTTTAAACGTAAACTTCAATTTAATAGCACTACTCAACATTTCAAATCACTCTTAGATGCCCAGCGGCTGACAATAAAATTGTAAGACCAGACGCGCCTCGCCGCGATTCCTTACAACCACCCCGTTCCTCCATAACCCTTTTTGCCTTTACATCTTTCCTGCTGTATTATATCACTATGAGAATCTTTGCTGCCAATGTCCCCAGAGGTTGCTTGCAACCATTATCAATCGTCTCCCGCCGCACGAAAATGGACACGGGTCTTTCTCAATCACCGTGCTGCAAATATAGTGTTGCATTAGCCACGCTCCCCCCGTTATTTCCACAACGCCCGGACTGGCTGGTTTGCACTGCGGCCTCGGTATTAGTGTACAGCTTCAGTTACATCTTATTGCCTCGCATTACCCTGTCGGCGTCTAGCTCTCTACAAAGGAAATACCTATGCTATTCTGGGCCGCGGCCGTTCCCCGGGCCTGAGGCGGTATGCAGCTTACGAAGATGGGGCCCTACC
>Ga0247769_1000252_pt1 | contig 12617 bp, 12 predicted proteins | sample UWRJL166409R6_FD_179942 | JGI IMG/M metagenome (GOLD analysis project Ga0247769, IMG submission 179942) | Plant litter microbial communities from Arlington Agricultural Research Station in Wisconsin, United States - UWRJ-L166-409R-6 | ecosystem: Environmental > Terrestrial > Plant litter >... | reverse complement strand
AAAAGTACGGTAAACTCGGTGAGACAGGGCTCTCTCATCACTCCGCCTTAGTGTGTGAATTTCCAAATGCCAGAATCGGCAAGGGCTCATAAGCTACTCCAGTTACTCGGCAAACCCCAGCCTCAACAGAAGCAAACGCAAAAGATAGTTCGCGCCCCATCGACCCGGGGGTGAACACCGACAGTATCACTACCATGCTAACTACCCCTTCAGCCTTCCTAGCAGCCATCCTCATATTGCAGAATCATGCCCGAGCTGTCGGGCAGCCCTTTCAGATATCACAAAGTTCTTCCGACTTCCATCAGGAGACTAGCAGCAACACCTATGGGAACTGTTTTTTGCCAACACACCGTGTCCACCGTAGTGTTGAAACAAAAGAGCCGACCATCAACAACTCCCACCCAGCCATCCCCAGGCCGCGATAACATCGTCTGTTCTTTTGGCGGGATCGGCGTAATGCTTCGACTCTGAGCACAGGGTCATTTCCAGACGGAAACACTGGGCCGAATCTCCCCTTCATCCATTCCCAACTGTCCTGAGAGGCCTAAGGTACAAGACGAGCGTCTCTCCCTCCCAAGCGGACTCAGCCTTAGGTTTGCGCCACTCGACCGCTTTGGGAGGCCAGGTCTCTGGCTGAAGACCGTTGTCTCTCAAGACCACCTTCGGCTATCCCCCCACATGGATCCCAACTCCCCCAGGTCATCATCACGGACTCTGCCGCCAACAGACACCATTCATTCCTTTTCGGGACCTCATTCAACTCCTCGACACCTGTCATCAGCTGTTCGTCGATCGAATCGCCCGATCGGCGACAATGGCCGCTCTCCCCGGAGAGCGCACGAAAACCTGGCAACAGCTGGCAGGCGACAGCGCGGAGGACAGCGTGCAACTCAGCAAGTCGGCCGCCTCGCGACAGTCTCCAACAGTCACAGCCGCGATATTCGACAAGAGACCGGGACTAGCATTCCCAGCCCACGAGGGATTAGTACAGTCCTAGGCACCAGTCCATCGCATGTATCGAGTCGGACAAGACGACAAACCCACACCATAGCGCCAGGGGTGCCCAGAGTGCCAAGCGCTCCTGGAACCGCCCAGAGTCAGCATCGCTGGAGTCGCCGGCCAGGACAATACCGTGCGAATCCAGACTTTGAAGAGGAGGGTTTTGTCAGTCTGTTTTCTTTCGGATCTCCACGGGGACATGTATTCCGTGCGGTCTCCAGCGGGCGGTTCGAATATTCGCTGGTCCACCAATCTGTATTAAATATTTTGGACGTGCATCCCATCGACCTCGCACCTGGAACATTTGACTTTCCTACCGGGCGGCATCTCAGCCCCATAGGCATTATTCGGCCGCGACAATACGTTGGATTCGTTATAGAGGCACATCATGTGGGATCGCCACAAGGCCTTATGTTTGCGCACTTCCTCGTTCTGAACGAAGCTGTTCCCGAACGTGGCCCACAGATATACCTAGGACGACGATTCTGGCAGGAATATTTGGATGGACAGCTTTCAGGACCGACATGACCAGTGACCGTCTCAACACGGAACGAGGACCGACATGCCGGGAAAGCAGGGCAGGGCACAGGATAGCTGGATGGTGTCGAGGGTCAGACGCCCCTATTTCGCGAAGGATGCGTGGATTAGAACAAACAATCCTCCTCTGTGCTCCATGACACATTCGCCTGGCTCCCGGAACGGCGATATCATAGGCCCGCCGACGATTGTCGTTGGAGTAAGGTAGCCCTTGAGCCGCAACTAGCTGGACCCGTTGCATCCGCAGGGTGGGTCGACAAAGAACCGGGGAAACGCCAATCTGGAGCCGCTATCCCTGCTCCTAGTCTTCAGAGCCAGTCGGAAGCATCGCCAGAGCAGTCGATAAGCCGGATTCCCTCCCCGCCCCTGGCTAAGTCAATCCAGTCGCTCAATCAAGTAACCCGTCTTGTCTCTTGTTGCCGGCAAGGCACAATCGCTGCGCCTCTCGGATTGCACCGCGCGCTGCGCGCAAGGGGTTGGCTGACCTGGGTTTGGGGTTGGGCAGTGCCAAGCGGTGCGATAATTCGGGCGAGACAGTGTTTCACGCAGCAGTGGCTCTTTAGCAGAACGGCGATGGAAGTATTGCACCAGACATCCGGTGAACCTCGGGCATCGACTCCATAACCGAGCGATATCCCCTTCGGCACCTAAGCAGCTCCCTCGACGCACCGCTCCGCGAAAACCCTAACCCAGAACCCTCTTCTGGGTCTTCCTGCCTGACCGCCCACTTCGCCAAACAATCACTCCATGGCCGCAGATAGCTCATATTCAATGCCACACACGGCGAGAAATGTAGCTCAGTTGCTCCACAGCGGTGTTATTGACTAGGACGGCGACACGGCAACCGAAAGAATGGGGGGGGGAGCTTGTTTTCTGGAAGGCCATGTTGGGGAAGGCAGCCCTCTATGATGTTATGCCATGTCGCCGTTGGCTTTGGGACCTTTCATACACCTTGGCATATCAACACTTTGTTTTACGTTGGACAAACGCATTCAGGCGTAATATTTGCATCGGGGGGAACGAGCGTTGTTTTTAGTCACCGTACGACCGGATGGCTGTGTCGGCATGGGCGGGGTCGTGATTTTTCGGTTGGCCGCAGCATATCAGCAGAATTGTTTTCGTCACCTGCAACCTAGTACAGGGCCACAAGATCCTCCCTGGAGTCTTCCGGCCGGTTTGGAGATGTTTCGATGTTTTCGGCTGCATTGGTATTTTTAATACGTTAAACTGGTGTTTTCTTGCCCATTCCACGACCTTCCTACAGCTATTGTCTCTTTGCTTCTCGAGCGTCTTTTATGTCAAGGAGTGGGTCGGCCGGTATCCTCTTGTAATTCACAGAGATGGCATTGCCGCTAGGTTACATTGAGTGTTCCACGAACCTATCAAATCTATGATAGCTTTGAGTTTATTATCCTTTGCACCACGTTGTCTTGAAGCCTCTCGTGTCGAAAAAAGGGGCAGAGTAACTGCATATTACACGGCTTCCCATAGACAAGGAATTAGTTTGTCTTTGATGATAAATAGGTAATACCCTCAAAGTAGAAGCTGGAAACGGTGACGAAAATTACGAGAAATAAAACAAGCATGTTACGGAAGTAGACTAAAAAAACGAACAAAAACAACAAATAAATATACAGAACTTTTAGTTAACATATGTAGTTCCTTCGACCTATACAGCCTGTTGTTGAAGTATGCATCTCGACCCGACAACATCCCTAGGAATCATCCACCAACCAGCGCTATGCGAGACGATACGACTTGGGTGGGAGCACGACGACTTGGCGTCGTCGAGGGGACAGAAAAAAAAAAGGGGGTAAAAGTGGGCCTGCGCTACTCATGATCAAGCAACGGCTCCATGTCAGTTGTCCGGGCAAGACGTCTGTCTGGGGTCATCAATCCATCCGCTTATAGAAACTGGAAATGCTATTTGTGTTATTCTTGGGGCTTATCTGCTCGCGGAGCTGCTTAGAGAGAGTGTGTAAAGAATGAATGCGATTGTCGACAGAACAAAAGAAAAGGCGGAGGGGGCGGTAGGGACCAGCGCCGCGCATGGCTAGTGGAGAGTTGGTACGGAGTAGAGAAGGCCAGAAGGGGTCGCGCCCGGCGCCGGAACCAGAATATTATCATGTTGGCACATATCCAGGGTCACTTGGTCGTATGGCCTTATTGGGGAGAAGTCATGTCATGCCAGCTGCGGATTCATCGTGTTCGGAAGTTCAGTTTATTAAAAACGAGGGAACCCGGAGGGGGACCACACTGCGTTGTACTGTGCTGCCGAGTCTAGGACGTCGAACAAGGGTTGGGGGTTGCCATCACGAGCATATGAGGCTTCGGCCTCCCGGCGTTGTCGTGATAGTGATTCAATCCGATAGTCGACAGCCTGTTGGTCTCGAGAGTCATCTTCGTACTGGCTCTCAGGGTCCCAAGCTGGGGTGGATTGTCCAGTAGTCCCCGACGTGAGTGACGGTGAGCCGAACTGATCGGTGCTGTCAGAGTCGACTGACGAAAGACGATGTGATATGGCGTGTGGCATCGGTTCGTCAATCTGTCCCCGCCGGTCTGAGGAGTGTGGGCCACTGCCACTAAACGGCTCTGACGAGGAAATGACTTGTTCGAAATTCGAGCACTCCCCGTTCTCAGGTGGGAAGTAAAGTGCCGAAAGAGGAAGAAGCCCGGTAGTCCCAGCCGCCACTCCGGTAGGTGTGCTGAGGTCCTGTTCTGACCAAACCCCCAAATCCTCAGATGCTATGAGTCTCGTTTGAGAGGTCGCGCGGGGTGGTTTGTGTTGTGCCGGATAGTCCGCAGAGTCTCTTGATGAGATAGGGCGTTGGTCCTGGCCGTCCGATGACAAAAATTGATAGGACTGAAAGTGTTCCTGGATCTTGATGGCCCAGCCAAGTCCACCACTGAAGCCCACAACAGCCGTTGGACATGTGACGAGGATATGTCGCGTTTTAAACCGCGGTGGTTGCGGCGACTGGCAATGGAATGTCCACATGAGTAGGCAATAGCACACTCCAGTGCTGGCCCATTCAAGGAGTATTTCCTCATCGAAGGGTGTCAGCTGCGCCGCCAGGCGAACCGAGACCGTGTTTGTGGCTCCTGGAGCAATGCTTGCGTTCTGGACAAGGGGAGTTCGGAGCCTCGAGGGAGGGGTCTCTTTCCCATAAAAAGAGAGTCCCTGGATAGATATGGCCCACTTGGGGCTCTGTTGATTGTAAGTAAAGGGTTTACAACTTCTAGTTGACCTTGCTCGAGCTGAATTAGAAATAGGGGCTTGCCTGATGATCATTCTCCTTGGGTGGACTATCCCCTTGAATATTTGCATGAAGCAACGAGGTACTTGGGCGCATTGAACCTCACTGAAGACGGGGAGCCGAGAGAAGAGATAGAGTTCATAGTATCGAATGGGAAGAGGGTCTTCAGTTCAGGTTTTGGGTCTGGGAGTCCCTTGGGTGATTACCTCCCTTATGTTCTTCGCAACATATTCGAATACCTTGATATTTCGCCACAGGAGATACATAACCGGGAAGACGCAAAGCCGATACGACGAGGCTGCGACAGCCCGATTATTGACGGATGATTCACAGAGCGCTTGCCCAAGATGGCAATTGGAAATGCAGGTTGTTTTGCGAGCACCCCGAGCTGATTGCCCCACGAAGCAGCCGAATTTCCCTCGGGCCGCCGCTCGCACCCGCCAGTGACAATCAGCGGTATCGGCCGGGCGGCGGTGAATGGAAGGGCGAGGAGCTGACTTTTGACCAATCCATACCCTGACAGCCCATTTGGAGATGCTTGAGGGGGTGAGGGGCAGCAGCCCTGAAAACCCCCAAGCAGTATCGTCTGTCGGTTATTGGCCACTTCCGCCCTCGCCAATCCATTCCATTCGACGAAACCCCCGTCGAGAGTGTAGCTACCTTGGAGCTCACGAACCTTGGGGGATTTCCACTTCCCCTTTTCCCTCTTCTCTCTGGTCCCGCCGTCCAATCTGTATTCCGAGTGCAGAAACGTGGGCTCCCCTGTTCCGTCCGATGCGGGGACAGTTTATGTCCTCGAGTTTAGCTGTTGCTCAATGGCCACTCCTTCACCACGTCTCGATGCAAAGCAGCTCTTTGCATCCTCCAAGCCGCCTCGCTTATCAAGGAGCAGAGCTCCGAGCAGTTGAAGACATTGCACCTCGGCCATACTCCACTAGTGCAGTTGCCTCGGGAGCCTTGTCAGAGTTGACCGCGAACCGTGAAAGGTGCTCTTCATCCTTGCTGAGGCTCTTCTCACAGTTAAATGGGCACCCCAGCCAAAAATGACCTTATACCTAGCTCCAATCCCCGGCAGTATGCTAGAACTTAGCCCTCGGCCACCAAGTGACAGCCTCGCATTCCTTCCACATTCGTTGTGCTCCCTGGGTGGCGCCATTTCTTCATTTCGTTCTCAGCATTTCTAGGTTTCATTGTCTCCGACCTGAACCTCCCCCGTCCTCTTGCTGTTGTGCCTGTCCGATTGTGGCCGGGAGAGGGCCTCGGGGGATACTGCAGCATTTTGACATCGCCGGCTGCTCATGAGAAGGTACCCACACCCAACAGAACGGCAGCGAATCTTGACAACACCGGCGAGTACCTGCCCGGTAAAGGATAAGAGCGGCCGGAATGGACGGGCCTACGGGAGGGAACGGGAAGAGGGGGGTTGGGAAAGGTCAGAAGAGAAAGATGAGCTCCTTTGGCAGCGAGGAAGAGGATCCAGGCGATGAGCCAGCCAGGAGAAGCAAAAAGATAGGCCGGCCACCGAACCCCCGGCGACCGTAAGTCGCCTCATACCTGCCTACCTACCATTCGGAACTCACTAGACATGGCTGGCCGTACCGGCGACAATATCAACTCTGTTTGTAGCATAGCCACTAACTCGTCGTGTTCTAGCCCCCCTCCTGCTACTCCGGTCCCAATCATCCCTCGGCCGGAAACACCTCCCAACCTAAACCTCCAGCGAGGTGACGTCGCGGGGCGTGTTGAGGGCAGCATTATTGCCGACCAAGTCATTGATGGCATCAACCAAGGTAGCCCGGCCTGTGGTCCTGCTTGGCCACCGCAGCTCCCACTCCCCGCCAACACCAACACCCCATCTGCGGATGTATTGCAGTGCGAAAATGCTGCTTCAGCCGATCCGACAAGCCACACAACCTCAGTCTCAGACTCCCAGGACACCCGCACAGTGCCGGCAACTGCCCTGACTCTGAACCGTGGCCATCGGCCACTCGACGCCTCACAATTGAACCCCAGCGAGAGGCTAGTACGCTTGACGATTCTGGTCCCGGAAAGCTGGGTTGAAATCCCCACCGTCGAATCATCACGCTGGCCCAACACTTTCGTCAACCCCAGATTCTTGTCATCTTCTGGTTTGAACCCTTTTGAACTGGATCCATCCGAGGTTGCAACTTTCCTCACCCCTCGTGGATTGGTACGGTGCACACGCGCCGTTGAGCTTTACTACATGCCGTACGATCTGAGCGGTGAGGCGCTGCTGCCCCATTCTATCCGGCTCTTTGTACTCAATGACGCCGACCCAGACCCGGGTGTGGCCCTGATTATCGGGAAGCCGTGGATCGAGCACGCTAGGATGAACGCATACGTTTTGGACGACCCCTTCCCTTGGGGAACAGGCCGTCTAACACCACAGGGTCACATACCCCTGTAACCACGTTTTTACTTTGAGGACTGGAAAGGCAGTCCCTAACGAGCAGTGCTGACCGATTCGTCGGCCAGCCTCAACGATACCGTTTTATTTTTATTTTTACGATGTGTGGTTGCTGTGGGAGCACGGAACCACCAAGAAACATAACAAACGGTACCGCTGCCTGCAGCCAGGCGGCCGGAGCACAACAGACGAAACACAACAGACGGAAGCGCGCATGACTTGTTTGTGCGAGCTCAGAAGCAAGTCGGAAGGCCAACCGCCTGCGACTCTCAGCCTTGACGAGCCTCAACCCACCCACGTGGCTCCAAATGCTCTCAGACCATTCGCCCGACTGTCATCAGTTCTCAGATTTCTACACACCGCACTCCAGACGGAGGCTCCAAGTGTATCAGTCTGGACGAAGGTCTATTAGGGCAGGGACTCGACAAGGCTTTAGTTTCTGGGCTCGCACCAACAAGCGCGATGGGCGGCATACTCTTTGACAGCGTTGGGCGGTATACTTTTTTGATGACTTGCCACAAGATTGTAATTTCCTGGCTAGTGTTGCGCCGATAGCGCTGATGAGGTATCTTATGTCGTCATGACTATATTTATACGTTTATACGCTAGACATCAAATCCGATGATGCTTTCTTTTAATGTCTAGCTCATAGTCACAATCACTTGATCTTTGGTTCCGAGACTCTTGGCTGCCGGGATGACTGCAGTCATGCTGAAGGTCGTAGGTTCATGTGAAAGTCTGAGTCCTGGGACGAGGTTTTGGAGTTGCGACTCAACCTAAAGCTTTCTTGTCTAGCAGTCTATGTTCAATGTATATCTATCCAGGTATAGTTGGGCAAACATGTTGCAAGTAAGGCGAGCTATGTACAAAGTGTGAGATCATTTGGTTGGAAGGCTGTAGAGCGCGAGCCGCTCGAGGTGATTCCGCAAGTGCGCTCGGAAATTAGGGATGCGTTTGGACGAGCCAGGGCAGAATGGACAATCTCGAACCTCAGTGAGAGATGGCCCAACTGCGGCAGCTACAAGCTCCGGAGACAATTGCTCTGGTGGGTCGCAGCGATGGTCTTCGTGAAGATGGAGGTGTTGTCTGTACTCGTACTCATTCCCAAACTCCATCTCATGGGCGAGACAATGCCAGACGTGAATGTGGGTTTCTTCGTGGTTCAACCAGTCTTGGTACAACCCGTAGAGGCGATTTGGGTCGGAGCATGTCTTGTAAGTGCATTGGTACGGCTTGAGGTCGTGGATGAGATGGGTGCTAGGGGTAGGCAAGTGCCAAGTACGGCATCAGACGCAGTCACGGATTGGGGTTTGACTTGGACACTCACCGCCATAAGTTGTTGGCTAAGTATTCATCAGGGCAGCTGATGTTGCAGTAGGGACAAGCGAACAGTCCCTCTGCTGAAATCAGCAAATCAGCAGGCGGATCCGGCCACTCCGGCTGCAGCCCCGGGCCCGTAGATCGCGATATAGTGGGGAACACACGACCCGATGTTATCGCCCTCCCGTTCCAGTTTATAAACTGCAGCTTTCTCCAGGTGTTTGCAATGGCGACTCGCTGGACCATGTAGCTGGATGATGTGTGATCCTCAACGTCGGCCCCTCGCTCGAAGCCGTCGGATCGGAGGAAAATTCGCTGTAAGTGAGACACAGCAGCGACCTCATCCAACTCTTCCACTTCAAAAACTAGCAACCTCAGTTGAGACGGGGCACTGCGGCCCAACTCAAAAATTGTCCTTTGGGGTCGATTCTTAGGTTCGCGCAGCCTGACTGCCATCCTGTATAGCGCGTCCACAGCTTCAGTGATGCTATTTCTTCTGAAGTCCACCTCACTGGGTAGCTCGGAGCTCGCAGAACCCTCGGGGTTCACATCAAGATTTCCTGCCATGACTCCGGAGTCAGAGGGACTCTCGTCATTCTCCTCCTCGTCTTCTTCGATATTCTCGCTCTCGAATGGCTGCCGGTCGCCGCGAACAAGGGACAAGAGATTCTCGACGTGGTCTCTCAGGTCCGTAAGGATGATGTGAAGGAGGTGTTTCACCACGGCAATATCGCGGACACGGTAGTCAAGCGAGTCATGGCCTCTCTGTTGAAGACCCTGGCTTTGTGCCCAGAGTCTGAATCGTTCTTCCTCATGAAGAGCATAGCGTTGGGTGTCGGCCCAGCCGGGACGCTCAGAGAAAGTGAGCATCTGGAAAGCTCCAAGAATTTGGGTTCCGGAGCGATAGAAATCTGCCGAGTCCACATCTGCCAGCCCACCCGAAGTCCGTTGAGAGTCCGCTCTTGGCTTGGGACTCGGCTTGGTCACGCCTCCTTTAAAGTCGGGCAAAACCTCTTCTCCTTCGAGGAATCCCGGTAGATCACTAAAAATCTCAGGCCCCGCACCGGGATCGCCCACTCGTGCACCTGTGAAGTACGTTGATCAGCGACGTAGGATAAAAGCCAGAGAGAATCGTGTACCTTCAAGCTCCCTTATCCTTAGCTGCAAGCCCCTCAAATGCCTGTAGACGCCCGTCAGCACCTGTAGCATGCCAATGCTCTTCGGCAGAAGTTTTGGGGGCGGTGTTGTATAAGGTTTCTCCTGAAAACAAGGTGGGATCTTGGACTGGCTCGTCGGCAACTAGAGAGCTGAGAGGTAGACGCACGATTCGCTCACTATCAATCTGCGTGTTTCCTCTTCATACACGCAATTTGCGCCAATCTCGCGGCATCTAGCACACTGGGGCTTCTCTTTTGAGCAGAAGGAACGTCGGTTGCGGCATCGCAAGCAGCTAGTTCCGTCGTGAGTACCTAAGGTAAGTTACCGCTAAAGGGATAGCTAGGCCGTCGCCTGAATGCCGCTACTCACGCTATGGACCTAAGGGAGCCCCTAGGGGCCGGGGAGCTTGCAGACATATTGTCTATGTTTGGGGAGTGTCGAGCGTTTCGAGAGTTGAAGCGATATTTGGTGTCAACTTGTACATACAAAAAGCGGAGGGGGAAATGCCCGCTATGCAACTCTGGAGCGGTGCCGGGGTTTTTTTTTTGGCCAGCGCGCCTTCCAGCCTGCATGCACGCCATGTTTGAGGAAGGCCCCCACGAACCTACGTAGGTAATCACCCCGCTTGCACCACGTGAATAGCTTTGCCGACCTCATCACGATCAAAAACGGTACCTTGCCTTTTTTTCGTGTCTTCTAAGCCCCCCATAGCTGGTGCTCTCGCCCCATTTTTATTCTCTCTGAATAGATGTCTGGTTTCGAAGTCGCCGGGGTCATTCTGGGGGCGATTCCCCTTCTCATCTCGGCCTTGGAACACTATCGCAGCGGAAAGGGCGCGGCAAGCTCCTTCATCAAGTTCCACGGCCACCTCGACACCCTGATATTTCGACTCAAGCTTCAGCGAACTTTCTTCTATCTTGATATTCTGGAACTGCTACGGGTGGCCAATGTCGGGCAGTTGGGACGCAGTGGTGATCCCACGGAAGAACTATGCCATGCTATTCTAGGCAAGGCAGATACCGCAAGGACGATTGCGTCTTTTCTCGGCCCCTTATACGAGACCTTCCTTGAGATCCTCAGCCGCTATGAGGCTTGCTTGAAGACCATAGCTGGCAGACTCGGTCACTTAATGAGGATCTCTGAGGTGAGGACCTGCCCGCCTACCTGAGAGACCCGGCCGAAGCTGATACTATCGCAGGCGCAAAGAGATGATCTACAGGCAATCCTCCAAGCCAATCGTCAACAAGATCGCCGTTTCGCCTTCAAGGAGCGGCTTTCATTCACGCTTGATAGGGAGCGCTTGAAGGCTCTTCTCGAGGAACTTCGGGAAGACAGGCTCTCTCTCAAGGTGATAGTCAAGCGTGTTACGGCGCAGCGGAGGCATGTTTCTCTTGAACCAGGACACGATACTGCTGCGATGGCACGGCAGCTATCAGGGGTCCGAGAAGCTGCTGGATCGCTCTTCTCTGCATTGTGCAGGGACGAGCTGGCTTGTAAATGCCAGACACAGCACATCCCACTGGTCAAATTAGAGAGTCGAGTGTTGAACAGAGCCTTGGATGAACGGAAGTTAGTGCCTTCTACGGAATTCAGCTTGGTAATCACACTAGAGCGGGCTATATTTCCGCAGGCATTGGGAAGCGCCATCGATGAGGAGGACGAAACCCTTATTAATACGGACCATTACCCAGCATCCGTTTTGGCAGCCACCACAATTCTCACACCAGTTCTTGACACGGGCCCACCGGAAAACAGAAGCCTCTGCCATAGTGCACGGAAATGTTGGGAAAGCGGGCACATCCTCCGCCTTCAACTCGCTGCCGATGCCCTCACCGTGTCGGGTGAAACATGGGCATTTCAAGAGCTTATCATGCCTAATATCACTGCTAAGCTTCCACTCGAAAAGTTTCTCTCCCATAGTCGCCATAGGGAAGCCATACGTCTCACTCCAAAGCAGCAGGCTCTGTTCGCACTCGATGTTGCGTCATCGGTTCTCCAGCACTCCCAAACGAGGTGGCTCGCCGCCCCCTGGAGCAGTAAGGACATTCAGCTCATCACCAGCACCGACCACCGTGGAAGAAGCATCCTTGCCTCGCCGATCGTCGGTGTCTTTGTACAGAAAGCTATCCACCAACCTGCACCACAACTCCTACAGTCTGCCCCCTTGGGACAAACCCCCAACGGTCCTCTCGGACCACATGAGGTTCTTCTTGAGCTCGCCATCCTTCTCCTCGAAATCTGGAACCATTGCCCCTTGATAGTTTGGGCTGATAATAACAAAGCGGAGACCCGTACCCCAGACCAACGAAGAATTGCCGTTATGCGATGGCTGCAGTCGACTTCGGATAGTCTGCCTCTGGACTACCTCACCGCAGTGGAGCAATGCTTGGCTATCTCCACAGGCAGACTGCGTGAATGGGATGATGAAAGGTTTCAGATGTTTTACTGCGAAAATATTATCAAGCCGTTAGTAGACGCTTGTAAGACCTGGGTAGTGGAGCTACGGTAAGGCTATATCTAGCATTTGAGGACGGAGCTGGATTTAAACTTCACGCTAAGGCCCGTTGGTTCTGGTATTGCAAAACTCTACCTACTTTATACGTTGGACTACACGCCTCACGGATATTTACCCGGGACTTATTGACTCTCTTCACTTGATCCAGCACATGACACGCAACTTGGTCTAATACCTCAGGAACCAATGGTAAGTAACGTCAATACATATTGACCCCACACAAGGCAACGACACGCAAGCAAGAGAATGTGCCTATCTTCTACAACGACGACACCAAAGACACCTTCAAGTTCGGTCGTTTGTTCCGCGCCTTCAAGAAACAGTTGGAGGTTAATGCCGACCATTTCGCAGCCGACAGGGTTCGACAGGCTTTCACCGAGGGTCGCGCCCAGGGCAAGACCGT
>Ga0247769_1000251_pt1 | contig 12621 bp, 16 predicted proteins | sample UWRJL166409R6_FD_179942 | JGI IMG/M metagenome (GOLD analysis project Ga0247769, IMG submission 179942) | Plant litter microbial communities from Arlington Agricultural Research Station in Wisconsin, United States - UWRJ-L166-409R-6 | ecosystem: Environmental > Terrestrial > Plant litter >... | reverse complement strand
GATAGAGTGGTTGCATTGGCGAGCTGCAGGGTCGGCACCGCTGTGCATCCGACGCCGTCATCGTACCGCTGGCCACGGTTGGCAACTCCACGTGCCGGGTGTCGATTATGTGCTTCGATTCTACAAATCCTGGCCGCTGGATGGAAGCGCGCGAGAATATCAAGGCGCTCGCTGCGGAAAGAGTCTAAATACGAATAAGCGTAGGTATCGTCTTCTTTCCATCTCGACTCGTCTCAAACTCTCGGCTGTGTTTGCATACCTACCTTAGGTATTTTCTGTACCTGTCTGAACCGTCCGGTCAATCGCAAACGGCTGCTTGCGGCAAATAGTGTGTAGGACGAGGAAATCCACAAGGCTGAGAGCATTTGGTCGGATTCCTCACAGCCCTCCCTCCCTCTTCATCTCCGGTCTAGGTGGTACAGATAAAATAACGAGGCACCTACGGGAAACTGGGTCTCGAAAAGCCAAAGAGCGTTCCCGAATTTGTTTGATCGCGACTTCCGCGCATCTGTCCGCTCTTTCCCAGCTTATCACGGAATTCCCTCGTCCCACCTGGATTCCGTGTCGTGGCACCCGTTCACTTTTTTTTTATGGGCCGCGCGTGACCGCAGTCCCAATCTCCATCCCCCCCACTATTTCGCACGTACAGCATAATCTTGAGTTATTGTTAGCGCGGTTCTTCAGGCCTTGCTAAGGACACACCCATTGCATTTATGTACGAGAGGCTGTCAGTGCCCTGGCGACCTTGCCCAGAGAAGAATAAGGCCGCCCAACTCCCTGCTTGTGGCTCTCAGAGGGCCTTTCGCAATTCGCTGTGAGGCCCTTGTCGCTTCCCTGCTCACGTACCGCGTTAACAATGAAACAAGGGTTGGACCGTAAAACATTCCCGGCGGCGACAGGTGCCCCTGCTCTTTCTCCTCTCCCCCCAATTCCGCTGTTTTTAAGCACCTAGCTTTCCTCCCAAAAAAAAACAATACCAACACTTCACCTACTCTACTCCCTCGTTTTCCTCTCCCTCCTCTCCATACGGCGGCATCTTTCCACCTGTGCAAACAATCTGCTGCTGCTGGTCCCGAGTTGGAGCTTCTTAAGCTCGATTGCTTGAGACAGATTCCGTTCCGATAAACACTGCTACCCCGCCATCCGCCGACCAGTGCGTTGACGGCCTCCTCACTCGCTCCTATCCAAACGCAGCCTCTGCGACAATGACCACAGAGCTGCCGCCGCCGGTTCTCCCTCGGCCTCGGCCTCGGGGCTCCGTCGACGACCACGGCGTTTTCGATGATGCAAAGACCTACTATACAACCGAGGAGCGTCACATCAACAGTCGTGCAGGCCCACGCACTCGCACCTACTCCCAGGTAGGTAACCACTCCGCAATTTCAGTCGATTACTGACAGATGTGCATCGCAGAACAGCTTGCTCAAGCAGTTTGAGCGGCTCGGTTTGAAAGAGCCCTACCGGAGAGGTAGCCATGGTAAGATGCAAAACATGGCGGTGTCCTCTTGGTGAGCTGGCAGCGGTAGCGCTGACAATAGGTGCTCAGATGAATCCACAATTCCCGGCCACAGGCGATTCTTGATCCAGGTCGAGCCGACGCTGCAAAGCTTGCAGTCGCAGGAGGACACAGATGGGAACATGCAGATCACCATTGAGGACAGCGGACCCAAGGTAACGTGCAGGCCGGTCAAAGATAGTGGCTTGACCCACCCGATTAACCCTAGCTGCACCAGGTCTTATCGCTCCGTACAGCAGCCTCCAACGGACATAACCGATTTGATATCCGCGGCACCTACATGCTGTCCAATCTTCTGCAGGAGCTGTCACTGGCCAAGGAGTACGGTCGTAAGCAGATTATCCTGGACGAAGCTCGGCTCAACGAGAATCCGGTCAACCGCCTGTCACGAATGATCCGTGACCACTTCTGGGAGGGACTGACAAGACGAATTGACGCTTCCAGCATTGAAATAGCGGCACGGGACCCCAAGGACTGGACTGACGACCCTCGGCCCCGTATTTACATCCCCCGCGGCGCACCAGAGCAGTATGAGTACTATACAAAACTGACCCAGGAGAAACCCGAAATTCGCCTGGATGTGCAACTCCTGCCGGAGACGATCACCCCTGAGATTGTCCGAGACATGAACGCCAAGCCCGGACTCTTGGCTGTTGACATGGAGAGGATAACGGACCCGAAGACGGGTGAGATAACATACAGGGGTCGCCCCTTTGTTGTGCCGGGTGGGCGCTTCAACGAATTGTATGGGTGGGACAGCTACATGGAATCCCTCGGACTGCTGGTCAACGACAAGGTCGATCTTGCCAAGTCGATGGTGCTGAACTTTTGCTTCTGCATTAAGCACTACGGCAAGATTCTCAACGCCACACGGTCGTACTACCTATGTCGGTCGCAGCCTCCTTTCCTCACCGATATGGCCCTCCGGGTTTACGATAAGATCAAGCATGAGCCGGATTCCAAAGATTTCCTGCGCACGGCACTACTTGCCGCGATCAAAGAGTACCATACAGTCTGGATGGCGGAGCCCCGTCTTGACCCAGTCACTGGCCTCTCGAGATACCGGCCGGAGGGTCTAGGCATCCCTCCAGAGACGGAGGCAGGTCATTTCGTGCACATTCTGGAGCCGTACATGGAGAAGCACGGGATGACATTTGACGAGTTTGTTCGGGCCTACAATCACGGGGATGTAAAAGAGCCCGAGCTGGACGAGTATTTCCTACATGATCGTGCCGTAAGAGAATCTGGTCATGACACGACATACCGTTTCGAGGGTGTTTGCGCAAACCTCGCTACAATCGACCTCAACTCACTCCTTTTCAAGTACGAGATGGATATTGCGCGAACAATCCGCAATGTCTTCCACGACAAGCTGCTCATTCCGGAAGAATTCTGTGTGGCCGGCCAGAAGCCGGGCCATGTCGAGACATCTGCGGTTTGGGATCGCCGAGCGAAGCGACGCAAGTTGGCAATTGACAAGTATCTCTGGAATGAGAAGGACGGCATCTACTACGACTACGATACTGTGAAGCGCCAACAATGCGGCTATGAAAGCTGCACAACGTTCTGGGCATTGTGGGCAGGTGTCAGCAGCCCTAGCCAGGCGGCCGCCATGGTGACGAAGTCACTGCCGAAGTTCGAAGCTTTTGGTGGCCTGCTCTCGGGCACTAAAGAGAGCCGCGGGGATATTGGCCTCGAGCGACCCAACCGGCAGTGGGACTATCCCTATGGCTGGGCGCCACAGCAAATGCTGGCTTGGACGGGGCTTTACCGGTATAGCTTCACCGATGAGGCCGAGCGTCTGGCGTACAAGTGGCTGTTCATGATCACCAAGGCATTTGTTGACTTCAACGGTGTTGTGGTGGAGAAGTATGATGTCACGAGGCCGATCGACCCACACCGTGTGGATGCTGAGTACGGCAACCAGGGCTTGGACTTCAAGGGCGTTGCGAGGGAGGGGTGAGTTGCCTGTGACCCACTTCAAGACGAGGATTTGAATACTGACGTCGGATTTAGATTTGGATGGGTCAATGCCAGCTACATCTACGGTCTTCAGATCGTGAATGCTCACATGCGCCGTGCGCTCGGGACTTTGACACCACACGAGACTTTCGTCAAGGCGCTTGAGGAGAACCACAACAAGGCTCTTGCGGAGCTTGTTTGATGCCCCCTCCCTCACTCAACACACTAAGGACTTTTAACGCTGGGGATATGTCGAGGTCGGGTTGTCACAAACCCGCAGCCCTAAGGAAGAGATTGCTCATTTTGAGCAGTACACATAACCTTCCTACGTAAGCATTCAAGGGTGGATTTGTATCATAAGAAGGAAGAAGGAGGTTTGGTGCATAACTGCCTCGAACAGGCGGACGGTGGGTACAAGGTCATATTTTGGACGCGGTATTTCTCCATCAGGATGCTAGACTGGGGCTCACAAAGACAAGGGAAGACGGAACCTACATGAGACTTGGGCGAACCTGCAAGGATGCGAGACGGACGGATCAGCTTCCGGGGAAGTAGTATGTTTGTACTTTCAGGTATTCATGCCGAGTAGTCAATGGATAAGACTGTATTTGCCTATCCTGTGTTGCTCGTTTGGTTCTCTGAAAAGCGTAGTTTGCTTTCCAAAGAAGGCGGTTTGAGTTGTGTTTCTCAACTGATCTGAACGCCATAGACGAGAATGAGTTGGGAGCTGAAGGATGAGGGCGGTGCTAGAACACCTGGGGTTTCATGGCCTGGGTCATGAATCTCGTGTAATAACGAGTGTCAAGAGCGACGGGAGAGAACAGTAATCGGAAATTCTGGCCGAGAAAGAGCATGCGGTTGGATGAGGGCTGATCCAGCACTTGGAAAGTGTATGTGCGGATCTCTCAAAAGGGGCCGATTGTTGCCATACGTGCCAACTAGCAGCCCGCTTCGAATGCAGTTTCTCAGCCATATATATGAACACTGTGACAAGTACCTGAGTCGGTGGGTGCCAAGTTCGATTCAAGTTGGGAACGACACAGATTCCGTCTATACATCACTCAACACAAAGGTCCACCAGAACCACAACCCTCACTCCCCCACTCATATCACGATGAATCAACACAGCGGATGCCAGACCATCATAACGGACCATGTGATGCTGTAATGGGGTAGATGGCAGTGGCTGTATTGACTTAATCCAAGAAATCCCTTTGCTGCCTTTATCACGACCATTTTCATCCTGCGCCTATGCACTTTCGCCCTTGGCTACCAGCTCCACACAACCTCTCATCTCATTCCACGGTCAACGAAGGCACAGCTGGGTGATATTGGAGAGAGAGAGAAAAGCAAAGAAACCAGAAACGCAAATAGGTATAATAAAACGCCAATTCGTCACCAAAAGCTGTGTGTGTGCCTCGCAGCAGAAGTAAAATCACCCGATTCTGTTGAAGCCGCCAGCTTGCTGCTCTTCTTCGTACAACAAACAAGGAACAAACGAGTTGCGGTCAGAGCAAGGAACAGATAACTCCCGGCTCCTCTGCGTATACCTGTTCTTCGCAATTCCCAGAAACGTATCATCAGAAGTATAAGTCGTAGTGAGGAAATTCTCGCCTCCTGCTTTCGACTTTTCTTTTTTCTTTTTTTGCGTTCTCGTAGTTTTGTATAAAACGGCGCGGGAATGGATCGAAGCTACACCGAAACGCCGGATTAAACGAGAGATTTAAGACGTAGTTTCCCCCAACCTCGCAGATGGAGCTCAGATCGGACTGGAAGGCAAGCTTCGCAGGACGCTCAAATCACCACTACCTGTTCTTCGCAGCGCCTGAGACATGGTCTCGATCGCCAGCTCCCCGCTATGATGCGGCTGCTGCAGGCCGGGGCTGCCCAGTGGTTTCCTGTTGGGCGACATCTCTAGACCCTTGACAGACCCAGACTTGCTCGTAGGAGGGCTCGTCTCTGGACCACCGGCTGATGAAACGGGCGAGCGGATCGGGGAGGGCGATCGATTTGTCATGCCCATCGACGCCAAACTGGTGAGTCCGGCAAGGTGCATGCTGTCGCGCGAGCCCGAAAGTCCAAGCCCCCCGTGGCCCTGCTCGGCCTGAACAACGTCGGCGAAAGAGATGAAGCTGAGCCGACGCACATCAGTCGTATCCAGGCTGCCGTAGTTGGATGCGCTGTCGGTGCCCTTCTCGGACGCAAAAGCGGCGAGCTCGTCAACCCAAGTTGGCTCGAGAAGCCCCCCGCCGGTAACCGTCACGGCCGCGGGCTGGTGAGACGTATGGGTAATGATTTCAACGTCGTCAGGATCGAGGTGGCCGTCTGTGATGGCTTCCGACGATGCATCAAGCACCGGGGGGATGTAATTCTCGGTCTGTATGTGCGAGGGGATGGCGGGTGAGTTAGGGATCAAGACAGTGCTCTCCTGTACATCGCGCTCGAAGATTTGACTCCCGGCGGGGGAAGAGAGGCGAGGCGACGAGGCAAAAGCCCGCCCGGGTGAGGTTGGAACGAAGTGAGGATAGTCCGTCTGGACAGGCGAGGCGTTTGCCGATCGTCTTGCCGCTACCGTTTGTTTGGCCGGCTCTGATCTAGCCGGCTCCTGTACCGGCTCCTCTGCCTTCGTCTTACCGAACCCGAACAAGCCCCTTTTCTTTTTCTTCTTCTCCTCGCCATCAAGTGCCCGAGGAGTCGATTCTCCAGTGCCAGGTTCAGCGTCAAACGGCTCGGTGACCTTGGGGATGGGCTGCCCGCCGTGGAGCGGAGTTGCGCTTGCGAGACTCATGACAAGGGATGGAAACGGGAGGTTCGAGACGTAGAGACTGGACAGAGCTTCACAATGCCCAGCTCTTATCAGCTAGGGCGAGGTTCGATGTTGTCTGTGGGATGCGGCGATCAAGCGGATGTTTGGTAGGACTGGTGATCTGGAGGCGACACACGGATTGTTAACGGGGTGCAGCGGTATCACGGGCAACGAGTGCATGGATAGGGATTTGGGGTTAATAAAAATCTCCAACAATCTCGGCTGAGAGCGGTCGGTGGGGGGGTAAAAGGCAAGTCTCGCGACGAAAAGACGGCGTGTGACTTTGCCCGCATTCCCCGATTCGCCGTGTAAATCGAACGTATAGTGGTTTTGGACGCTTTGGGCGGTCGATTACGAGGAAAACTATGGGCGCCTACATACCTGTCTTGGGTTCTGTCGAGATCTGCTTGCTTTGTGCGACACGGAAACAGCACCTGACTCTTGTTGGGGGTGTGTTAGAAGCTGGAAGCTGGAAGGTTGATCGCCGGATGCCGTATACAAGACGCTGCGATGGCGGGTGACGTTTGTTCCTGTAGCAATGCAATCGCGAAACGGAATGCTCGGTTGTTGCTGCTCGGTGAATGGTGGGCGCGGGCGGGTGGAGCGTCGTAGGTTCTGGATTCTGCCCGTTCCTGGATCCAGCTGCCCTGTACTCTACCGACCTATGGTGGATGCCCCTTTTCGGAATCGTTTCCCACTTCTTCGCTCCTGTACAACGTCCCGCGAGTCCGCGAATCTGTCTTGTTCGGGTATGAAGTGTGCAGATAAGTGGTAGATTCCTGCAGTAGCGGGGGCAGAAGGACTCCTCTTTGTTCTTCGAGGTCGTCTTGGGGGGTTTTCCTTGGAGAAAGCGGGCAGATCGCGATCAGCAGGGAATGACGATGCACCTCCCCCCCAAAAACCAAAAAGAGGGGTGAAGGGCCAGCTGGCCTGGTCTGACTGAGGGGGCTGGATTTAAGTTTCAGGCCTCGATGCCTCCGAGCCTCCATACATGGAGGGGGGGAGCTCGACTTCCCTACCTTACCTTTTGGTATACGTACTTGTACATTTCAAAAGATACCTTACGCAATGCTGTCCCACCCAATGTCCCAATGTGCGCCCCAAGTCGTCCCCGTGGTCTGTCGCTTTGCAGCCCAGGTCAGCATGAAAGTCAGAAGATTAGACCCCTTGGTTACCGCGCCTGTCGGACGAAAAGCGTTGGACTGCGCCTTCAGGTACCATTGCGACTTGGTACCGATACGGAGTCTCCGTACAGCGAGTCACAATTGGAGGACGCCCACCTCAGCTCCAGGTCCTCCTGGGCTGTTCCTGAGTCTCCCGCCCAGGGTTTCGGTGCTTACCGTAATATGTACGCAAGAGACGGCGTGTCCGTCAGACGCCGAAACAGGATGTCTCTCGGATTTCTCGCTGTCTCCTGACCAGGCCGCATCGATGCTACGGGACGTTTACCTAACGTGTTGAACAGCGCCCAAGACACATGCTCGACGGAATAAGTGGCATGTGGAAGGTGATGGGCGATAAGGCAGGCGCTTGATTGGTCCGATCAGGTGTTTGCGCTGCATAAACCACCTTCAATCAAGGCTCTCCTCACCCCCATTGCCCCCCTTCCTTCCCCCCTTTGGTCTGAGCCGTCTGTCGGAAAATAGAATCAAGGCAATTGTCCAGGGGTAGCACAGCTTTTCTGGCTCTCTAGTGTGCTCTGCATTGGGTGGGAAGTCTTCTGCCACATTCGAAGATCCTTCAGGCAACCTTGCCAATGACCAGATGAGATGGGCTGACTACCTACCCGACGGCCTGAATGCGATGCACCTCAGCGCCTCAGCACCTCAGCAAGTCACGGGCAGCCCAGCTGCAGCGCATGAAATGCCCCCGCTCTCGATCTTCTGTCTTGCGATTTTTTTATCATCAGCTTGAAACATATCCACCCCAAAAAGTCCACGGCGCTATCGAGAGCGGCGGAGTGGTTCGTTCATGCGGGGAGGCAACCGCTTCAATCCCCCTCACAGCCTATAACTTGGACTGACACTTGGAATTGTGGGCGAGAGAGGTCGGAGTACACATTGCAGCTGATGGTGAAGGAAACCTGGGCGGTTTTCGCGGCGAATGCCCTTCCGAGGGTCCTCCGTGTCAGTGGCGGGTCAGGGGCTTCCGTCACGAGGGGAAGGCCGCAGAGGACCCGGGTGTTGTGGAATTCTCCAGGGAATACCAGCCATCCTGCTGGATTTTGACCGGAAACATGGGGCTACACAAACAGCATTGTGGAGCACAGCTCGGTTGACTGCCTCTCGTACGCTGTGCCAAGACCATGGTGACAGCACTGTTCCCTTTTTTCCCCCGCCCAGGCGGGCTTGCCTCCGGTTGGCAGGAGATGTAATTAGGGGCGTCAAGCGGTTTCGTAATGGCGTGCGCCGTTAGGATGGACCCGAAGATTGATGTTACGGACAGTCGAGACACTTCGAGAGTAGTGAGGTTGCAATGTTCTCCGGCTCCGCATCCGGCCGGGAGTGCTGGGCGTGCCGGGCTACCAAGCGACCGGGGCGTGACCGACAATCCCAACAGATGCGTCCGGGAGAGTGGATACCAAGGCCGGCGCCGCACTCAACTAATAAGATGGCCCAAGCTTCGCCAATAGTCGTATCCACGTGACTCTCGTAGCTCCATTGGAAAAAAGTTCAACCACACCTCAGCATTTGCGCGACGAATCGACGACAAAAGCTGGCTGTTGCAATCGAGCTGGGCCTGGACGGAGGGGTTGTAATTGAGCCCCGGATCGCCAATTGCATCTTACGTACTCTCCTTTAACGGCGCGTCTTTTTGTTCTTCACTTCGGCTTGGTTTCAACATACCCAATTCCTGCTGTCTTGCACTTGGCACTCTCCGTCGCCCTTCTGCTCCAGAACCAAAGAAAAAGGCGATGGAGGTGCAGCTCCTCCGAAGGCCAGCCGCGAGCTGCTGCCGACATAGCCTCCTCCTGGCCTCCTCCTCCTCCAATTTAGCACCATCATCAAGCACCGGGTGGCGACACCTAAGAGCCTCCGGGCTTCGAGGGACGCGCCAGAAATCGACTGCTTCGCGGACAAAACGTGCGCTCAACATTCCGCCGCACCCTTCCTTCCTCCCGTCATCCGGCAACACCAGCAGCGGTAGCGGTAGCAACATCAATACTCCGACACCCGCCACCGGATCTGGAAGCCACATCATCTTCAATCCGCCGTCATCCGCGCCCAGCGTCTTCCATACCCCCTTCAAGTTCCTCCCCAAGAACGACCCCCGAAGGCGCGCCAATCTGCCCACCCTCTTCTCCTCATCCACCACCATCCAATACAACGCCGGTAGCGACCCCAAAGTGGCCACCGAGGCTGTCAACAAGCTCCCCGTCGTCCGCCCCCAACCTCCCAAGAAGTATCACCTCACGCCGGCCGACGTGGCCGAGATGCGGCGGCTGCGCAAGGCGGACCCTGTGACCAACAGTGTCACGGCGCTGGCCACGCGCTTTTCTTGTTCAAAGCTCTTCGTAATGATGTGCTGCCACTCGACGCGGCAACATCAGGCCGAGATGAAAGCGCATCTCGAACAGTTGCGGAGCAAGTGGGGACCTCGCAAGACGGCGGCTTTCGAAGAGCGTAGTAGGAGGTGGCAGATGCTTCTCGACGGCGAGATATGACCTTGTCGAGAAAGGATCCCATGATTCTGCTTGGCTGGCACGGGAGTCATAACCCAGATGCTATCGCCGCGACACATAATAGAGGATGGGTAGGTTAGGATTGGGGGACAAACGCGGGAGTCGGGGGATATGGACTGCGGTATTTGCCTGGCTGTCCGGATACAATCCCTAGACTGTACGATCAAGAAGACAAAGGATAACGGTGCTCCATGGGAAAGGGTGCCGCGGAGATGCTGAACACAATCATCCATCCGGCTCTGTTTGGGAGACCCACTCTTGTCCTTGTACAGTACAACACCTATATGTAAATTCACCTTGTACATTTTTGAGGCTTCATAGGCTTCCTTGTGTGGAGTTGAACCTGAAGACCTTGATGAGAGACAACTTCAAACTTTCAAATTTTCTGTGTAGGCCGTCTCTCAAGCTAGCAATGGCTGGATGTTTCCTCGGGTATCCAAGCATCGCCCCGGATTCCTGCAATACCTGCAAACCCAAACACAGCGCCATTCGCCCTCTCTGTTCGTATTTTTACCACTTAATCCCTCAATCCCTTGCCGCCCTTTGCTAACCTTTTACGAGTCGCTGGGGCATAGTCCTTCTCGCCGGGGATAACTCTGTTGCACCATCCGCACCAACTCCTTCTCTTTCCACTCACCTCTCGCCCGAGGATGACCCCGTTCTGCCGCTCATCGTCCCATTCAGGGACGCATGCGCCCACTTTTATCATGCGCACCAGTTTCTTCTTTACTACGCCACCGATGCCCTCAATCTCGTGCCTCTCGTAGCCCGGCCCCAACTGTGGACTGGGTGTGCGACGGTCCAAGGGAGCAGCATTGGGGAGCATGCCGCCACTACTACCTGGGCTCCCGGGGCTTCCACTAGTACTGTCTTGTCCGCTGCTCCATGGCGCCAGCGAGGCGTTGCTGCTCGTCTGGCTGAGAGGCATCAGGCTGGCCAGAAAGTTGTCGGCATCTCGCGCGTCTGCAGCGTCGCAGTCCGTCTCTTGCTCGAGCTCGTGGGCCGCACAGCACTCACTGTCGCGGGCACAAATTGCGCCGCGGATGCCCTCGGTGATGCCCGTTCCAAGGCCGCCAAGGGAGGCAGTATACAGATTTCGCCATCTCCAGATGCTGACAGATGCGACGTTAGGTTCGCGAACTGGCGCACAAAGACCTGTCGGGTTCGGGCGCAACCTACCGCTTGTATTCGAGGTCATCATATCTGATTGACCTTCCGCACGGCTGACAAAGGAAGACGCCCTCGGAAGAGTCGCATCCACAGACTGCGCGCTTCACATCATGCGAAGCGAGGGTGAACTCGGGCCCAAGCCGGGGCTTCACAAGCTCACCAAGCGGCGCCTCGGTGCACGCCACGCAGAGCCGCCGATGACGGTCGGAGAGTACGCTCCGCGACGGCGCCTTTATAGCACAGTTCTGGATGGCGCGTCAGTAGGAGAGAGTCAGGGAGTGGATAGCGACTCACTCGGCACACAACGGTGCCGCACTGTCGACATTCCGACACAAGGTCTCGGGCGCACTTGCCAGCCTTTTCAGGCGCCCGAATCGATGTGTGACCGTCTTCCGGGGAAAACAAGTTACTGGCACGAGCGCGGTTGCGGAACGTATCCTCTGGATTCACGGGAAGATGGTCGTTAACGCATCGAAGGGTCGAGGACAATAACGTCTTGCGGTTCGCGAGCGTCTCGTCATGGATCAAACGACAGGTGCGAGATAGGCTGTCGAGTGTGTTCAGGTCGATGTGCGCGGCCATCGACATGAGTATACTGGATTCATCCAGTCAGTAGGCGGGCTTTCACACTCCCTCTTCAGGGAAGGGGAAAGACCCATTGCTTGAGCCAATAAAAAGTGCGTCTATGCAAAGGTGGTGGTTCCGGCCTACGGATAGCATCTGAAAGCTTGCGTCGCGGAGTTCTGGTTCCAGACCTCCCTAACAGCTAGCTTGTGAGCCTCCTCGCCCCTATCGCCAATGGTTTTCTTCCCATCGCTGCAGGTGTGGTTTCCGGTCGAGGCCCCGTTTACCGCTGCCGCCTTGATAGGATCATGGTCGCCTTTCCACAGGGGCGGCTGCCCATCCTGCTGCGCTTCCACATCGCTCTCTTCCAATTCTACAAACACGGCCATGGTGGAGCGTTGGGTGTGGCGCTTGTCTGGGGCTTGTCTGGAGCTTGTCTGGAGCTTGCCCTGGGGCTTGGTGGTTCGGAATGATGATATCAGAAGGTAACGTTGAGAAGGGAGGAGGTGGGGTACAACGGAGGGAAGCCAGAAAGAGCGACAACGAAACGCGGCTGCTAACAATGCATCATAAATCAGTGGCAGAGCGGGTTGCCCATCATAATAAAGGAAAATGCTGACATATTTTGATGCCAGTTTGACGTGCTATCCAGTATGTAAGATCCGGAGGGTTTGAGAGGGATGAACCATTCCATGCCAGTCCGTCTTTGGCAAAGGGATGGTGACAACCACAAGGGGAGGTCACCCAGCCCCGCTACCCCGTTGGCGGGGAACTTGGACCCCCGCTGTGCAAAGTACCTACCTTCCCAACGCCCCCAACGCCTTTTTCGGGGAATCCCTAACGTCCCCAGCGTCCCAGGCAGGGGAGACTGGGCATGTGACGCCTTCCAGCTTTGTGCTGGTGGATGAAAATGGATGCGTT
>Ga0247769_1000250_pt1 | contig 12630 bp, 7 predicted proteins | sample UWRJL166409R6_FD_179942 | JGI IMG/M metagenome (GOLD analysis project Ga0247769, IMG submission 179942) | Plant litter microbial communities from Arlington Agricultural Research Station in Wisconsin, United States - UWRJ-L166-409R-6 | ecosystem: Environmental > Terrestrial > Plant litter >... | reverse complement strand
CGTTCGGTCCGCGCAGGTCTTCGCGTGCCGCTGCAAGACGTCGGCCTATTTGCCGACGGCACGGCCGTGCGACTGGTGGGCGAAGAGACGTTCCGCATCACCCAAGCTTTGGTCGACGACTTCATCTTGGTCGACACCGACGCGGTGTGTGCCGCGATCAAGGACGTGTTTCAAGACACGCGCAGCATCCTCGAGCCCTCCGGCGCCCTGGGCGTCGCGGCCATCAAACAGTACGCCTTGCAGCATCGAGTCGTGGGTCACTCGCTGATCGCGATCACCACTGGTGCCAACATGAACTTCGATCGGCTGCGCTTCGTCGCTGAGCGCGCCGAGCTCGGCGAGCAGCGCGAAGCGCTGTTTGCCGTGACTATCCCGGAGGAGCGCGGCAGTTTTCGGCGCCTCTGTGACTTGCTCGGTCAGCGCTCCATCACGGAGTTCAACTACCGCATCTCGGACGCCAGCGTCGCCCATGTGTTCGTGGGTCTCAGCACCCGGTCGCGAGGCGAGGCCGCGGCTATCGCTGGCCTGCTCGAGGAACAAGGCTTTGCCACCGCTGACCTCTCGGGCGACGAGCTTTCGAAAGAGCACTTGCGACACTTGGTCGGCGGGCGTTCACCCCTCGCAGAAAGCGAGCGGCTCTTCCGCTTCGTGTTTCCCGAGCGCCCTGGCGCATTGATGCGCTTCTTGGGCGCGATGCATCCGAGTTGGAACATCAGTCTGTTCCACTATCGGAATCAAGGCTCGGACTACGGTCGCATCCTGGTGGGCATCCAAGTGCCCCACGCCGACGCGGCCTCATTCCGAGAATTCTTGGAGACGCTCGCCTACCCCTACGTCGAGGAAAGCGAAAACCCCGTGTACCGGCTGTTTCTGCGCTGAGCGGCATGCGGGCCTGCGCCTACGAGATCGGCAAGCCCACGCCGAACAGTAGGTGGACGAGTGCACGTGTACTGTCTGGTGCGAATTCAGGGCGCACCGACGAAGCGTCTGGATAGCGATCGGGGCTTACGGGTCCGAGATGTGGGGCCGTTCGTGTTTCCAGAAGGATCCACAGTTCCCCGATCCCACGGGTCTCACTCATGCGACGCCATCCGACATCCGCTCCCGTGAGAGCACCCAGCGGCAACCACGATTTCGGCACTGAGCACGACGCATCGTTACGCGCATCGATGGGACGGCTCTAGTGCGCCGCTTTCCGAGCTCGGTCCCTGGCGGACTGCTTCCGTTTCTGGTCGCCGCAAGCCTTCTTCTCTCGGGCTGCCCGCTGGCCGATCACTATTACATTTTGACAGACGATCCCAACGGCAGCGGGTCGAGCGGAATGGTGGAAGCGGGAGGCGGCCCCGACATTTTGCTCGCCGGGCGTGGTGGCGCGTCTGGTGCGGTCGGGGCATCCGGCGCAGTCGGTGTTTCTGGCGCAGTCGGTGCATCCGGTACAGGTGGAGACAACGCGTCCGGAATCGAAGGTTGTGTCTCGCTCACGAATGGCCACGAATACGCGTTCTGCTTCACTCCGCTCACCCAGGCCAGTGCCAGGGCCGACTGTACGGATCGAGGGATGACGCTGGTCGTGATCGAGGACCAAGCCGAGAACGACTGGATCGCCAAGGCTCTCTCTGAACGATATAAGGGTGACAGTGACAGTCCGCGCGCCTTCATCGGCGCGAACGATGTGACGACCGAAGGCGAGTGGCGCTGGGCGAATGGCAACACGTTCTGGCGCAACGGAGCGGTTATCGGGCAATTCATCAACTGGTCGGTCGGGGAACCGAACGACGAAAGCCCAATGAGCGTGGGGGCCGCGGATTGCCTGACGATCTTCCTCTTGGACGGGACCTGGGCCGACTTGAGCTGTGATGCCGAGTTGCCGTACGTGTGCGAGCCGCGCTGACGCTTGCGCGTGCAGGCGCGTGCCGCTAGCCGAGCCCGAGCTCTTCACGCAGCGCTTCAGCCAGCACTACGAACTCGCTCGGTGAGTTGTAGACCTGCGCTGCAATGCGCACGAAGCCCGAGGGGTAACCAGGGAGCGGGACGATCGGCACTTCGATGCCGCGCGCGACCAGCGCGTTGTACAGCGCGTCGGGGCTGGGCACCTTGGGCGTGACTTCGGGGAAGAGCGCGACAGCCAGCGAACCGAGCAGGGAGTCGGGGCAGGGTGGGGGCGTGCCAAGCGCCGCGCACAGCGTGTCGCGGCCGTTCAGGGCTAGCGCACGGTTGTGCGCATAGAGCGCGGGCAATCCGCCTTCGAACAGGCCGCCGAGGAACGAAAGCGCGGCGGGGATGCTCAGGATCGCGCTGGCGTCGAGGGTGCCGGGCCAATCGAATTCGAGCAGGAAGCGCGAGCGATCGCTGCGTGGGCTGGCCCAGCCGTGGCTGATCACCAAGGGATGGATCCGGTCCTTTCGATCGCGACGGACCCAGAGGAAGGCCGCGCCCTTGGGCGCGCAGCCCCACTTATGGAGGTTGCCCGTGTAATAAGCGGCGCCCAAGCGTTCGAGCTCGAGTGGCAGCATGCCTGGGCCGTGCGCGCCGTCGACCAAGGTGTCGATGCCGCGTTCGTGCAGCGTGCGGACCAGGATTTCTAGCGGCGTGATCAGGCCGCTCGGGCTCATGATGTGGTCGAGCAAGACCAGGCGTGTCCGATCCGTGACTTGGGCCAGGATGGCTTGCGTGATCTCTTCTCCGGACGCCAAGGGGAAGGGGATGTTCGCGACGCGCACCTGATGCGAGCGTCGCGCGGCCCAATATTGAACCGCGTTCCGACACGCCGGGTAGGTGTGATCGTTGATCACGATTTCGGCGCCGCTCTCCAAATCGAGCGCGCTCAGCACGGTGTTGACGCCTGCCGTCGCGTTGCTGACGAACGCCAAATCCTCGGGTCGCGCGCCCAAGAAGGGGCCTAGGACGGCGCGCGTGTCGTCCAGTAGGCGCTCCAGCTCGCGCAGGAAGAAGTGAACCGGGTTCCGTTCGAGCCGCTCGCGAAATTCGAGTTGTTTGGCTTGCACGGAGCGCGGACACGAGCCGTACGCGCCGTGGTTAAGGTAAATCACGTTCGGATCGAGACTGAAGTGCTGTGCGAACGAACTGCGAGTGGCGCTGGTCACGGATGAGCTCCTGGCGTGAACAAGTCGGAGAGGTCGTTGGAAGTGGCGACGCGGGGCAGCGCTGGCAAGCCCAAGATCCGCTCCACGGATTTGAGCTGCGAGCTGTGCGAATAGCGCTCCGTGCCCGCGTAACGCGGCTTGATCATGGTGCCGACCGCGATGAACGGCAGCTTGGAGCTCGAGCCGCCCTCGTCGAAGGTGATGAAGATCACCGCGTCGTGCTCGGCGGCGTAGGCGATCAGCCGCGGGAGCTCGGCTTCCAGCCACTTATCGCCCGTGCGGATCGGGTTTTCTGCCGGACAGCCGGGTTGGCCGTGCATGTCGTGGCACTGGTCCGGCGTGATGAACACGTAGCTCGCAAGCGTGCCCGCCAAATCCGCCTGCAAGGCGGAGTATGGCTTGTGGTGCGCGGCGCAATACGGCGTGTCCTTGGCGGGCGGATCGCCCGCGACGTCGCGAAAGAAGATGAACGGGTTGTGCTTGGGCACGTAAAATCCAGAGCTCTGGATCGGGCAAGCTCCGGTTTCTTCGTTCATGCCTTCTTGGTAGGTCATCCAGGACAAGCCCGCGTCGGAATTCTTGATTTGTCGGACGAGGTGCTGGTTGCTGCCGGTGCTGACCGAGGCCGAGGGCGGCGAGTCGTCGTCGAACAGCGCGTCCGAAAATTGATGTGTGCCCGCTTCCATCCAGATGTAGTGCCCCTCGCTCGGGATCTCGAGTGGCAGCTCGTCGTGGAAATTCTCGGCGTGCGCGTAGCTCTCCACGAGCGCATGAATGTACGGAGCATTCAGCGGGTCGTCGTAGATCTGGTGCGCGTCGTGGTTCTCCATGGCGATCACGATCACGTGCTTGATTGCGGAGCCGGTCGCGCCGTGGCCGGCCTTTTTCCCGGGAAGATCGGCCGGGCTGCCCAACGGTGCGCTACTCGCAGCCGGTTTCGGCGCCCCCGAAATCAAATGGGCCGGGCGCTCCTCTGCGGGTGGCTGGGGAGTCCGACCACATGCAGCGCCCAGCAGAAACGTGAAGGTCAGCCAGCGTGGCATGCGCTCAGGAAGCGTTCAGCGCGAGCTCGAGCAGTGCACGCAGCTCGCTTTCGCCGAGCGGGACTGGGTTGGTCTTCAAGCTGCCGCTGGGGCTCTTGATCACACGTTCGACGTCGACCGAGGCATAACTCGCTAGCCCTGGCAGTCCGAGCGCGACGCGCAGATCGGTCAGGAGTCGTACGGCTGCGTCGGCTGTGTCGACGGCGAGCAGCTGCCACAGCTCATGCAGGCGAGCGCTCGCCACGGGCGAGCCCTGGACGGCGAGGGCATTGATCGCAAGCGTTGCGGGCAATAGGCAGGCGAGCCCCGCGCCGTGCGGAATGTTCGGGTACAAGCCGCCAAGCGGCGCGATCAGGCCGTGTGCAGCGCCGAGGCCTGCATTGGCCAGGCACACCCCTCCGAGCGTCGAAGCCAGCGCCAGATCGTGCGCCTCCGCTGGGCCGGCGCTGCCGTCGGCCAGGCGGGATAGGCCGCGCACGGCGCGCAAAATGCCATCTTTGGCCCAAGCGTCCGTCAACGGCGAGGCATTGCTCGAACAAAACGCTTCGACCAAGTGCGTCAGCGCGTCGAAGCCCGTGCCTGCGCGCACGCGCAGCGGGGCCTGCCCAGACAGCAGCGGATCGACGAACGCGCTGTGTGGGAAGAGCAGCTCGGAGCGCATGCTGCGCTTGACCTGCAAGTCCGCGACCTGCAAGACGGCGTTCTTGGTCACTTCCGAGCCCGTGCCCGCGGTCGTGGGCACGCACACCACCGGTAGTGGCGCGAAAGCAAACACTTGCGGGCCGGGGCCGGGCAACCCTTCCAGGTAGTCGCGCGCGGAGCCGGGGTTGGTGGCCAGCGCGGCCGCGGCCTTGGCCACGTCCAAGGTGCTGCCGCCGCCGATCCCGAGCACTGCCGACACGCGCTTCGAGCGTGCCAACGCGGCTGCTTGGTCGGCAAGCTCCACGTCTGGTTCACGTGGTACGACGAAACGACACAGCGAAAGTCCAAGCCGCTCGGCTTCGGCTTCCAGCAGCGGCTGCAAGCCGAGCCGCGTGAGCGAGGTCACGCCGGTGACGAGCAAAACTTGCTCGCCGAACACGCGCGCGTCGGCGAGCGCCTTCAGCCACACGCCCGAGCCGAGGACGAGCCGTGTGCGATGGGAAAATTCGAAAGTGCGGGGCCCGGCCACGCTCATTGCCAAGGCTCGGGAAACAAGCTCGTGCACTTCTGCGCCGAACGCGGCTCGGCCATCATCGGCGTGACCGCCTCTTTCCAGCGCGCGTAGTGGGCGGTCTGTTGATGCGTGGCGAAGGCCTGCTCGTCCAAGTAAGCCTCGTACAGGACGAAGCGGTTGGGGTCGTCGTTTCGGCGCAGCAGGTCGAAACGTAAATTGGCCGGCTCTTTGCGGGTATGCGAGTGATTGTCGGCGGTGGCCGCGATGAACGCGTCTACGGCTTCCGGCTTGACGTGGACGTTCACGACTACGACGTGCATGGAGCGCAGGCTAGCGCTTCCCGGGCCCCCCGCTACAGCACAAAAAGGAAAAACGGGGAGCGCCCTTTCGGCTCTCCCCGTCTTTTCTCAGCGACAAGGCTCGCTGTTACGAAGCTTCAGCCGCTGCGGTGCGTTGCCGTTCGCCTTCCGGGCTGGTGGCGATCCGCATGCCGTAGAACGAGCGCCAGACGAAGAACATCGTTCCGAGCCCGAACAGCACGGCCAGGATCGCGCTGGTCTGGCGATCGAGTTGGATCGCCAGCTCGACCGCGAGCAAGCCGAACAAGGTGGTGAACTTGATGATCGGGTTCATGGCCACCGACGACGTATCCTTGAAGGGATCGCCCACGGTGTCGCCCACGACAGCGGCAGCGTGCAGATCCGTGCCGCGCTCTTTGAGCTCGACCTCGACGATCTTCTTGGCGTTGTCCCAGGCGCCGCCGGCGTTGGCCAAGAACAGAGCTTGGAACAAGCCGAACAGCGCGAGCGAGATGAGGTAGCCGATGAACAAGAACGGATCCATGCAAGCGAAGGCCAGCGTGGCGCAGAACACGGTCATGAAAATGTTGACCATGCCGCGCTGCGCGTAGCGGGTGCAGATCTCCACGACTTTCTTGCTGTCTTCGATGGACGCCTTCTCCATGCTGTCGATCTTCATGTTTTTCTTGATGAATTCGACTGCCTGGTAGGAGCCGGCCACGACCGCTTGGATGGACGCGCCGGTGAACCAGAAGATGATGCCGCCGCCCGAGATCAAGCCGAGCAAGAAGGGCGCGTGCAGAATGCTGAGCTTCTCGACGTTCGTCGTCAGGCCCTCGGTGAGCAACACGACGATCGAGAAGATCATGGTGGTCGCGCCCACCACTGCAGTTCCGATCAACACCGGCTTGGCCGTGGCCTTGAAGGTGTTGCCCGCGCCGTCGTTCTCCTCGAGCAGCTCTTTGGCGCGCTCGAAGTCGACCTTGAAGCCGTGCTGTTTCTCGATTTCAGCGGCCGCGCCCTTGTCCTCGGTGATCAGCGAGAGCTCGAACACCGATTGCGCGTTGTCCGTCACCGGTCCGTAGGAGTCGACGGCGATCGTGACCGGGCCCATGCCCAAGAAGCCGAACGCGACCAGGCCGAAGGCGAACACGGCCGGCGCGAGCATCAGCTCGTCCAGCCCCATCATGCTGAAATAGTAGGCGCCGCCCATCAGCGCAGTGATCACGATGCCCATCCAGTAGGCGCTGTAGTTGCCCGCGACCAAGCCGGACAGCACGTTCAGTGATGCGCCGCCCTCGCGAGACGAGGTGACGACTTCCTTCACGTGAGCCGATTCGGTCGAGGTAAAGACCTTGATCAACTCGGGGATGATCGCGCCGGCCAGCGTGCCGCAGCTGATGATCAGCGATAGGACCCACCACAGGTTGCCCTCGTTGCCCAAGTCCCCGAGCACTTCGAACGAAACCAGGAAGGTGAGGCCAACCGACAGCAGCGAGGTCAGCCAGACGAGCCAGGTCAGCGGGTGCTCGAAGTTGATCTTCTTCTTGTCGCCGATCAGAACCTTCTGGATCGCTTCGTTGATGAAGTAGGAGACCACGCTCGCTACCACCATCATGATGCGCATCGCGAAAATCCAGACTAGGAGCAACACCTGAGTCTGCGCGTCGTGCACCGCGAGCAGGATGAACGAGATCAACGCAACGCCAGTGACGCCATAGGTTTCGAAGCCGTCAGCGCTGGGGCCGACCGAGTCGCCGGCGTTGTCGCCCGTGCAATCGGCGATCACGCCCGGGTTGCGCGCGTCGTCTTCTTTGACCTTGAACACGATCTTCATCAGATCGGAGCCAATATCGGCGATCTTGGTGAAGATGCCGCCGGCGATGCGCAGCGCCGAGGCGCCCAGTGACTCACCAATGGCGAAGCCGATGAAGCACGGGCCTGCGTAGTCACCAGGCACGAACAGTAGAATCATCAGCATCAACAAGAGCTCGACGCTGATCAGCAGCATGCCGATGCTCATGCCGGATTTGAGCGGGATGGCGTACACGTCGTACGGTTTGCCGCGAAGGCTGGCAAACGCGGTGCGCGAATTGGCGTAGGTATTGATACGGATGCCGAACCAGGCGACCCCATAGCTGCCCAGAATGCCGATCACGCTGAAGGCCAGCACCATGGCCACCTTGACCGGCGCCATGTGCTGCAAGACACCGAAGTAGATGGCGATGATCGTGCCGATCAGCACCTCCAGCAGCATGATGAACTTACCCTGAGTGATCAGGTAGGTTTTGCAGGTCTCCCAGATGATCTGCGAGACCTCGGCCATCGAGCTGTGCGTGGGCAGGTTCTTGACCTGCAGCAGGGTGACCACGCCGAACACCAAACCGAGCGCCGCCACTACCATGCCGAGCTGAAGCAGGGCGCTACCACTCATGCCCAGCACCTCGACGCTGCTCAAGTCGGGCAGTACGAGATTCGCCTCGCCACCGTGGTGGGGCTGTGCGGCCGCTGCCAGCCGTGGGGTCAACGACAAGGCCAAGCCGCATAGGCTGGCCACCAAAATCGCAACAGACGCTCCGAGTCGACGGTGCAAGGGCTGGCTCCTCAGTTTGGGCGAGTATCCCCTCTGGATCTCGCGCAACAACGCTGCACAGTTAGCGCAGCGTGAAAGCGGCTACTAGCATGCGAATCAAGCTCCGCTCAAGACAGCGAATTCTCGCCCTAGTTCAAGCAAGCCAACACCGGTATTAGGCGAGCGATTGTCGCCATGAGCGGCACTTCTCGCCAATCCGAGAAAATTCCGAAGTCCGGTCGAGGGCTTAGCTCCGGGCTGATTTGCAGCGACGTGCGACGAGCTGCCGTTGGCCGGCCTCAGGGCCGCAGATCGTTCAGCGCAGCGCGTGTGCCAGGGGCTCGACCGCCGCGAACGCCCATTGTGAAAACTCCGGGTATTGAGCGGCAATTGCGCTGACCATGGGCAGGACTCCCCAGGTGACCACGCGCGTGATCAAGTTGCCGTTCAGCGTGACTTCGCCCGCGTTGCTGTTGGCAATTGCGCTCAACGTGGCGTCGCGGTCGAGCGTGAAGAACATCCACAGCACCGTGCCGACGATCACCGTGGTCGCCGCGAGCTCGGTATTCAACATCAGGCGCTGCGGCTGCAACGCGTACAGGGCGGTCATCAACACGAACAGCACGGCGGAGCCCAAGAGCGCCACCACGAAATAGCGAAAGTAACGCACGTAGCGCAGTACCTGCAGCGCGACGATCGAAGCGATGAAGGTCTCCGCCCGACGCGCGAAGGCGAGCGCCGGTCCGCTGAGGGACCCGGCATAGGCGTCGAGCACAGTGGCACTCGTCTCGGCGGAGCCGGAGCCGGAGCCCGAGCTGGGCGCTCCGCTCAGGGTTTCGGCCGGCAGCGCGTGTTGCCAGACACCGGACAGGCTCGAGGACAGGTCGTGTGCGACGGAGAACAGCGGTTCGCACAGCGCGCGGCGTTCCGGTACGAGTCGAATCGCGACGCGGCCGAGCTCTGCGGCGAGCGCATTCTGGGCGGTTTCGTGCGCCGTTCGCAGCGCCGCTTGGCTGGGCAGCTCGGGCAAAAGTGCATCGTCCGTGGGCGAAAGCTCGGGCCGCCGCAGGCTGAGCTCGCCGAGCAGCTGGACGATCACAGCCAGGTCCAGCGTTTCGGGTCGGCTTGCGAGCAGCTGCTGCTCCACCGGCCGCACCAGCGAGCCGGGGATGCGCCTGAGCGCAGCGCCCAGTGGGTGGCGCGCGAGACGCTGCAGCAACATGCGCAGTTGCGCGAAGTACAGCCACAGCTGGACGTACGTGAGGCCCTGCACCAGCAAGCAGGCCATGAATGTCGCCAGCAGCAGCACGTGCCAGTTCCAAGCCTCCAGCGTCAGCATCGGCTTGGCGTCGAAGAGCAAGGCGAACCCGCCGATGAATGCTGCGCTTGCGATCAACACCGAGCCTTGGGCAATGCTCCAGGGATCGTGCAGGCAGTGCACGAGGCGACGTTCGAGCCGTTGCAGATCGGAGCCTTGGCCGGGCGGCTCGCTTGCGACCCCGGTGGCCGGAGCCGAGCTCAGTGCGAGCGCGCGGGCGATGCCCAGCGGCAAGCGATGAAAGGGGATCGCGGAGCCTGCCTCGGGTAGCTGCGTATCGAGCAGGCGAATGCGGATTAGGCCGCACAGCACGAGCAGGTAGAGCAGCGCGGCGCCGAGCAGCACGGGCAGGACCGGCGAGACGCCACTCGCCAGAGTCACCGAGCGCTGCGCTGGCGCGCTCGCCGCCCAGGGAGCCACGCCCAAGAGCGTGAACACCGAAACCACCAACGCGAGCAGCAAATAAGCCCAAGCAGTGGGCGGCACCAGGCGCCGTACCAGGTATGCGCGCAGCATCTCGATGAAGGCGACCAAGAGCGCCAGCGCATTCACGATCACGCCGCCCAGCAAGCACAGGCGGTGACAAGTGAAGCCAGACGCGGAGCTTGCAATCTCGAGCACCAAGAGCGCGGGCGTAAAGGACACCAGCAGCAAGGTAAATGTGCGCACGGAATGTGCGGCCGCCAGGTCCGCATGCAGGCACGGGCGCAGCGCGCGCAGCGGCAGCAGCGACCAATGCGACCGGGCGCGCACGGAGAAATTTTGAATCAGGTAGGCCGCGCCGTTGACCGACGCAAAGAACCCGAGCCAAACGGCCAGCAACCAAAACACGCGGGGCGCGACCGGCGCGGGTGCTGAAGTCCCCACCCAGCCGGCGATCCCCCAGACCTTGCCGTTACCGATCACCGAAACTTCGGGGATGACCCGAGGGATGGCGCGATTTTCCAGCAGATCGAGGGCTGCCAGATACACCCCTTGCACCATCTCGCGCGTTTGTACGTTGGTGAGTCTGGACGGCGGCAGCACTTTACCGTCACCATCGATGCGCGCGGCATGCACCACCAGCATGCCGTTGAGCGTGGTTGCGTAGTCTGGGTGCTCGAACAACACGTCGTTCGCGAACGTGAACAGACGCACGTCTGGCAGCTGGCGCTTGACGCGCTCCGCGAGGAACGTGAGGTCGCTCATGTCCGTGGCGGCGATGCCCACGTAGCGCACGCTGTGCAGCGCCAGCTCGGAGAGAGCCGTGGCCAGCCCGATGTCACGCGCGACCGGTGTCCAGGTCGACAGCGTCGGATGGATGCGCGACGACGGGTCGTTGGCGGTCTTTACGCCGACTCGCGCGAGCGGCAAGCCCAAGCTGCTCCGTTCCGGCTCGTTGCTCGTGCCCCCGTAGGCGGTGCGGACGTCTGCCAGGTTCGGAAAAGCGTATTCGAACTCGGGCCTCGGGCACTGCGCTCGCGCATTTCCGGCTCGGAAGCTCGCCCCGTAGGCCGTGGCACCCTCACTGAGGAGCGCGACTCCCTCCAGCACTTCGGAGCTCGTGGGCCCGCGCGTTGGCACGCGCAGCTCGCGCAAGCGCTGGAAAATCGCGCAGCGTGAGTTGTCGTCCTCGGGCGCCGCGCTCCGGTAGTCGACGACTTTCGAGGCAGCAGCCGAGTCGTTGAACGCTACGAACGCGCGTTGGGCAGTGCTGGCCGTGGCGGTGCCGGACCGGATCTTGAAGGCGAGTGTCTCGCCGCGCTTCGTGGCCGCCGAAAGCTCGAGCCCTAGCGCGGCGGACAGTGAGCTGGCCGTACCAGAGAACGTGGGTCCGAGGATTTCGAGCTGCCTCGCAGCGCCGGGCTCGAGCGGGTGCTGTGCGATCACCCGACGCACTGCCTCGGCGAACGCAGGCGCTCCGATGCCCCAGGTCGGAGTTTCGCCGACCAGGAACACGGCCAGCCCCTCGTTGCTTTGGCCGCGCTTGCGCCGATACAAAATCAAACCAGGGCTAGTGTTGCGGCAGGACAGCAGCTCTTTGCGCGGCTTGCCGTCGCCATCCAGGCTCTTCCAAGGCAAATAGAAGCGATCGCGCACCCAACCTTCGCCATCGTGGACGTCGCCCGCGGCGGCCTCCAGACCTTCGAGCGTGGCGTCGAAGTAGTACGCGAGCCCCGAGTCGACCGGATCTGCAGCGAGCGCGATCAAAGGTCGTGGGCGCGTGCCGTACAACTCGCTGAAGCCCGAGAGTGCGGCGTCCAAGCCGGCGCTGCACTCCAGGCGGCAGTCTTTTTCCGCGCACTCGTTCTTTGCCTCGGGCGTGGCTTTGGGGACGCTGGCGGCGCTTGCCAGGGGCGCTGGGCCGAGCGGCTGAGCGTTGGCCGACCGACTCGGGAGCGTTCGCAGGCCCAACCACGCGAGCGCGGCAGCCAGGACCCAAACTCCCTGGAAGCCCTTGTTCGCAGCCATCTTCCGTCTCTCCCTCGTAGCGAGCCCAGCCGAGTAGCTTAGGCCAATTCGGGCCTACCCGCAGGCTCGTCCGCTAGTCACTTTTCCACTTGCTCGCTCGCTACGAGACTTCGTCCAGCCCAGATCGGCGCCCGTGACCGTTACTCGATAGCTGCCAGTCCACGTGCCAGCGGCTTGCCAACTCGATGCGATTGTCTCCCTCGTCGAGCGCTGCCCGCGCTCAGAGCTCGATCTGCGCGCCAATCTCCATCACCCGATCGGGCGGGATGTTGAAGAACTTGGTGGCAGGCAAAGCGTTGCGAGACATGAACGAAAATAGGTTCACCCTCCAGCGAGCCATGCCCGGGCGCTTGGTCACGACCAAGTTTTCGCGGCCCAGGAAGAACGTGGTGTGCTCGACGGTGTGAATCACGCCCGCCTGGATCAACAAGGCCGGCGCGTCCGGCTGCTCCATGAAACCATAGCGTCCGACGATGCGGCAGAAACCATGATCGAGCTTCTCGAGCTTGAAGCGCTCGTCTTCGGAGATGCGCGCCGAATCGTCCGTGACGATGGTGAGCAGCACGATGTTCTGATGCAGCACGCGATTGTGCAGGAAATTGTGGAGGAGTGCGGGGGGCGTGCCATCTCGTGCGCCAGTCATGAACACGGCATAGCCGGGCACGCGCGCGGGCCGTTCGACCGCGA
>Ga0247769_1000249_pt1 | contig 12635 bp, 11 predicted proteins | sample UWRJL166409R6_FD_179942 | JGI IMG/M metagenome (GOLD analysis project Ga0247769, IMG submission 179942) | Plant litter microbial communities from Arlington Agricultural Research Station in Wisconsin, United States - UWRJ-L166-409R-6 | ecosystem: Environmental > Terrestrial > Plant litter >... | reverse complement strand
TCGATCTGTCAGACGACGATGTAGAAGGAGGGGGGGAAGGTGAAGAGGGCGACGAGGGTTGGTGGGGCTCCTCGAAGAAAGAGTATTACGATGCCGATGCGATAGAAACCGAGGCCGATGCCTTGGTGAGGACTTCCCGGTCCCCCGTGCGGTCTGGGTACTCCGAGCTGACACACGGTACAGGAAGAAGAGGCAGAGGCACGGCGCATCCAGGTCAAGAAGCTGGCCAAGATGCAGGAGGCCGACTTCAATTTCGACGAGGGGGAGTGGCTAGCACCGAAAGGGCAGGCCGCGAAAGAAGAAGATGTGATTGTCGAAGTGCTGAACGATGCCGACATCCCAGAGGATATGAGCCCCGAGGAGAGGTACAAGCTTCTTCAGACCCGATACCCCGAGTTCGACTATCTAGCGAGCGAATTCAGGGAACTCCGTCCTCTGCTCGCAGAGGCACAGGAAAGCGCCAAAGGGAAACCGGCGAGGTCACTCGAGGTGGTCAAGTCGTGGGTCCTCGGATCCTATGTCGCCTCCTTGGCGAGCTATTTTGCCATACTCACATCTCCTGCCCGAGATGGCGCTGAGGCCACAAAGTTACTGGATCCCGCAGAACTCAGAGAGCACGAAGTCGTCCAGACGCTTGTGGCCTGCCGGAACGCATGGCTCAAGGTCAACTCCTTGAAGCCGACAAAACGCGGCATGCCGAATACCGGCATACCGTCACCACCCGAAGACGAGGAGATGGATATATATGAGGAATTGGTGCCGACCAAGGCTTCTAAGAAGACGAAACTGTCCAAGGCTGAAATCAGGGCCCGCCAAAAGAAGGAGGCAGACAAGGCCGAGAAGGCCAGGGCCGTCGAGCAGGGCCTGGCTAACCTGTCCACATTGCTCAAGAGCGTCAAGACAACATCCAGAACAAAAGCGACGTCAGCTGGGCAAGCAGAAGACGTCATGGACGACAACCGGTCTGACTTTGGCGAGGAGGAAGCCATTGACAGCCATACAGCTGAGGAGAAGACGCGTCGGAAGAAGAGTCTCAAATTCTACACTTCTCAGATCGTCCAGAAGGCCAGCCGACGCGCTGGCGCAGGCCGTGACGCCGGTGGTGATATGGATATTCCATACCGCGAGCGACTTGTAAGTTACCCGCTGATTGTATTGTTCTGGGGACAGGTTGTGCTAACGCGTTCTACAGAGGGACCGCGCAGCGCGTCTCAATGCCGAGGCCGAGCGGCGTGGCAAGAAGGACAGCAAGTTGGGCGCTGAGTTGGGCGGCGACAGCGACGACGATGCGGCTGTTGCCAATGAGGTGCGCGATAACGAGGACGAGTACTACGACATGGTGGCGGGGGCGACGCAGAAGAAGAAGCAGGACAAGGCGGCTCGCCTCGAGGCCATCGCTGCGGCACGCAAGGACGGGCGCGTGGTGGAGGCCAAGGAACTGGGGTCGGATGGGAAGCGGCAGATCACATACCAGATCCAAAAGAACAAGGGTCTGGCGCCGAAGCGCAAGAAGGAGGTGCGCAACCCGCGTGTGAAGAAGCGCATGCGGTACGAGGAGAAGCAGAAGAAGCTCAAGACGATCAAGGCCACGTACAAGGGCGGCGAGGGCAAGGGCGGTTACCAGGGCGAGCTGTCGGGTATCAAGACGGGTGTGGTCAAGAGCGTGAAGTTGTAGAGAGGCATTCATTGCATAGAAATAGAGGGTTGAGAGCGATTTTTGCCATGGGGTCTCTGAGCAGACAGACGACGTAGAGTTGCGCACTATGCAAAAGCGACATACCGGAACGAAGGGCAAAAGTATCGATTGTTCGTGTGTCATGAGCTTTTAGGTCCCCCAACCGAAAGCCATGTCTGTCTGGGCTCCAGTCACGCCTCGGCGGCTAACGATCCAGAGCCATCTCCAGCCAGTCATTTGCAGACATAATAATAAAAATAACGAACTTCAAAAACAAAAAAAAGAAATTGATGACAACTGTGGGGTTCGAACCCACGCCTCTCTCGAGAGTAGAGATGAAAGATGTAAGCACAGAGAATTTTCTGTTCTCTAAATGCTTGGTAACTTAAATCTACCGCCTTAAACCGCTCGGCCAAGTTGCCTTTTTGTCTTTTCATTATCTAATCAGCGGAAATATTTTTGGCTATGAATTGCTAGCATAGCACACCGCTCGCAGCCTTCTTTCCCTCTGTCTCTCTGTCTCTCTCCGACTCTGGTTGGGCTGCCTTTGATTTTTTTTTCTTTTTCATTTTTCTTTCAATAAAACACCTAAAATTTTTGGGTAATTTTATCTAGTTTTCATTTCCTACTTTTGACAAACAAAAATGAAGCTGATCGTAAACCTCGTCAGTACAACTCGTCGTCTATTATTTCCTCTAGAGTGTCTATTTAAATTTACTCTATCCAAGCTCGCTTTGTACCAGTACTTGATTTCCTGTCCAGCTTCTTCGAACGACTGAATCCCAACTAAATCTTCGGCAAAACCCCCCATCCGCTCACAACAGCCGTTATCAACCTATTCGCAATGGCCGTCTGCGGCGGGAGACGCAGCGCCCCCTCTACATATGAATCCGGTGCCGACTCCCCGAGGTTGCTCGTCCCCTTGACAAGCGCCTCTCTCACCTCCTCCAGGGGAAACCACTTGGCGCTCTCCAACTCGGCATCGTTGCCCAGGTAGATGGTCTCGCCATCCCCCGGGAGAGCCTGGCCCACTGCGCCGATCATCAACGACGCAGGAAACGGCCAGGGTTGGGAGCTGTGAAGAACGACGCGACCCAGCCGGACGCCACTCTCTTCCCAGACCTCTCTCCTCACTGCTTCCTCGATCGACTCCCCCGGCTCCTGGAAGCCAGCCAGCGTGCTGTACCAGTACTTGGGCCATCTCCGCTGCCGACCCAGCAGGATCCGTGACCCGTCTGCGCTGACGACGGCCATGATAACGGTTGGGTCTGTCCTGGGGAAGCTGAGGTTCGATACCGTGCCTCGCGTAGCGCAGGGTAGGCGGTCCTTTTTCTGGCCGCCGGCGAGGTCGGTGGGCGGACACACCCGTTTTGTCCCAGCGTTGACAGAGAGTGTGCGCTGCCCGCATTGCGCGCAGAAAGGGTTCCGAGCGTTCCAGTCCAGGAGGGCTCTGGCTTGGCCGTACGTTGCGGCTTATTGTTTGATATCCTTGTCAGCACGGCCGGGTGAGAGTTGCCTTGATTCCCTCTCCCACTCTCTCTTGTGAGCAACATGAAGAACAGAGAGAATATCTTCTCACCTTGACCCGCGTGGAGACCCATGTGTCTCGGGGACGTATCTTGAAAGGAAAGCCCCTTGGACCTGACAGCTTCGATCAGGGCGTTGGCGGCATCGGCGAGGCCCCTGCGTGGTGTAACGTCGACGGCAAAGTAAGGGCTCCCCTTGTAGTTCTTGTATATGAACTCGTCCGGTATCTCGCCCGAGTGCGAGGGGAGGTGGTTCTTCTCGTCCACACCGAGAAAGAGGATCACGGGATGTTCCTCCTCCGAGTTGAAGCCCTGGATCAGCTGCTCCTCCGTCTTCACAAAGGGCTCCGGCCCGGTAAGCGGAACAACTTCGGCGCTGGAAACAAAAGCCAGATGGGCGGTGTCGTTGGTCTGGACGAGCGGCGCCAGGTCCTTCATCAGCAGGAACGACGCTGACGGATGAGAGAAGGCGGCCTGCAGAAAATCATGGTCGGTGCGCAGGAAGGAGAGCCGGTTGAGCGGGCTGCCAGAGAAGTAGTTTGCGACCTCGGGGCCGAACTTCTTGGAGAGCATCGAGTTATCCTCGGCGATGGCCGGGAGATCCGGGATGGGCATTTTGTGAGGGGGAGAGAGCCGTCTCTGTCTTGCAAATGTGCGACACGATGATGAATGGGAATGTACTATATAAATAAGGGAAGGTATCTACACTGCCTAGCTAAGACAAGGGATGTGAGATGCAGGGCGAGGTGAAACGGGTATGAAAGAAGCTCGTTGCAGGCCTGGCGGATATGATGGAGTTGGAGCAACGCATCGCGCAAGCGGGGGCGGGGCATCATCACTTCCCTCGGGACGTCTCCCGCTCTCTCTCTCCCCTATCTAAGTGATGAGCAATTAGTAATCCGGATGCCCGTATAATTCGCTCGCCGTCTGATAATAGTCCTAGATTTTGCTTCCGGCCGAAAACAGACTTTTTCCACAGTTAGTTTATGGTCCCCTGTTCCAGGATGGGCCAGGCTTCCAACGGCATCGAACTGAGGAGGTGAGAAGGTGAAAAGAGTCCGCAAGAGAGCCCCGGCGTGAGTGAACCACCTGGAAGAGGGTTAGGGTTGAAAGTTATAGTGCAAGCCCCCACAACGCTCAACGCTCAACCTCATCCAAACAAAGTCACACAACTTTGGCCACTCGATATCTCACCCACTACAATATCTGTTTTTTTTTCTCCTAAAAGTACTGCAGATGGAAAGGCCAGGCATGGTAGCATCATACGAACCACATAAACATCCATCTCACTAGATCCCCGACCATCAATCAACGTAGCCTCAACAAAAGTGCGGGTCGCTCACTCTCGGGCTGATTCATCCAAGGAAACCACCACATAACTCGCCAACCCACACTACCCAAGAGGAGTGAGACTTGGGGGGAAAACACCCGCCAAGTCTAATGGCTGCACAAACCCCTGATATCTCCTCCCTAACCACGGCCTCCCAGGTCTTCACGGGAGGCCACACGCTCCCTCAGATCCGGCAGATTCACAAGACACTGCATGCCCGGCTCGACGACACGGCTGCGCGCCTGCGCACCCAAGTCGGCGGTTCCTATCGCGAGCTCCTCGGCACAGCCGACACCATCGTCGCCATGCGCGGGGACATGGACCGCGTGCAGACGACGTTGGGCCACATGGGTGGCCGGTGTGGGCGAGGCGTGGTGGGAAAGAAAGTTGGCGGCCTTGCTAAGTTTGTGAGCGAGGTGGAAGAGGAAGAGGATGACCGGCGGCTCGGGAGGGTTGCGAGGGGCAGGCTGCTTGCTGCTTGTGTGCTTGCCCTCGGCGGGTTTTTGAGGGATCGAGGAAGAGGGAAGGAAGGCCGCGGGGAGAGCTTGGTCGTTGCGGCGAGGCTGTGGGTGCTGGGGAGGTTGTTGGTCAAGAGTTCCGCTGCGGCTCCTGGAGAGAACAGCGGAGAAGTCAGAGCCGCTGAGAAGAGCCTGGAGTCGCTCCATCGACGGCTGCTGCGGGGTATAGAGGGGGTGCTGGGGAGCGCGAGCGACAGAGGGATGGCGCAGGGCGATGTGCTCAAGGCGCTTGGGGCGTACAGTCTGGCGACCAGCTCGGGGGCGAAGGACGTCCTGCGGCACTTCCTGAGGGTCAGGGGTCAGGCTATGGCTCTGGCATTCGAGGCGGATGGATTGGGGGCCGAGAGGCCGTCGGGAAGAGGGGAGAAGGACGTGCTCCGCTGTCTCGCGCTGTATACCAAGACGCTGCGGGATGTGCAGAGACTAGTCCCGCAGAAGCTGACCGAGACATTACTGGCGCTCAAGAAGCATGCGCTGCTGGCGGACGAGTCGTTGCGAACAATGGAGGGGCTGCGGCTGGATGTATACAAGAGGTGGTGCGGCGATGAGATCCAGTACTATACACCGTTTATCCGGCATGACGATCTCGACGGGAAGCAAGCCCGGGACATGCTCAGCAGCTGGGCGAAGGAGGGCAGCGATGTGCTCCTGCGAGGTCTGCGGAAGACCCTCGAGGGGATGGCCGAGTTCAAAGCGATCGTTGAGCTACGGACGAGTGTTTTGAAGCTATGGATCCGAGAGGGTGGCAAAGCAAGAGGTTTTGATCCTTCTATTCTCTTGGATCAGATCCGAGATGCGATCAACGGCCATATGCTGGAAGTGCTCGAAGCAAAAGTTGCTAAACTCCGCCTAGTCGGGTCCGAGGTCTCGGGTGCTCTGGATGCCTGGCATGACGGTGTCTCTGAGCGACGCCAGGGTCTGTGGGACTACGACCCCTCAGATACAGACCTGTCGAACGGCGCCGCGGAATTCACCCATGATGTGGTTGCGCGGCTGCATGGGAGGAAGGACGCCGTCTCAAAAGCAGTTACGTGCTATCAGTCATGGTATCATGTGATTGATGATGTGGCCATCGTTGTCGACCAGCTCGGGCGGCAGCGATGGGACAACGACGTCGACGAGATCGAGGATGAAGAAGCCATCGAGCACCGCCAGAAGCTTCTTTCCAAAGACGACCCACAGAAAATGAGCGAACGTCTGAACGTCTCCCTCGTCAAAGCCTTCGGAAACCTGCAAGACCATCTCTTGTTGCTGTGGAAAGCACGCCAGGATGGCCCGGACAAGGGCCCGATTGCAATATACTTTCTACGTGTCTTGAGGGACATTCGTGCGAGACTGCCACAGGATCTAGACACGGTCAGGTCATTTGGCCTGACTGCCGTCCCGTCACTTCAGAGGACCCTTGTGGACGCCGTGGTCACGGCGCCTCTCGATGAGCTGTCGTCCGTCACCCTTGCTCGGAAGAGGGTTGTGGGTAGGAGTCTCTGGGAAGGCTCCCCGGAGCTGCCCACGTCGCCATCACCGGGCATCTTCAAATTCCTACGGAGCCTATCGACGTCGATGAGTGACGCAGGGGGTGACCTGTGGAGTCCTACGGCGGTAAAGGTTTTGAAGAAAAGGCTCCGTGGTGACATTACAAGACTCTGGTTGGATGCCGTTCAGTCGGCGAAGTCTACAGACAAATCACCAGCGGCTGTGGAAGGAGATTCCAGGGAGGAGGCCGCTGATGCGGGTGAGGGGGTTGAAGAAGAATCGGGCCATGCCAAAGATGCTCTTGTGCTTGCCGAGAAACAACGTGCGGACTTGTTCGTGCAGTGGGTCTTTGATCTCTCGTATCTGCGATCTTTCCTGGAGACGCCGTCGGACGGTGATCACGAGCTTGGGGATCTGGAGGCTGAACTATACCGCAGCACAGGGCTAGAAAGTACCGCCGCGAGTGAGAGGCTAAGCAAAGCATCTGGCGACTGCTGGAAACGGACGAGTCTGTTATTTGGGCTCTTGCTATGATTTACTCTAGATATCTGGGTGAGGTACAATACCAATATAAGACCCAGCCATCATGTCATGACTGTCGAGTGCTACGGGATATGAATACTGTGAACCCCAAACAGCCCCATCTCTGGCGCAAGGAGTGGTAGTGATACATTCAGAGCTTATGCCTCTTCTTTCCCGTAGCGACCTTGAGGAACTCATCCTGCGGCACGCCGCTCACGAACCTCTCCAGTCCGGCAAACACCTCGTTCGCATTCTGCACATCCAGCACGTCCCTCTCGGGCTTCCGGATGAGAGCCTTGATGCCCAGCAGACTGTCCCCGACCAGATGCTCCCCGAGACGGTCGTCAATCTCCCGCAACACCAGCTCTTGGAACCTGGCGTCGTCTCCGGGCTTGCAATCCGCAAAGACCTTGTTGACGAAGCCCGTGGCAACGAGATCGTCAATGGGGATCCGCTTGCTCATGATGAGGGCCTCGTTCGCCTTGCCGATTCCCAGCCGCTGCACGAAGGCGCGCGAGGCGCCGCCCTCGGCGACCAGTCCCAGCGAGGAGAACGGCGTTAGGAGGAAGGTGTGCGGCGCCGCGTAGATGAAGTCCGCGAAGGCGACCAGGGCGGCCGAGAGGCCTATCACGGGGCCGTTGAGGGCCACGACAAGGATCTTGGGGTGGCTGTAGAAGGCCTGGGTGGTGTTGAGGTTGTTTGCCACGAAGGAGCGGAGCCAGTGCTGTCTCGTTTCGTCGGCGTCATTGGGACCCGAAGAAGAAGAAGACGGTCCCTCACGTGAGATGGAGACGTCTGCGCCACTGTTTTTCACAGGTAAGTAAAGTTGAAGAAAAAGAAAAGAAAAAGGAAAGGGTGTTCTAGTTGTTAAATAGACGAGAAAGGGGAGAGAGAAAAGGAAAGTTGAAAAGAAAAATAAAACATACGCGGAAAAATACCGTCCCTTCCCGATTATCAGGGTGATGTAGACAGCATCGCGAGTGGCCACCTCGCGCAGCTTCTGGGAGATCTCATAGTACTGCTGCAGCCCCAGCGCGTTGAGCTTCTGGGGGTTGTTGATGGTGATGATGGCCAGTCGTCCCCGGTATTCCAGGCCGATTATGGGGGGCGCTGTCTTTGTTGACGCCATATTTTTATTTGATTTACTTTTATATGTATGGGGTGAGATATGTTGCAAAAAGCGGGTGGGATGACGGGGAAATTGACGAGAGAATTGGCCGGGTAGAAGATCCCGGATGTCTCTGATTTTTAGTCAGTCAAGTCAATCAGTCAATCGGTGACTCTGAGTCAGAATTTGCGAGTGTAACTAGGAGAATTGCTTTTATATGGGTGAGGTTTTGCATGAAGGTAATTCGGTGTCCCGGCGTGGATGAGACTCAACTCACCTGAACGGAATCGAGATATCTCCACCTCGCCTGCGAAGAAAAGAAGAGTGCGGAGGGAGGATGGGAAAAGGCGGAATTCACAAGGACTCGGTGATCGAGGTGAGATTATAAGAGGAATATTTGTATCTTGGTTCGTAGGAACGATGCAGCTCCCATACTTTGGTTGTTCCTTCTCTGTTAATACGCCGGTGATATACTTGCAGTTACGCACTGGAAGGAGCAGCAAACACACTGTAAAAATGATACCCGGTGCTCCTCTGACGTCCCGTCCCCTCCGCAGCGAGACTGGGGACTGGGGACTGGGGGCGAGTGGGCGGCAGACCACCCGAACCCCACGTTGTTTTCACAGATGCTGGACCTCGGTTGTTCCCGCGCTTGGACGCTGATTGGCTCACTCGGGGCTGACCTGGCTCCTGGCTGGGGAACCCCTCCATTGCTCGGATTGCGCGTGCTGGACCGCAACTTTGCTGGAGCTCCTTCTTTGTTGGTTCCATGGATCTGCTATCTTCCTACCTGCCCGCCTGGGTAGGAGGGCGGGCAGGTAGGTAACCGTTTGCTCGTACAAGGACAGGTCCGGATAAGAGCTCAAAGATACTCCGTAGCTGTCCAACGCACGAAGTACAGCATCGCAGAAGACCCCGAGATAGAACAGCTGTGTTGGCCCGGCGGAGAGCGATAAGAAATCGCAAATCAAGTCCCTGCCCGGCGGCGCAGTTATACGCAACCATGGAACGCCTGCTGCTGCTGCTGCTACTGCGTGTCGCAAGGTATTCCGCTCTGTGGCATGGCGGTCGACCCTCTTGTGCTACCGACTGACACCAACAGGATCGGTTTCTTGAGGGGGGGGCGAGCTATGTGCTCCGTACTTAGTGAGCTCCATTCCTGGATGCGACATCCATACCCCTTCCAGGCTTCCCCTCAACGGGCTCAGGGACTCCAGCGCCACCAACAAGCCCTTTGTAGCTGCTCCCGCTCCAATTACAGCATGGGAGGTGTTTCCAGTTTGCACCATCCATCGTTCTCCGGCCACCCAGACCCCCGTCCCGGGGGAGAGGGACGTTGGGGCTTCTCGAATCTTTTGTGGCGGAATCCTTGGGCTTGGAGGCTTGGAGAGAGAGGGCCCCTTGCAAAATCGGTGACCAGCATCGATCGGGGACTATATCCGCATTCAGCTAGGTTGGAATCTTTGCATCGTCTGCTCAAAGCGTCGGCTGCCGCAGATTTGAACACGGCGGATTCGTGAGGGAGGCATGATGCAGTACGTAGGTAGGCAGTAAGGTACTAGTGCACTTTACCTAGGACTATACCGAAGTGGGGTATCGCATACCTTTTCAGATCTGGCAGGCTGTTCGGACGCAACCAGGAAGGCACCAACCCCTCTCCCAGCTTGCGATCCTCTGTTGACACGGCCAGATCGTCCAAGCCGCTAGCTCCGTGGAAGCGGAACCGACGAAACACGCCAAACTGCAACATCTCTGCCCGCCAACTGACGGCCCTGAGTAATTGACTTTTGACAAGGAGAAGCCGCCTCTACGGAGCACACCGACCGGCCTCGTTTGTCAATTCCAAGGAAGCGTAGCGGGGCTCGATATGTTCTGGATTCCGCCCTGCCTATCCACAGTATCGGTACGTTCGACACTGCACGAATCCCCCGACCGAGTGATTTCAGCGTATGCCAAGGGCGACTGGCCATTGCTGGCCCTGATGGTGTTGGCCAGCTGGGGGAATGCTGAAAATTGTGGGCAATTCGCTCCTGGCGTTTCGCTAGCCTATCGCCGTCTTGGAGACGTTTTGTGGAATCAATGAGATCGGCAGAGTATCCATTCGAGTCGCAACGCTCGAAGATGAGTAGAACCAACGGCTGTCCGCAACCGCGCCTGTCAGCTTGTCGAGGCCGTTGAGAGCGTTCTGCATTACGTGAAGAAACGGCCCAGATCGATACCCGCGATCCGTGTTTGCTTTGTCTGGACATTGGATGTACAAGTACCTTGCACCTCCTGCCGCGTACCGGTATGTTTTATACACAGTAGGCGAGCATGGTGGGAAGGTAAGTGAGGCGGTAAGGTACTCGGCTGGTACGGTTGTCTGAGAGGGGTACCTCTCTCGTGGCCGAATGGGTGGTGAACACTGTCGAGACTATGCCCCGACCCTTGCTCCCTGTTCGCTCCAGGCAAGGAGAAAGACCCGCAGCTGTCCGCTCGAGTCTGAGCGCTGCCCCTCGAAGGGTTCGAATGGACGGACGAGTTCGAGTCGAGCCAACAAACAGCTCCACCACTCGCGAGAAGAACAAAGGCGGGGTTCCATTTGCCGTTGGAATTAATTTGTGATGTAGAAGTAGAATAGGGGCAGCCAGCGTCAAGGTTTGCGCTACACACTTTCGCTGCGCCGTGCAGGCTTCGGAGTTTCGAGACGGCTATCTACCCAAGATCCCACACACGAGCCGACCTTGGAAGGCAAGTTGGTGTCGACCGTCGAGACGACGTTCGGTCCCAGGTTCCCCGCTAAAAAGCTGCCCCCTGCCAATCCCGGTCCCATCCACCCCCCCTCCCCCCTGTCTGCACGGGCCAGAGAGTGGATGTGGGCACCAGCCAGTCAGCCAGCCAGCAGGCTCGCAGAGAGGCAGGCCGCAGCCCGCAGGCAGTCGGGTCTTTGGGATTTGGGATTAGAGTGCTCCATACTGGAATGGACGGGAGGGGACCCCAAAAGTCCACTGCCCTGCACCCGCCAGCGAGCAACGAGCGGCTCAGTGCGTCTTTTACCTTGGGCGTCTCACAGTCATCCCCCTCCAACCAAAATATAATCGGGCGAATTGTAACCTCCCAGGCTCATTTCTCGAGGAGACGCGCCCAAGAATCCCTCAACCACTCACGTCGCATATCGCCCACCGTGTCGCCTCTGCGAGGCCTTCTAGCGCCCTCCCTAAAAGCGGCAACAGGGCTGGGGGGAGTAAAAAAAGGCGTGCGACCGACGGACAAGGACCGGACGTCAACGGTTGGATCCGTTCTTGTTAAGCCAGCAGTGGGCCATTAACTTCATCGCAATCACCGCCGTGAAAAAAAATCGCCACGGCATCGCGAAACGGTCACAGAATACACGCCGACACAAACGACGCGCTTCGTCCAAGAGTTTTTAAACCAACGTTGAGGCCGCAGCGGGACCGGATGGACCGGGTCTTGATCTAGTCGCTCTTCACCTCCTCGTCCTTGCCTGCTCTCCGCCCGAGATCCACGACGCACCAACATGCTAATGACACAGACGCCTGGGTCGGCTTTCTATCAGGGTCAGAATACTACGACTTCTTCGTACAACGCATCCTCCGCGAGGGCGTCCGCCGCTGCCGCCGCCGCCGACCGATCCGCCTCCGCTGCTCAGCCGCAGTCCAGGAACCTCGCCAACCCATCTTCGCTGGCCCAATCCAGCGTCGATCGCGATTTCTACCGACCCTCCTACTTCACCGAGCCGGCCGCCCTCATGAATGGTATCGTAGGCACAGCACCGCCCGGCAACATGTACGTCCGGGCGCTGTACAATTATGAAGCCGACGACCGAACCAGCCTGAGCTTCAACGAGGGCGACATCATTCAGGTCATAACTCAGCTCGAGAGCGGGTGGTGGGACGGTGTCATCAATGGCGTCCGTGGGTGGTTTCCGAGCAACTATTGCGAAATAATATCGAGTCCAGACGAGCTTCCAGAACCCGGCGACAACGAGGTTGACCACGTGGATGACGAGGCGGACGAACAGGACATTTACGAAGAAGGCTTCGACGACGACGACGATGTATCGGATCAGGATGATATGGAGGGTCTCCCCCTCGAGGGAACCGATGGCGACAGGTCGAGGGCCGACTTCTGGATTCCTCAGGCCACTCCGGATGGTAGGTTATTCTACTACAACACCATGACAGGCGAGAGTAGTATGGAGCTGCCCCTCGAGTCGCCCTCATCCATCTCCGAGACAGGACCTCGTGACCGCATGAACGTCAACATGCCAGAGAGGACAAGACCCCCGCCTGAGATTTTGGCAAGAGGCCTGATGCAGGACGAAGAGGACGAATCCGACGTCAATTCGGCATCGGAGCTGGAGGGCGAGGCACTCATGAATGCGTCCCGAGGCTCATTGGTAAGAAGCGATCTCATCGCCGACTTTGCTTCTGCTACGGGAGCTTACAGTGATGACCAGCCCGCACGACGGACTCTACCCGCC
>Ga0247769_1000248_pt1 | contig 12653 bp, 10 predicted proteins | sample UWRJL166409R6_FD_179942 | JGI IMG/M metagenome (GOLD analysis project Ga0247769, IMG submission 179942) | Plant litter microbial communities from Arlington Agricultural Research Station in Wisconsin, United States - UWRJ-L166-409R-6 | ecosystem: Environmental > Terrestrial > Plant litter >... | reverse complement strand
ATCTGCCTCTCAGCACTGACGGAGGCTCCCTGGGCCTCTGGCCGTCGCATCAATCAACAGGACAAACAAAGCCGTCAATAAACCCAACAATTCCCAAAACCAAAACCAGTCTCCGAGCCCCCAAGATCGCCCCCTCCAGTATCTCCAGCCGCCAGAATGAATGTAGGATATACCCTCGCCCCAGAGGTACATCAGACCCGTCGCTGATAAGAGCTGTCAGATCCTCGAATGGGCATTCGGAAAGCGCATGACGCCAGCTGAGCGCCTGCGGAAGAATCAGCGACTTCTCGATAAAGCTATCCGCGAACTCGACACACAACGGGTCAAGCTTGAGAAACAGGAGAAAGCGCTTGTCGCACAGATTCGTACTTCGGCCCAGAAGGGTCAGATGGGTGCCTGCAAAATACAAGCAAAAGACCTGGTTTGTTGATTTGTTTCCCGTGGCGCAGAGCTCTCAGCTAACCCCCAGTGCAGGTTCGGACCAGAAGGTACGGACAGACATGTCCCCCCCTGAGCGCTGGGGGACGTCATACTGACTACGATTAGGTATATCGAGAAGTTCTATGCCATGCGCTCCAACCTACAAAAGATCAGCCTCCGACTACAGGTCTGTCCTGAGCCTAGAAACATATCTTCGGTGCGGCTCTACTGACACAGGGCCGACGTGTAGACATACCGATCTCAAGACCAAATGGCCGCAGCCATGAAGGGCGCCACGATGGCCCTCGGGAGCATGAACCGCACCATGAACCTCCCCTCCCTGCAGCGCATCGCCATGGAGTTTGAGCGCGAAAGCGACATAATGGAGCAGAGACAAGAGATGATGGACGATGCCATCGACGATGCAATGGATGTAGGCGTCGAGGAGGAGGGTGACGAGGTTGTGGAGCAGGTGCTTGAGGAAATCGGCGTGGACTTGAGCCAGGCGGTAAGCTCGACCTACCATCTTGTCCCTTATCCTGTTACTGACAGCTCTCTTCAGCTCGGCGAAACCCCATCGGGTCTGCAGTCGGCCGCTGTCCCGGAGAGCAAAGTTGCCCAGGCCGTTGGAGGGGGTGGTGGTGCCGATGACGACCTCCAGGCTAGGCTGGACAGCTTGAGGAGGTAACCTGCGAAAACCGTCATGACCTCGGTCAACACGAAGAATCATATGTCCCTGGGCGGGGAGGGGCTGTGTCATGATCTCCATGTCAGTTACGGGCTTGGGCTTTTGGAGGAGTTATTCGGCGTTTGACCATACTCTGGGCACATTGCGAGGGGGTCGTCGCATTTACACTACACGAAGCGCAGAGACGCAACACCTGTCGATGCCGGGGCCATCCGGTGTCCCTAAGGATAATCACTGCCGGCTTTCTACGATCAACTAAGGTGCTCAGGTTTGCGCTGCCAAAATGGCAGTAGGATTGTCTCTTATGACTGCTATGCCCAACCCCAACAATCCCAGTGTTGCTGTGCACGTCACGGGATGTATGATTGGGGCTTCTATGGATAGATGACCCCGCTTTGTAAGACAGACAGGGATGTTGAACATCTCTGTAACAAAATTCAGTGCAACGGCAGCAGCAATAAATATGCGATAGTTCACACCGTCCAGACTAAAAATTGGCAAAGTGCCATGCACGGTGCTCCTCCGACACTGAACTAAGGCGCTGAATGCTGTTCCAATAGCGTCTGGCCCGGATCTCGGTAGCCGGCTTCGATTTGTTGGCGCAGGGCGGGCGGGCGGGAGCTTCCCGAAGCGCCTATGGGCCACGAGCAACAGGTTAGAAACCAGGTCCCGTCAGCGCTTAGCGGGCCAATTCAAGCAGTGCTTGGTGTTTCTTTGGCCCAGCACGTTTGTTGGTCACAATGGAAGTACCCTAGGTATTGGCGCTTCTGCTTTACATTGGGTCACTGGCTGTTGTTGCGTATCCAAACATCCTTCGATTGATCAATAGATTTCTTATATTTGTCCGGAACCCGGTGTGTGTTGTGCGCCTTGTTTGGGCAGGTGTGAGTTGCGAGAACTCTGACGCGATTCCCGCAGGACCTCGGGCTGGGCTGGACGTTGCAGCAACAACGGACAACGGCGGCCCCATCGTGCTGTCCCACGTTCCTCCGACATCCCACCCTTCAACAGTTCACCTCCTGGTCGGTCGTCTTTTCTCCTGTCACGACATTGCCCGTCAGCAGATAACCTCTTCCGGCCTCTCGGCTCATCCAGTGCGGCCCGGCATCAATTTTAAACAGTCCACCCAGCATTTGTTTTTGGCTGTCAAGAGCTTGGTTTTGTGGCGCTTCCCAAACGACCACATTTTGACGATTACATCATACTGGGCAGCAGGACATCACAAGACCCCCTCGCAGAGCACGCAGAGCCCGCCAACAACCTTTGGAAGCCGCTGCACCAGCCGGCGCAAACAGTGCAGCACCCCTGCCGGCCAACCTTTTGCTTGCTGCGGCCGCAATAGACGACCTGAGGACACCAGAGCCACGCAGCCTCCCCTCCCCTCCCCTCACAAACCCCAAGGATTTGCGAAGCCCCGCGCTCTCCCCTGTCCTACCCATCTGCCCAAGCAGCCTTGCTCGCCAGCAAAAACCCGCCAACCGTCGCCCTTTCGTATCCCGTCCCGGACAAGTCCCTCTATCTCCTTTCACCATCTATCAATCTGGCAGGCAACAAGCGACGCAGTCTCTCTTCCCAGGGAGGTCTGCTGAACAGAATGTTTGGCGGCTCGACCTCCTCGGCCTCCAAATCAGAGAGCAACTCTATCGCAGACTCCGATGCTTCCAGCCAAAAGGAGAAGGCAAGCAGCAAATCCCCATCCCCCGAGAAGGACGGCGTAGTGGCTAGGGGAGCCTCGCCGCCGCGCATCAAGACGGCCGGACTGGCCAGCAGCGGCGAGAAGCGGAGCGGCAACGGTAGCCCTCCGAACACGGCCGGCTCCGCCGAACAGAAGAAGCGCCGGAGCACCGGGGTGAGCGGCAGAGCCAGCAGCCTGATAGCCCAAGCTAAAAACACTCTCTTTACGCAGGCTGGAGGTCGGACCAACAGCGATCTGGGTGCTGACAAAAAGCCGTTGAACCAGACTCCCCTGCAGAAGCTCGGCAAGCAGGACCAGGCCCTCGCCGTGCCCCAGGGCCAGCATAACAATGCCGCTGGCGAATCGCTCCCGGGCCCCAGGTCCACCTTTAGGGTGGGCGTCTGGGAGGACAGGAACAAGAAGTGCAGGCGCACCATGGAGGACACGCATGCTTTTCTCTACAACTTCCTCCATACGCCCGCACCCGCCCTCGGCAGCGAGGATGCCAACGAGAAGCAGCTCAAGTCTGGCGATGATGCGAACCCGACGCAGGACATGATAGAGACGGATAATGGATACTTTGCCATCTTTGACGGACATGCAGGCACCTTTGCTGCAGACTGGTGCGGCAAGAAGCTTCACATCATCCTCGAGGAGATCATCAGGAAAAATCCGAATGCCCCCATACCGGAGCTGCTCGATCAGACGTTCACGTCAGTCGACGCGCAATTAGAAAAGCTACCCCTGAAGAACAGTGGCTGCACAGCTGCCATCGCCGTGCTTCGCTGGGAGGATAGAGTCCCCAGCACGTCATCGGCGACCGGCTCTCAAGCCATTGCTCCGGCGGTAGCCAAGGCTGCGGAAGAAGCCTCGAAGTCTGACGAGAAATCCGATGAAAAGGCATCCCTGGCGGCGCCGGAAGCGGCGCACGCGAGGTTAAAAGGCGCCGCAACGAGGCAGCGAGTCCTCTATACCGCCAACGTTGGTGATGCCCGCATCGTCCTCTGCCGCTCAGGGAGGGCGTTGCGGTTGTCGTACGACCACAAGGGTAGCGATGAGAACGAAGGCAAACGTATAGCGAATGCTGGAGGCTTGATACTGAACAACCGTGTCAACGGCGTGCTTGCCGTGACGAGAGCCCTCGGTGACACCTATATGAAGGATCTGGTCACCGGCCACCCATATACGACCGAGACTGTTATCCAGCCCGAGCTTGATGAATTCATCATAATTGCTTGCGATGGGGTGAGTCGGATGCTGTCTACACCGCAGAAAATGAGGCGTGGGCTGACTTTGTTGAATAGCTGTGGGATGTGTGCCAAGACCAAGATGCGGTTGACCTCGTTCGCAATGTGCAGGACCCAGTCGCGGCCGCCAAGGTTCTTGTTGACCACGCTCTCGATCACTTCAGCACCGACAACTTGTCCTGCATGATTGTGCGGTTCGATAAACAGGCGGTGATGGAGAACCAGAGCAACAGAGACAATGCTATCGGCGTCGAGGGGGACGCGACTACGACCGCCGGCAAAGTCAGCGAGGTAGAGAAGATTGTCTCGACAACAAAGCAGAAGATTGCTGAGGGTGATGCCCCTGCGGTTGGGATTTCAGCGAGCAATAGCGGTCGCGGACACGACCCCGTACCCACCGAAGACGGTGAGAAACCGTCTTTCACTCCAACCATCATTGAGGGCTCTGTGGAGGAAGAGCCAAGCTCGATTGACGACTTGTCCGAGAAGACGCTGGATGGGTCTGCGAGCAAGAAACCCCACATCACGCAAGGATAACTACCACCAGCGTGCGAAAACTGTCGTCTTTCTTCTCTTGAGGTAGTTGGGACATTATGGGCTTGTTGCGCGCCTCAGAGGCGCATTGCGGTTTGTTTTGGGGATGATGAGCTGACGGCTGGGGAGAATACAACCCTGTACGAAGGAATGGTGGTCGCGCTGTCCGTGGCTGAGATTCCGCCAGCGCCAATGACACAGATACGATTAGTATGACATGCTTTGCGTTCGGTTGCTTAGATGGCACGTGGACTTCAAGTCACTGTGCAGCGGTAGTTATGCAAGACGCTGGTTTCAGTATGCAACTGTAGAAGAGCCTTCCGACGCCTCGAGGGGTGATAGTGTTGACCCACACCCTGTTCTTTGATATCACAATCCCCTAAGTGCTCCCCATGCCTAGGTACCTAGCATTAGGATTCCATGGCCATCAAATCGACATCATAACTAACTACTCATGGTCGTTTAGGCTACAATTATTTGCACGATGTGGAAACGGGCTCCTCGTCCATCCGCCTGGCGCTCCGGATAGCTTTGCTCAAGTGAAGGTATATTGGGTTGGTACGTGCCTCTACCGAAGTGCCTAAAATCACAACCTAGGTATTTTCTTCTTTGCTCACTTTACTGTACTTTACTGTCCGAGGGGGATGAAATAGGATAAGAACCCAAGGTTCCAATGATGATCCATCGTATGGTTTGGCTTCCTTACAGTACCTTGAATCACAGCCACATCATTGCTACCTTTTAGTCGTGTAAAGCTAAGGTATTGTGTATTGTATTGTACAATACTTTCAGGTATCACATCCCACGTGGGGTAACAAGGTATTATGCCCATAATCGCCCGTGGTTTGGACCAAAAAAAACGGTGGAAGCTTTGATTGTAAGGTAACGGTACTTTATCTAGGGCAGAAGGGGGAACCAACACCCCAAGTGGTTGTCGGGTCCTATAAAATCTGGATAAAGAAGCGGTGGGACTTGGCTCTCTATCCCTACCTTATGTGTATGGCAACGTCCCGAAAGGGGTGGATGGGATGGTCCCTGAAAGGGATGGATGGATGTGTACCTAGATAGTGCTCTGTGTTGAAGGTGTAAGCCCGTCCGGTAGATAGACTGTACCCCGTATCCCGTGCGCTGACTGCAAGGTCAGCAAAGACAGGAAGAGGTCTGAACGTGGAAGACAGCGGGTGGTGGTTGCAGCGCAGTGAATAGGAAGTGCGAGGGAAAGGGAAAGAAGCATGCGAGTTGACGACTTGCGGTCTTGCGGAGAGGGTCAAAGCGGATGAGCGGCCAGTGCTACGGTAAACAGAGCGAGAAGCAAGGCAACAAGCGAAGAAACGTGGTTGCGGCGATAGTGGTGGCGGGCGGCGGCGGTGATGGTTGTAGTTGTAGTGGATGGAGGAGAGGGGGTTGCACCGCCATCTGGGCATCCAGCCATCATCATCCCTCATGCGAATCCGTTTCCATTCCCGAGCCCCCCTCCTGCGGCCTACGGCCTACGGCATTCGCTCCTTGTCTGTCTGTGTTCTGCATCGTGGCGAGAGCTGTGAGTGGTGGCTGATTTGCCGTACCTACATTATCACGTACTGCGATGGCAGGTACTCCAGGTAGGTTGTGAGCCTCCCCCATCACAAACTTTATTTTCTGGCTCGCCTGGGCAAACGCCGAACACTGAATATTGCGTAAGCATCGTTGGCGGGTTGGGGTGGGCGTTTCATCAATGCCTGCCATTGCGGGCAGATCGGCAACGGTGTCGGGCCTTGGTCTTCTTGATGCCACTTGCGCAGCAGTAAGCGGTAGGAAAAGCATAGTTGTAAACCTTCCGCTGCTGTCACTGGGATGTATGTCACTGGTGCCAAGCCAGACGCCAGGTCGTCAATGGGAATCAGCGTGTACTGCCGCGCACCTTGGGTGTACCTACTAGAGACCATTGGTGAACCGGAATGTGGTGTACCCCGTACGGCGCAAGATATAGAACATGATGCTGGAAGACCTGAGTTAGAGTAGAATTTCAATGTCTTTTCTTTTGCTCCAACCTCAAGGTCCGAAAGGGATTAGGTAGCATCCAGAAGCGCCAAGCCATGCAGCGGGCCTGCAGTGGCAGCGGACCTCAGATGGCAGAAGCGGACACCATCGCCGTCGATTGCCGTTGACGCTGCGGTCGGGCCTTTCTGCGGAGAGGGAAAGCGAAGAGAAATTGAAAGCCGCGAAATGATATCAGACACTCACCTATAGCATAAAAACCTGGAAACCTCAACTCTTGGGGGGGACGGGATGTCTAACCTGTCGATTTTGCGATTTGGGCAACGAGGGAAGGATGATGGATGCTTGTCACCCCTCTTCCCCCCCAACCCCAACGCCATGCACGCCCGTGCTCGTTTTCTAGGGACCTCCTTCGCCGGGGTCCCCCTTGTTGCTTTCTGGGCAATCGTCCAATGACAAAATATCTCACCCGGTGTCTTTCTGGCTAGCCCTGCCCAGGTGGTGAGTAGCTCACTAAACGGCTACTGTACAGATTTCTTGACCTCCTTTTCGCATGCATCCCTCTCGATTTCACCTTCTCGAGCGGTTCACTCATTTTTATGTTTCATTGCTCGTTTCTACTCCCTTTTTTTTTCTTGCAACCTGATCGACCTGTTTTAGACATTGGAATATTCCTAGGAACCACAACCGAGTCCTCGACCTGGAATTTAATTACCTGAATTGACGGCTGGATCCACAAACCGAACTCGTGAAGGTTCCCCCTATTGCGTACCTACCTCTCGTCAACCATACGGGAATCTCCCGTGGCTCTCTCGTGCCCCCAATCGGCCTGTCGACCAAGCTTCCGATGCCAGTCAGATTTTGACGTTTGCTCCCCCCCGCCGTGCATCGCAGCCCGCTGATCGACTGCAACGCTCGCTCCCGTTGAACCGGCAATTGGAACAAGCCAGCTCCATGAGTTTTGGCGCCCTGCCCGGGCTGCTCCTGTGCCTGGTTGAACATCGGCGGTTCGGCCCTGTCCACCCCTGAAACCGTCTTCTGTAGCTCTTGCAAACCGCAACCCGGATCGACCCTCGCGAGCTTTTACCCACTGCGCAACCCATTTACCCTGCGGTCGCGGAATTGAGGCCAGGGAGGTCTAGAGGGGAAGCCGGAGATGTCGCTGAATGGATTGGACGACGCAAAGGTCAAGGAAGCTCACGATGCTGCGGTCGCGGAACCTGGAGGATGGTACGATCGAATCCCCCTTCCTCAACGCCGAGCGCCATATCCCGTCCCTCCTGTGTCGTCGCCCTGGCGCGAGGTCTTAATGGCTTCGAACTATTAATTTCCCATGGAGACAACCTGCTGGCCTGCTGGCATCCCGATGCTGACCCTGTGCTTGCTCAATCCAGGTTCCTCCTCAAATACACGAGTCGCGACGAGGTCGAGCTCCTGGGCCGCGGCAACGGTGGCGTTGTCGAGGTCCGCAATGCTGTAGCAGAGTACGAGGAGAAATCTCCTTTGTACGGGTTTCTCAGATACCGTCGTCGGAATGTCATCATCAAATACCTACCCGACGACTGTTCCAGATTAGTCCAAGGTTTGTTTCAGACGCCCTCAACTATGTGATCCGCAGACCGTTGCTTGACGCGTTGCGCGCCTTCAAAGGGATAGAGCTAACCCGGGTTGTGTCCTTGTCATAGCGCGTGTAACGGTTCACTTCAACTCGGTTTGCGATCGGTTCTCGCCCTTTGACACTGCCTTTTCGATCAGCGACGCGAAGGAGCTGAAAGATACCAAGCTCTCGGCCGCTTGTTCTTTGCATGCCGCGTCCGGCTCGACATCCTCCTCAACGAGCTCGTTGCGGCGCCGGCGGTTAGTAGAAATCGCGGAGGAGGAGGAGGACGAAGAGAGGGACAGGAAAAGGCAGTCGATTGTGAAGGAGGAAGACCAATCAAGAGCTCCCGGTCTTGACGGGGAGGAAGCCATTTCTGTTCCCACTCCATCGGAACCGCCCGTCAAGCTGAACGCAGACCTGGCCAGCTCGCCCGAGGCCTCGAAGTTTACTGACGAAGCAGACCCACCCCATTTTACCGGCGTTCCCAGGCCACCATCCCCTGCCAAGTCTTTCGACGACTCTGGACGGCGCATGTCGTCGCAGTCAGCCCGTCCAGATCTCTACAACTCATCTGCTTACGGATACGGCAAAGTACGCGTGAAGCTGGCACCACGCCCCTCAGCCGAGCTGAGCGGACGACCACGAACCTCGGCTGGTGCTTCGACATTCAGACCCATCTCAACGATACCTGCCGGACTGAAGTTGGCCAAGACACCCAAAAAGAATCGGACGAGAGACCAAGACGAAGACGACCTCCTCGAGTCTCCGATAAAAGAAGAGGCCGAGACTCCCTTTTCGTCGGCTTCCTCCCCAAGTGCAGAGCCCGTGCCTTCTATCAGCGAGCCCGTGCGACCCCATACGAGCAGTGGTGCGCCTGCTCAGATTACCAGAAGCCGTTCCTTCAAGTCGGCCGTTCCTCCTATGCCGCCTCCCATGAGCAAGCAGAACACCATGACGCCCGAAAAGCTGCGGCTGCTGAAGGCAATGAAGTTGAGGGAGAAGAAGAAGGCTATGCACTTGGAGCCTGCAGCCAACCTTCAGTCTGCCGGACCGTCATCTACTCCGACCACACCCAGTGTCTTGGAGGAGAGTGCAGATGCGAGGGTGTCAGCCGAGGGGAGGGACGTCGACGAAGCTTCTACCGACAACGAAAACCTCCTGACCAACCGCGTCTCCGTCTCCAAGGCCGACTCGGCGATCGGGATTGATGTTGGCGCGGATCAAGTATCGGTTGATACGCAGTCAGACTCTCATCCAGCTTCTCCCATAGCAACATCCGATATCGGGGAATCAACACAGGCGTCGTCACTATCAGAATCCACAGATGAGACTATCCTTGCTGCAAAGGAGGACGAGTTACCGCCTCTAGATGCGTCAGCCTCAGCTCCTACCGACGACGACCATCAAGTGGGCGAGGAATTGGAGGTTGGGATCCAGGGTCTTGACGGGCAGGTAGACAGCATCGCCGCGGACGAGTACGAGTCCGACCAAGAAGGAGATGGAGAAGGAGAAGAGGTCCCTGACTCTGAGCCCCACGATGCAAGCGGATCTGTCCCCACAGAGACAGCATCAACAGATCTCACCCCAGCCCTGCCAATTTCCAAATTCTCGGCAACTTCATCTGCGTCCAAAGCAGCAGCACCTGACGCTGTTGACGTTGACGCTACGCCCGAAACGAGCTTGGAGAAGGAGGAGGCTCCGGCAGCGGACTCTCCGCCATCGCCACAGCTTCGACTTCCCGTCTCAAAGTTTTCGACGCAGGAGAATAAATCACCGACCAGCCCGGTTGGAGCCGCTGTCCCATCCATCTCCACTAGCATGGCGGATCCAAACGACGACTGTGGGGTTCAGTCTAGTGAGCCCGCGGCACAGGAGGAAGCGGACATGGACCACGTCTCGGAGACAGCATCTATTTCCACGAAACGCTCCAAGAGGAAGACCCTGGAGATCCGGACTGACCTGCAGATTCCCGAAAAGGACAAGCGCCACTCCGTCAGCAGTCTCTCTGACGTTGACGGCCTGATGGACGAGCTGCAAACGGCGACGTTCCAGGAGGCCAAGCCGATCACCGTCGCGAAGTCGTCCATGTCCCCGGCTCAGCCCAGTGAGCCAAGTACAAAGAAGGTTGCCACAGGCCTGGGACCGGAGAGTGGATCGTCCACTCCCCGTATTGTAAGAACGGTGTCCAACCCTATCCGTGGTCCTCTGCTCGCTCCGGGAGATGTGTCCACCAGCTCGGCCAGATCAGTTTCCTCGGGCGCCGCCTATTTGCACAAGATCACACAGCAGAACCAAGCCGCAGAGTTGCGCCCAAAGAGCAGCAAGATAGGGTCGAGCATCTCGCAGCGCATCAAGGCCCTGGAGAAGCTATCAAGTACTTCGGCCGCTGCTGCAGACCCTGCCGCCAAGGACCGGCCCGCTGCCACCTTCTTCTCTGTTCGGAAGCCTAGCGTCCGAGAGCCGTCGAGATCGCCGTCGGTCGCGGACAGGGCGAACTCGCTCACCCGAGTAACAACTCCATCACCGCCGGACTCCGGAGAGTCTTCTCCAGAATCGGCGAAGAAGCCTGGGAGTATGGTTAGCCGCTTGTCCATGTTTGAAGGCGGCAGGTTGCCGAGAGGTCGGCCCGAATCGATCCAAGTGACGGCCCGCATCATTCGTGATTCGGCCCAGCGATTCCCGAAGATCCCGGACCTCAAAGCCGACCCCACGGACTTTGAGCCTCTAGATCTGAAGCAGTCGCCGTTGCTGGTAGATGTGCAAAAGCGGTCCTATTCGCCGAGCCCGTCCCGAGCCGTCACGGCCCCCTCGGCGCCCAGCGTGCCAGAGCAGGACCCGCAGCCCGAGGTGAAGCAGTCCTTGCTGCAGCGGCGTTTCTCAAAGGGACGGAGGTCGCAGTCGCAAGAGCGACACGACGAGGAACTCAAAGAGGCGGACTATGACGGCCCACGTCCCAGACGGCGGTCATCACTGACTGTGGTAAAAGACTTCATCAAGGACCGCCGTGAGTCCTTGCTTGGTGCGAGGTCGCCATCTACAGACAACCTAGGCCTGAGTATCTCACCTGGTACCGGTGGTCTCGCATCTCCGGCTGTTCCTACGCCCTCGAGATCGCCTGCACGACCTCCATCGGTGCACCAAAATGGCCTATTCTCGCGGCGGCTAAGCATCGGTAGCCGCCGATCCTCCATCGAGCAGAGCGTGGCACCGGACGCCCTTTCCGCCACTAATCTTGCCAATGCCGGGCTATCTCCTCCACCTCGGACAGCTGAGGGGAGCGGCGACTCGGAGGCCGATGGGAAAAGTGTCAACGGTGTCAGCGACAAGAAAAGCGGATCCGTATCTGGCGGTTCGAATCCTGGCTCCGCTGCTACCAGCCCTACTGTAGGAAAGACGAGCGGCAGCCGAGCCACCCGCTTCATGCGTCGTCTTTCCAACTCGCTGAGCTCGAGCAGAAAGAACATAACGCCATCGATCTCACCAACTGTGGCCGAGGAAGATGATGACGAGCTGGAGGCGGCGGGGCTTGGCGTCCCCCAGTCCAGGGGCAGCACCACAACTGGGGCTGCCTCTTACCTGCAGCCCACTATTGCGTCGTACATGGGCGATGTCAACGTTCAATTTCCAGACAATCTATTGTGGAAACGCCGGACAATATGCCTCGATAGCCAGGGATTTTTGATTCTGAGCGCCGTCCAGGGGGGCGCCGCGACGGTGCCTCTGGCCGTTCAGGGCAAAGATAGACACCACCAGGCAGGCGCCATCAAGCGTTATCATATGAGCGACTTCAAGCCTCCTTACATGCCTGAGATGGAGCTCCAGGAGCTCCCCAACAGCGTGGTTCTCGATTTCGTGGACGGCAGCGGGCTGCAGATTGCCTGCGAGGACAGGGCTGGACAAATGACAGTTTTCAACGGTGAGTTTCCCTGAAGTCTTGATCTCGACATGGCTGGGGTTTGTAGCTGACTAGAGATGGTATAGTCCTCCAAGAAGCACACCACAACCACACGAATTTTGGCCTCTGAGGTCGGTCTTACCTCGTCTAATGTTGTCTCAAAGACACAGAGTCAACATCCTCCCTCCTTCCCCTACACTGGTCAGACGGCCACCTTAATTTCCTATCTCTTGGGCCTAGCGCCCCCAACCTGGCCGTGCTTGGGTGTCCGCTCATCGGACTCACCCTATGGCTCTTTTTCCTCTGCAACGGGCCCGCCCGTGTTGCTCTTGGGCAATTGGGCCATCATAATTCTACCATTTGTTTTGTACCCGGAAGACGAGAACGGGATCTGGGCTTGTTTACGGTTGTCAGCTGGCATGCTTATGATACCACCATTTCATTTGTGGGGGATTCTGAAGATTATATTCATGGTTTGACCGTGGGGTTGCTCTGTGGCCGGCCTCGGGGTGGCTCGGCCGGCTCTTTTATGGGTGGGAGGGGGAGAGTTCACTCGGAAGACTGGGAGGAAGACGGCAAGAGAGGTATTATAGCACCAAGTTGGGTGGCTCTCTGTG
>Ga0247769_1000247_pt1 | contig 12663 bp, 14 predicted proteins | sample UWRJL166409R6_FD_179942 | JGI IMG/M metagenome (GOLD analysis project Ga0247769, IMG submission 179942) | Plant litter microbial communities from Arlington Agricultural Research Station in Wisconsin, United States - UWRJ-L166-409R-6 | ecosystem: Environmental > Terrestrial > Plant litter >... | reverse complement strand
TTAGTATATATTGTTGAGGTGGCAGACAAATGCAAACAGAACGGGGAGTTCGGTATACGTCCCGTCGATAATGCCACGGCGCTACCTACAGTCTTAGGGGCACTTATACTCCAGAGGCACTGCGATGCCCGTCCCTGCCTATGCCCAAAGACCAACACCACACAGTCTGAGAATCCTATCGACTTCTAGAGCTATTCGAACGGAAAAGAATCGGATAACACTGGTATAGCAATGCTACGTAGGAGGGTCGTTGCGCCTTACTTTTCGTGTTTAACAGCATCGGGTTTTGTTGTGGTCGTCTTCCTACTCTCAGGCCCCTTGAAGCATGAACCATAGGCTAGGGCAGTTGATTTTCGGTTTAAAGGAGTATATGTAGCGGCTACAACCACGACACTCCGGTGGGTCGTAAAGTCCACAAAGACATTCTTCCCCGGTCGTCCCGTTCGACATCGTTTGTAAGACCGCACAAGCAGCGTAAGCTAGGTGTTTATTAGGACACATCCCCAGCCACCAGCCACTAATGACGATGGATCCCCTCGGTAGCCAGTATACTTTGGCACTTCTTCAAAATGGCCGCCTGTCTAGCAACTTCTGTGAGCCGCCCAATGACGACCTTGTTCCCATCCGCAAATCCATACAGCCCATATGGGATGCCCACCTCGTCACAGAACTCCTGCACTAGCTTCTGTGTCCTCCTCAAGTTGTGCCTCGGAATCCTTGGGTACAAATGGTGGATTGCTTGGAATTGGAGTCCGCCGTGGAAGAAGTCCAGCCATTCGGGGCAGTCCACATCCATTGTGGTCCGCAACATCTTCTGTGGAAACGACTCATCCACCCCCAGGTCCGCCGTACTCATAGCAAAGTGAGATAGCGTAATCTGCACGTGTAATGGCGCCGTGACCATATGGCTCACCATAATAAAGACGAAACGGTGCCAGTTAGTATCGATAGACCGGTAGCAGATCCCGTAGCCAAACCACCCCCAGAACACGAGATTTCCCAAGATCTCGAGGTAGCGGTGCCACCATGCCGGCCCCCTTTTCGGCCCCTTGCCGCCAATTAAGAACTCCCAGGAGAGGCGGTAAAGATTGAAGCGGCCGAAGAGGAGAAGGAAGTAATAAGTGTAGTGCTGAACGCTGATCAGCAGCTTCGCGGCCGCATCGTAGTGCATGACGCGCTCGTAGTAAGTGGACCGCAGGGAGCCGAGAAAGCGGTGCGAGATAGCAAACAGGGGCATGTGCTCAATGTCTGGATCGTGTTCGGGCGAGTTGGTGACAACGTGGTGAACATTATGGTTGTGCTTCCACCAGCCAAGGGATAGTCCGCCCAGGAAATCAGCAATGACGATGCCTATCACCGTGTCTATGTGGAAGTCGTGTGTGATACCCATGTGCCCGGCGTCGTGTGCAGAGAAAACCAACTGGTGCCAGAAGGCTCCCAGAAAGAAGCCACTTGTGCCATACCAGCCCCAGCGCAGGAACAGGAGCATAAGCCCAAAGAAGAGCGTATACCGACAGCACTCAACGGCGTAGGCGGAATAGTTGCAGTTGAACAGCCCCTCGGCTTTAATTCTCTCGTTCAATGACCGGTACTTCTGCACAATGGCATCTTGTGTGGCTTGGTCGAGGGGCGGGTACTTCTCAAGGTCCAGCTTAATCTCGCTTTTCGTCAATGAGTCAAGGTGAGCCATGCCATCGGTTCGCACCTCTTTCTCCTCTACCGATGAGGTAGATGATGCTGACGAGATGGATACCTTTCTCTTTTCATCCGTTCCCACCTGACCCCGGCGACCGCGGAGTCCCTCACCATCGTCAAACAACGCTGGTGGAGACGGCGACCTGGAACTAGCATGACTTGACACCGACGAACCCCCGGCATCGAGACAGCTCCCATCGCCGTCTACCCCCCGGGGTCTGAACACGCCCCCTTGGATTGGCGGCAGGAAGTTCTTCCAGTGGCCTTCCACACGACCGATCCGATAACGCCTCATCATAGCCTTAGCCTCGGGCGAATGCAACCTACTCTCATATTAGTTCGAGCAAAAAAAAGAGCCACATCGTCTTTCAACAGCAACTCACACGGTGACTTCGTCCGTGGCATCGCGTCCGATCATGTGCATTATAGCCTTGTCTCCGCCAGGGTGGTATTTCCGCCAAGCGTCAACCTTGAGCACATATTGATCGATAATGATGATCGCGCGGCCTTCAGCAATGAGCGATTCGACCTCCCGGCGCGAGATCACGGGGTAGACCCGATCCGATTCAACAGCCATGGCGCTCTCCTGCAGTCGCGGCCGGTAAATCCAAGTGGCGAGAGAAACCAAATAGAGGCTGGAGACGCCACAGAGAGCAGCGATAGACCTTCAAACAGCCCTTTTCGAATTAGAGACCAATCGACTGACCGATCTCACCGCTTCTTCTTCCGCCTCCGCTGACCCAGAACCCCTCAAAGTAGGAACAACAAAACTAGGGCTCAAACAAAAAAGAAGCAGCTCCACATACTTCGCATGCTCGCCGCTCGCTCGCTGTAGATTGACAGAGAAAAGAACAACAGACACAACCCTTCCCAAATGCGCTTTCATAACCCCATTATCTGAGCGTCGGAGTGGGATAGTTGGGTCGGCAATTTCGGGGCATCTCGTGGGTGGCAGGAGCGTGGTCGCAAGCTGGTGTGGGCCAAAGGTTGGAAAAAGTGGGCGTTCCATTCGTTCCCGTCTTGATCGTTGGGGCATTGACCAATGGGTCGACAGGAATCCTGATCTCCTATCCACAGGAGCTTCACCAATCATACGATCCGCGCGTCGAGCTTCTGCACCTCACCTCAATGGCATCTACAGCAAAGCAAAAGCAATAGAAATACGTGGAAAGAGAGAATATTCCCCCGTACTACTGCCCCTTATCGAGTTTGCGCCTAGGTGTCTAACGAATCGCGTTCTTCTCTACCACGCACGCATTTCGTTGCTAGACTCTGGGGCGAGTCAGCACCGGTGTTGGTCTCCGAAGCAGACATGCCATCCCGCAAACTGTCTATTTGCCATGCCTAGGACACTAGAAAAAGGAGACCAAGCTACATTACAAATACAGAAAAGGATAAGTACGCCTTGTCTTAGAAGTGGATTGCCTTCCCGTATGTAGCCATCGCCGCCTCTTTGAAGGCCTCGGCGAGGGTAGGGTGCGCGTGGCAGGTACGGGCAATATCTTCGCTCGACGCGCCATACTCAAGAGCAAGCGTTCCCTCTGCAATCATCTCGCCGGCGTTGGGTCCAATGATGTGGACACCAAGTAACCGGTCAGTCTCGGGGTCTGCCAGCATCTTGACCATACCCTCCGTGTCCAGATTGGTCTTCGCCCGAGAGTTGGCGCTGAATGGGAACGTGCCAACCCGGTACTTGATGCCCGCCTTTTTGAGATCCTGCTCCGACTGGCCAACCCACGCCACCTCGGGGAAGGTATACATGACCGATGGAATGCAGCCATAGTTGACGTGCCCGTACCCCTTCTTTATGTACTCAACGACAGCCACGGCCTCTTCCTCAGCCTTATGCGCCAGCATAGGGCCAAAGGTGACATCACCGACGCAGCGGATATGGGGGATCTTGGTGCGGTATTCCGAGTCGATAATCACGCGGCCGCGCTCATCGAGCTCAAGCCCAATGTTCTCAAGACCGAGACCACCAGTATAGGGGCGACGACCAATCGCGACGAGCACGACGTCAGCTTCGAGCTGCGGATGAAGTTAGCGAGATGGCTCAATAAGTGTAGGGAGGACATGTGATCCCCCTGAGGCCCTTTGTCACTTACAGTTTCAGGCTTGCCGCCCTTCGCGGAATCGACCTCAAGCTTGACAAGCTCGCCAGATTTGTCTCCGCTGATGACTTTGGTGCTAGTCTTGAAGTTCATGCCCTGCTTCTTCAGGATCTTCTGTGCCTGCTTGGCAATCTCAAGGTCCATGCCGGGGCCACCAATCTGGTCAAGGAACTCCACAACGGTAACCTTGGATCCTAACCGCGACCACACTGAAGCCATCTCAAGACCGATGATACCACCACCGATGACAACAAGCTTCTCCGGTACCTTTTCCAGAGCGATGGCGCCGGTGCTGGTGATAACACGCTGCTCATCGATCTCGAGACCCGGGAAGGGAGTCGCCTCGCTGCCAGTGGCGATAAGAATGTTTTTCCCGACAACGCTTGTCTCTCCGCCATCATTGAGCTGCACCTTGACCGTGTGCTCATCCTGGAAAGCGCCAGCGCCCTTGATATACTCGACGCCGTTCTTCTTGAAGAGGAACTCGACACCCTTGGTCAGTCCAGCGACAGACTGCTCCTTCGCCTTCATCAGCTGCTTCAGGTTCAGCTTCACATCCCCCACCTCGATGCCTCTGTGTTTAGAGTCGTGAAGGATCTGGTGGTAGAGATGGGAGTTGTTGAGGAGCGATTTCGAGGGGATGCAGCCAACGTTGAGGCAGGTTCCGCCGAGCGATCCGCGTTTCTCGATACATGTGACCTACACCCACAGAGTAGTTGACGTCAGTATATCAGTGGCACGATGCCTTCAGTGTCGCGGAGTATGGGTTACCTTCATCCCCTCCTGGCCGGCCTTGATGGCGGCGACGTAGCCAGCAACACCTCCGCCGATGATGACGAGGTCCTTCTCCTCTGCGAGCAACACGGCGTCAGTCCACTCATTCGTACTCCCACTGCAGAAATGGGCAATTCCAACCTGCTGCGGACGCAAACATCCTGCTCCATCGCGTCGCGGGGGCCAGTCTGGGCACGCTGCGAGATGCATCAGCAAACCGAGCTATTTTCATCCCAAGCCAAAATATGCATCATACGCTGACGGGCCGAAAGCTGGCCTGGCGACCGCCCGGGCTATTAATCTCTGTGACAGCATGATCGCCGCTGCTGGTAGGAGCACGAGTGAAAGGCAAGAAACGCAATTGAGGACGTCAAAAATTCCCCCAGGGCGTATGGGGAAGGTTGTTGGCGGTATGAGGGCGTCAAGGGGGTGGGTTTCGCGGAAGGCGGTTGTCGCGGAATTGGAGATGCGAGTTGGCAGCTAGCTGCTCCCTGCTGAAAAAAAGTACCGGAATCTTCAACCGTCGGGAAGCGTCCTAGCCAAGGTGCATCGTGCTATCGGATTGGCTGGCAGCTCTTGGCGGCGAGCGGCCAGCTGTCGAGAATCTCGGATGACCGCCTGTCAGCCGCACAGCGGGAAAACCCCTTGCCGACGAATTCCGGGCAAGGGTGAAGTTTCGATCAGTTCACCTGACCAAAACCTTGCCCCTAGGACGCCCTCATCAACATCATTTGTAGAGGAAATATGCCGGAGTCATGGAACTAAACGTATTGAGGGCAAAGCTCGCCGTGTATATATTACCACGCTCCGTAGGTACTGTACAACACTACCTACTGTGATCAACGTTGACTGTGATTGGGAGCCATTGTGATGCCCGGCTAATGCGCTGTTTGGATGGTGGACCTGCGATACAGGCCCGGGGTATCATATGTAACGATCTAGACTAAAGGTTATGTGCAGCGCCTTGCAACCTGTCGACACGACTGATTGTCACTGGCCACCCTCTTGGCAACAGCGCTCCTCCTAGTCTCATTCCTCAGCTAGTGTCGTCTCCAAGGCCGTCTCTGCTATCCTGGATGCCTCTTTGAGTCGCTTGGTGTCCCCTTTTCCTCCAGCCAGATCCGTCTTTCTGATTACCTTCCTCAAGAACCATTGTAGGCCCCTCGCAAGTTCAGGAGCGCTAGCAACAGCCCCAAACACTGTGGCAATCGTAGTCCCAGTACCTCCGTCGTTACTTTGGCATTCCTGAAGAACCGTGATGATCATGACCTCAACAAACCACTTCGTTCTTTTCTGCAGGTATGGGAGGTTGAGACACTTGAGGATTCCGAGCCCCAGCGACCCATCCGCAACGAGCGCTCCGAACATCTTGGCATTGTTGACCAAGCGCCGTAGTTCAATCTCCCCATCATCATCCGCGTCGTCCGCATCATCGCCAAAAATTGACTCTCCGAGTCTCCTGAACAGCTTCCAGAGGCTGTTTTGGAATGCCCATTTGATCCTCCTATCAGAGCAAAGCTTCTTTGCAATGAGTGTATAATAGGGATTATAGGTCTGCTCCGCGCCACAGCATTGCATAACAACGAACGGCAACTCCTTCCGCCGCTCCTTGTTGAGCCGAAGTTTGGAAATACGAGCATACGCATCCTCATAGTCGCAGGCCAGTGTGATAGCAACAAAGATAGACCGTCTGACGTCGGTATTCATCAGTTGCTGCCTCGCTAGGTCTGCAATGTCGGGGCCGCCATCTGAAGAATCGCCAAGAAGGAGGCTCTCATCATCGCTGACCTCCTCTTCGGCGGGTTGTTTCTTGCCCCCTTTCTCACCCGCGGATGGTCCCGCCCAGCTTGCTCCCACAAGCCACCACTTCCCCTTTCGGTCGGAGTCCCGAATATCCTTTAGTCCTATCCTCAGCGGCTCGGTTGTTTTCAGCTTTCGAGAGTTCAGCGAGCCAAGAATCTTCTTTATGCGCGTGCCGTGCTCTGAGACGGTTGCTGAGGCAATGGCCCCGGCTTTCATCTTATTATTCTTGAGATCTTGGATTGTCTCGATCATGTACTTGGTCCTGACACTCAGGTTATGCTCCCCAATCTTAGATACCGCCGGCCGGATGAGGGCTACGATGTCCTTCAATGCCATAGGATCATCCTGCCGAAGAGTAGGTCCGCTCATCCGGACAATTCTGAGGAGAAGCTCTGCGTTGAGCTCCGACAAGTCTTCAAGTAGAAACCGAATGTAGTCAAAAAGTAGGTTCGGCCCCGCTAGCTGAAAGTTGTACAGCTGAGAGAGAAACGTGATGAGGTTTGAGGTTTGCTTCGACACACTGGAGAGGTCAGCTGCGGCTAGCTTTGCTTCGCCATAAAACCCGTCGAAACGCTCAACAACTTCCTGGATGAGCTGGGCACCGAAGTCCATGCCGATAACTTTGTAAACCGCCGTCGCGAAACCGGCGTTGAGAATGAGCAAAGTGTCGGGGAGAGCCGTTGGGTCACAAATTTGGATCAAAATAAGATCCACAAGTGACGAAGAAACGTGCTGGCGAGGGTTGTCACGATACAGCTTCTCAATATCGCCAATGGCGGACAATAGATTTGACTCGGTCACTCGATTGACGAGACCCCGTATTTGCCGCCGGATTTGAGCCACCAGCTCTGCATCAGAACCCAGCTCATTTCGAAGGAACGGGGGAACATATTTTGCCGCGGGTTGTGTCGCCATTGGCGCAATGTACGGATTCTCCCTGACACGTTGGCTCGGCCCTTTCACATCCTCGTCCTCGGAGTCGAGTGCTTCGAAGCCATCATCGGATGCCCCGCCCAAGTCCTCGGATTCCTCATCGAGCCCATCCATATCTTCGTCGGAGCCCTCGATATTCTCTTCGGTCGTTGACATAGACGCATCCAGTTTCTCTGTATTCTTGGAGCCGATCGCTTTCCTCCGCTTGCTAGCAAGCCATTCGTCCGCCTCAGCCTTACGTTTCTTCCTCTCGCGCGTTTCCACATCAACTACCTTTCCGTCCAAGTCCTCGAGAAGATCCACAAGCCCGTCGTCCTTAAAGGATTGCGGCAAGGTTTTCCGGCCCTTGATCCCCAGCTTCCGTTCGAGCTCGGCAATTTCCGCATCGTCCTCGGCTAGCCGCTCCTTGGCAACCTTAGGTATTGCTGATCTGATCTGTGTTTTGCGCTGTGCCATCTGGTCCTCATCTTCCGAAGAAAACCCCCCCCAGTCACTGCCGTTCTGCCCGAGCTCCTCGTGGTTCGAAAGGTCGTCATCTTCGTCGAGTAGGTCACTGCCAAGGCTCTCATCTTCTTCGTCCTCGTCGGTCTCGACCCCAGTGGTGTCAGCCCGCCCCTTCTCTGATATCTGCTTCCCGTTCTGGAGGCGGGCCACCGCTTGATTCCCTTTCCCGTTCTGTGGCTTCGGCTTCGAAGCCCCGGTAGGGCGGGCTGGGGCTGGACGAGCGCGCTGTTGCGCCTTCTTCTGGTTCCTCTCTTCTTTCCGTCGGTCTTTCCTTGACAGTTCGTGCTTAGTGCTGCCGCGACCATTCTTGGGCCTCGCTGGACCTTGGTCTGCTGCACCTAGTTGCTTCAGCAGGTGCAACGGAAGCGTTGGCTTCGCCGCGTTCATTTTGTCGTCCGTCACGTCGTTTTACTTGTCTGCCGATCAGTAGGAAGAACAGCTCCAAACTTTTCCTCCTGCCGCTTCGAACTTTTTAGTGGGGCTGCTGTCAACCCCACATGAAAGCTTCGGCCGGCGTTACGAATGGGATCTTCCGATCAGTGCGAGGAGCACAGGGCTGACTTCCCACTACCGTCAAAAATATGCATGGTCGGCTTCAATTCGAGATTTCAACAATTTTCTGAACCCATGTTACTTATTTTGGCGTAAAATTCCTTGTCTCCGAATATCATAGATAGCGACTTACTCTGTGAAAGGCTTGTTAGTCGCTTCGCAGCCCCTCTATCACGGCATGTACAGTGTGAAGTTGTACTTGTACAATATAGCGGCCCCCTCGCATTCCAGTGGAGACGTAGCCGCACCCCTGCGCAGCGGGCTCTTTGCGACTCCGCTGAAAGTCTTGGTGCGGGGCAGCTCGTTTTGGAGATCGCATTCTAAGGCCCGCCAGCCCTAGCTCGCCGGCCCCTCCACAACGACGTCCTGGACATCGACGACAACGACGACGACGCCACCACAGCACCCTCCCCTCCACCACGACAGAGCACAGCTGCAGCAGCAAGAATGGGACAATTAACACAAGAAGAAGTCAGTCGCCCTGTAATCATCTCCAATGCTCACCCGCATAACTAACTGACTGACGGCGTCGTCCAAAATCAGTTCTTCTTCAAGCTCTCTGAGCTCTTCGCGACACGCAAGGGGAAAGATCACGGTGGTGTCTACCTCCTACAGAAACGATGTACAAAACCCTCACCTGTTCTCATCCCTCTACACCTCGGCCTCAGCCGCCGGAACAGCACCCTTTGGAGTTGATAATGAATAATAAATCGAAATCTGACCGCTCCGCTAACTGACCGCCATCAACCCCAGTGACCCACCACCAAGAAGCCGCTGCACCAATACCATCAGACCCCGCCCGCCTTCCAGTCCTGATACGCGCCACGAACGGCAAGGGGGGCAAGAGCAAGAATGAGAAGATCAAGCTGTCGACGGTCGTCGAGACGGGAGACCTAGAGGCCTTCTACGGGAGGTACGCGGAGCTGTGCAAGGGCGGCATGGCGGCGCTCAAGCCCCGAGACCGGACAAAGAGGAAAGCCAAGGCGAAGAAGAAGAGGATCGCCTGAGAGTAATTCGCATTTTGTATACAGTACAAAGTATCTGGACTGGGAGAAGTTACTGCTTCGCTGATGCGGGACGTCCTTGCTCTTGCTTGAGGCGCTGTCCAACGAACTGATCAAGACTTGGCAGTCAAATAGGACCCATGGCGTTCGTTAAAGGACTGTATCAATCTCATATAGGTATACCCATATCGGACATAGAGGGACGGACTTAAGCCCCAAGAAAATAGGAGCCCCTCATATCCGCCCTCTCCGGCATCCTGTTCTATCTTAGTACAAGATAGTTGGAAGTCCCGTATATGTGATGTGGTACCAGCATACATACGCTTGGAGAACACGCATCTTCAAAGCGAGTAAGCCAAATCTTTAGCTCCAAGGGGGAAAGAAACATCGCGATGTTGTATTTGTACATAATAATTCTATCACCAATATGGGAATTATCTAGCTTGTACAGTAGTGTTCATAAATTGCTAATCAAAATAACAACCGAACGTGTGCCTCCAACACATCGTAGCAGGCCAAACACTGTGCGAATTCTGCGGGCGATAAGTCGGCATCACCCATTCTAGTTAAGTGGTGTCGTGCCATCCTATGCAGTGACCCTTTCTACCAAAGAGCGGATCACCAGCATCAGTGGCACCACAGGCACAAGCCCCAAGCCATGATGTTGCGCCGAAGAGGGGTATCGACGGTAACCCGCATAAACGCCAGCCAAAGCAACAACACCGAAAACCAGCACCAACCAGACCAGGACCATAAACGCCACCGGAAAGAGCCCTACGCTTCGCAACTCACCGAGCATGCAAGCCAAACCGGCATGTCCGCTCTCACGCAATGATACCAAGACACGCATACCACTATCCGACACCATCCATCAAGCGCCGCCATCAAGGGACAATCAGATGCTATTCGAAGTACATTCTAGGGAAAAGCCGTCCAATTTTCCATTTTCTGGGGAGCAACCATAGTCCACAGCCATTTGAAGGAAACAGCGACGGCAAAACTTTTGGGGGGACAGGCGTGCGTGAGCCCGATGGCGAATTCCGAACCACAACAGGTTCCTGGTGAGATGCCACAAATCCACCCACTGGGCCATTTTCCCTGAGCGAGCGCTCCACAACATTACATCTAGGCACAAGCCTAGGCCCGTCTGTCTCCTGAGGTAAGCAGGACTCCAGGGGTCAATCGTAGCTGTGTCGTGGTGTTCCCAAGATCTGTAGGAGTAGGAGAAAATCATTCGTAACCGGTAGAGAAGGCCGAAAACTGGACAAGGAAAGGTGGAAGAATACAGGATCTCGCCTGCCCAGAGAAAAGGATGCCGAACCCCTGGGTTAGCAGAGATTATATGGTGCAATAGCGCACATTGCACCCCCTGCATGTGTTGTCGAGACATGGTGATGGCTGCGTCGGTCGGAGAGTTCATGCCGTACCACACAGTGCTCATCTAGCGATACTGACATGGAGTGATTGCCTCACATGATCTGATCCTGGGTCAAGCCGCCATGTAGATCGGTATCCATAGCGTCACCGGAGCCCGGAGTGATGTACTTGACGAAGCTGAGACCGAGAGGGCGTCCACCGTACTGGTAGCTCTGGAACTTCGTAATAGCGGTCTCGGCCGTGTCGGCCGAGTCGAACCGAACCACTCCAGTGCCACGAGATCGACCACTCGGCTCATACTGAATTTCGGCCTGCTCAACTTTGCCAATGGTTGAAAACAGCTCGACGAGATCATCGTTGCTAGTGGACCACGGCAGCTGACGACCTGTTAGAACCCATGAGCAAGGAGAGGGTATGGTGCAAACTTACGTTGCGGACGTAAATGGTCTCGCATCTCTCTGTTCCGGACGTTGCGTAGTCGGTGAAGGGGTTCGGGGGGGCCGAGGGAGCACCTCCATCGAACCCACCACCCTGTCCTTGTCCTCCGAATCCTCCACGGCCTCCATAGCCGCCGCCACCACCAAACCCACCGCGGGCTGCAAATCCACCTCGGCCACCATAGCCACCACCAAACCCTCCACGGCCTCCAAATCCACCGCGGCCACCATAGCCGCCACCCATACCGCCCCCGGCAAAGCGGTCTTCGCGGACCTCGAGCACACGCCCCTGCCAGTCATACCCGTTGAACTGCGCGATAGCGGTCCGAGCGTCGTCAGGGGTTTCGAACACGACTATTCCGGAGCCCTTGGGACGTCCGTCCTGGCCTTGGTGGACATCGGCGCGAATAACACCACCTGTGCGGGCTGCGTGGTTCAGTACACTGCTAGATTCTGCAACGGAAGGTAAGATGGGGGTTGGCCACTCACCAGCTTGGCGGAACAGATCCTTCAAGTCTTGCCAGCCAACGGTGTAGGGCAGCTAGATCTTGTTAGCACATGCAAGTACGACATGGGAAAAGGAGGAACCATGTAACAAACGTTCGAGATATAGATCTGACGACCGGGGCCTCCGCCGCCGCCACCGCCGCCGCCAGGGCCACCGGCCATGGCAGGGTTAAAGCCAGGTCCGCCGTAGCCACCGGGAGCACCACCGGGTCCGCCGATGCCACCGTTGAAGCCACCACGAGCGGCGCCTCCGGGAGGTCCAAAGCGGGGCTCCGCTTCGCGGTCCTGTGCTGATATCAGTAAAGGGGAATATGAATTCATCAGAGATAACGACTTGCCTCTCGGACGTAGACAAGGCGACCCATCAGATTCTGGTTGCTGAGCGTGGCGACGGCATTTTGCGCTTGCTCCCTAGTTGCGTATTCCACAATTCTACAACGAGTTAGCCATTTACCCTCAAGCGCAAGCTGAGACTTTGGCGAACTTACCCGCATCCCTACAATTTCCATGGACAAGGTCCCGACCCGTCAATCCAACAATCCATCAAACAGCCAAAAGGAAGGGAAAACCACAAAAGAACCAGCCGAAATCAGTCGTAGAAGCCCACCTTCGACATCCCATTAGGAAGAAGCAAAACATCGGCATAGAGAACCTCTCCAGCTGGAGAGACGTGGCAGTGTCAGCGAACTAGTTGTCTTCGGCCAGCACTCACGAAAACATACCCTGTCTCATAAAGTCCTTGAGATGGTGCCACTTGACGTCGTAGGACAAATTGCCGACGTAGACGCGGCGGTCCTGTTGCGATGTTTCCCGAATGTTGTTCATGACTTGTTCTCTGTGAGCCGCACGGTCCTCGTAAGATCGATGAGGCGCTCCGCCGTAGCCCGAACCTGATCCTCCCGCTGGTGCACCCTGGCCAGTCATGGGACTCCGACTTCTTCTCCGAGTACGACTCCGCGAACGTTC
>Ga0247769_1000245_pt1 | contig 12682 bp, 12 predicted proteins | sample UWRJL166409R6_FD_179942 | JGI IMG/M metagenome (GOLD analysis project Ga0247769, IMG submission 179942) | Plant litter microbial communities from Arlington Agricultural Research Station in Wisconsin, United States - UWRJ-L166-409R-6 | ecosystem: Environmental > Terrestrial > Plant litter >... | reverse complement strand
AAGGTTGAGAGAGCGAGTATCCACGGCGTCGAGAAGGTCGGCGAGGGACGAGAACTCGGGCGACACGGCTGCGAACTCCCACAATTCAAGCTCGGGGACACATTGAAAAGCCCTCGTTCTCCATCGCGCTTCAGCGCCGGTGGCCACGGGATCGGCGCCGTACGTCAGCAGCATCTGGGAAAGCTCTCTCCGCCCCTTCGCCGCGGCGGCAAACAACGGACGGGGACGGCCAGGCGGCGCCAGATCGGCGTTGGCCCTCCGCTGAAGCAACAGCCTAGCGATATCCAGCCTTCCCCTCTCCGCGGCGACGAGAAGTGGAGGGTCTATGGCACACGGGGTGCCCGCCTGCTAATAAATCATAGCCGCGGCAAATCTCGTCAGCAAAATCATTACCTCCCTAGCTTTCGTTCGATTCAGAGGTAATTAGCAAAGAAACTGAAACTCACAACTTTCCCATCCGGATCAGCCCCGAGATCGAGCAGAAACTCCACCATCGACAAGTCACCGGACCTGACAGCCACCCCGAGCGGCGAGTCAATCCCGGGGGGCGCGAACGAGACGTCGGCGCCGACCTGGGCCATCGCCTTCACCGTCTTGTTGAATCCCCGCTCCACCGCCAGGCCGAGGGGCGTGCGGCCATCCCTGACGCACGTGAAGTCGGCCTGCACGAAGAGGTCGGCGCTGGTGAACTGGTTCCGGACGTCCGAGTTCCGGATGGCGCGGAACAGGGCGTCGGTAGCCGGCGTCTTGGACTTTCTCCCCTGGTGCGAGTTGCGGCGGCGAACGCCCGCTCCCGTTCCCGAGAAGTCGACACTGACATTCCCACCATTTCCACCTCCGCTTCCCGAGTCGGATCTGTGTCTCGCGTGTCTCGGATCCGTCAGAGTCGTCGCTAATACCTGTGCCGGCTGGCCGCGAGGGGAAGAAGACGCGGCGGTCGAGGAGGAATGCGAGATGCTGCTGGACGCGGAGCTCTCCAGATCGAGATACGAGAGCCCCTGCTCGCCTCTTGTTCTTTTCGCCGTGGTTGATTTATCGCTCGGGTTTGTTGTCGTGGAGCTGTTGTCGGAATCGGCGGCGGAGTAGAACGACGAGACGGGGGCGGCGGAGAAACGGAAGGGCAGAAGACCCAAGGAAGACGTCGACTTCCGCTTCTCCGACTTGTTGTTGCCGCTGCTGCTGGTCGTCTTCTTGTCCGCTCCCGCCATGTGGATGATGAATATCAATCAACATCGGCTGCCGCCGAGGGACAGAGAGAGAGAGCAATGATGATCCACCGCGAAAGAACAATGGACATGTGAGAACCAAAAAACCGGGGAATGTCAACAAAAAACGGGATGGACGGCTGGACCAATTGATGGATTGATTGAAAAGGGGGGAAACGAAAGGAACGAGGAGAGAGATTGGGATTGCGAGTCGGAGAGAGAAGATGGTGCAAGCGGCAAGCGGTAGGTAGCAAGAAGCGGGAGAAGCAAAGGCAACAAGGCTGTTGCTGGAAAAGGGGGGGGAGTGGGTTATTCATGCCGTGTCCAGTCCATATTGCATCATCTCCATCTTCTGCACAAGGGACGACGGAGGGCGGGAAGACGGGTGGGCTCCCTTTCTCTCTCTGCATGTCAGGAGGTTTTTTGTCGAACAGGCTGAATTGACCAGAGGGGAGGTATCAATCATGGTTGCACAGACGTGCGGGAGATCTGCAAACCCCCTATTCGGGGGGCCGTGCATGCCGCATCGATAGTAGTATTAGCTTTTGTGTATTATATCGATTGCAAACCGGGTACGGGATGCTGTTTCATGTTGCAAAGATATCCCGGACCTGTGATTTTCCTGTCAGGGGAGCCATCTTGGCAGCAGAAGCCTTTCGTGGCGAAATCTTCACTCACCTCTTGATAATAAGTATTGTACCTAGGTACAGAGACATTTGCCAACTCGGCGTGTTGAATCGGGTCTGTTGTTTCCCCCATGGATTCCAACATCTGGGCCTTTGTTCTGCAACGTCAAAGCCAACTTTAGCCACAGCGTACCACTCGGTATAGGCCGAACAAGGTCTCAGTTGATAGCAGCCTGGACCATATACATATGGACGTTGCCAGTTTAGACTCGAGTAGGTAACCTCGTGCGGCACGTCCCTGCAGGCCTTAGGTAGTGTCCCAAGTGATGCGATTGTTTCTGTTAGCACTCACCCGAAACCCGAATATGGCAAAGCCTTGCTTTGAACCCTTCTCGCTGTCAACCTTGAGCCACAGGCACCTTCAAGAGCCAGTCGAATCGTCCATCCCTTGCATGATCCGTCCTGAGGGTGTGTAGGCTTCCGCACCGTCATTGGCCGAGACGGCACCAGCCGCGGGGCCTGATTCGTCTCACCGGATCGCGATATGCCTCTTTCTAGTCAACCTGCATGATAGCTTGCTTGCGGGGGACAGTACCTAGTTCGCCTGCCGCGTGAGCTAACCTACCTACCTGTCCTGTTTCTTTTCCCCTCACCACGGCGTCGCGTCCAGACCTCTCCAACCTCCTCCGACTTTTCCGGAAGACGAGAAGCACATCGCAAATTTGAAGACGTCATGGCTGCCCTTTCGGTAGGCGATATCCTCCAGATCGTCACCGTCCTCAGCGAAGTGTCCACGGCGCTTCTCGATTGGCGGGGCTCCCGCGCGGAATGTCGCGCCATTGTCGACGAGCTGGATAGCACGAGGCTCGCGCTGGCGAACGTGCGAACAGTCACCTTTGACAACCCAAAACGCCTGAAAGCACTGCGCACCGTCACGCGGCGATGCGTGGCTGCCGTGCGGGCGTATGCCGATCTGGTCAGCAAGTATAAGCCGCATCTCGAGCCCGGCGGCACAACGAGCATGCCGCTGGATGTCTATCGGCGGATTCGGTTCCGGTATTTCGTCCAGAATCGCGACCAGGAGTTGCTCCGTCGGCAGATCCAGACCCACGTACGCGCGATGTAGTTGATTTTGCAGACGGCGCAGTTGTGAGTGAACGTGTTGCTCCTCGCTTCTCCCCTCTGATCCCGTCTAGTTCCGAAATTCTGGCTCTCAACCCACAGCACCGAGCGCTCCAGGTCCAAGAGTCGCATCCAGCACGCCGTCATTTTTGACCTCCCAGCCGGAGACATTCCCCCTTTTCCGGATGCAGGATATTCTGTGATTGAGAACGCCTGCGGTGCGAAATTCAAGATGGAGCTCCAGATTTTCGACAACTGGGGCGTGAGTATCCTCCGTCAGACCCATCTCGTTGTCCCGTCCGCTGACTTGGGATGAGCTGCAGTCGCTTGATGAATATCTTCGCCGCCTTCCCCAGAACGACGCTCACAAGTCCAAGATTGTCAGTTCGGAATACCTGCTCCGCCCACGGGGCGATAACGAATTTGTTGCGTCCTACGATCCGTTTGAGAAGACCTTCAAGCCTGGTGCATATATCGAGATGAGCATGGTGTTCGACAAGTCGTTCAATGGCCGGTGTCCGGGATGCGACGTCTGGTTCAACAATTCCGCCGCCGCTTCCGAACCCGCCAAGTATGATTGGTGCGTATGCTCCTACTAGATACTGTGTGATACTGATGAACTAACACCACTGTTTGCTCCAGCTCATCCTACAACTTGTCAATAGAAGTTCTAAACGCGAGCCCGGGAAAAATCGACCCCTTGGCCGAGCTCATGGCTGACCACGGGGTTCTCGTCAAAGACCGACCAATAGCAGATCTCTTGCCAGACTTTGTGGCGCACCTGGTGAACCTCAGCTGGCTAGATGACCTGGATCGACCAAGGATTCTCGAGGAATTTGATATTCCAACCCGCGATGACCTCAGTCATCGCCCCGTCCCGGCGCACTTCCGGCGGGTTGTTTTTTGCCCCTCGCAGTGGCCACCGCCATCAGTCAAGCCCAGAGTGCTTCCCATCATCCAAAATGCAGTGTCAACTCTGTCGGAAGTAATTGGCAGGGCCGCTGAGACAAGAGACCTGACAAGGGTGTTTCTGGGGGGTTTTCGACTTGACGAGCTCGCAACCGTGCAGCATGACATTGAATGGAGACTCCGGCTCGTATCCTCAGCTCTGAAGGCAATTCCGGAGCAGTACAACTGGCGTATTTTTCGCTACCGAGTTCTGTCTTGGATGGTGGTCGAGCTGCTTTCCAACGCGCCCTTGTACTTTTCTTTCTGTGAGCAGCGGCTTTCTGAGATGCGCAGGTTACAAGGACGGTCTCCCACTCCGGAGGAGTCCTCCCGTCTTCTGGGCATGCTATTCTATCAGATGCGGATATCTAGCTCTCTTGGAGACTGCTTCTTCCGCAGAGAAGACCATCGGCTGCGCTGGGTGGACGTTGCAACTGTCAATTCTCTTTGCGTTCAAGATGAGTTTGGCGAGGCCATAACCCTCCAGCGGCGTATGCTGACTGTCATGATACTCCCCACTCTAATCCTCGAGGCCACCACCAAGGCGACGAACTCGTACCCCGTTGGGCGCCACAGGACGATCGGAACGAGTCGTGGATATACGCTCTGCGATGCAATACAGTCAAAGTCAGGAAAACACAACATGAAGAACCCAATGTGGTTGTTTTACTCCAACCTCGCCCTATCGTCTTTGATGAGCGAGTTTGATACCATCCGCCTTATGAATCCCGTGGTTGTTGGTATGGCGCCCATGATGCGAGAGTATGTGCCTGATCTGATTAATCATGGCATGAATTTGATGAACGATGCCGCATCGGCGGGCATTTCAAACTTGAAAGAGAGATCTTCATCCAGCGGGTGGAACGATTACGACTCCTCAGATCAAGATCGGCCGCCATCGCCGCGGCGGAGGCCTCAGAGTCGAGAAAGGAGACCGCCGGTAAGGCGGACACGGAGCAGGAGTTCCAGTGCCCGCCGCCGTCCTACCAAACCGCCTAAATTTTCGAATCGCTACTATGAGAGCAAACCAGAGATGAGAAGGGATATGCCCGAAAGCGTACAGGCAAAGGGCGGGAGTAACGAAGAGGAAGCAAATGCAGCGCCATCCCGTGTAGGGTTGGCGGAAAGAGGGAAGAGTGTGTACCAGCAGGGCCAAAGGATGGTACTGACCGATTCACGGCCCATGGTTGTTATCAGAGGAGCCCGAACCCAGACGCAGCGTGAAAGCTCAGAAGACTCGGATTCAGACGGGGTGTATTATAGACGGCGGAGACCAGAAGGTAACAACAGGCCACAGATATAATATTAGTGGCGGATCTGGACACGGGATCAGTCTTCGAGCCTGAGATTAGGTATAACTATTTTGCCCACTTGCTTCCCCACGGGCTGCATGTCTGTTCCATGGATACCCGCACTCAGCTGATGAGCATGGCAACCGAAAATGAAGGAAACCGGCGGGGGCAATCAAAGAGCTGCGAAGAAAATATGTGGCGAAGTACCAGGTAGGGGGTTTTGACAGAATTGAAGCTCGATTCCAGAATTTCCGTAGTATGTCTGCAAAGCCAGAAAAGGAGGTAGGTTACAAAAACCACCGTCCACATTCACCTACCAAGTCAGCAGCACCAAACACACACACACGCGCGCACACACATACATGCACACCTCATAGATCTCTCACCATCCAGACATTCCCCTCCTTCTCTCCACCCGGATACACCCTGAACCCCAACTTCTCGTAGAACGCCACAACCTTGGTGTTCTCCCCGGCCACCCCAAGCTGGATCCCCTTCCCATAGTCCAGCTTCCCCTCCGACTCTGCCACCACCGTCTTCACGCTCTCCACAAACCTCTCAATCATCTTCCTCCCCCACCCCTTACCCTGATACTCGGGTAGGATATCGATATGCAGCATGGCCCTATACGTCCTGACCAGCTCGGCCTTGCCCTCGACGCCATCCAGCACAAGCCACTCAACCTTGTACGCCGACTGGGCCATGGCCTCGGGATTCACAGCAGCGCCACCGGCCGGATTCGAATCACCCGAAGAAGAGGAAGAAGGTGGCAGATTCCACGGCTCCGCCTTCTCCAGCTGCTTCGGCGCAGGCACGTCTCTCGACCCCTGCTCCGAGCGGAGCACCTCCTCGACGTAGCGCGGGTAGGCGTCGGCGAAGGCCCAGACGTCCGGGACGCCGATGACGTAGCCCACGACGTGGCCGTTCCCGGCGCCGTCGTCGAGGACGAAGCAGTTCTGCGGGAAGAGGTGGGTGAACTGCAGCGTCCAGAGGTACGGGGCCATGCGCGTGCCTGTTTCGGAGCAGGAGATGCTGGGGGGGAGGGTAGCGCGGCACTTTTGTTGGGGGTTTTTTGAGTTTCCGTCATTAGCATCTCGGTAGAAACGGAGGAAGAAAAATATTGTACTCACAATGTATTTCGCATCCTCGCTATCCTCGGGCTTGAAAGGACGGATGAAAGCCATGGTGACGATGATGATAATAATAATGATGAGGATGATGGTTATGGTGGTGGTGCTGGCTGATGGTTGAGATGACTGATGATGATGATAGTGACTGCGGGGAACAAATTGTCCAATTGTGCCACTTTGATGCGCTCCGATGCGGGGGAGGGGTCGATAGGTTCCTGTAAGGAAGAATATTGGAAGGAAGTTGAGAAGAGAAAAAGAGAATATGCAAGGAGATGATGCTTGGATGTGACTGAAGGACGTGTGTGTGCCCCAGTGCAAGGGGAGGTCCTAGCAGCTTTCGTGGTCTGTGGTGTTGTGGTTGTGTTGTGCCTTCTGTTGCGCTGTCCCTCCCAGGTTCCCCCCCCTCACTTCCTGCCACAATATGGCGGACTTCGGCAGCCACAGCTGGTCACGAGGACGGCACGGGAACAGGAAACAACACACCCGGGCACAACTCGCTCGCACTCCAATATCCAGATCCTCCGAGCTTACCATCCCACGGCAATGGCCCCTTGTCCTGGAGAAGAAGCTTAAACACGGGTGCCGGGCAAGCGGCCCATCTTGGCAGAACATCGGCAGTCCAAGGCATTTCGGGCCGTCCAACCCGCCTGGCGATATCCCATTCATCTTGCGCTTGGTAATTTTGCATCACAACACAACCCACACGCACCGACGCCTTCAGCTTCAAAGTGGTATGTATCTCGCTAACCTAGTCATGTTACACCCCATGATCCATTCTCGCCCAGGTAGCCCGCTAGAACAATGCTGCCGTGGATCCCAGCCCCAAGCCCCGAGGCCCGCTTCTCAAACCAACGCCCCAAGCAATGTCCATAAAAAACAACTCCAAAAAGTCTGCAAACCGCCGGGTCCAAAGCCACGGCCAACTTGAGAACTAACATGGGCAAAGCCCGCTTTTGCGGCGTCTCCTGCGACGCCCATCAGAACACATCAGAGCCAGTCCTCATTTTGTCCCCTATTTACCGAATAGTTGTGACATTGAAAGTACAAGAAAATACGAAGGAAAAAAGGAGAACCCCCTAAATCTCGCCCGAAAGAAACACAAATTGGTCTAATATACAGAGGTATCTCAGTTTCATGGCCTCATAAGTATGATAATGAATGTGCCGTCGCCCTCCGCCAAGTATGGCGGAGGCGCGGACTCAAACCCCAGAAGACGAAGACGAAGGGAGAAATCGGGTAGGGGTTGTTCGTGAACGGATCACCGCGGCAAGTGTACATTAGAACATGCCGCCTGGTACGTTCATATTTGGGTTGACTTTGATGTTGGAGGTCACGACCGTCCTGCTTGCCGGTGGTCCCTTCACCACGAAAGGAGGACTGTTGTCCCTCCTCCCGGGTGGACCACGGGGCAGGCCGCCCGCGCCTTCAAACTGAGCTTTGCGCGAAGGAGGGAGTCGTTGTCGCTGGCTGGCCAATTTGCTGCCGTCTTCATCCTCGCTCGTGTAAGCACTGCGGCTGTCGTCGTAATCGAGGCTTGACGTGCTCCCATTTGCCTGGCTGGCGAATGGGAGACGGGGAGCACTTAGCCCCGAATCATCGTAGGGACGGGGCCTCGAGGTTTCGCGCTTTCGGCGTGGGTTGATGGGCGGCACAGGTGGCGCGGACCCCGGGGCTGCATTGTTATCTCCCTGGTATCTAGCCCCCCCATAAGAGCGGCCGGAGTTGCCGGGCTCAAAGGTCCCCATGGCATGCGGCAGAGTGACCGTAGGAACTCTGCTCGTCGACATCACGAACGTAGGTTCCGATATTTCCCTCTTGTCAACCGGGCGCCTTGGTGGTCCGTTGGGTGCACCGTTCATTGGCCCGAATGCCGGTGACTGCGACGCGGAGTTCTGTCGGGGTCGGGGTCCCAGTGACGTCGGTGTGCCCACAGGCGAAGCGCCATGGCCCAAGGCATAGGGCGACGGTGAAAGCGAGCCCGGGCCGCCCAGGGGCGAGATAGGCGACGGCAAGCCGTAGTTGGGTTCGTATGCCGGGCGGTTAGGGTGCACGGCCAAATTACCTGCGGACTTGGAAGGGTGCAGAGTGTGCGGAGAAGACGCCGGAGACAAAGCACCACGAATCGGATAGCCCTGAGGTGGCATTATGGGCGAACGACGGATATCGGTACCCGGGAGTCCGGGAGCCTGGAGACCAGGCTGCCTATTCGCGTTGTGCGGTGCGAATTGGTCATCATATTGACCATTGCCAGTATTCCCCCTGAGCCTCGGTGGCCGAGGACGCGATGATGCACGGCCACCACTGGTTTCCGAGCCGCTCCTTTCCCGCTCGCCAGACATTTTCGGAGCTGTTGGTGAACTAGTGTTTGAGTTGTGGTTGTACTCTTCACTAGGAGCCCTTTGCCGATACGAGATGGGTGGTGGGCGTCTCTCCCTGCTCGGAGTTCGTTGTCCGGCCCCGCGGTCAGTGCTAGGGCGAGACCATGGGGCAGGGCCTCGATCTGCCGATGGCTCGCGTGGCTCTCGCTGCTGAACGGTTTGGGACGCCTGATGTCTTGCCAGCGTCTCGAGCTCCCTGTTCCTCTGCAGCTCGCGCCTGGCCTGCCGGAACGCCCTAAGGCCAGGGTGGGCTTGACTCTCCTTCTCCGCCTCGTCGTCGAGTGTTGGGGCAACCTCACGGCCTACACGAGGGGAGTTGCTGGGGTCGCGTTCCGTCTCTCGAGGAGCTTCCTCTGCCATTGGCTCCAGCGGAGCTGTGTCGCGGTCCTCGAAAGCCTGCTTCGATGGGTTGGGAGACGTGCTCATGGTAGTCGGTCCGAGTCCTAGGACCTTGTTGGCCTTTGACTGGCCAGACACGAGGTTCCGAGATCGATCAATCAGCGAGCCTCGGCTCGATTTGGGCTTGAGCATCCCAATGCCCAGGGGGTTGGACGCGGCAAGATCCTTGGAGGAGTCAGAATGCGATAGCGGAGACGCGGCTCTGCTGCTGTCTGATTCGACGTAGGAAGTTAACTTTTCTCGAACGCGTCGCCGAGCATCAGCAAGTTGAGAGGCGAACTCATCCGTCTCTTCCTCTGTGAACTGGGGTGTGTCTTTCGACTCCGTTGGTGGCTCGGGCTTGCTATCGACTGGGGTCACGACCTTGTCTAGTTTCGCAGCCGGATCGGCGCTGCTGTCATAAAATGACGCCGTCCACTCCTGTTCGGGTGAAAGCCACGGGTTGGACTTGAGAACCGGGGGCTCAGCTGGCGAATCGCTGCCAATGGGGAATCGAGGCTCGGAGCTAGACGCAGGGGGCGTAGGCCCGTAAATCGAAGACGCGTTGCTCTCCGAGCGAAGGTGTTGCCTGACCATCCCGCTTAGGCCGCCGCCGCCGCCGCCGCCAGTGTTCGGTCCACCAAGGGTGGGCGAGTCGCTGGGCGACTCATCCGTGGAGATTCTTGGGGAAACCTCTACAGAGATAACTGGTTTTTCGGAGATCGGGGAAATCTCGACGCTTGGGTTGACACTTGTCATCATAGGGCTGTTGGCAGCAGTTTGTCTGAAGGCCGGATGATCTTTGTCAGATGGGCGCTTGAGAGTCACTTGCGGCGCAGAGGGAATCCCCGAGGAGCCCAGACCGAGCAGTGAGATGGGCTCAAGGCCTCCCAGTTGCGGCAAGCTTATGGCCTCCTCTTTGACCGCAGGCTGCGTCTTGAGTTGTTCCGGCCGCGGCTCAAAGTGCTGTCGCTGGGCGGATGATGATGATCGTGAGCGTCCAGTGGCAAACGAGGCATTGGATTCGGCCCTGAACCTGCCGGTAGGTGTCTCGCGGCCTTGCTGTAGTTGGATCTGACGCTGCGCATACTTGGACTCATCGTAAGGCTGGATGGGTTTTTGGAAAACACCCATCGCTGTTGCTTTGCCGAGATCGTTTGGTTGGATAGGGAGAGGCGTCTGCGCCTGGTCGCTATCTTCGCTGATGGGTGGGCTCAGGGGTGGAGCACCACCAATGATGTGCTTGGCTTCAGGCTTGACACCCGAGTCCACCGCACTGAGCGAAGGGCTCGACGCTGGAGAGTTGACTGACTTCAGATTCGGCGTGCTGGTCTTTGTCAATGCTGCCCTTCTCTCGCCGAATAGCCGCTCCGCGAAGCCGTTTGTTGTTGGGGATGGTGAGTTGGTTCCAAGATCTGGTGTTCGACTGCCAAACGGCTTCTGGCGAGCAAAGGTGTCGATCCTTGACAGCTGCTGCTCTTCTGCAGGACCTTGTTCATAGAGCCGTCTCGTGCGCGTCACGTTACGGTCCAGCAGAGGTGTTGATGCGGCCGAGGTCGGTGCTGTCGAGGCGGACTGCCAGTCTTTTGTTGCTGCGGTCTGCTGTGACGTAATAGAGGTGGCTGCAGTTGAGTTCCGGGCGAGGGAAGACGATGAAGTAGTCGACGAGGTCTCCCGCTTCCGGTTGTATCCCAGGGGCTCGGCGTCCTCCTCTGCCTGCGACGGCTCATCATCACCCTCAAGGGATCTCCTCTCCCTCTCTGCTTTCTTCCAACGCTGGAAAGAAGACAATGCCACATCATCCTCGTAAAGTGCCCGACCAACCAGCCCACCACCTGTCCCCGTCTTGCCAGCAGGGATCTTGTAGATCTTCTGTCGCCCACCAAACAGATTGTTGCCCTCTAGGGGCTTGCTTCGGTTCATGATGCTTGCCGCCTGCGCGGCATCCGTATCATCGGAAGCGTAGGAGCCAGTGCGCGGGAATCTGGAAGCTTTGATCGATTCCACCTCGGCTATGTCCGATAGCCCGCCCGCAGTAGGCGCAAACCCGAAGTCGGTCAATCGAGACTGTCGCTTGGGAAATAATACGCTGTCGTCACTGGCCTTCCCGATCTTCGTATTCGGGTCGTCCTGTTCCCTCAGCATTGAGAAGCGGGCTGACAGGTTAGACATCAACAGACTCGTGCGGAAGTCATCGTTTGACGGGAGGGCGGTGGCGAGGTCGATTTCCTTCTTGGTCTCTTCCTGTTGCTGCTTTTTCCCCCTGCGGAAGCCAGAGAACATCGAGGAGGGTTCTGCTTCATGGCTGGTGCGGCCCGCGGACGTATCGTCCTTCGCTCTCTTCTTAGTCCGGAACCGGTTCATCGTGGGGATTATGATGCGCGGGAATCCGAGTGAGGTATAGCACACAACTGGCCAGTTTCGATCCCAGAAGACGGCTCGGCGATTAGAGGCTCAGTTCCATGAACTGGAAGGCCTCGCTGGACGGGAAATTGGGAAGCTGTGGGGAAGCGAGTGAATACAGGTCAGAATCAGACCTCGGAGGCTAGAAAAAAGTCTGGATCACGGAATATCAGCTCCGTCTAACAGCAAACCGAGTCGATTTAGGCCGTTTGCAACGCCCTTTGGGAAAGAAGATCATCGAAAAGCGCCGGGCTTGGGGCATATTGCTGGACGCCTCGACCTACAATGAGATTTCGTCCCATAATTTTCGCCTGAGCGCCAGGGCAGGGTGCAACCCAGAATCCAGGACACCATTCCGACAAAAATGATGAAAAGCAACCACCAAACGTGAGCTACTTACCGAAACTGGCATCAAGAAGGTTCTTGAAACGATTCCACCAACCCCATTAACGGACAAAGAGACGTTTCGTGGCCAGCTTTTCGGTGGGAAATATCTCGCTCGTCCGTGATAGTGTCGGTAAAGAATATTGAGCGAAGGTATGAAGTAGAAGGTCAAGCAGACATCTGGTGCTCCGGGCTCTCGCTCTGCACTCGGAGTGTGACTGCGATGCTGCAGCGATCCGAACCTGGTGAACCTGGTGGTAAGGCCCGGTTGTCGGCAGGTATAAAGCTAGGTAGGAAGACTAGTGCGTCAAGTGACGCTCGAAACGTTGTGCTGTTTGCGACGGCGACGAAAAGATTGCGCGAGTGCGGTGTGAGAAAAGAGGTGTCGACGGGCTGGCGTCGGCAGTTTTTTTGTTTTTATCCTCCTGCGGTCTACTGGTGTCGTTGCTCTCGCCGGTGCGGGAGGATCGTGACGTTGAAAAGGAGCGAATCGAGTGAAGTCAAAATAGCGGCAAATGTAATCGCGGAAACGAGAGACGATGTGCACCTCAACCCAGTGTTGGGATCCGTAGACACAGAAGCAGAATTTGCGATAGCAATGGGAACGAGAGTTTAGATCTGGAGAGAGAACGCAAAACAGGGCAACAGGGACAAGAAAGGGCGAGCGTGAAAGATTGCACACTCACAAGAGGAGTGGGGACGGACCAGGGTCAAGAAGTCAAACCGCGGAAGGGGGTGCAATGGCGATTGGGGAAGAAGCCCGGCTCTTGGATCCACCATTGGCCGTCACAGCGCATGATTGGCGTTGGCGGCCTT
>Ga0247769_1000244_pt1 | contig 12695 bp, 10 predicted proteins | sample UWRJL166409R6_FD_179942 | JGI IMG/M metagenome (GOLD analysis project Ga0247769, IMG submission 179942) | Plant litter microbial communities from Arlington Agricultural Research Station in Wisconsin, United States - UWRJ-L166-409R-6 | ecosystem: Environmental > Terrestrial > Plant litter >... | reverse complement strand
GCGCGTAGGAGCGGTATTTATTGAGAATGAACAGTGAGTAGTCGATGCCGACTGCCAGCCCAAGCATGACGGCCAGGACCGGAGTTGTGGAGCTAATAGTAAAGAGCTGGCTCATACCGAAGAGGCCGGCCATGCTAACGCCAACGGCAGTGAGCGCGGTGAGAATAGGCATGCCTGCGGCTATAAGCGAACCAAGCGTCATGACCAGAACAATAAGCGCCATTATAACGCCCGCAACTTCACCGACCCCGAGAATTTCACCCGGGGCTTTATTGATCAGATCGCCGGCAACCTCAACCTGGAGATCGCTTGTGCGTGCGGCTGTAACAGCTTCGTTAACTTGATCAATGGTGGATTTGGCGGTTGCGCCGGCTGACTTTTCGAGCTGAACCTGAGCGTAGGCGATCGTGCCAGAGCCAGCCACAAACGATTTGTCGTCAGCTGGTCCGGCAACCTGTGCGACGCCGTCGATGTCTTTAATTTTGCCCAGGAGATTTTGGACATCGCCCTGAAGGTCAGTAATCTTTTTGTCATTATGAGTTTGGAAGACGATACGACCGGTACCCTTGCCGCCACCCGGGAAGAGTTCGCCGGCGCGGTCGATTGCTTTCTGGGCATCAGTGCCAGGGATGGAGATCTCGGCGCTGGTCGGCTTCATGAATTGTGATGCCGTGAAACCCAGGAGGGCTAATAGGACAACCCAGACCGAGATTACCTTCCAAGGGCTGCTGAACGCGAATGCGCCGAGTCTGTGTAGGAGTTTTGCCATGATACTTCCTTTTTTGTATAAGATCTATTTGTGCTTATTATCAACTGTGGCGAGGAAAACAGCAAATTTGTAGTGGGCGAGCTCCCGGACACGACCGCTCAGGGTGGTCCGGGAGCTCGAGCGATTAGCCGCCCGGCGTGGGCGGGCTCGTGGGGAAGGCGGCCGGACAGGCGCCGTGCTGCTTGGCGGCTGACCAGAGCGGCCGGTCCCATGTGTTGCCAGCTTGCCACAGTCCCTCGAAAAGTTCTTCGAGGAGACGTCGGAAGGTGCTGGTTTTGATGCTGTCGATGGCATCTTGGCCCTGCGTCTTGCAGTAGGCAGTCACAATGACGCCAAGTCGCCGGTCGAGTGACTTCTCGCTCATTGCCTGGGAGCGAACGTGCTCGAATTTCACCTGGGCAGCTTTTTCAGAGGCCGCCACTTCGGCTTCGAAGGCGGCTTGCGCGCTTGCATCGATCGAGACCGAAACTGTCGGGGTGCCGGTGGCGATTGCGCCCTGCGAGGTATCGCCATCTGAGCAGGCCGCCAGTGTGAGGCAGGTCGCCAGGGCAATTGCGACAGACCTGAGGTATGCCACGATCTCTCCTCTGGTAGTAGGGTCCTGCCCGTAGTGTAGCGCGTTTGCTCAGAAAGGTGCAGCCTGGTGCTGCTATATGATTGCAAAATAGTGTGCCAGGGCCCCTTACCGACGCTGTTCGCGTCAAGGGGCCCTGGCGGTTCTAGCCGTCCATGACGCGGTTCCGCGGGTGTTTGAGTCGGTAGGCCGCGATGAGGAAGTAGGCCCGGTAGAGAGGGAGGTTGTGGCTGGCCGCGAAGGCCTGCATCTTGGGCGTGGCGTATAGCTTGAGCTGGGACATCGTGGGTAGCATGGCCCGCTTCCCTCCCGACAGTCTCAGCCACTCGTTTTCGGTCGGACAGGGGACTCCGTAGAAATCGTCCTGGTCGAGGACGCGCTCTTCGATGTACCGACCGATCATGTCGAGCAGCTGCCACATGTTGGTTCGACGGCCCGTGGCCGCGACTGTGAGTCGTCCGCTCACGGCATCGTCGGGGCGGGTTTGGTAAGCCCTACCGGAGTAGCCTGACATTTGTCTCACCTTCGGTTGGTGGTCAGAACGTCCTTATTCTATAGTTTTTTGACCGAGAAGCAAATAGCTTATGTAAGCTTATATATAATTGCGTTATCAGTGCGTGGCTGGTCGTACATCGACATGGCTGGCTTGCCGGCTAGAGCAACCTTTAGCATGCGACCGCAGCCGTTATGGGCAACAATCAGAATGTGCTGTTCGGGGCGGGATCGAAGCTGGTCTATAACATCTTGGACCCGAGCTAAGAGCGCTTCGATTGGTTCAACGCCGGGTACGTTCTCCGCATCTTCGTAGTTGCCGTTGTGCTGAGGAGCTTCGGTGTAATTTTTGCCTTCGACCTCACCGAGATTTCGTTCGCGTAATCCTTCGAGAATCAAGATTTTATCTGTCGGGTAGCCGATGTGCTCTGCCACGATGTGGGCGCTTTGGAGCGCACGGCTCATGGGTGAGCTCACGATGAGATCGATAGGGAAGTAGCTTTTGACAGTGTCGCCGGCGTATTCCACCTGGGCGATGCCAATCGTGGAGAGCGGGGAGTCGTGCGAGCCGGCAACGATGTGATGAGCGTTGGCCTCGCTTTGGCCGTGACGGAGAAGGTATAAGTGCTGCATAGTACCTCAAGTATATGGCCGCTTCCGCATCCTGCCAAGTAAGCTGGGCCTTCTGGGTAGCTAACACTTGTAACAACTGATGTTTTACGGTGTAATAACAGATGTGATTTCTCTTGATGTGCCGAAGGGCCGATATGTGGTGGCAGTGTCCGGGGGAGTGGACTCGATCGCAATGCTGGATATGCTCTGTAAGCTCCCTGAACGGGAGTTTATTGTCGCGCACGTACATCACGGGATCAGAGACGATGCCGTAGAAGACCAGAATTTAGTGCGTCGTGTGGCAATGTCGCACAATCTAGTTTTCGAAACAATTGAGTTGAACCTCGGGGCCGGAGCGAGTGAAGCACTGGCGCGCGCCCGGCGTTATGACTTTTTGCGACATGTACAGGAGAAGTACGTCGCACAGGCTGTGATTACCGCACATCATCGGGACGATCTTATCGAAACAGCAATTATTAATATGATGCGCGGTACGGGTTGGCGTGGGTTGAGCTCGCTCCGATCAAGGCCTGGGCTACTCAGACCGCTGTTGCATGTTCCAAAATGCGAACTGGTGGAGCATGCGCGTCTTCAGGAGCTGGCGTGGCGCGAAGATTCGACGAATCGTGATGAGTCATATGCGCGTAATTTTGTCCGGCATTCAATTGTCCCGCAGCTATCAAGTAGTACACTTGAAAAACTCTATCAAAATATTGTGCGACAAAATGAATTGACAGAATATATTGAGGATGAGATTGCTATGTGGCTGGACAAGCACGCATTATCTCACTCCCCTGTTACTGCACTCCCCCGCTACCAGTTTAGTATGCTGCCTGGCAACGTCGCACATGAACTATTGCAGGAGGTTTTACGACGAAAAACAGGTAAGTCAGTGCCTCGACCTCTGGCCGATCAAGCTTTGTTATTTTGTAAGGTCGCAAAACCACACAAAATATTTGTGATCGACCAAAGCTGGCAACTACGCGCGCGTATGGACCAGGTAATTGTCGAGCAGAGGCCGACCGTGGTAAGCTAAATAAATGCCAGGTTCTGCTAAAGGACCAAGATTTAAATAAAGGATTACGCATTTTGAAACCGAAACAGCCAAGTAAGTTTATGCGCAACACTGTTTTCTGGGCAATGCTCATCGTACTTGCCCTGGTGTTGTGGGCGGTTTATACGCCACAGCAAAATTTGAAGGACGTCCCACTTTCGGACGTTATTCGTCAAGCGAACAGTGGGGAAATCGCCAAGATTGAGATTCAGGGCGATGAGCTACTCATCACGCCACTAAGCGAGCAAGATAAGGGTAAGCCTACTCAGCGCGCGTACAAGGAAGATGGCAGTAGCATCTACGATCAGGGTCTGAGTAAGGACACGAAAGCGCAAATCGACGTTAAGAAGCCGAGCGATACCGGTTCGACGCTCTGGAATTTGGCGAGTATTTTCCTGCCAGTGCTGCTGTTCGGCGCGTTTTTCCTGTTCATGTTCCGCCAGGCGCAGGGCCAGAACAACCAAGCGCTCGGGTTTGGTAAGTCTAAAGCCCGTCTGTATGGTAATGAAAAAGACAAGATTGTATTTAAGGACGTTGCAGGCAATGAAGAGGCCAAGGAAGATTTGGTTGAAGTTGTTGACTTCCTGAAGAATCCAAAGAAATTCCTCGATGTGGGCGCCAAGATTCCAAAGGGTGTTCTGCTCATTGGCCCTCCGGGAACCGGTAAGACCATGCTGGCTCGCGCCGTTGCGGGTGAAGCTGGCGTGCCATTCTTTAGCATCTCTGGTTCTGAATTCGTTGAAATGTTTGTCGGTGTCGGTGCCTCTCGTGTCCGCGACCTGTTCGCCAAGGCTAAGAAGAACGCACCATGCATCATCTTCATCGACGAGATTGACGCTGTCGGTCGCCGTCGCGGTAGCGGTATGGGCGGCGGACATGACGAACGCGAGCAGACGCTGAACCAGATTCTGGTTGAGATGGATGGTTTCGATAGCGGCACGAATGTCATCGTGCTAGCTGCAACCAACCGCGCGGATGTTCTTGACCCGGCGCTGCTTCGTCCTGGTCGCTTTGACCGCCGTGTGAACATTACGCTGCCAGAGCGCAAAGAGCGCGAAGCTATCCTGAAGGTTCACTTTGCCAAGAAACCAATTGATCCAAGTGTAAACATCGGCGCCCTCGCCGCTAAGACGGCTGGTAGCTCAGGTGCTGACCTCGCTAACATGACAAACGAAGCGGCGATCATCGCTGCTCGCCACAACCGCAAGCACATCACCAATCGTGACGTGACTGAGGCATTCGAGAAGGTTGCGATTGGCCCAGAGCGCAAGGCCCGGGTCATGACCGAGCGTGAGAAAGAATTGACTGCATACCACGAAGCTGGTCACGCGATCGTCGGCCATGTGCTGCCACACTCTGACCCAGTGCACAAAGTTACGATCATCCCCCGCGGCAGTACCGGTGGTGTTACGTGGTTCCTGCCGCCTGAAGATCGCGTCTATACTTCGATCCTCGAATTCAAGGACGTCCTAGCTCGTGCTCTCGGTGGCCGCATCGCTGAAAAGGTGAAGTATGGCTCTGAAAATGTCACGACCGGCGCCGGCAGCGACCTGCGCAAGGCAACTGAAATTGCCCGCGACATGGTGATCGAGCAAGGTATGGGTAAAGTCCTCCGCGATCAAGTTTTCCATGAAGACGAAGGCGGCATGATGCTGGACCGCATGGTGCACGACCGTCCGTATTCTGAAGAGACTGCCAAGCTCATCGACAAGGAAGTGCAGGATCTCATCTATGAGGCTGCACACCGTGCCGAGGCTGTTATCAAGGCCAATCCAGAAGCGCTCGATAAGCTCGCGGACGCGCTTCTCGAGAAGGAAACCATCGAAGGCGATGAAGTTGCTAAGCTCTTCGCCGACGCAAAATTGCCCAAGGAAGTTGTCCTGAAGTAGCTGTCTGCTCAACTTCACAGAAAAGCCGCTTCAAGCACACGTTGAAGCGGCTTTTCTAATCTGTTGGTGCGTACTATAATGACACCAGCATGGTAAATCGATTTTTAGAGCGCGCCAATGTGCGCATGGGTATTGGCCTGGCAGCCGGACTTTTAGCTAGCTCGACTTTGTTCGCTAACATTTTAGGCTTGTACCGTGAAAAGCTCTTGCTCGGTTACTACTACGACACTTATCCGACCGCAATCGACGCCTATAAGGTCGCGTTCACCATCCCGGACTTCATGTTCTTTATCCTCGTCAGCGGTGCGCTGAGTGTGACGTTCATTCCGGTTTTTAACGAACGCCTCAGCAAGGGCAACAAGAAGTCGGCGTGGGAGCTGAGCTCGAGCTTGATCAACCTGATGGCGATCGTGACGTTCATCGCCAGTATCTTGATTATTATTTTTGCTGAGCCACTTGTGAAGTATGTGGTAGCACCTGGCCTGGACGAGAGCACGAGCAATCTGGCGATCTCGATGATGCGAGTGATTGCGGTCAACCCGTTCTTGTTCTCGATTAGTAGCGTGTTGGCAAGCATGCAGCAAGCGGTTGGCCGGTTCTTCTTCTTTGCGCTGGCGCCCAGCATGTACAGCGTGGGTATTATCATTGGTATCCTATTCCTAACGAATGGCGTCACTATTTTCGGCTGGCATGTGTTCGACGGTGGAATTATGGGCGTGGCGGTTGGCGTCGTGCTTGGTTCGATCTTCCAGTTGCTGGTAAGTAGCGTTGGTATGCACGGCATGAATTTCCTGTATCAGTTCAAGATTTACTGGAAGAATCATGGTCTGCAGCAAGTGTTGCGTTTGCTGCCGGCGCGGTCGTTCGACCAAGGCATCGACTATTTCAACAATCTTGTGGAAATCAACTTGGCTTCAAGACTGCGTGAGGGTAGTATTACGGCGTATCAGGTGGCTCAAACGCTGCACATGGTGCCGATTACATTGATCGGTGTGGCGATCTCCACGGCCGCCTTTCCTACGATGACTGATCGTGTCGCTCATGGCGAAACGGCTAAGTTTAAGAAGGAGTTGCAGCAGGTGCTCCGGGTTATCATCTGGCTGGCTTTACCAACGGCGGTGATTGCGTTTCTGGGGCGTGGCTACATCGTAAGCTTCGTGAAGAGTGGTGGTGATGCAACCATTGCTGATATTCTGGGGCTGCTGGCCGTTGCGATTCTTTTTCGCTCGATTTACCACATCGCATCACGCAGTTTTTATGCGCAGCAGGATACAAAGACGCCGCTGTACATTTCAATCGTGGCGATTGGTTTGAATGTTGGACTGGCTATGTGGTTTGTGCTCGGTTTGAACGTCGGTGTACTCGGGCTGGCGGCTGCCCAGTCGATCGTGGCGTTTGTAGAAGTCTGCATTCTCTTCTCGATCATGTCGCGTCGTATGAAAGGGTTGTTTGATGTTGAGTTCGTGAACGGCATCCTGAGAATGGTTTCGGCAACTGGGTTGATGTTCGTGGTGACGTATGTGATGGTGAAGACGTTTGATCTGAGCGCCACGGATACGCGGTTTTTCGCGTTGATTCCGAAGTTTGCGATTATCGTGGTGATTGGGCTAGGAACCTATCTGATCATCAGCCGTATTTTCCGTCTTGAAGAGGCGAATCCGGTGATCGAAAAGATCAATAAGCTTTTGTTCCGTCAAACGAAACCGATGCAATAGTTTGTAATGAGTGCCGGACCGACGCACGATGACATCGAGACATTAGTCCGAGGTATGGTGCTGCCCTTCTACCATGTGCAGCGCGATACGCTCTTGCCTCTCAGCAACCGGCGCTGGGAGAATGACGCAGAGCATTCGTGGTCGGTGGCTTTCTTGGCCTGCGCTCTTGCGCCGCAGATTGACGCGACGCTGAACGTTGGATTGGTTGCGCAGTTTGCGCTTGCTCATGACATCATTGAAATCTATGCTGACGATACGTCGCCATTTGATTCGCACGAAAAGCGATCTTCGAAGCTGGCGCGCGAATCTGCTGCGCTCGATCGCTTAGCTGTCGAGTATGCGCATTTTCCATGGATTGTGGAGACGGTGAAGGCTTACGAGCGGAAAGATACCGACGAAGCGCGGTTCGTGGGTGCGATTGATAAGTATATTACAGTCCTTTTTGATTACATCGATGAAGGTCGTCAATTGCGCGAGTACAAGCTGACGCACGAGGCTTATGCCAAGAGCTTGGAGACGCAGCGCAAGAAGGTCCATCAACATCCTGGCGTTGCCGTATATTACGAACAGATCCGGGCTTTACTGGCGGATCGTCCGGATTTCTTTCATCAATAAAAAATCGTCGCCTGCCCGCGTGATGGTACGCGGGCAGGCGACGTTTGCGCTGTTAGCGCTGTCGGGCGGCGAAGATGCCGAGGTAGTAGAACTCTGTCGGCGCCGAGTGGAGGGCTGGGATTGCGTCGCAGATTTTCTCCACGACCTTCCAGTACTGTTCGGTTTTTTCCGCTCCCAGCAGGACGCGGTGCTCGGTGGACTGGATACCGGCCCACCAGGCTTCGTCCTTGCCGGCGAGCGCCTTGGCGACCTGGTACAGGAAACGGCGGGTCGGGGAGAAGGCCCGCGAGCGTCGCTTGGCCTCCTGACGGAAGGCATCGGCGACGGCCTTGTTGTACAGCTTGGGGTCGCGCTTTGCTCCCATGTAACTCTCTTTTCTTCGAGTTGCCTGATAAAGCTTATATATTATATAATATAAACAGTAATTTTAAAAGTATCGTTTGACATGGTAAGTGTTTTCTATTGCTCCCAGGAAGTACAGTCCGCTCGCAAGCAGCTCGCCGCCTTCCTTCCGGGAAGGTCGAGCTTCCTTACCTCCTAGCAGCACTGCCTCTGGTAACTTGGAGGCCGCTACGCTATTCTTATGACAATGTCTACTGACCATATCCGAAATTTTTGCATCATCGCCCACATTGATCACGGCAAAAGCACACTTGCCGACCGGCTTTTAGAGTTGACCGGCACAGTGGACAAGCGTGATATGAAGGCGCAGCTGCTGGACAGCATGGATCTCGAGCGCGAAAAGGGCATCACCATTAAGCTTCAGCCAGTTCGTATGAACTACCAGGGTCACCAGCTTAACCTCATCGACACTCCTGGGCATGTGGACTTTAGTTACGAAGTGTCGCGTAGTCTGGCGGCCTGTGAAGGCGTGCTGCTGGTTGTGGATGCTAGCCAGGGTATTCAGGCGCAGACGCTGGCAAATGTGTACCTGGCTCTGGAGGCTGACCTTGCAATTATTCCGGTGCTGAACAAGATCGACCTGCCGGCGGCCGATGTGGAGCGCGTGAGTGAAGAAGTTATCAATCTGCTGGGATGCAAGAAGGAAGACATCTTGTTGGTCAGTGCCAAGACAGGCTTGGGTGTCGAAACTGTTTTGGACGCTGTTATCGAGCGCGTGCCAGCACCCCGCGGCGATACGGCGGCGCCAGCGCGTGCGTTGATATTTGATTCGATGTATGACGATTACCGTGGCGTGATTCTGTATGTTCGCGTTATGGATGGGGAGATCAGTAAGGGCGCAGAGATTAGTATGATGGCTGCGAGCAGCCAAGGCCTGGCGCTCGAGACTGGGACGCTCACGCCAAAGTCTGTGCCCAGCGCCAGCCTAAAAACGGGTGAGATTGGCTATATTGTTACGAACCTCAAGTCTGTATCCGAAGCGCGCGTCGGTGACACGGTTACGTTGACTAAGAATCCTGCTATTCAGGCGCTGGAGGGTTACCAGGAAGTAAAACCGTTCGTATATGCTGGCGTGTTTCCGAACTCCGCCGACGAATACGCCACGCTGAAAGATGCGATCGAGAAGTTGCAGCTCAGCGACGCGGCACTGCAATTTGTGCCAGAGAATTCCCAGGTGTTGGGCTATGGGTTCCGCATCGGATTCCTGGGGTTGCTGCACATGGAGATTGTGAAGGAACGATTGGAAAGGTCGCACAATCTGGATTTGATCATGACGAATCCGAGTACCGATTACGAAGTTATCCTGATGAGCGGCGAGGAAAAAACTATTCGTGCCGCCAGTGAACTCCCCGACCCTGTCACGATTCGTGCTATTCGCGAACCTTGGATTACTGGCGAAATCGTGGTCCCGCAGCAGTATATTGGTGGCGTTCTAACGTTGATAGCCAGTAACCGCGGTGTCCACAAAAACATCAGTTATCTCGATTCCAAGCTGTCTGTCATCACCTTCGAGGCGCCACTCGCCAATATGCTGACTGACTTTTACGATCAGTTGAAGAGCACGACGAGCGGGTATGGTTCGTTCAATTACGAGCTGGCGAATTACCGAGAGGAAGATCTGGTACGTGTGGATATCTTGGTTTCGGGTGAGCGCATGGACAGCCTGAGCATTATGGCGCATCGCAGTGAATCGATGGCGTTGGGACGTGAATTTGTGGCTAAATTGAAGGAAGTTATTCCTCGGCAACTGTTTGAAGTGCGGCTGCAGGCGGCGATTAATAATCGCGTGATTGCCAGCGAGAGCGTCAAGGCAATGGGTAAGAATGTGACGGGGCATCTGTATGGTGGTGACGTTTCGCGCAAGAAGAAACTGTGGGCCAAGCAAAAGGAAGGCAAGAAGCGCCTGAAGAAGTTCGGAAAGGTTGAGATTCCGAATGAGGCTTTTATGGCGTTGTTGAAGAAATAGGGAGCGTTTACTGGAAGGCCGCTAGAAGCCAAGAAAGAGGCACTCCCCTCCTGTCGCAGGAAACACTCCGCTCGCAAGCAGCTCGCTTTGTTCACGCGGGAAACGCGACGCTCCTGCTTACCAGAAGGGGAGTGCCTCTTTCTTGGCTTACTCGCCATTCTTTCTTGCAGCGCGCCATGATTCTAACGTAGAGTGAGTGTATGCAAGAACCCATTTCGGCAGGAAATCTCCCGCCTGCTCATCAAGTTTCCAAATATCCTAAAAGTACGAAAAAAATTATCATCATCGGCGCCCTCTCGATCGCCATTATTGTGGCTGGCGTCCTGTGGTGGATGCAGTCTCGAGCAATGTCTGTACAGATTCCAAAGACGGTGACCGCGCAGGCGCTCTTCACGATTTTCGTACCTTCGGCGCTTCCGGATGGGTTCGAGATTCAAGAGGATTCCTTCAGTCTGAATGAAGGCGTGTTGATTTTTTCGGTCAAGGGGCCGGGCGACCGGGCAATTGCTTTTACGGAGCAGGCTGTTCCGGCTAGCTTTGATTTTACGAATTTTTACGCCAAGCAAATGACGGACGTCAAGAAGATTGATGACGCGCCGTATCAGAGTGCGCTTGGCAAGGCGAGCATTGCTGGTGTCGAGGGCGCGGCAAGCGACAAAATGTTGAGTATTCGCGCTGATGATACTTGGATTATAGCCACAGGCACGGCTAGTGACGCCGACATGCTGTTTGTCGCGAAGCATATTCGGAAGTATTGATCTTGTAGAGAAGAAGTCGGGTTGCTGGTCACGCAGCTTGTTGGGTGGGTAGGAAGGTTGCGTTTCCCGCATCAACGGAGCGAGCTGTTTGCGAGCGCAGTGGTTCCTGCTGCCCAGTGACCAGCGGGCTTTGCTACTTGAACTGTGCCGTCACGTTCGTCAGCGAGCTCAGCGTACCGCTACCGCTCACCACTGCACGGATCCATACATCGCCCTTGGCGTCTGCCGCGAGGTTTGCCCATTCGCTGGTGTTTGGCGAAGCTTCAGTGCCTTGACTCGGGCCGCTACTGGCGTCTAAGTATTTCCAAGTCTGCCCGTCACGTGAGTATTGCAGCTTTATCGCGCCGCCACCAAAGGCGTCGTATCCAGAGGCCACAACTCGTGCAGCGCGAGCGTTCGCCAGGTCGGTCTTGGTAACGAAGCGACTGTCTGCGCCGCCAGAGCAGTTGCCGAGCGTGCGAACGGTTGCGGTCAGTGTACAGTCTGTCAAACCCTTGTCGCTGCTGAAGACCGTGACCGACCATGGCATCGTGTCGGTGATGCAGTCCTTCCAGGCATTGCCCTCGAAGCATCGGAATTTGGTGGTAGCTGCGTTGTAGTACATTGCACCGTTTGCGCCTTCCGGATCACCAGCAGTCGTCTTGTTGCCGAGGACTAAGATGGTGCCGTTCGCATCGCCGGCAGCAGGGCCGACTGTAATGCGGTGAGCGTCTGGATCGACGGTGAATGTGTCGGCGATGGTGAGCTTGCCTTTGACGTCAACGCCTTTATCGAACATGGTTGACTGCTGACCTTGCAGGTCGGTCTCTTGGGCTGCCAGCTGGAGGCCGCCGGTGGTTGGCGATGCCCAGCCTGGGTTAACGAAGACGGTGACCAGTGAAATGCCGCTTGGGCTGTTAGCGCCCGCATCATCTATGGCAGTACCGATGATTTGCCCAGGCTTAGTGGCCTTCATGGCAATACCTGGTTTGCTGGATGCGGTCAGATAGTCCCCGGCATGGACAGGGCCGTTTTCGTCGGAGACTTTAACCGGAACGCGACCGTTTAGGGCGAGGAGTACTGGTCGGCCTGTGGTGCTTAGGGCATCTTTTGGATGACCCAAGACGACGCCTGGATCGGTCGATACGACGCCAATTGTGCTTTGGCTATATGCTCCGGTGCTCTTCTTTACGCCTGCTGGGAGGCTGCTGTCGACCTGGACAACATCGCCAGGTGCCATGGTTTTGTCCTGGGTGTAGTAGGCCTCGGCAACGTCGGCACCGCTGAGTTTGTAGGCGATCATCTGGCTGCCTTCGCGAACGAAGGTGGTCGTGCCGCTCGAGGTGGCTTGTGCCCACTGCCAGTTGACGGTGCCCGCTGTGGCGCCATTGGCAACGGTTCCGTAGAACACGTATTGCTGGTCTTGCGAGTCAGAATGGTTGTTGACGCCCGGATCGTTACAAGATGACGTAGTGTAGTTGGAATTGGAGTAAAGGTTAGACGCTGAGTAGCGGCAGTTTGCGCCAGCTGGGGCGCTAATGCCAGACTTGAAGCCGCCACCTGTCGATGACTTGATATCGGCGAATATCTGGAACGCCCATGTTTCGTTGGCGCCGATACTGAACGAGAAGTTGTCGTCATTTTGGACGTTTGTGTCGGCGTTGATCGATTCATCGCTCGGCTTGCGAACGCCGGCAGAAGCACGGTCCGTACCACAAGAGAAGCTGCTGGTCGTGCTGTCCCAGAGGAGTTTCGAGTTGCTGGCGTCACAGTCGGTGAGGCCGGTGCTGGCGACGTGGCTGACACAGGTACCGCCGGTGACGATACCGCCGGTGACGACGATGTTTTGGAGGACTTGGCCGCCGCTACA
>Ga0247769_1000243_pt1 | contig 12700 bp, 9 predicted proteins | sample UWRJL166409R6_FD_179942 | JGI IMG/M metagenome (GOLD analysis project Ga0247769, IMG submission 179942) | Plant litter microbial communities from Arlington Agricultural Research Station in Wisconsin, United States - UWRJ-L166-409R-6 | ecosystem: Environmental > Terrestrial > Plant litter >... | reverse complement strand
GGTGCTACCCGCGCTCAAGTACGGCGATGGCTTCGATTTCGCGGAGCTGGCGGTGCCGCTGACTCAGGCCAAGCAAGATCTCGGTGAGCTCGTGGCCCTGCCCCTGCCGCCATTTTCAGAGGGCGCCAAGTTCCCGAAGAGCGGCGCGCTCAGCAACGGCGATCTAACTCTGCACCTCGCAAGCAACGGTAGCTTCGAGCACGACATCCTCACCTACAGCGACGAGTCGGAGCGCGTGTTCCGCAGCGTGTCCGTGCCCATCGCGGAGAGTCTGCAAGCTCTGCCCTCGGATTTGGGCTTCGAGTTGGCGTACGGCGTTGCTCCGCTCGGCACTACGTTTTGCCCGGCCGCGCAGCTGAGCCTGAAAAACACGATGGATTGGGCGCCCGGCAGTGAAGTCGAAGTGTTCGTGCAAGGCCTCGACGTGACCGAGAAGTGGGCTCCTTACGGCACTTGGCAATTGGTCGCCGAAGCGCGCGTCTCGAGCGACGGCAAGAGCATCGATACGACGAGCGGCGGCATCCCGATCTTGTCTTCGATTGCGCTCCGTCGAAAGTGAGCATGTCGAGGCCTGCGCGCATCGCGAGTCCGCTCGCCCGCGTCTGGTTCGCGTGCAGCGTGTCCCTCGTGCTGGCAGCTTGTGGCAGCAATACCCCCAAGATCCCGCCCGAGCTCTTGGCCACGGGCGGTTGTAACTCGCCCAGTTATCCCACCGGCCCGTTCGGCACCGAAGAAGGCGACACGCTCGCGGACGCCTGCTTTCAAGGCTTTAGGAACCCGGCCAAAGTGAGCCACACCGAGAGCGCGCTCGAGACGATCGCGTTTGCGGACTTCTACGACCCAACCGGCAGCAAGGGCTACCAGTTGATCCTGATCAACACCGCCGCCGTATGGTGTTCGGCGTGCCGCAGTGAACACGAAAACCTATCGCAGAAAAACCGAGACTACGGCCCTCGAGGCCTGCGGATCTTGAGCACGCTGTTTCAAGACGCGCGCCGCGATCCTGCCACCTTGCGTGATCTCAGCACCTGGGTCGAAACCTTCGACTCGGACTACGCCATGGTGCTCGACCCGGACTATCAACTGGGCGGCTTTGCGTCGGCCGAGACGGCCCCGTTGAACCTGGTGATCGACGCGCGCACGATGAAGATCGAAAAGAAATTGCTGGGCGACCAAGCGACCGTCCTGTGGCCGTTCATCGATGCGTCGCTCGCGCAGCCATAGCCCGCGTCGAGCGCTCAGAACCGGGCTGGCACGAGCAATCGCGCTGGGCATCTTGGGCATGGCACCGAAGCTCAGCGCGCTCGAGCCGGTAGACGTGCTCGGAGCGCCGGTCGCGTTCGACATCACGAACACCTCGACGCTCTCCTACAACGGCAACAATCGCGATACGCGCCCCAATCAAGTCTCCACGCTGGCCAACGACAATTGGGGGTTGTTCTACAATCGGTTCAACGTGCTCGCCAACGGCGGCGCGTGGCAGGCCGGCTTGCGCCTGGACAACGCCTGGTTCTTCGATTCGCCCAATGCCACGCAAATCGCGCTGGATTTGACGGCGGCGCGCCCGCCCACGTCGGGCGGCGCGCCGGCACCGGTGTACTTCCGACAGAAGCTACAGGAAGCCGGCGTCGAGCTCTCGAATCGTTACATCAATTGGATGTACCCCGCGAAGTACTACTTCACGTACACGAGCACCGCGCTCGAGGTCGGCGTGGGTGACGTCTACGTCGCGTTCGGTCGCGGCCTCGTGCTCAGTCTGCGAAAGCTCGACGAGCTCGCGAGCGACACCACCTTGCGCGGCGCGCGCGTGACTGCGCGCGTCAAGACTGACCAAGTCTCGCTGCGCGCCACCGCGGTTGCCGGCAGCCTGAACCCGCTGCGCATCGATCCTGCGAGCGGACGCTACCTGGGCGTCGATTCGAGCGTCACCCCCGGCTTCGTCACCCTGACCGAAGCTGGCATGCCGCGCGCCGTAGCCACCGACTTCGTCCCCGACACCGGTGATTGCAGAACTTTTGCCACGTGCAGCTACGCGCCCGACCGAATCTTCGGCGGCCAGCTGGAACTCAGCCACAAATCCGCCAAATTCGCCGTGCAAGCCTCTCAGCTCCTGCGCAGCACACCGCTCGCGAACGACGTCGTGCGCAGCGCCGATCGCATCAGTACGGGCAGCGCCTCGTTCGAGCTCGCCGATCTCGGCGGCCATGGCGGCGCATACCTCGAGCTTGCTCTGCAAGATCTACATCACGCGGACAGCTCTACGCCCAAGCTCGCGCTCGGCCAAGCCGCCTACCTGAGCGTGAACGTGCTCGCGGGTCCACTCACCTTGCTCTTCGAAGGCAAGCACTACCGCCGCTTCTTCCCGCTCTTGGCCAACATCAGTCCGCTCCGCGCGCGCGAATTCAGCATGCTCGCCGCGAGCGCGCCGCCCACCACCGAAGCGCTGTTCGTCGACACCGCGTTCGAAGGCTTCAACACCTGCGTGAGTGGCGGACGGCTGCGCGCCGATCTGGCGCTCTCGCGCATCGTGAGCGTGTACAGCTGGGCCGGCTACTACCAATCCTTCGCCGAATCGCTCGCCAACGAGAGCTGCGAAGTGAGCAAGAACACGCGCAACAGCATCTTGGACACCGCCGTCGGCACGGAGCTGCGCAGCCGCGATCGCCGCTCCAAAGCAGACATCTCGGTGGGCAGCCGAGTCGACGACAGCGATCGCGCCCTGCTCACCGACCACGGCGAGACCCACGTGTTTTATCGAGAGGTCTACACGCGCCACACCGTCACCTGGCACCTCGGGGGCCCGTACAGCGTCGAACTCCAAGGCTGGCACCGCCGCCGACACCAAACCCTCGGCGGCCCCGGCGTCGCGTGGAACGAAGGCGACGAACTGATCGGCTTCGACTACGCCCCCCACTGGTCGATTGCCATGGGCTTCTCTTACGACACCAACCCCGCGGTCCCGCCCACCTACGTCAACGGACAAATCGGCTACCGCATCAGCTCCGACTCCAGCATCTCGCTCTTCGCCGGCCAACGCCGCGGCGCGCTGCGCTGCGTCGGCGGTGTATGCCGAGTCTTCCCGCCCTTCGAAGGCGCCGCCTTGGACCTCACCCTCCGCTTCTAATTCTCACGCTCGGCCTCTGATTTATTTTGGTTAGCGGGCGCGAAACGCCAAGCGCGTCGCAAAGCCCGCGTCGCCGCCCCTGCCGAACTGCGTGCGCCTCACCCCCGCCTGACTCCGCAGACAGGCCGATTCACACGTTCGACCGCTACCCCGAGCCCCTCCGCGCTCAAAAAATCGAGTTCGAATTCCAACTCATTCTCGCGGCGGGAAGTCCCCACTTTGCAGGAAGGTCGAACAGGTGCTCACAGTCCTAAGGATGAACCCGGCCAAGCACCATCAACAAGAATCTCGATCGCCGGTCCCGAGGAAACTCGGACGCGGTGAGTTACGGCGTCACGCGGGCGAGAGCGTCGACCACGTCGCGATCGAGCACGCTGGCGTTGCCCGTGGTGTAGCCCTCTTGCTTTTTGAGGATGCGACCGTCACGGCCGATCAGCACGCTGTAGGGCGCGCTGGTCTTCGGATTGTACAGCGCGACGACGCGCGTCTCTTGGTCGAGCAAGATCGGGAACGAGATGCCGAGCTTGGAGACGGTGGTTTTGACCTGAGCGACCGAGTCGGGGCCGTCGATGGAGATGCCGAACACGACGAAGCCCTGGGCCTGGTGTTCGCGGTACAGCGCGTCGAGGTGCGGCATGCCCGCGAGGCAGGGCTCGCAGAAGGTGGCCCAGAAATCGAGCAGCACGACCTCTTTGCCGAGGTGCTCGCTGAGCCGTTCGCTCTTACCGTAAATCGTAGAGAGCTCGAAATCTGGTGGGGCGAGTTGCCCGGCGGGGGACTGACTGCCGGTGTTGGGTGCACCCGAGTTCGAACCGCCCGAGCAAGCGCAGACGAACGAGAGCGAGCACAGCAGCGCTGCGCCGTGCCTGAGAACGGAGCTCGGACGCATCACAGCTTCGCGAGCATGGCTTGCACAGAAGTCCAATACGCCGAGGGGGGATTCGAGATCCCCATCGAGATCTGCACGATCGTCATCGTGCGCACGTCGATCAGCATGTTCAGCGGCGTCGCATCCGAATCGAAGTAGGCACCTAGCTTGAAGCCGGGATCGAGACCTAGCGGGAACTTCACCGCGTGGCTCGACAGCGCGCCCCAGTTCTTCAGATCTTGCGGCTGCGCCGGGAAATAGGCGTTGTCTTCGAACAACGTGCCCAGGATCTCGAGCCCCTGCGGGTGAAGGGTGCCGTACACGTCGTTCGCGTGCATGTCCTGATACTCGCTGCGGCAGACGCTGCACCACACGGCGGACGCATTGATCGCCAGCAGCTTGATACCGGTGTGACCGTCGGGATCGTAGAAATCGGAGAGGCGCACGGTTTCGAACTTCGCGGGATCGTAGCCCGCGACATCCGGGTGCTTCCAACCCGAGAACGAGAGGTTTTGGATCGTCGCGCCGCGCGTCGTGCCGTAGGGACCAGCGGGGTACGCGGTCCACGTAGACGGAGTGGTTGCCGCAGCGCTTGCTCCCGCAGTGGCGCTCGAACCCCCGCCTGCCCTCGCCCCGCCAGCGCTGCCGGGTGCCGCCCCCGGATCGATCGCGCTGTCCGACGCCGGGTCGAGCGGACTGCTCGAGCAGCCGAGCAACGAACAAGACGCGGCAACTAGCACCGTGAAGATGGACAGTTTCATGCGGGCCACCTGGCTAACTCGGAACGGGGACGAAACACGAACGACGAAACGAATCGCACTTCGGCCGTAGAAAAACCGAGTACTATTCAGCACGGTAGCCCCGTGGACCGCCCCGTCAAGAGCTCGGCATTTTCTCGAATGGTTTCAGGCCCCGTTTTAGCGCTCGGTTTCGTTCTGCTCGCTCGTCTCGCCTCACGCTTCGCCTGGCTCGGCGTGTTGAGCTGCTTCGTCGGCATGGTTTTCAGCGGCTGCGCGAACAGCGAGTGCCTGCGTGACGACTGCCGAACTTCGCCCCCCGAAGGGACCATCGCGGGTGACTCGGGCCACGCCGGCGCGGCCGCGCAAGGCCACGCCGGCGCGAGTTCGATCGCGAGCGGCAAGAAATGCAGCTCGAATGCCGAGTGTCCTGCGGACAAGGGCCAAGCGTGCGTCGTTGGCACGTGCCGGGTCGCGTGCACTTCGCACTTCGACTGCCAAGGCTTGGGCGAGTGCACGACCGCGCAAGACGCGGACGGGCTGTCCGGACACTTCTGCGATCTCGGTCATCCCCAAAAGTCGGGTCAGTTTTACACGCGCTGTGCCGAGGGCACCGAGTGCGACGCCGCCAATGATTTTTTCTGCGTCGGGGCCGGCACGGAGGATCTCGACGCCTACTGCACCACGGATTGCACGGACGACACGAGCTGCGCGCCCGGCTACGCGTGCACGCCGCTGACGCGCCCGCCTTGCCAAGCTATTTGCAACCTGCAAGGCAACGCCAAAGATCGCCAGTGCGTCCCCAGCGATCAAATCGGCGACGGTAAGCCGTATCAGTGCGGCAGCCGCGGCGTAACGCGCAATGCCTGCCGACCCCGCAAGTTCTGCAGCCCCTGCAAGACCGACGACGACTGCTTGGCGGTCGCCAATCAGGTTTGCGCCAAGGACGAGAGCGGGATCAAGACCTGCACGCAGTTGTGCGATCTGAAGCACCCCTCGTGCCCTTGGGGAACCGCCGCGAAGTGCGGCGTGTGGGATGCTGATTTGAACCGCGCCACGTGCGCGCATCGCTTCGGTAAGTGCACTGGCACTGGCAAGAGCTGCGAGCCGTGCCTGCAAGACGCGGACTGCGGCGCGCAAGGCGCGTGCACTTCCTCGAGCTTCACGGGTGAACGTTGGTGTGTCGACTTTCGCGTCGATTGCAGCTGCGGTGACGACGCGGCGAACGGCCTATGCACGGGCGGCGGCTGCCCCGAGACGCCGGGCGGCCTCGATATGTTGTGTTCCGATGCAACACCCAGCATGCCGAATAGCGGGATCTGCGCGGGCGCTTACACCTCGAGCGCATTGGGTTCGTCGCCCCAAACGGGCTGCTGGCCGGCAAATTGAGCGCGCGCGGGCGCGAGACGAGAAGCGTCACTCATGTAGGTGAACGTCGTCCATCTTTCCAATGACGTCGGCGAACGCTTGGCCGGAGTGCGAACGTATCGCGACACGATTGCATCAACTCGGTCGACGCGGCGTCTAAAGCTCGGTGCTGGGTTTCGTCCGAGACGAGACCTGCTGTACACTGGCGCCGCCGTCGCTTTTGGAAAACGTCGGATGAAGGGCAAGCGCCGAACCGCATGGTGGTGGTGGGTAGCGCCCTGGACACTAAGGAGTCCTTTCGCATGAACTTGAAAAGTCGCTTGAAACCGGTCACCGCTGTCGCATTTGCCGCGCTCGTCGTCTCTACGCTGGTCGCCGGTTGTAGCGATCTCAAAGACGCTCAAGACGCCGCTTGCTGCAAAGAGTTCGAAGCAGGCGCAGACATGAGCGCCGTCGACTTCGGGGTCGACGCCAGCATCAAAGGCACTTTCTCGGCCTTCGCCTCTGCGGCGTCGGACCTCTCCGCGGTCGGCACGGGTTCCATCTCGGACGTGACCACCGCCTGTCGCAACATCGCGCTCGACTTGGGTGCTGACGTGAGCGATGGCCCTTCCGCAGTTGGCGGCACGGCCGCCCTCAGCGCCTGGTGTGATTTGGCGAAAGCCCAAATCACCGCCAACTTCGGCGCGAGCGGCAAGCTAGCGGGCAGCGTGTCTGCCAAGTTCGAGCCGCCGAAGTGCACCGCGTCCTTGACGGCACAAGCCAACTGCCAAGCGTCCTGCGACGTCAGCGCCGAGTGTGACATCAAGGCGAATCCGCCCAAGTGCACCGGTGGAACGCTCACCGTCGAATGCGGCGGCAGCTGCACCGCTTCCGGTTCGGCGGACGTCGCCTGCACCGGTAGCTGCTCGGGCAAGTGCTCCGGTAGCTGCAAGGCCAGCGGCGGCGTGAAGGTGGATTGCAAGGGCAAGTGCGAAGGCACCTGCACGGCGGGCGCCTCTGGCGGCGCGACCGAATCCGGCACTGGTATCCAGGCCGATGGCAGCTGCAACGGCCAGTGCGAAGGCACCTGCACGCTCGACGCCGACGCACCGAAGATCGAGTGCACCGGCCAATGCGAAGGCCATTGCGATGCGGCGTGCAAGGGCAGCGCAGACGTGAAGGTCCAGTGCGACGGCAAGTGCGACGTGGAGGCCACCCCGCTCAAGTGCGAGGGCGGCACGCTCGAAGGCGGCTGCAGCGCGGACGCGAGCTGCAAGGGTAGCTGCAACGCTAGCGCGAGTGCCAAGGCCGAGTGCACGCCGCCGAGCGTGTCGGTCGTGGCCGCAGCCAAGGGCAGCTTGAGTGCCGAGGGCAAGGTGCAATACCAGACCGCCATCGCCTCGCTCGAAGCGAACCTGCCGAAGATCCTCGTCGTGTTGCAGGCGCGCGGCGCGGCCTTCACGGCGGGCATCAAAGGCGCGGTCGATGCCGGCGTGACGCTCACCGGTAGCGGTAAGCTCGGCGCCAAGGGCGCGGTGTGCGGCGTGCTGATCGCCTCCACCATCGGCACGGCGTCGGATAATTTTGCCGCGTCGCTCAGCGCCGCTGGCAACGTTACGGGCGCGATTTCGCTCAACAAGTGAGCTGAGTCGGTCGATCACGACGGCACGATCCCGCGAGGGGTCGTGCCGTTCGTGTTTTGTGGCACTTTCGCGTCCCACTTCGAGACAGCCCGTGGTTGCCGGGGCGGCCCCCTCAAGTTCGCGTCGGAACGGTCGTTCCGAGCTGACGGAGAGATGTCGGTCGCTCAAAGTCTCGAATCCCGCCAAGTCTTGGATGGCAAATACGCGCTCTTGCGTGAGATCGGCGCTGGCGCGAGCGGGAAAGTGTACGAGGCCGAGCATTTGGTGGTCGGCAAGTTCGTCGCCATCAAGGTGATGAACCGCGAGTCGTTCGCGGACCCCGAACATCGCGATCAGTTCGTGACCGAAGCCCGCGCCGCCGCGCGCATCGCTCACGCCAACGTGGTCGACATTCACGATCTGGGCGTGACCGCCGATGGTGTGCCCTATCTCGTGATGGAGCTGCTCCGTGGCGAAACACTGGATGACATCATCGAAGCGCGCGGCGCATTGCCGGCGCAATACGCTTGCGAGCTGATGATGCAGGTCTTGGCGGCCCTGTCCGCTGCGCATGTGCAGGGCTTCTTGCATTGCGATCTGAAGCCCGCCAACGTGATGATCATTCATCCGCGTCCGGATCGCCCGCACGTCAAGGTGCTGGATTTCGGGATTGCGCGCCGCATGTTCGAAATAGACGGCAGCGTGGCCAAGGGCTCCGGCGGTACGCCCATGTTCATGTCCCCCGAGCAAGCTCGCGGCGAGTCCGTAGACGCCCGTAGCGACATCTACTCCGCCTCCGCCATGCTCTACGCCATGCTCGCGGGACGCGATCCGTTCGAGGGCAAAACGGCGGGCGCGGTGCTGCAGCGCGTAGTCGCCGGCGACTTTGCTTCGCTCAGTCGCGTCAATCCACAGGTCCCGAAGTTGCTCGCAACGATCGTCGAGCGCGGCATGGCGCTCGAGCCGCGTCGGCGCATCGACAGCGCCGAAGAGTACGCGGAACTTTTGCATCCGTTCATTGGTGCCGCCAGCCACGCGATCTCACTCGGACCGCAACGGCGCATGTCGAGCGACCCAATCCCGCTGGTCCCCGCCCAGCGCGACGTAAAGATCCAGGAGACGCTGACACCGGACCGCCCGCCGCGCGAGTCGTCCGTGATTCCGATCCGGATCGCGTCCTACGCACGCGGTGTGACTGATTCGCTGCTCGTCGCGCCGCGCTTCCCGCGCTCCGCGAACTCGCCACGCATGGAAGCCGGCAAAGACTTCATGCCCAGCCAAGGCGAGCCCGGCTGGGCCGAAGCCGAGGAACGAAGGATCTCGACGCAGGCTCCGCAGCCGCGCCGCACAGGCCGCAACGCCTGGCCCGCCCTGATTGCGACCGGGATTGGCTTCGGCCTGGGCGTGGCCATCGCCTGGCTGAGCGGCGCGATCTGAACCGGCATCGCTAGGCCAGTCGGCCTTTTCGCGGCCGCGCGCCAAATCGGCCGGCGCGAGTTTGACAGACTGCGGGTTCGGCTCTACGCCCCTCCCGCCATGAGCCAACCAATGACGCCCGCACGCGAAATCGGCCCGGATGATCCGGTGCCCGGGGCCAAGCACGTCATTCTGGTGATGAGCGGCAAAGGTGGCGTCGGCAAGAGCACCGTGGCCTCCAACTTGGCGCTCGCTCTGTCGCGCATGGGCCACTCGGTGGGCCTGCTGGACGCGGACATCTACGGGCCGAGCATCCCGACCATGTTCGGCATCACGGGCCAGCCGATGAGCGACGGCAAGCAGATCCAGCCGCTCGAACGCTTCGGTATCAAGCTGATGAGCATCGGCTTTTTGCTCGAAGATCCGAAGGCGGCGGTGGTTTGGCGCGGCCCCATGTTGCACGGTGCGCTGCTGCAGTTCTTGAAAGACGTGAATTGGGGCAAGCTCGACTTCCTGCTCCTCGACCTGCCTCCCGGGACAGGCGATGTGTCGCTCACGCTTTCGCAAAAAGTGCGCAGCACGGGCGCCGTGATCGTGACCACACCCCAAGAAGTGGCCCTGCAGGACGTGTACAAGTCCGTGTCGATGGCCCAAAAGGTCGGCATCCCCCTGCTGGGCGTGGTCGAAAACGAGAGCTATTTCATCTGTGACGGCTGCGAGAAGCGGCACGAGCTGTTCGGCAGCGGGGGCGGCCAAAGCGTCGCCGACTTCGCAAAAGCGCCATTGCTCGGCCAAATTCCCCTTCACCCCTCGGTTCGCCAGTGGGGCGACGCCGGGACGCCAGTGGTTCAAGCAGCTCCAGAGTCGGAAACGGCGCGCGCTTTCGTGGCCGTCGCCACGAAACTCGTGGAAAACCTGGAGCAGGGCGAGCCCGAGGCCGGCCTGTTGATCGATCGCAGCGGCGGTGTAAACCGACGGCTGCCCATCGCGCGCTGAACGGAGCTGCAGCGCTCGCCACGATCCGAAACGAATCGGCCGCCTTCCGAAGATTGGCAGGCGGCTGCAAGAGAGATATAGGGCTCTCGCCCCCCCGCCATGACGTCCACCGACACCATTTCAAGCGACGCACCGTCCACACCCAGCGCCGTGAGCGACAGCACGCAAGTGCACGTCACCACTGACGCGTCCACCCCCGCACCGGTTCCGAGCGAAGCCAGCGCGCCCGTTGCAGTCGCCGCAAGCGAAAGCAGCGTCGAAGCAACGAGCGATCACTCGGAAGGCGAGAGCGAAGGCGACGCCGATGGCGAGAGCGAGAGCGAGGGCGGCGAGAGCGCGGAGACTGAAGGCGCGAGCGCAGCAGCGACCGGCGACAAGCCGAAGAAGAAGCGTCGCCGCAAGAAGAAGCGACCAGGAGCTGGTCCCGCGAATGCCGAAGCGCGTGAAGGCGGAGCACCTCGCTCACAGCATCATCGCGCGAGTGATCGCGCCCCGTTCCACACCGGGGAAGAGGTGTTCGGCAAAGTGACCGCGGTGCTCGAGACCGCGATCATGGTCGATCTCTCGGGCAAGGCTTTGGCCATCTTCGATCGCAACGAGATGGAGCCGGATGATCTGGTCCCCGCCGTCGGTGATCGCTTCGTCGCGCGTATCCACAACGATGGCGTGCGCGGCGGGCTCGTGGTGCTCACGCGCAAGCCGCTGCGCGAAGAAGAAGTGAAGCCCAAGGTCGAACAAGCGGCCAAAGACGGCTCCTTGGTCTCGGGCCTGATCACAGGCGTGATCAAGGGCGGTGTCGAAGTCGACATCGACGGCTTACGCGCCTTCGCTCCCGCTTCCGGTATGGACTTGCACCCCGCCAACGCGAACTTCGCGGTGCTGGTCGGACAACGCGTCGAGTTCAAGGTCGTGCAGTACGAGAAGGGCGGCCGTGATGTCGTCGTTTCGCGCCGCCCGATGCTCGAGGCAGAGGCGCACGAGCGCCGCAAGCACGCCATCACCTTGCTCCAAGAAGGCCAAGTGATGAACGGCGTCGTACGTACGGTGGTGGAGTGGGGCGCCTTCGTCGCCTTGCCGGAGGCCGAGAATCTGGAAGGCCTGGTGCACGCCTCCGAAGCCAGCCACGACACGCGCGTGCCGTTGACCGAGCTGTTCCGCGCTGGCGACCGCATCGAAGTCAAAATCACCAAGATCGACGAGCGCGGGAAGATCTGGCTCAGCCGCAAGGCGCTGGTCGAAGATCCCTGGGCGGTCGCCAAGCAGAAGTACGCGCAAGGCTCGCAGCACAAGGGCAAGGTCACGCGACTGGAGAAGTTCGGCGCGTTCGTCGAGCTCGAGCCCGGTATCGACGGCCTCCTGCACGTGTCGGATCTGTCGCTCGAGCGCATCGAGCATCCGGATGCGGTGCTCAAGCTCGATCAAGAAGTCGAAGTGCTCGTGCATCACTTCGACCCGCGTTCGAAGAAGCTCACCTTCCACCTGGCACCAAAGCCGGAACATGCCAACGAGGCTCCGCAGAAGATCGTGCGCAACGCGCTGGTCAAGGCAGAGGTGGTCAAAGGTGAGGCCGCGGGCGTGCTCGTACGCTTGATGGGCGTTACCGGCCGCGCGGCGCGCGGCTTCATCCCGGGCGCTCAGACCGGCACCGCGCGCGGGACCGACCTGCGCAAGGTGTTCAAGCCGGGCACCGTCCTCGATCTGAAAATCGTCGACCTCGACCCGCGCACCGGTGAGCCGAAACTCAGCCTGCGCGGCTTCAAAGAGGACGAAGAGCGGCGTGCGCACAAAGAGTACCGGGCCAAGCTCAAGGCCGAGGGCGGCTTCGGCACCCTGGGCGATTTGCTCAAAGCTCGCCTCGGCGCCAGCGATTCGAAGTAGAGAGCGCTCCCCCTATCCGCGCAACCACCTGAAGTTGCTGCCATTTTTTGCTAAGAGCAGAAACCGGCAGCAGCTTTCGACGATCACTCGCCAAGCTTCCGCAGCGAGCGGTTGTCTGACTGGGCAGTGCTACTCTATCTTGGACCGAGGCCGCATACCCACGAGGTTTCCGCACGCGTGAGCGTGCGCTCAGCGATGTCCAAGCGAACGGATCGCGAACTGGTTGATGCCGCCCGCGAGGGGGACAGTGAGGCGTTCGGCACGCTCATGCGTCGCCATCAGCGCCGCATCTATCGCCTCGCTTTGCATTTGCTGCGCGACGCCGCCGAAGCCGAAGACGCCACCCAAGAAACGTTCGTGCGAGCCTACGGCGCGCTCGAACGTTTCGACGGCCGGAGTGAAGCGTTCACCTGGATCTATCGCATCGCCGTGAACCTGTCCCTGAACGTGATTCGAGCGCGCCGGCCGAACCGCAAATCGGTGTCGACGGAGGATCCGCGCTTGGAAGGCGTGCTCGTCGAAACGCGCGCTGGCAGCGCGAATCCTCTCGGTGACAGTGAGAACCGCGAGCTCGGCCGCGTGCTCTGTGAAGGCATGGACGCGCTCAGCGACACGCTGCGCACGACCCTGATCTTGGTGGGCGTCGATGGCTTGAGTCACGCGCAGGCCGGCGAGGTGCTGGGCTGCCCCGAGGGCACCGTTGCCTGGC
>Ga0247769_1000241_pt1 | contig 12725 bp, 14 predicted proteins | sample UWRJL166409R6_FD_179942 | JGI IMG/M metagenome (GOLD analysis project Ga0247769, IMG submission 179942) | Plant litter microbial communities from Arlington Agricultural Research Station in Wisconsin, United States - UWRJ-L166-409R-6 | ecosystem: Environmental > Terrestrial > Plant litter >... | reverse complement strand
ATTCTTAGAATGCAGCCGGCAGACGAGGACGGAGCACGCAGGCGCACAAAAAATCGAACGGTTCCGCTGCTGGTCGGAGGCTGAACAGGGAGGCGAAAACAATCGAAACCGGGTTGGGACCGACGGTTGGGCTTTCGATGCTGCGCCACTGCGGTGCTTGTCCAGACAATTTCCCTCGGCCTCGTCTACGAACATAAGGACCTAGATAGAACTAGGGATGTTGAAAGGGGAAAATGTGCTTGGTGCCGCGACTGGCGATGTTTGGTAAGCCGTTGGGGTGGGAGGGAGCGGTTGCCAAAGAGAGCTTGGATGCTTGGGCGGGTCGGGCAATCCCTGGAAGGCTTGCTGCATGCAGGCATCCGGGCGGCGCTCCGCCCTCAAGCCCGAGATAGCGCAGGACTTGTGTTCCCTCCAGCCCCGGACGAGATTGATAAGTCCTCTATTATCGTTTGATTCAAAGACCCCTGTTTTGTCTCCACCGAAAGTCGGAGCTGCACCCCACCATTCTATCACGGATTCGCGGTGTCATTCTTCCATTGATTCCACTTCTTGTCTCTCTTTTTAACGCTTCCATTCTATCCTGTCCACGCCGTCTTACCGTAGCAATGAACGCATCCCATAGCATCACCAATCAACAGTCCCAGGGGGGGTTAAGTGCAAAGATTCCATTGTTATTGAGGCGGGCTGAGAGCAATAGTTAGCTAGGTAGCTACGGATAAGGCACTCTAGCATTCTGTGAGTGTGTCACCGTGATCTCCGAAAGTTTAGGTAATGCGGAAATATGTAGAACTTTCTGAACATCCTCCTTCCTTCACCAGATGTAGATTTCTGCATGTTGCAGTTAACGCTCCAACGCACTCCTCCCGTCCTTTCACTCCACCCGCAAGTTGGCAGACACGTCTCACTTGATAGGCACATTGCTTGCCGGGCTGCTTGCTTTGCGGTACCTGAGCGAGACGGGAGCTTTTGCCAGCCTCATGCGAAACCCCACCAATAGGGCGCGGCAATGAATTAGATGACGTGGGGTCCCTCCCTCACTGAAAGAACCCCTCATCAGCTCTCAACACCTACTACCACTTAGTAAACCATGCCGACGAGACAGACAACAACGCCGCAGGTATCGTCTACAACAACAATCCTCCTATTCGCAGTCGTCTTCCTCGCCTTCTTCCCGGACTTGTTCCACCTGCTCTGGTCAGTCCCGCTGGGATTCCTGTTCGGCCACTCGAAATCATCACCGACCGACACAGCAACACCGTCGCCAACCTACCCCTCACCACAGCCACCATCACCCACCACCACCACCATGTGGACCCAGAAGCAGTTCACTCTGCCTTCCCGCGCCCGGGGCTCGTATCTCATCACAGACCAGGTGGTCAAGGAACTGCCCGAGATCCGCCAGTACAAAGTCGGCTTGTTGAACCTGTTTGTGCAGCACACGAGCTGTGCCTTGAGTCTGAATGAGAACTGGGATGCCGTGAGGCCCTCTCTCCCCCTCCTCCTCCGCTCTAGAAATCGCCCTTTCGGCCAGGGAAAAAAGTAACTCATACGTCTCTTTCTGGGACAGGATGTAAGAGCAGATATGAGCGACACACTCGACCGGATTGTGCCGGAAGCCGGACCCAACGGGGAGGCACTGTACCGTCACGATGCTGAAGGTATGTTTGTTTGCTGTGCCATGTGTGCATATTCACGGCTCGATTTCCTAGGTACCTACCTGGGTGGCTTACAACGGTACACAACAACAAACGCGCACACCATATATTCACTTACACAGATAGATCATCCGTTGCCTATATCTGCCTTTTCTTACTCCACGTCGACACCTCTCACTCACTCCTCACTCACCCACTCACCCACTCACTTACTCACCTGCTCACTCACTCACATCTCCCATCATGTCATACCACTCCCTCAGTCTTTCCAGCTCACACAGTACAATCTGTCCCCGACCTCCTTGCTCAACTCCTTCTTGCAATACAACAACAAACAACAAACTAACAACCTCAAAAGGCCCCGACGACCTCCCAGCCCACGTCAAATCAGCCCTCATCGGAGCGAGCGTGACAATCCCAATCCGGGACGGAAAGCTGGTAGGCTACCCACCCACCCACATCTCCAACCCCCCCTCCTTCTATCCTGCAGTTTCAACGACTAACCATATACTGTTCCTATCACAAAAGGCACTGGGGACATGGCAAGGTATCTGGGCGCTAGAGTTCCGGGCGGCGAAACACACCCGTAAAGTAGTGGCCACGATACAAGGCGAGAAGGCATAGAACAACTGTAGGCAGCACATCGTATTGTATGCACATGGCAGAGCGAGACGACCCAAAGGATGGGAAGAAGAACCCATTGAACTGCTGCCAGGCACTGATGCTTGTCTATTTTGCTTCGCGCTGTGAAACAGAGTATTCTCACTCCCCTGCAGAGAGGAGGAGGGAAAACAGAGGTTTGAGACATGGTTGTGTCTGTGTTCCCTCTATCTAGCCTGACAGTAGACTACCTTACCTTACCCAGGTAAGATGGGTAAAATAAGAACGTGTACGTAGTAAAACTTCCCTTTCAGAAAAAAACATGCGCCATAAAACGCCACTGCAGAAACCGGTCCCTATTTAGCCCATGCCGTTATTCGCCTCAAACAAAATTCAAGAGCCCGCCACGCCAGGTTTTTTTCTCCCTCGCCGCAAAGATGGACAACTCAGGCCCGCTCCCAGTTTCGTCGTCCTTCTCGCCCCACATAGAGGGGGTAACGTGAAGAGACAGAGAGAGAGACAGGACTAGTGTGTGCCGTTCTCTGTCGCCTTCATGTCCACGTCGTCCCCACTGGCCAGGACCTTGGTCTTGGGGACATAACCGTCGGGCGGTGCCGCACCAGGCGTAGCGGCCACCACATTGCCTTCCTCGTCCACAAACTCGAAGTTGTAGCGGCTGAGAAGGTGGGGAATGGCCGACAGCTGGGGGCCGTATCTCGCGGTGTTATCGTAGAGTTCGAATAGGGGGACGGCAAGAAGTTTCATATTTTTGGGCACGCTGAGGATCTCTGTTGGATGGTGGGACGTTGAGTTAGCACTGGACATCTGGTCCCGTATGAGACCGACTCGCGAGGGGGATCACCACCTACTTGACTTGGGCAGCTGGATGAAGTAGAGCTTCTTGCACTCCTTGGGACGCGTAACGTGGGCCGGCACGAAGGGGTACATGAAGGTCTCGAAGTTGGGGCGCCACCACTGGGCCAGACAGTCACCCACCTGCCAGTCGGCCGCCTTCTCCCCCTCCCCCAGGCTGCCGACGGGGGCCAGCCGCTCGTCCAGCCGCAGCTTGAAGCCCTCAATCTCGTCGTCCTCGGGACGCAAGTAGTCGCCGGGGAGCTTGAAGAAGGCGTTTGCGATCTGCAACATCAGGATGTGCGGATGATTGTGCTCGTGGCAGACGAGGATGCCCTCGCACGTGCGCCGCATGCCGTGCGCCACATAGTGCTCCTCCAGCCGCTTAAGCCGGGCCAGCACGCTGGGGTCCTCCTCGGGCTGCGTCTCCTTGACACCGAACGTGTAGTTGGAGAGCGGGTAGAGACGGATGGTCGAGGGTTGGTTGGCGTTGAAGGCCAGAGGGATGATGGGCGGCTTCGAGCTCTGGAGGGCTGTGGAGGTGATGGTGGACATGGCTGCTGTGTAATTTCTGGCTATCCCTTTTTCATCCGTCGCGGGGCTGAAAGCTCTGACGAAAGAAGGCGCAATTAACTGTTTCTTCCGCCCGAATCTTCTGGGGTGTTGAGTACGAGGCCAAAGGGGGCCTGTTTCCTCCGGTCCGGAAGTGGAAAGCTACAAAAAGTCGAGAGCGGATGGATGCGCGCCGCGCACACTGTCACGACCCTAGGGACGAAATCGCGGTATCAGGCGCCTTGAATTTGGTTTTGAGCTTCTCTCCGAGTTCGCAGAGGAGGGAGCGCGTGTCTGGTTGCGAAGGGAATTTGGAGGGGTGAATCTTCCAAATTGTCCAGGAGCTTGTTCTTGAGAGGCTCAGCTGCAGGTGGAGGACAGAAAGCGCCACACGGGGCGGTGCGGAGATAGGTACCCAGGTACCTTAACTCTCGGCCTTGAGCACCCCGAGTCTTGGCACGGGATTGAAAGCGGGCGACAGAGTACCTAGCGGGACTTGCCTTAGCGCAATCCCGCCAGCTTTTGAACACCGCTGCAGCTCTTCGTCTTCCATTGGTTTGCCGGTGCACTGAACTCTACGATATATATGATGTTGTTCTCATCACATTAATCACATTATAACTACCTGGTAACTCAGGTACCTAGCTTACGGAACACACAGAGGTGGAACTCCTGGCGTAAGGCTAACAGTCTATATCGAATAGACGTGAAGCTCCAGCGGGCTCCGGTGGAAAGTTGTAAGATCCCTTCTTAGAGGGCCCTTTGTGGTAACATTAGTGGTTAGCATCCGGAGCTATTTTACCTGCAGATCAACAGGAGCAGATTCCATCTGCGGGCTCCAGGAATAAGCGCGGGAACCTGAATTGAAGATGCGCGAAACCATGAATAAGGCAACTATCGTTGAAACTTTGACGCCTCTCCCCGCGTTGTTATCTTACTTTTCTTCGCATGTTAGCTGTGGGGGGTTCGTTCTGCTGTTCACCTACCTGCCAGATACTATCTAGCTTTGCCCGGAATATCTATTCACCTGGCATTCGAGCCACACAGGCTTGTGTTGAGCCGCACTCAACGTTACCCGCTCTCACCCGCCCGGACCGTTGAACGATATTACCGGAGCTATAAAGCATTGTCGTTCGTCGCCCAGAAACTCACATCGTAGATGGCACCCACCACCGGCCTGCCTGTCCACTTCACTCCTCGGCATCCAAGCAGACATGTGCCTTACGTCGGTGCCTTAGGGGGCGGGGGGGGCTTATTCGTCAGAGCCACCGCCCACAGAATCAGACGACAGGATACGGCCTCGTCAAATTGCCTTGCACGGCAGCGGCTCGGCGGATGGCCTGATGTCCAACCAATGCCCTTCCAAAGACGTTCTGTGTCCTACGATGTATGGGCCATGAGAAGGCGGGCAGTAGGCAGTAATCTAATCCGAGAGAACAATTCTACCGGGTTGACGGAGTGGGAGAGGAGAGTGTACCCGTGATGGTCTCAGCTTCCATGCCGGAGCGAACCTCGAGGGGCCTGACGGGAAGCTATTATCCGGAACGGTCGGGGGGTTATCCTTGCCGTCATGGTTGGCTGGCAAGTCAGCGACCTTTGCCAGCGAGTCGCCGTCACACCGGTGGCAGGGTTGTAAATTGTCCAGCGTCGGGATCCTTCTCGCGCAGTTGGTGGTTGACCGTTGCAGTTCCGGTTGAGAGACGGAAGAGGGGGAACTATTGATGAGATTCGAGAGTCAGAACTTGTTGCAAAGCGGTGGAGGCACACACCTCAGGAACCCCGCCGGTTTCGAACGGCCAGCTAGCGCGCCACCGACCTACGAATACACATGTATGTACCCGGAGGGTCCAGTGTTGGGCACCTGAGGTTATTGGGTACGGCGATAGCGCTCGCCTTGATTACGGGTCCATTGCACCAAGCCTACCTCCCTACCTTGAGGACCTACCTATCTTACCTAACATAGCTGGTTATGTCGGGAAGGTAAAGAAGGTAGGAAGGTAGGAAGGTAGGCTGTCAATCTCCCGTCTTCTGAACCGCCGCCGAATACGTGCATCAAGATACGGCCTTGGACGGGATCTTCTGGTTCCCCTCCCCCTCCATTTAAATTGATTGGGATGCAACCGCTATCGGATGTCGGGATCCCCAACAGCTGTCATGCTTTCTCCCAGCTCGGCGGCTCTGAGCCCCACCATCCCTACCAGGGTTCCCAACGTGGGCTCCCAGCTTCCGACCACGGGGCTGCCCTGGGCCTTGTTCCATTGCTTGTCCAGACTGACTCTGCTCTAGTGTAGGGCGCTTCAGCCCTTGACCTAAGCACACCCAACGCTGGGGCGGGCCACCAACGTCCAAGGCCGCGCGTAAGCGAGCGACAGGTCCCGAGAAATCCAGCCTCCACACCCTCTCGCTCACCGATGAGCGGCATTGTGTCTGGACTCGCTGGGTTCCGAGGCCTGGGCCTTGTCGGATGGGTGCGCTGGAACGGTTCCATTGTTACATCGAACGCCTTTGGTGGAGGGGGGGAGAAGATTCTTTCCAACCAAAGTGCCGCAGTAAGGTACCAGGTATTGTACAATACTTGTAGTATTGTATCGTTCAATACAACACACTACCACATCACAAAGGTTGGGACTAAGGTAGCCCCGTCTCCTACGACAGGAAATGGCGTGAGTTTCTTATTCTCTATTTCTTTTAGCAAAAAGGATAGGTGGGCAAGATTTACAGCGGCCCGAGGAGTGCGGTGTCCAACCTCCTGTTGCATTCACGCGCGCTCGATCCAGGCCGTTGGGGGGGTGTGAAATGGGAATGGAAGTGGAAGCTTCCATGTCGACCAGGTAGCGGGGACGAAAGAGCAGAGGTGTGTGGCGCACTGGCTCAATGGAAGGGCCAGGCACGCTCCCGGGGCTCCATGGCCCCATCCATGGCCTGGGCTGGCTCACTGCTCACTGCTCACTACGGCAGCGAACGCCCAGCTCTCAATCGCTCCCAAGAAAACCCACATTTCCGCGTTCCGCACTCCGCACACCTTCCGACGAGAGTTCGCCTTTCAGTTTTGGGAGGGGGTAGAAAGGCCCTATTTCCGCCCAGCCACTTGCTTCCTCCCCTTTTTAAATTCCTCTTCCAGCTTTCTCTTCGCTGCCCTAATTCTCACTAGTCTCAGCCTTGCCTTGCCTTCGGAGCCATGCGCACGAATCCAGAGGAAGCATGACGGGAATGGAAGAAGTCTGATCACTACCTTCGGTCGATCCTTGGTCACACGTGTGCGTTTGAGTTTCCCACTCACTACCCCGGTGGGAGACCTCAGGTACCTGAGGGTAGCTGCCCACCGGCATCGCCCATCGTCTTTGGCCTTCGCCTTCGCCTTCGCCTTCCGCCTTCCACAGACACCAAGCACCCAGGAAGTCCGGAGAATGGACGACACGGCGAGGCTCGTTTCGGAGCTGCAGGGCAAACTGGCCGAGCTCAACGACAAGGTCGCCGCATATCAGCGCGACATGCTCGCCCAGTTTCACCGGCACATGGAGGAGTGTCTCAAAAAGTACCCGGACCACGTCTCGAACGAGGTCTCGCGAGTCATCGCTGCGTCAATGTCGCAGCATCCCGCCCTCTGCCCGACTCGCCCCGACGACGACCTCGGCGATGCAGAGCGCGCCGTCCGGACCGGTAGGAAGTCCCCGCCGCCCATCCTCTATCACACGTCGGGTAAGCCAAAGGAGGGTCCTCGAAGCCCAAGTCCGCGCGAGCGCGAGGAGGAGTTCCGAGGCATATTCATCCCCCGTTTTCTACCGCTGCTCGACAAAAGCTGCAACCCTCTTCAGTCCCCTCCTGCTTCACCGGCGACGGCCCCCTTGCTCACGCCGCCCCTTCAGCCAGCCGAGAAGGTGGAGGAGCCCAAATTGTCCGAGGCAACCGTCGAGCCCTCGCTGAGGCCGGCAGCGCCTATCAGACGCTCAACGGACCGGTCCATGTCGATTGATTCGTCGGGGAGCGAATCCAAGGTGCGGCGGAGCGCGCTGCGGCGCTCCTCAAGCTCGAGCAAAGGCGGCGGTCGGCGCCACGTGCGTTTTGATTTTGAGGGCACCGAGGTGCTCCCCTCAACCTCCCCACAGGAACCCGTCCCTGACCCAAGCCCTGCTGACGAGGCGGAAACACCCGAGCCTCAGCCCCAATCCGAACCCCAGCTGGAGGCCGCAGTGGCGGACGCGTCAGTCATCGTCACCGAACACGATGAGTCACAGGGCATGGTCTTGTCGCTGCTTGACGTGGAAGGAGAAGAAGACTCGCTCCCGAGACCCAAAAAGGTGTCATCGACACTGGCATTGCAGGCTCTCTCTCGCAGTCCCCTGGACGCGGGAACGACCTGGACAGTGGTCAACGCAGATCCGGAAGAGGCGTTGAACATGACTCCAGCAAAGGATGCTGTAGCCGTTCTGCAGACCGACGGACAGGAGCAGCCGTTAGCTCTGTCTCGGAGCAAGGTGAAGCCAGCTATTACAGTTCGACTCGACGATGCCCCTGTCGACAACCCTCGAATCGACGCGCTCCTTGGCTCCCCTATAGAGGAGCTGGAAGAATACCATGACGAGGACGATTCCGATGAGGAATTTTTATCCATGAGCACCAAGTTTTCTAGAAAGACGCCGTCGCCTGTTGTTCCGCAGCTTCCCTTTGGCCAGCTCCCTCCCCCAGCAAAATCACAGTCTATGTTTCAAAGCCTGTCGCGGTCGGCCGCAGCACCCGCGCCTGAACCCGAGTCTTCCGAGGAGGACGGAGACCCCTTGTTCGATCTCGATGACGAAGAAAACCGCGCACAGGCCGCGGGGCAGACACAGAAATACCTGCCCGACGACGAAGAAGAAGAAGAAGAAGTGACTCCGGTTTCAGAGCGCCTTCGCGACCACCAGAGAAACACGACCGCACAAACTCCCATGTCGCCCTCGGGGGCCCTTCTCGGCCTCTCATTTGGCTCGTACAAGGGGAAGCAGCTGTCCATCAACCCCGTCGGTAACCTCCAGCTGTATGACGAAATAGCGAGCATGAAAGATGTCCACTTCGTAGTTGGTAGCACGGATGGGAGGTCTGGCATCGATCCGATCGATGCGGCGAGCTACCGGGCGGGCCTGGTGAGGCATGTGGGCACACCCAGGAGCTTCACGGAGAGACTAGCGTTGGAGGAGGCGGTGGAGCGACAGAGGGATGATGGAGAGTGAAGCGATGAGGGGGAAGGAAATACCCGCATTATTGTTTGCCTCTCGGTCATGTTTGCCCGGGCTTGGCCTTAATTCACGAGTGTCGAAGACACTGCACACTTGGACCCACTCGAGAAAGCAACTCTGGTGATCATACATGGTGAACGCGGTGAAAGACAAACCCAGACAGGGTAAAGGGACGCGTAATGGAACAATGGACCGGGCTACGGCGACGAATTTAGGACGCCGTGGCGGTGTCGGTGATGTATTGGTAGTCTCCTCCAGGCGAAGGCGGATGATGAAAGGAGGAATAAAAGCGTCACAAGGAAGATAAGAAGGAATAACACCACAGGAATACCAGGGAGAGAAAGACAGCAAAGGGAGGGTACAGGGATGGAAGGACAGCGGAGAGGAGGATGCGTACATGTAAGGTATGCATTGTATCTCTGTACTATTAGTTGCGTGTGCGGATATGATACCAGAGGGCAGATGTCGGAAACCGGATGCCGTGAGGTTGAGGCCGGGTCTGTCAGGGCGCTGTGAGGCCGAGTTGAAACTGGGGATAGATACTATAGGATATTAGACCTGAAGAAAAAAAGAATAAAGCAACAAGTACATAGTTGAGAGGCTTGTGAACCTCCTACAGTGGGAAGGACTAGCATTTATATGTATATAGGGATTATGATATGCAGGTAGGTGCCTCATGTGTGTATGGTGTAGCTCAGATCTACAGATCCAGCTCTCCCAAGAAAACAATGCACGGCGCAAAATCTGTAAAGGCCACACTACGTGACTCGTCACCGTGCTTCGTCGTTCGTCCTCCAAACCTTCGCGGTCCCATGACTAGGTTGAAGGTTTGCTAGTTCTAGTTCCGCCACGATGCTGAAAAGGTAGATAGATGTAAAGGGGCATGTATGTATACCTACCTAAGGTACCTTAGGTAGGTATACGTAACATATTTTCACATTAACACACCGATATTAGGACAGTTTTAGGAAAGAGGTCGATGTTATTGGTTATTATATTTTTTTTACCGTTTTATACAAATGAAGGGGATGGGAGTTATAGGGTGGGTTGGTTACATAGAAAAAAGAGAGAAAGAAAAAGAAAAAAAGACATCTGAAGGGCTGGATCGGAGTGTGGGTTTTAGATACCTAGATAGAGAGAGAGATGGAGAGAGTGTGTGTGTGTTGAGTGGGGAGAGATGGAGAGATGGAGAGAGACAGTTTGGAAATAAACAATTCGTTTTTTTAACTCCACATAAGGTGAGGTAACGTGGAACTTAGAGCGAGGTGAGGAGGAGCGTTTCTAAACTATGTATGTAGAGAGAATTACGGTATAAAGTCACGCAGTTCTCTTCCTCTGGAGGTTTTCTTTACTCTCTCTCTATCTCTCCTTCTTTATGTCTCTCTCTTCTTGACATACAAAACAGTTACCAAACAGTCAACACAAAGACAGCAAAAATCTATAAACAGCCCACATACATCACCATCACCCAAACACATTTCATCGACTCTACCTTACCTTACCTAAGGTAAGTGACCTACCATCAACATGTCCATCCTTGTGGGTCAAGAAAAGCAAGAAGTCGGCGCTCGATCCGCATCCACACCTACACCCGACTCCGAATCCACAGCCACAACAGCAACTACCACCAACGACAACGAATCCAACAACGCACCCCACTCCTCGCCACCCACAGCTCAGCCGTGTCACACCACAGCCACGACTGACAAAATGCGGGACGAGAAGCTCGCGGAATTAGGCCAGAAAATGGACAAGCTGAGCGAGACGATTGCGGAGGTCCTGAAGAGAATCGAGACGATGGCGGAGATGTGTAAGAGAATGAAGGTGGAGGCGGATTTCCAGAAGATAGTCCAGAAAAACGAGAAAATGATCCGGAAACCGTGGCAGTGACCTCCAAATGACCAGGGGTACTTTGAAGCTGGATATGTAGCTTCTCGAGCGGTGGATAAGATAAGGGCATTAGATAATCCAGAGAAACGTTAAGAGAACATACCGAGATGAACACCGAGATACAGAGGAGAATCGAGATGGACGCGGAGATGGAGAGGATAAATGAGGAGATGATCCGGAGAATGGATGAGATGATCGAGACGGACGCGGAGATTGAGGAGAGAGTCGAGACAGACGCAGAGACCCAAGAGAAACAAACTCGATAAGCTGTATCAAGAGAACCTCGAGTCCCAACGGCTCATGCGGCAGTTGGTTCGTACGTTGGGAGGTCGAGTACTTGATATAGTATTGTACCTTGGGGAAGGTACCTTATGAGGCGAGAATGACAATGAATCGAGGCATGGTTATTCTGATCGATTTGTTAGTGAATATTTCTTGGGGGATGGCTTCTTGTAGAGTACCTATGTGTCCCTCTGCATATGGCAAACTTGGCTTCCCGTTCTCAGGTAGGTACAATACAACAAAGCAAGCGTTCGAGGATTGGTGGGTTTTGTTTAACTGGGGATGTCGGTATCGTGTATGGTGTGGTGTGGTATGGTAGGGTAGGTATGGTGCCTTGGGGCAGGTGAAGGGGATGGATGTCTAGATAGGAGGAGGAGAGAGTGGACGGACCTGACGTTAGAGGAGGAGGAGGAGGAGGAGGACCCGCTGGCTGGTTGGCTGGCGATCATTTGGGGGTCACTGGGTTGGGGGAAGAAGGGTGACCTTCTGGTTCAGAGTAGGTACCTACAATTTCGATTATCAGCGCGATACTTTGTCCCGAACAAGTTATATCATCCATATCGGTTTCTTCTTCTCAAGTTCAGTTCTCGACAGTTACAGAAAGGAAAAGCCCCCTTCCACTTTTGGAACGTTTTAGAAAAACGATACTTAATCAAATACAGGGCTGGATTGCAAGAAGTCTGGGGAAGAAAAGGTGGGGGGCCGAGAAGTCGATGAGCCATCCAATCAGCATCAAGAGATGATATGCAGCAGCAGACAGCGGGCAGGGGGGCCTTGTTCTCGAGGAAAACGGCTTGAGGAAGCACCGGGAGGACATGCCGAGGCGGGAAAGCGAAAGCATGGACTCTCGTTCCGAGTTTCGATTTCGCAATCGTGGTCTGTTTGTTCCGTTCCCCTTCAACGAATTAGTTGGCGTCTTTTTGAAAGAAAAGATCCAAGTAAGATCTTGCGAATAGATCTGCGCTGCATCTGCACTGTACCTTACCTCTCAAATTAATTTCCTTTCACGCCAAATTGCTTTATTCTATTTTATACCGTCTTTTCCTTCTGATTTCTTCCCCCCCATCGAACTGCACATTCGGTTCATCTGACCCCATTCGAATACACCACATCACGAACTCGCGAATTCTGAAACGTCCAATGACCCTCCAAACCCGGCGAGGCTAGGGACTACCCAGCTCTCTCTGAGCCTGCCCTGCGCTAGCTTTCCCCTGAAGCGGGAGAGGGGGAGAGGCAGAGCGTAGAGTAGAGGTTAAAGAAAACCAGGCACCGACGGCAACGAAGCGCACCGTTGCGCCCGTCGCCGACGACATCGCAAATGGCAACAATACGAAGCAGTCGGTTCGGGGCCCGGGCATTTTGCCTCCTGGCCGGGCTGCTCTTATATCTGGCAGTATGCACCGACGCGTACAAGCCGCTATCGGACAACTTCCTCAAGCTCATGCCGACGCCCGATGACGACGACTTCGCGATCCAGAACGGCGAGCTTCTCGCGCCCATCCTGATTCCGCGCGTGCCCGGCACCGAGGGCCAGGTCAAGGCGCAGGAGCACTTCGTATCCTTCTTCCGCAAGTGGCTGCCCAAGTGGGACATCTCGTGGCAGAACTCGACGGGGAAGACACCGGCGACGGGGGACCGAGATATCCCCTTCCAGAACATCATCATCAAGCGGCAGCCGCCA
>Ga0247769_1000240_pt1 | contig 12728 bp, 9 predicted proteins | sample UWRJL166409R6_FD_179942 | JGI IMG/M metagenome (GOLD analysis project Ga0247769, IMG submission 179942) | Plant litter microbial communities from Arlington Agricultural Research Station in Wisconsin, United States - UWRJ-L166-409R-6 | ecosystem: Environmental > Terrestrial > Plant litter >... | reverse complement strand
CGCTAATCCATCCACGCAATATCCAAACTGTCTTGGCCCATCTCTCAGCTCCGTCTCCCGCTTCACCCACCTTCCAGCGCCTTTGCCGGGGGTTTCCAGCACCTTATCTGCTTCCCGAATTTCTCCCAGCGCCTCATCCTCCCCGCTACTGTCATCGCTATCCTCTTCGTCGAACCCGGCCACGGGATCCCACTCGCCGGTTTCCCAAACAAGCCGCAACCGCAGGGGGGGCAGCCCAAACAGCTTGCCCACAATCCCCTTGACGGCGTAAATGTCATATGCCTTGGGTATTTTAGCTGTCCTAGTAGCTAGCTGCAAGTCTCCCAGTGGAGACTTTGTGGCCAGTTGAAAATCGACGCTGATGAGGCGCGCTTCCAGAAAGTTTGGGTTCATCTCGCGACGGCGCACAACGGCTGGCTTGCCATACAACTCACACAGTTCGGCCCAGCGACGGTGTCGCGCCAGTACCCGCGCTTCATCTGCTTCTGGTACAGCGGAAAGTTGGCGGGCAATGCGTGAGAGATAGAACATCTCGGCATTCGAGCGGTCCGAAGCTGTGACGGCGCTGAAGTTGATGATTTTGAGAGTAGGCGGAAGCCGGGCGAGGAGGAGCATATATGCTTCTTCTGTGCTTGACGTGGCTTTTGTGTTTGAGCTAGTGGGGATTTCCTGGTTATCAAGGTCGGGGTTGTTATATATCGGGTTGTGGGCGAAACGGAGGGACGAAAGGCCCGGGAAACTCGTCGGGAGCGAGTCGATGAAGGACCAGGCTGACACCTGATTATAAGAGACGTCGAGATACTGGAGATTCGCCGTGAATACCGGGATGCTTGAATGGCCGTCAGTCGGGGTGATAGCAGATATACGGTTTCCCTTCAGGTGAAGGTTGCGCAGGGACGTGACCGCAGCCAGTGGAGCGATATCAGCGATGCAGGTGAACTCGTTGAACTCCATGTGGACAGACACCAGCGTTGTGGTGAAAGGGGCTGGTGTGATTGGTGACAATGAGGAGAGCTGGTTGGCGCTAGAGAAGAGGGAACTCAGAGACGGAAATTTTGCAGCGATGTGGCATATTTCCTCCCAGGCCAGGAGAGTCTCATCAACAGCAAGCTCCTTGATACCCCGGAATACTGATTCGGATGATGCAAGCTTCTCGTCCTCCAGCACATCCTGAAAGCGATTTCCCCTGAGAAAGATCAGCACACGGGCCCGCTTTACAACTTCATCTCGGACGCGGTGCTAGACATACTTTACCCGTAGCACCTGTAGACTCTTCAGCTCCGAGCAGATGTCAACCACAGTTCCCAGGCGATCAAACAGATTACGGCTCAAGTCGAGCTCAATAACCTTAGGGCAGACTTGGCTGATGGGTTGCTCACTCTCCCCGGCGTGGCCCGGCGGTTTCGTTGCGTATGCGATGCGGGAGCCGTCGAGGAAGACATTCTTCAGTTCGGCAAGCTGGGCCTGCTTGCGGCGTATCTTATCGAAGCCAACCTCCTCAGCCACCTTCCCAGAGATGATGATCTGCCTCTGCCGGGGCACGGAGCGGCCTTCCTCGGACGTGGAAGCGTCCGAAGCGTACTTGAGCTGCAGCGCCGAGACGAAGGTTTGCGGCGTATCAATGGGCCGTGTGGGTCGCACAAAGGATGCCGCAGTCGGGGATTTGGATTTGCCTATACCTAATTAGTTCCGTACCCATACAATCTCCATCACTCTTGAATGTGGTTGTGTACATGAGAAATATCGAATGCCCTTGTGCTGGCCGTCGTGCTTGCCGCGAGAGGGGTCGTCCCATTCGACACCCAGCCATGATCCGCTGGTTCCAGCGACCTCACCACTGTAGCGGACGGTGCAGAGGGCTCCGTCGTAGGATCGCCGTTGGCCGACTCGCACTTGGTTCGCAGACATTTCATATGTGTCTGAGAAATGATTGCTTTCACGAAGCGAGCCACCTAGGATATCATGTCCCACACTTACCTTCAAGATGGTGAAGCTGGCGCGACCTCAACAAAGCACTCTGAAGGTTGCAAATCCCAAGGCTTCAGGCAACAGCTGGAGCCCCCTAGCGCAGGGGTTGTTTGGAGCAGAAATCGCATCCACCAATCATTTCGCACCCGAACAGGTACACAACTCTGCTGCATACACTGTCGCCGCTGTGACCGGAAAACCGCATCAGATTTTCCCTTTTTGACATTCTTACAACGCACAATAGAAATGTTTGCATTGACGTATCGGTTTAGACTAGACTTCACCATTCGTATTCGTACTTCTTGGCAAACCGACTGCCCGGAAGATTCTCTTGAGAAAGAAACTACCTTGGCATGGATACTTCGAAAGACGGACATTGGCCATCGTGTGAGCCAATACGAGCGAGATACATATTATTACACACAGCTAGGGGGGCAAGACCTTACGCAGTGCGGCGTACATAACGGGAAATCGAATATTGAGCTCATATGAGCCATCAGAGCTTGCCCTTCGAAGGCACCGCACACCTCATCAACGCTCGGCCATTGCTAAGGCAAACCTTCCCCCCATCAACTTTGACCTCGAACCGAATCTCCTCCCATCCGTCCTTGAACCGACCAGTCCGCCAAGCGGACGCGACAAGCTTGTCACCTGGCCGGACCGGACTGGCGAATCGTGCCTGGTACTCCTTAATGTTGGCGGGGTCGCTATCACCAAGGCTCTTTAAGAGTCCGTGACATGCCCAGTTGAAGGAGTAAAGACCGTGAATGATGACGCCACCGAAGCCCATCTTCTTTCCAGGCTCGGGTGTAGCGTGCAAGGGATTGTAATCGCCATTCAGCCGGTAGAGGAGCGCCGTCTCGGCATTCGTCGTTGTCTCAAAGACGGCGTCGGGTTTACGGTCCTTCGGGGCGGGAAAGTTCTCAGTTGCCGGTCCCTTCGGGCCGCCCCAGTTCCCCTGCCCGACGAAGAAGGCCGACCCTATGGCACGAGTGTAGACCTCATTGCTGCCGGTGTCGACTAGATCCGTCTGTGTTTCGATGACGGTACCCGGGCGGCCCTTGTCGTAGACACCGAGGACCTTGGTGCGCACCTCAAATTTCTTGCCCTCAGACGTTGATGGGAGCGGCTTGAGAAACTGGACGAGCCGCTGACCGTCGACAACTCTCGTGTGGTCGAAGGCGGGAATCCCCGGGATCTCGACGGCCTTCTGGGCGGCGTAAAAATCGATCACTTCTTGGGTGCTCTTTTTGAAAGCTAGAGTCGGATGTCAGCATGTCATTCGCGGCGGAATCATAGGCCAGCATAGGGCGGCTCACGGAGGATGACGGGGTACGTTGGGAAGACGGCGAAGTTGGGATGCAGCTCCTTTGGCATCGTCAGCACACGCTGGGAGCGTCAATCTTTTGGTTTCGCACATAGCTGAAATGCAGTTCGTCTGATGTGCACCCAATTGACTGGGCGAAGAGGAGCACATCTCGTTTCAACCACGCGACCTCGGTGGGAGGGTACTTGAATCCGACACCTGGTCCCGACATTGTGCACGCAGTCAAGGAAGGGAGAAATATGTATCAACTGGACGGATAGGTTCTAGAGACTCTACAAAGACAAAGGTCCGGTAATGGGGATATGGGTTGCCCGCCTTTATATGTGAGCTTCCTACCCCAAGCGCAAGGTGTCAATTGAAGACTCCAACGCCAAAGTGCGGGGGTGGAGTTGAGCTGGAAGATCACCAAATGCCCGAGTCCCGTCTGCCGATGCCGAGGCATCTCTGGCCGGGGGCTAAAGAGGCAGCTGCCATCCGCTGGTCCCAGTCAACACGTTCTTGGCGGATAATTCCGACCCCACTGTCATCGCCTGAGCTTTACAGTACCTTCAGGCGAGATAATACTAGACGCGGCACCGAAAACGTTTCTGTTTACTCTCCGAGACTAACCGCCATGTTCCTGCATGTTGACGTCTTGGTTTGTACATATACTTGTGCCTCGGCTCGAAAGGTCGTCGTCAGGTGCCATCAAGGACGTGGGAGGGCTGCCAGTTCCGGCTCCAGCCCTAACCCTCGAGGACTAGTTATTCTCCATACCCCCGCACAAGTTGGAACTTAATTCCTCGAGATCAGACGAAAAATACGGATACCTTGCCGACCAAGGAGGGAACAGTTGAGAACGCGACAGAGAACGACAACGCAATATGTGATCTCGAATGGGGAAGGGGTATACAAAAAGATGCTTGAACTCTCGGAAGGCCAAAACAGGTTAGGGCATTCCCAGTCGGCGTCAAGTGTTCCATCCCGCATCCTGTGGATCCCGAACACCTCCAACCGCTGGGGAAAATCTCAAATCATGGAAGTTCCCGTAGCCCATCACTCATGTCAGAGCATTCCTAGAGACGCTGAAATCTCTATTCTCTCATGAGAATGTTCTTGTAGCGGATCGGCATCTCTGTCACCACTCATTCTCTTTGACCCTGTTGCTTGCAAAGACCCTATGATTGTTCGACTCCATTGTTCCTCATTGTTCGCCTCGACAATTCACCCGATCGATGAAAAGAACCATTCACAATGAAGACAAAAAGAGGCGCGCCCACTAGCGCCGACCTACAATGGGCCTCACATCCTACCGAAAATACCCATATACCTACACCAGGTACACACCAACCCGTGGATGCTCCGGAAGTTTATCATCCAAAGCCGCCGAAATATCTCACAGACACCTCCATCTGTAACATCTCTCGCCAATGCAACAAAAATAAAGTCGTGGGCCTCTATACAGACCTCTTCAGAAGAACCAAAAAGCGCCCCTATCGGATCGAGAAGTGCGGGAATCTCCCTACTATCGAACGGAACAAGAAGCTTGCAAGACTCCAGAGACAGTACGTACTAAATTTGCTATTTTTTTCCCCGAAAAAGGGGAGACACCTCTCCTAGGAACTCACTCACACTAACATGTTTTCTTATCTTAGGGATGTGTTGTTGAGGTGTGTACCAAGAGCAAGGCGCAGCAAGCCACAGAAAATGGAGGAAAGGACAGATCCCGTACTTCTAGGAGTGTCGACCCATCATGAGGCATCAGACGATGAGGCCGCCCAGGCCCCTAGCATCAGCAGCACAGGAAGCAGCCGTTCAAAATCCGAGGTGGGGGAGAGCTCAGTGGTCTCATTGAATTCCACGCCCTTCTCCACCCCGGAGTTATCCGACTCTGAGGTGAAGGCAAAGAGTATTCGGCCGCCCGTCCGCAGCAGAACTGTATCGTCTGCCATTTCGGAGCCAAAGGTCGGGGTTGACACGCCAGAGGATGCTGATGGTAGTGCTGCTCTCGAGGAGCGATCCGCCAAGGTACTCCCGGAGACCAGGACTACACGATGGTCCATCAACACCACCCTCGAGTCTACCAAACCGGCAGGTCTCTGTAAACAATCTGCTGCCACAGAACCCAATGCCTCCGAGATAGAAAAGGTTGTGGCGACCGCCGCCCCACTAGATCCTCCTTCAGATTCCACGTCTGCTACCACCATGACCACCACCCCGAAACCGGCCCCCAGAGCGGCCAGAAAGCTTGAAGCAATAGAGCGGAAACGAAGTGCCACCGGGAACTTTCTTGACACCCAAGGTCTGGAGAGGGAGGAGCCATTAGCCAAGACGATGGCGAAGAGGCAGAAGCTCGAAAAAGAGAAACGAACACCACCAACCACCTGCTACTCCCAGGAGAGGGCTGGGGAGATGGTTGCCAACCCCCTCGGCTTTGACGATCTCGTCTACGATGTGCCGCGGCGGCGGTCTTCGAGTGGGCCTAATGAGTTTAGTATGTTCAGACGGTTCCAAGGGCCTCCTCCGTCGCTTGAGGTCAGTGGTGCTTTGCCAGCTCCATCCTTGGACGCAATCTCTTCTTCAAATCCGAAAATAGAGACTCGGAGGACACATGAGAATGAGTCCAGGCCAGGCCCATCGTCATCAAGGTCGCTGAAGAGCGCCAAGACCAAGCCGAAGGGCGGTGCCCCGAAGTCTGAGAAGGCGGCGGGTGGTCTCGTGGCTGTCGGTGACGAAGGTTTGGTCCTTGGCTGGATCCCAGGCAGACCCAGATGGCAGAGACGCGACTACTATGGCCCCGGGCGGTACAACAGGAAGAACTCGTTCAGCAGACTGAGCTGGTAGACATGATGCTTGATTCATCAGGGAGTAGAGCAATCACATATATAGTCGTCAACGGGTTTATAGGAGCCCAAGCCGAGCGGATATGAATGCAAACAGCAATGAAATTATCTCGAGCTCCTGCATGTTTGTCTGGCAGCCGCCCTTAAATGGGACCAGCCAGTTGATTTCTGTAAACTAAACGAGCGTAATGTTTCCTGTTGTCCTGTTGCCTAGAGATCCCAAACCGATAGTGTATACCCGAAAGTGCATAGCCCTTGCCGTATCTCCAGACTTGTAAGCCAATGTCCCTGCGCCGTATTTCTTGTTACACTGAGAATCCTAATCTCAAAACCGCCCCCTTCCCCGATCGCATTCTTCAATGAAGCGATATATTCCCTCCAAGCCCTCGAAGTCATCGGAACAATGCTCTCCGGAGCTACTGAGTAAAGCCGGCGACATGCTCTCGCAGCCTTCGGTGTCAGCGGGGGATAGCCATGGGTTCTCTTCAAACTCGTCAAGTAACATCTCCCCGATTTCTGAGTCCCCGGAACCGTGTGACCGAAGGGATCCACCAGGAGAGGAGATTGCCTTGGCACTACTCTCATCCGGGGCGAACGGGAACCGCAAAGCAAGGGGAGCGCCCACACTAGCATCGAACGCATCGTCTTGACCGATAACACCCCGTCGAAGGCCGATATCGTCGCAAAGCCTTTCGACTGTTTGAGCATCCACACCAGGAAATCGTATCCGTATGATACTATTGCCTTTCTCTATTGTAACCGGCAGGTCACCAAGTACGGCCAAACTCTTGATATCTGTCATCACAGCCGCTAGATCCTGAAGCGAACGGGCAAAGTCGAGAGACAGAACGTCCAGGAAGCCATCGGTGTTCAAAGTCGCCGCTGATGCAGCCTCAGCCTTGGCACTGCCGCCCTCAGTCGTCGTGAATGGGAAGATCACGCCAAGCGGGCTGAGGGCCGTAATGGTCGGGCTGACACGGAAGTCGAGGAAAGAACCAGGCGCATAGGATGGTACAGAAGTAAGACGCACACGGGCATCCTCTTCCGCGGCCTTGACAGCACGGTAGCGAAGCTTTCCGTTGGGGCCTACACCGTCAGAGCGTGCACGATGTCCACTGAGCCAGAACGCTCGCATTGCCTGGCTGACGTTTGATACGACTTGGGCTGGGGCCGCGGGGGTATGGCTGAAGTAGCGTGCGCTGCCGCCCGCAGGCATGCAATACCCCCCCGCAGTGCGGCCTAGAGTGCCTCCGGTGAGGTTCGGTCGAAGGGTGCAGGCGAAGGGAGCACGACCGGGAAAACGTGAAACGGCGCGGGAGGTCTTGGAGACCGGTAGTCTCGAACGGTCGAGGCGGGAAGCCCCAGTTGAGGTGTGACCGCCAGTGCTCAGATAGCGCCGGACGGTTGCATAGAACTGGGTGTACGACTTTCCAACCCGCTTTTGTTGGCGTAACCATGCCGCTGGGTGTATGGGCTGACGACTGCTGGGCGCGTTGCGGGCGTACGCGGGCTGGAGTTCTGCGTTCACAGGACGGGTGGCGCTCGCGATCTTAGATCGCAGCATCTTGGTCGCCCGCGCTAGGTTCTTCGAGAGAACCCGCAGGGCGACCGTAGCCAAGAAGCCTCCGGTGGGAGGCATTCTTGGTGGTTGGTGCTTGATGGAACTGTAGGCCTTGGGGTGGTGGCCTACTCGGCGCTGGTGAGAAGAGGGAGAGGGAGGCTGAGGACGAAAGTCAGGCGGGACCGGGTATAAACTTATCGATAGTGGCGGGCTTCGTCATATTATGTAATAGTTCAGACCCTCGAGAGAAAGAATGAAATCGTTGTATCGGGTCGCGTGGTGCGATTGGAACTATGCTACTACGCGATTGCCCCACCAAATGGGATTTAAAACCTCGACAAATTTTGAGGCAAGTTTTTCTCCTCTTCAAGCTCCAACACAAGAAGTTGGCCTCCTACTTCCAGCTTCTATCCCCAGCTCTCACTCCCAGGCTGCCAGGTAAGCATATTTTCTTGTCTTGCGTGCATTTCTGCTCCTGTGATGAAGAACCAAACGAACAATCCAATTCCGACAAGCCCATGGGGACTACAATTTACTCTAGAATTACCCTGAGAGCACCATTCTCACACATCGCTGGTCAAATCACGTCCTCTGCAAGATGCTAACGCGTTTATTGACTAGTGCCGCTGAATGGTTATGTAGATCTTTCATTTGCCATTCCGTAGGCTCTCAAAAGGTCAGTTCCTTTCATATCTTTTGCTCTCAATGCATCATCCACAGCACCCTGTCCCACCATCCAAAGTGATGATCAAAGCACATTATAGGGAATTCCTCATGCCGAATACACGATGTCGAACTACTTGTTTCAGCCTTGTCTGACCTGGATTTTCACCTGTCAATTTGTCTGCTGTCTGTCAATCTAGAAGTGCTAACAATCTGGCAAATAGGTACGCGCTTCGATCCACCACTTTCCCATGGCACAATGACGAATATTTGAACGAACGGGCGGACATAAATGAAGCCTCCATGGCCATTCTCATTCAAACGGGCTGTACACCCGGGGTTTGGTACAAGGAGATATTCTTGCTGAGAACTCGTCACCTGAAATTGCTGTGACACAGTTGTTGTTCTGGATAGCCAAGCACGAGCGAACTTTGACTGACACTCAACTTCCAGGTAACCAGTTGCTCTCTTGTCTTGTTCACGTTTCATTCTTCAACATGATGATCATTATTCACACTGTTTGATCCTGCCTTCGGGCTGGACATGAACACAAGCAAAAATCTGATTTAATGAGGTATGTTGTTCTGCCTAGAAGGGGTTCCGGCCACGAAAGCTAACTGTTCTCTCTAGGCTGAACATGATGTCTTGCACTGACGCGCTTCACCAATGTTGACTATGATCTCCAGCTGACGAGGTTGGCGAGTCAGGTAACGTATACTCTACTCGACTATTGATCTTCTCCCACATACCATGGTAAGTTCTTTTGCTTTTTTTTACTTTCCGCTCCGCCTTTGGGATGATCTTTCTTTTTAAGCTTTTTAACTCTGAGTTCATCGTGATGAGCACTATTCACCTTGGAGAACTGATAGAGGTCTTTTGAACGCACGTGTTTTGAGTAAGATATCCAGAACTCTGCTAACACGTGACGGATAGGCATTTCAATCGTTGGAGGGGATTGGGCGTGGGTTTCCAGTTGATGTACGAATAGAGTTAGCCATGACAGCTGCTTTCGCACCTGTTCCAATCAATGACTCTGTTGCTTCCAACCTGTGATTTTCAAATTTACGTCGTGTTTACAGGATGCCTCGCAAACAGTGCATACCAGTGATGCGGTATATTTCCAAAGCCGAGCACGTTATGCATTCAGCTGCAGTCTCGCGTTCCACCCGATGATGCACCTGACAATATCCCAGTCACCATTATTGCCCACCCAATCGATGACGACAATACCCGTTCCAGCGTCCCCGACGGTCAGCTGGCCCGGCCCCTTGGCAGGGGCACCGTGTCCTGTGCAGAGGTACTCGATGACGGAAGGATTGATCTTGGCCGCGATTCTATCCGGCCAGCAGCTGGAGTTGAAGAAGCTGCTGGCGCTAAGAAAATTGATGAAGAACGAAGGCGGCCCGCTCTGAGCAGTCGCGCCTTCTGACTTCACGGACGCTTGCTGCGCGGCCCTCTCCAGCCCAGCCCGCGCAAGCTCGATCTTCTTGTCGATCTCCTCGGTCTGGCCAACCTCATAGAAATCTTGGATGCGAATTTGTCCGCTGCCACAGGTACCGTCGGCACAGTTGTCGGGCCACACGGATCCATCGATGCCCAAGCCGTGTCCGCCGTGCTCGCTGCGCAGGCTATCATCCAGATTGAAGCGGCGTACCAGCACGATCCGGCCTCGCACCTCGCCAAGACTTGGGATCCGTGGCTCCGTGTACCATCTGCGGGCGGCATCACCCGCGAAATACCTTCGCGCTAGGTATTTTGAGAGCAGCTGGTCGGTGCCTTTGCCCGTCCCCTCGCGCTTGATGCTCATCAGCAGCGCCTCGGACGGGTTCGCGTCGAGGTAGGCGTACACCTCCGCCAACAGGTCGTGGAACCACTTCGACCCGGACAGGCTGATGGGGAAAGCAGAGTGCACAAGGGCGAGATCGTCGTCGTTGAGGGCTTCGTCTGGACAGGACACGCGAATGTCGAGGAAGCGAACGCCGTTGTCGAGCTGCGTCCGGACGGAGACCGCTTGACATCGTACAGAGGGCAGGGCCAGATAGTACGTTGGACTGTTGTGTGTCCCTGGGATGCTGAGGGCTGAGAGGGGTACTGGGGAAGGCAGCTCGGCCATCCATGCATTGAGGTGGGCGCTGCTGATGATGGCAAGGTAGGATGCCCGCGGAAGGTAGACAACGGTGAATTCCTTTCCGGTTGGGTCGGCGGTGGCGTTGCGCATCACCACGCTCTGCGGGGTGTTGCCGGGAAATTCGGCGACATAGTGGTGGTCTGTCCCGGGTTCCTGGAAGGTGAGACGGAGCTGCTCCGAGGCTGAGGTATCCGGGGCAAGGATGGACGTGTCGTTCTCCGAGAAGGGCTGGATGACCAAACCGGGCTTGAGTTCCTGCTTCAGACCGGTGGTGGGGGGGACGTTTGCCGGTGTCCCCGTTGGCGCTGCTGGTGCGGTTGTGGGGCCCTGTCCTGCTATGAGGGTTGCGACCCGGGATAGGGTACCCGTGCCGCCACCTATCTCGACGGTATTGACGAGGCGCTCGGCTTCCTTGAGCTCGAGCGGTGTTATGGTGAGGTTGCGGATGATTAGATGACCCATTTTGTCTGGAGGACAGTATATTGGATGTTGACGATGACGCAGTGAGCTGAACAAGATCCCCATTTTGCCGATGAACTTTTAAGGCTTTGTCTTCACTCAAAAATGCTGGCCTAGATAGGTAGCTAAGGTACCTAGGTACCTAGGGTAGGTTGGCACTAGTTCCCGGAAGCTAATGATGTCTCCGGTGATGAAATCTGAGGCCGAGCTCTCGTCCATTGAATCACGGTTACGCTGGCAATATGAAATTCGGTCGGGTTTGGTGGGGACATGCAATGGCCTCGAGCCTGTGCGCTGGTCTATCTCACCTGGCGCCAATGCTTTTATTACCTAAAAACTTGTGAAGCCCAGGGGAGTCGACGGATATGTTGCTCAGTTGACTCTCTGATGAAGGAATTCGCAGGCTTGCTAGAATTGCCCGAACCGAGCGGCTTTCTCCCGGAAAGGCATACAACAGCCCCCACAAAAGCTTCAACGTCATCTCGATGCTGTGCAGCATCGCACGTAATGCCGAGTCGAAAATGCTTACATAAGGTACCGTACTAACCAAGACTTGGTGTAAGCTTTCGGTAAAACGTCGCCAACGCTTGGAGGCAGCAGATGAGCATGCGGAAGGCCTTGTATAAAGTGCGAGCCAAGTTCCGATTTCTTCTGGATGTCTACATCAAGTCAACCAAGTATCGCCGGCTGCGATGACTACCCGCGGGTCGACCAGCCCCTAAATGAGAGCAGCTGCCACTTCCATTGCTGTCACCTGGAAACCATGAGGCAGCTAGCAGGTGAAGTCGACCTGGAGTTTATACTCTCGTTGTTATCAAGAATGATTGATGCCAAAAGCGATAGAGAGTTTAAACGGGCGCTTCTCTGCACGCCTCAGGATATGAACGCGACTGCAGACGCTTTGTGATCCCGAAGACACGCCTCGGAGTTGCGATTAAGGCCCGTTGAAGTGTCCGCCGGAATTGATGCTAGTCTTGCAAGTCGTCCCTGCTGAATGGCAACTCTCCTCCCAGAAGGCAGGACACAGGAAGTACTCTCTGTTCCTGGATCCTCAATGGGAAGGGGACAAGCCAAGCCCGAACCGGGTCTTGGTATATGGGTTTATATAAACAGCCTTGGACCTGTCCCTTCCACCAGCCCCTTTTAGTCTCCATCCGTGGGTTCCGACGACCAGAGAGTCATCACTTGGCAGTTTGCAGTTCGGAGGATAATTCTGACGGGAATCACCAGGTCACCAGTGAAGCTCATCAGCCATAAGACCGGGCCGACCCTCCCTCGAACTCCTCTACGATGTGAAGAAGAAGGGAGCAGAGGGGTTCTCAAACATCCACTAAACTACTTCATTGAGGTTATTCCTGCCTTGGTATCCCGGATCATGGGCATCCTTTTCAGGTACCGAGCAGGGGAGGTATCTCAGGTCTGCGCGTAAATAGCATAAAGATGGAAGCGGGCGCCGGTTGCTACTGGGGTGGATAAAGAGGGAAAGGCGGAGCTAGTTGCCGGGGCCGATAGGCACAGTCAGCTGAATTTGCTTGCCGCCTGTATCTAGACAGCCCGGAGGGAGGTGTCGACAAAGTCTGTGGCAGTGATACAGTCGGCTTCCAGTGCCAGAGAGTCGGGCACCGTCCACACTATGGGTGATTTTCCCTGATTCTGCAATCAAGCCACCTTGCCTTTCCTTTCGCTGGGGATGCGGGACGTCCTCTGGACAACGGCCGGTGAGCCTCACGGTGGTGTGCGTTGCAGGCCACATCCAGAGCCGGCAGCTTGGTCCTCTCCGAGAGGCGGACGGGAGGGGAA
>Ga0247769_1000239_pt1 | contig 12733 bp, 7 predicted proteins | sample UWRJL166409R6_FD_179942 | JGI IMG/M metagenome (GOLD analysis project Ga0247769, IMG submission 179942) | Plant litter microbial communities from Arlington Agricultural Research Station in Wisconsin, United States - UWRJ-L166-409R-6 | ecosystem: Environmental > Terrestrial > Plant litter >... | reverse complement strand
CGCGCAGGTTCGCTTGGGCAAAGACACCGCCCATTTCCAGCCATACGAGCACCGGCACGCTGAATCCCGGCTGTTGGGGAATATTGAATCCGCCGTAGCCGTACAGCATGGTCGGTGCGCTGCCATTCTTGACCAGGTCGCGTTTGCGGGTGATGAACATCGGGACGCGCGTGCCGTCCTTGCTGCGATAGAAGACCTGCTCAGTCATGTACGGCGATACGTCCGCTTTGAGCTTAGGCGCGCGAAACAGTTTGATCTGGCCGCTGGCGCTGTCCAGCTTCGACACCGACATGGGGGTGAGGAAGTCCGTGTACGCGAAGAAGGTTTCCGGATCGTCGACGTCGCCGCTGAAGCCGATGGCCTGCCCGAGCCCCGGCAACGCAACGTCGTAAAGGGCGCGACCCGACAGATCCGTGACGCTGACCAGCGAATGCGCATCCTTGAGATACTGGCTGATGACGCGTTTGCCTACGATGCTGACGTCGATCAACGCGAATTCCTTCTGAGGGATCACGTCGCGCGACGCCGCAGCGGGTTGCTTCGATACATCGATGGCCATCAGGCGGCCGTTGGGCGTGCCCGAGTTGGTGCGGATATAGAAGACATCGTCGATGGCGGCGATGAACTGGTAATCCGCGTCGAACGTGTTGAGCAACCGCACGACCGGACCGGTCGTCATGCCCTCAGCATCGAGGCGCTGATAATAGATGCCCGTGGACTGCGATCCGTCATACACACCCAGCACCAGATAACGGCCATCGTCCGAGACCTGCGGGAACGGATATCGCGTCGGGTGGTCGGTGATCGCGAAGATCTGCGCATCGGCCGATCCCGCGCCGAGTTTGTGAAGGTACACAGACATCTGGCGAGAGTCGTCGCCGCTACCGTCCGCGCGTTGGGGATAGCGTGCGTAATAGATGGAGCGTGAGTCCGCCGTCCAGGTGACATCGCGAAACTTGATGAACTTCAGCACATCGGGAAGATCCTTGCCGGTCGCTACATCGCGCACGTGCCAGCTTCGCCAATCCGTGCCGCCGTCGGAAAGACTGTACGCAAGCAGGCGACCGTCGGGGCTCGGAACGAATTCGCCCAGCGCCACGGTGGCGTCCTTGCTCATCAGGTTCGGATCGAGGAGCACGCGCGCCTGTCCTTCCAGCGTATCGGCAACGTACAGGACGCTCTGGTCCTGTAGCCCATCGTTACGAAGATAGAAATAGCGACCGCCGCGTTTCACGGGCACGTCGTAGCGTTCGTAGTTCCACAGTTCCGTCAGCCGGCGCTTGATCTTCGCGCGCGCTGGAATCGACTCGAGAATAGGCTGCGACAGAGCGTTCTGAGCCTCCACCCATTTCTTTGTCGAGGCCTCGCCAATAGCTTCCAGCGAGCGCCAGGGATCCGCCACGCGCACGCCGTTATAAACATCCACCTGCGAAGAAGGCGCGATGGTCGGATATGTCAAAGCAGGCATGGAAGAAGGTCTCACTGCGTCAGCCGCGCTCGCGGCGCCCAAGCACAACCCCAGCAGCAACATGGTTGCGGTACGAATCCTTGTCATCAAACCTCCCCGAACTTTTCTGATTGTCGGCGGCCGTCCCAAGCACTACCGACTGCCGCGGCATCGCGGTATCGTGCTGGCGTATTGTCCTGAATGGCAATGCGAACACCAGCCGGCGATTCGACGGCGCAAGATTACAACGTTCACCCATACTATGCGTTATACAAGCCTCCTGCTGCTGCCGCTGATCGCCATGTCATCTATTCACGCCGCACCGCTATCCGTCGCAAGAATGTTCGCCGCACCCGACCTCGGTGGGCAGCATCTGCGCGAGCCGAAATTCTCGCCCGACGGGCACTATGTCACCTACCTGCAGGGCAAGGACACGAATAAGGACCAGCTCGACCTGTGGGCCTTCGATACACGTTCCGGAAAAGCCAGGCTGTTGGTGGATTCCGCAGCGTTTATCACCGGCCCGGAACAACTCTCGGTCGAGGAAGAAGCCCGGCGCGAACGGCAGCGCACGGCGTCGCTGCGAGGAATCGTCGAGTACCAGTTCTCCTCGGATGGCAAGAAGCTGCTGGTGCCGCTGGGCGGCGATCTGTATCTATACGACCTCACCGCGCGTTCGGATGCCGTGCGGCGACTGACGAAAACTGACAGTTACGAGACCGACGCGCGCTTCTCGCCTCGCGGAAATTTCGTGAGTTTCGTACGCGACCAGAACCTGTTCATCGTTGCCCTGGATGGTAACAAGGAGCGCGCACTGACAACTGACGGCAGGGGCACTGTACAGAACGGTGTGGCGGAATTCGTCGCCCAGGAAGAGATGGGGCGCAACACCGGCTACTGGTGGTCTCCGGATGAAAAGCGGATCGCCTTTACGCGCATCGACGATGCGCCGGTGCAGGAAATCGATCGCCTCGAAATCAACGCCGACACGGCAAACGTATTTCGCCAGCGTTATCCCGCCACCGGCACCGCCAACGCGCTGGTCGAACTCAAGATCGTCGAACTGGACTCCGGTCGCGTGGTGCCGGTCGATCTAGGCAAGGAAGAGCACTATCTCGCACGCGTGAATTGGTTTCCGGACTCGGCGCATCTCGCCGTTCAGCGGCAGTCGCGAGACCAGCGACGCCTCGACCTGCTGAAAGTCGCCGCCGACTCCGGCTCGCATTCGCTTCTCCTGACCGAGACCAGCGACAGCTGGATCGAACTCAACGACGACCTGCGCTTCCTAGAAAAACGTGCAGCCTTCATCTGGGGATCGAGGCGCTCCGGCTTCAAGCATTTCTATCTGCACGACCTGGATGGCAAGTTGATTCGTCCTCTTACCGCCGGCGCATGGATGGCCGTGGGCGAAGGTGAAGATGGCGTCGTGGGCATCGATGAAGGCAAGGGCCTGCTCTACTTCATGGCGAACGAAGCCTCGCCGCTGGAACGTCAATTGTATGCAACGTCTCTCGATACGAAGGACGCGAGCAAGGTCCAGCGCATATCGAAGGAAGCCGGTTGGCACGACGTGCGACTGCTTCCCGGCGCGAAAGGTTATCTCGACCAGTGGTCATCTCCGGAACAGCCGCCAACCACGGCGATTCGCGACCTGCAGGGCAAGGCACAGCACTGGCTGATTCGAAACAGCCTCGATGCCAGCCATCCCTACCAGCCGTTCCTCGCGGATCACGTCAAGGAAGAATACGGCTCGATCCAGTCCGCGGATGGACAGGCGCTCTACTATCGGATGCTGCGGCCTGCACGCACCGAGCCGGGCAAACGTTATCCCGTAGTCATCGACACTTACGGCGGACCGGGAGTCCAGTATGTGCACAAAGACTGGATGGGCGGCGCCCGGGCCATGCAAGGCTACTTCAGGCAAGTGCTGGCCCAGCATGGCTATGTCGTGTTCACGCTCGACAATCGTGGATCGGGCTACCGCGGCGAGCGATTCGAAGCAGGCATCAAGAACCAGTTGGGCAAGATTGAAATCGCGGACCAGTTACGCGGCGTCGATTTTCTGCGCCAGCAATCGTTCGTGGATTCGGCACGCATCGGCATGATGGGATGGAGCTACGGCGGCTACATGACATTGATGGCGCTTACCACGACAGATGTTTTCCGCGCCGGTGTTTCCGGCGCCCCGGTGACCGACTGGTCTCTCTACGACACTCATTACACCGAGAGATTTCTCGGCACACCGGCAGCGAATGCGACTGGCTATGAAGTCAGCGGAGTGCTGTCGCACACACAGTCCTTGCACGGAAATCTGTTGCTGGTGCATGGCATGGCCGACGACAACGTTCTATTCGCGCACAGCACGAAGCTGATGCAGCGCCTGCAATCGAACAGCCAGTCATTCGAGCTGATGACTTATCCGGGCGGAAAACACGGTCTCGTGCGCATGGCGCAGATGGGGAGGCACTACTACGAGATGGTGCTCAAGTTTTTCGATGAGAAGCTGAAAGGGGCGCACTAGGCGTTCCGACCTCCTCCCCCAGCGACCGGGGGAGGAAGCCGGAATTCAGCGTCCGCAACGCTGCGATCATCGGCCAATCCGCCTCCAGCAGGCCCACGCGTTCCAACTCATCGATGGCGACGAACTGTAGGGGTTGCCCTTCGAGCGATTGCGGCGTGCCGATGAATTCGCTGACGCGCCACAGGTCGAGAAGAATGCGGCGATCGGCGTAGGCGTGCACATAGCTGATGAGAGGCGCTGCGGCGATCACGTCGACGCCGATTTCTTCCTGCAGTTCGCGACGTAGCCCATCGAACGGCGCTTCGCCGGCTTCGAGCTTGCCGCCGGGAAATTCCCAGCCACCGGCCATGTGCTTGCCCGGCGGCCTTTTCGCGATCAGTACACGACCCGCGTCATCGAACAGCGCGCCGGCCATGACGTGAATCGCACGGCCGGCCGCATGCTCCGGCTCACTCATCCTTCTTTCGCCAACGCTCCGTGGCAATGCTTGTACTTCTTGCCCGAGCCGCAAGGGCAAGGCTCATTGCGGCCTACCTTCTTGCTATCGCGCACGAACTGGGCGACCTGCGGATCGACCTCTTCCTGACCCTGGCCGAAGGCTTCCGGAAATGCCTGCGGCGGCGGCGCAAGCTGCTCGGGAGCGGCGTGCTGGAACTGCATGGCGCGTTCGAGACGCTGCTGGCGCTCGGCTTCTTCCGCGTCGATCTCTTCCTGCGTCTTGAGCTGCATGCGCGACAGCAGGGACACGGTGTCGTGCTTGATGCGATCGAGCATGGACGTGAACAGTTCGAAGGCTTCGCGCTTGTACTCCTGCTTGGGATTCTTCTGCGCGTAGCTGCGCAGATGAATGCCCTGCCGCAGATAGTCCATCGCCGCCAGGTGCTCGCGCCAGTGCGAATCGAGCTGCTGGAGCATGATGGCCTTTTCGAGATGGCGCACCACCGGCGTTCCGTACGTTGCGACCTTGGCTTCGTAGGCACGATCGATTTCCGACTGCACCCGGGCACGCAGCGCATCTTCGGAAAGCGTGTTGTCCGCGGCGAGCCAACCCTTGATGTCCAGCGAGATCGCGAAATCGCGCTCGAGCGCCTGCGACAACTCTTCGAGTTCCCACATGTCGTCGAGGCTCTTCGGCGGCACATGGCGCTCGACGATAGTGCCCACCACCTCGTGACGAATGCCGGCAACGGCATCGGCAACGTCTTCCGCTGCCATCACCTCGGTGCGCTGCTGGTAGATCACCTTGCGCTGGTCGTTGGCGACGTCATCGTATTCGAGCAGGTTCTTGCGGGCGTCGAAGTTGTGCGCTTCGACTTTGCGCTGCGCGCGTTCGATCTGCTTGGAGAGCATGCGGCTCTCGATGACTTCGCCTTCCTTCATGCCCGCAGTCTGCAGCCAGCGCTTGGTGCGTTCCGGATCGCCGAAAATGCGCATCAAGTTGTCTTCGAGCGAGAGATAGAAACGGCTCGATCCCGGATCGCCCTGGCGACCCGAACGGCCGCGCAGCTGGTTGTCGATACGCCGCGACTCGTGGCGCTCGGTGCCGATGATGTGCAGGCCGCCGGCGGCCAGCACCTTCTCGTGCCGCAACTTCCATTCTTCGCGAACACGCTGCCGCGCAGCTTCGTCCGTCGGGTCCACCTGGTGCAGTTCGACTTCGAGGCTGCCACCCAGCACGATGTCGGTGCCGCGGCCTGCCATGTTTGTCGCGATCGTCACCGCACCGGGACGACCTGCCTGCGCCACGATGGTGGCTTCACGTTCGTGCTGCTTGGCGTTCAGCACTTCATGCGGAATCGAATGCTGCGCGAGCAATCCCGCGAGAAATTCCGAAGTCTCGATCGAGGTAGTGCCGACCAACGCCGGCTGTCCGCGCGCGACGCAGTCGCGCACGTCTTCGAGAATCGCGTCGAACTTGTCCTTGGCCGAGAGATACACGAAGTCGGGGTGATCCTTGCGGACCATGTCGCGATGCGTGGGAATGACCACCACTTCCAGTCCATAGATCTGCTGGAATTCGAACGCTTCGGTGTCGGCGGTGCCGGTCATGCCGCCGATCTTCGAATACATGCGGAAGAAATTCTGGAAGGTGATGGACGCGACCGTCTGGTTCTCTTCGCGTACGCGCACGCCTTCCTTCGCTTCGATTGCCTGGTGCAGGCCATCGGACCAGCGCCGGCCCTGCATGGTGCGCCCGGTGAACTCGTCGACGATGATGACTTCGCCGTTGCGCACGATGTATTCGACGTCGCGGTGATACAGAGCATGCGCACGCAACGCCGCGTTGAGGTGATGCATGAGGCGGATGTTCGCCGCGTCGTAGAGACTCTGGTCAGGCTGCAGCAGGCCTGCCTCGGCGATCAGTTCTTCGGCATGTTCATGGCCGGTGTCCGACAGGTGTACCTGTCGTGACTTTTCGTCGGACCAGTAATCACCCTCGCCTTCTTCGGTTTCCTGGCGTTTAAGACGCGGCGCGAGCTGGTTCATCTTGACGTACAGCTCGGTGCTTTCCTCCGCGGGGCCGGAAATGATCAGCGGCGTGCGTGCTTCGTCGATGAGGATGGAATCGACTTCGTCGACGATCGCATAGGCGAGCCCGCGCTGCGCCCTGTCTTCTAGGCGGAAGGCGAGATTGTCGCGCAGATAGTCGAAGCCGAATTCGTTGTTGGTGCCGTACGTGATGTCGCAGGCATAGGCGGCGCGCTTCTCTTCCGAAGTCTGCCCGCTCTTGATCACGCCGACGGTCAGCCCGAGAAAGCGATAGACCGGCGCCATCCAATCGGCGTCACGCTGTGCGAGATATTCGTTGACGGTGATGACGTGCACGCCCTTGGCGGGCAGCGCATTGAGGTACGCAGGCAGCGTCGCTACCAGCGTCTTGCCTTCGCCGGTGCGCATCTCGGAAATCTTGCCATCGTGCAGCGCCATGCCGCCGATGAGCTGCACATCGAAGTGACGCATGCCGAGTGTGCGGCGAGCCGCCTCGCGCGCTGCGGCGAATGCCTCGGGCAACAGGTCATCGAGCGTTTCGCCCGCAGCGAGACGCTTGCGGAACTCTTCGGACTTGGCCCTGAGCTGTTCATCGCTCAGTGCCTTGAACGCAGGTTCATGGGCGTTGGTCCGGGTGACATTTCTGGAATAGCCGCCGACGAGCCGCTTGTTACGGCTCCCGAACAGCTGTGTGAGCCAATTCGCCACGCTTCGACTCCCGGGGGTACGAGGAAAAACGCGGCATTGTACGTGACGGCGGGGCTAAAGGTGACGGCTCGGTGGAGTCGTCATCAGATGTCATCCCTGGGCGCCTGCAAGGATCCGGACCGGATACCGCGCGTGTACTGTTTCCGCCGCCTCATGTGTCGAGGCGTGCCGCGAAAAAACAAGGGTGGCGGGCTACTGCCGCACGAAGCTCATCGGGTCCACCGCCCGGCCTTCCTTCAACACTTCGAAATGCAGGTGCGGACCGGTGGAGCGGCCGGTGGAGCCGATCAGGGCAATGGGGTCGCCCTTCTGGATGGTGTCGCCCACAGCCACCAGCACGCGCTGGTTGTGGCCGTAACGGGTCACATAGCCGTTGCCGTGGTTGATTTCCACGGTGCGTCCGTAGCCGAAGCGCTCTTTCGAATAAGTCACGACGCCCGATGCCACGGCGACGACCTGCGAGCCCGCCGGCGCCGCAAAATCGATGCCCCGGTGATAGACCTGGCGGCCGTTGAAGGGATCGGCGCGCTGGCCGAAATACGATGAGATCCAGCCCTGGGTGACGGGACGGCCGCCGGGGACGATCTGCTTGCTCAGGTTGCGGGTGGAAATCAGGCTTTCCAATATGCTCAGCTGGCGCTCGCGATCCTTGATCTGGGTGCTGAGGTCATCGAGCATCACCGACAGGTCCGGGGAGGCGACGATGGCGCCTTCCGCCAGGCCTTCCGGTCCGCCGACCGCGGGCGGTGAATCGAAATTGAATTCACCTTTGTCGAGGTGAGCCATCTCGGTGAGACGGCGACCGAGGGCGTCGAGACGGATGACGTGCGCGTTCATCTGGCCGACCCGGCCGGTGAGCGCATCGAGGCGTTCCTGCAGATCGCGCTTTGCGGAAACGACTTCCAGGCGCTGGTCTTCGAGCTTGCGGCCCCACTCGCCGACCTTCTGCGCAGGGCCCGCCAGCCAGTTGCTGCGGCCCAGTTGGAATCCGGCGAGCATCACACCGGCAAGACACATCACGACGAGCGCAACCGCCACCGACAATGCACCGGCGCCGCCCAGTTCGATCTGGCGCGCGCGACCTAGGCGCTTGGAGAAGACGATGACGTTCATGCCATGATGCCCTCGCGACCGCTATGAAACCGGCGCGACGAAATGTCCGTAAGACGCGCCATGAGTGTTACTACTGCAAGCGCGAGCGAAATGTCCCGGCCGGTGATTCGACAGGCGAATCCACGTGAGTGGCGGACGTGAAACCAATCGTTCATGTTGTACATCCTGGCGACCCCGCTATCGTGTCCGGTGACTCGGTCGACTTCGACCGCGATTTCCGACGTTAGACCGGTGGCTTTGCGTCCCCGCCTTTCGACAGGTTTGCCCTTTGCAGCGTGGTGGAATATGCAGAATTGACGCGGCAAAGATCAAGCGCTATGCCTCACAAGACGAGCAAATCAGTGTATGTCCGACCGCATGAAGCCCCTCTCCGCCGACCTCGGCGACTTGCTCGCAGCCCTCGAAAAACGTGGCCAGGACAGCGTGGACCTGGCCGGGAAAGTGCGTGCCGCATTGGCGGGCGATGAAAAAGAACACGTTATTTCAGCCAGTTATCGCAACGAAACGTTGGTGATCACGGTCGATTCCGCCGCTTGGTGTCCGCACATCCGCTACGCGCAAAACGTCCTGCTCGACAAGCTGCGCGCCGCAGGCGAGACCCGGTTCACAAAACTGAAAGTGAAGGTGGGTGCGAGATTCACTGAATAAAAATCGGGCCGTCCGGTGAGGCAATGACGATTATGTTCAGCGTTAGAGTCTTTTTCCGCGACTGACCCTACCTCCAGCAACGAAGATCAGCCCGTCGCCGCGAGCGCGGTGGCCGGGACGAAGGCGATCGGCGCGTCCTTCATGCTGTCGAAGGTGGTCTCCTCCCAAGCCTCCGGCGTTGCCAGCAAGGTGCGCAGCAACCTGTTGTTCAGCGCATGGCCCGACTTGTGGCCGCTGAACTCACCGATGATGCTGCGGCCGAGCAGGTACAGGTCGCCGATCGCATCGAGGATCTTGTGCTTCACGAACTCGTCTTCGTAGCGCAACCCATCTTCATTCAGCACGCCGTGCTCGCCCAGCACGATGGAATTCTCCAGCGTGCCGCCGAGCGCGAGATTGCGTGAACGCAACAGCTCGACGTCGCGCATGAACCCGAACGTGCGCGCACGACTAATCTCTTTCAGGAACGACGTCGTCGAAAATTTCATCGACGCCGTCTGGTCGCGCTTGCGGAAACTCGGATGATTGAATTCGATTTCGAAATTCAGCTTGTAGCCATCGTATGGATCGAAGCGGGCCCACTTGTCGCCGTCTTCAACCTTGATGGAGCGCAGGATGCGCGCAAACCGCTTGGGCGCCGCCTGCTCTTCCATGCCCGCCGACTGCAGCAGGAATACGAAAGGACTGGCGCTGCCGTCCATGATGGGCACTTCTTCAGCGGACAATTCGACATACGCATTGTCGATGCCCAGGCCCGCGAAGGCCGAGAGCAGATGTTCGATGGTCGAGACGCGGATGCCATCCTTGATGAGCGTCGTGCCGAGCATGGTCTCGCCGACATTCTCTGCATGGGCCGGCACATCCACAGCGCCGTCCAAATCCATGCGGCGAAACACCACGCCGCTGTCGGGCGGTGCAGGTCGCAGCACCATCAGCACTTTCTTGCCAGAGTGCAGACCGACGCCGGTCCCGCGGATAGTATTTTTCAGTGTTCGTTGTCGCAGCATTTACGTTCTCACTCGGCAGGACCGAAGGACTCTTTCCTGCCTGGCGAGTTCACAGCCAGCGCCATCCCTTGGCGCCTCGCTCCCAACGGAGTCGACGCGTTCGAAATGACTGCAATCGGACCGGCACCGCGCTCGCTTCACCGCGCCGCCGGACGATTCCCCTACATACTGCCGGCATCGATCATCAATACAACCGGACGGCGCCGCACGGATGCACCTACCGCGCAGCCGGCAGACCGTAGCACTGACCTAATGGTCCGGCAAGCTTTGAGGCCTGCAGCACCCGAAGATCAGTGCTCCCGCCGGACCAGGGTCCGGCGCAGCACAGTTCAAGACGTCAACGTCGCTGGGCGCTTCAATCCGCCTGGCGCCGCAGGAACGCCGGAATGTCCAGCAGCGAGGTGTCTTCCGCTGTCAGCCCATCACCGACCGCACGACGCGTTGCATGCCCTTCGCGCTGATTGCGAATGTAGGTCGGCACATGCAGATCGTCGAGCGTAGGCACGCCACGCGGCGCACGGCTGCCTGCAATCGAGGTCATCTTGCCGGCGACGTGACGCGAATCCGTCGGAGGCTGCTGGCTCTGCGCCACCGGACGGCCGATACCCGTGGCCACAACCGTGACGCGGATGTCGTCCTTCATGTCCGGATCGATCACGCAACCGACCACCACGTTGGCATCTTCCGATGCGTACGCCTTGACCGTGTCGCCGACGATGCTGAACTCGCTGGTGCGCAGGTCAGGACCTGCAGTCACATTGATCAATAGACCATGCGCGCCCGAGAGGTTCACATCCTCGAGCAACGGACTGGAGACGGCGGCCTCGGCAGCTTCGCGAGCGCGGTTTTCGCCGCGTGCGGAGCCCGAGCCCATCATCGCCATGCCCGTCTCAGCCATCACCGTGCGCACGTCGGCGAAGTCGACGTTGATCATGCCCGAGCGCGTGATCAATTCGGCGATGCCCTGCACGGCGCCCTGCAATACCTGGTTCGCCGCCTTGAAGGCGTCGAGCAAAGTGACGTCGCCGCCCAGCACCGTAAGCAACTTCTGGTTCGGAATCGTGATCAGCGAATCCACGTGACGGCTGAGTTCGGCAATGCCGTGCTCGGCCGACGCATGTCGCTTCGTGCCTTCCATGTCGAAAGGCCGCGTGACCACGGCAACCGTGAGGATGCCCAGTTCTTTCGCGACCTGCGCGACCACAGGAGCCGCACCCGTCCCGGTACCGCCGCCCATGCCGGCAGTGATGAACAGCATGTCCGATCCTTCGATCATCTCGATGATGCGATCGCGATCTTCCATGGCGGCCTGGCGGCCGACTTCGGGATCGGCGCCGGCGCCGAGTCCCTTGGTGATGTTGCAGCCGATCTGCAAACCCACCTTGACCTTCGCATGCTTCAACGCCTGCGCGTCCGTATTGAGGCAAATGAAATCCACGCCTTCGATCCCGGTCGCCACCATGTGCGCCACGGCGTTGCCGCCGCCGCCGCCCACGCCGATGACCTTGATCACGGCACCTTGATTCTCAGTATCTGCGAGTACAAACATCGTTAAATCCCCTCACCAGTTGACCGCCCGTCGCCACCTGACCGGCAAGTCACTTACAACCATTCATCTGAACGCAACGTCGCGGCCTTCATTCCACCCGCTGCACTCAGCCCGTTTACGCAATCTGCTCGACCACCAATCTGCCCGACATCGAATCGACCACTCCGGCAACTTCGTTAGAAATTGCCCTGAAACCACGCGCGCATGCGATCCCACACTCCGCGGACATTGCCGCCGATAGGAGAATCGCGACGCCCGCGCAGATAATTCTCGCGCCCGTACAACAACAGGCCGACGCCCGTCGAATGAATCGGATTGCGCACCACATCGACGAGTCCGCTGATGTGTTGCGGCACGCCCAGGCGCACCGGCATGTGAAACACTTCTTCGGCGAGTTCCACCGCACCTTCCATCTTGGCGCTGCCGCCCGTCAGCACGACGCCGGCAGCAATCACTTCCTCGAAGCCCGAACGACGTAGCTCTTCGCGTATCAACGCAAACAACTCCTCGTAACGAGGCTCGACCACTTCAGCCAGCGTCTGTCGCGCCAGCCGACGCGGCGGCCGATCGCCGACGCTCGGCACTTCGATGGTCTCGTCAGAGTTCGCGAGCTGCGACAACGCGCAGGCGAACTTCAATTTGATTTCTTCGGCGTGATGCGTCGGCGTGCGCAGGCTCACCGCGATATCGTTCGTCACCTGGTCGCCGGCGATGGGAATCACCGCGGTGTGACGAATCGCGCCGCCTGAGAACACCGCGATGTCGGTGGTGCCGCCGCCGATATCGACCAGGCACACGCCCAGTTCTTTCTCGTCGTCGGCAAGCACCGCATAGCTCGATGCGAGCTGTTCGAGCACTACGTCCTCAACCGTGAGTCCGCAGCGCTGCACGCACTTCACGATGTTCTGCGCCGCGCTCTCCGCGCCGGTCACGATGTGAACTTTCGCTTCGAGCCGAACGCCCGACATGCCGATGGGTTCCTTGATGCCTTCCTGCGAGTCGATGAGAAATTCCTGCGGCAGGATGTGCAGGATTTTTTGATCGGCGGGAATCGCAACGGCGCGCGCGGCATCAATGACGCGATCGACGTCTTCAGCCGTAACTTCCTTGTTGCGAATAGCCACGATGCCGTGCGAATTCAGACTGCGCACATGACTGCCCGCGATGCCTGCGTACACCGAATGAATCTCGCAGCCAGCCATCAGCTCGGCTTCCTCGACGGCGCGCTGAATGGACTGCACCGTCGACTC